>Ga0325411_1001456_pt1 | contig 26382 bp, 17 predicted proteins | sample PopdelMetagenome_13_FD_206181 | JGI IMG/M metagenome (GOLD analysis project Ga0325411, IMG submission 206181) | Populus deltoides microbial communities from Bellville, Georgia, United States - Xylem-PdIQD-R4 | ecosystem: Host-associated > Plants > Phyllosphere > Stem > Wood/Secondary xylem... | reverse complement strand
AAATAATATTCATACATGAGATAGAGAATTCAAAATCCAATATTTATAATATTTTTCAAGTTATAATTAATAAAGCATATTCTTCCTTGACTCGTTTAACATATTGAAACCAATATTTATTAAATTATTCTTAATGTAGTAGATAAATATAGAAGAAGAGCAAGAACAAAAGGCTATTAATTTACTAACGTCGTGGGAGTTTCCGAGAAAACACCGAGGACAGACCATCGTACTACCGTACAAGTCAATGTCCTTTTATCTCGTTATTAAATTATTCCGTAGAAGAAAAGATCCAATTTCCTCCCAAGAAAAAAAAATATATTACAACTGTCAATGCCAAGCGTGGCCAGCGGACGTACGCAATTGGCTCGGAAAGAGCCACGCAAATTACTCCAATATTTTCGTGATCCAATCACATTCATTCAATTAAAACGGGCTGATCCAATCACATTCTAAAATTCTGAAGTCAGGTTCCATGACTCTGTGAGGTTTCATGGAAGATCACTTTGTTTTTGGTCAATCGTATAGGAAAGGAGTATGACGTGGATTTGAATTGAATTCCAAATTGGGTTTTATAAAATTTTAAATTTTTTATTTAAAGTTGTATTTTTAATATTTCTATAATCTTTTGATTTTGATGTGATGATGGTAAAAATACTTTTTAAAAATAAATTTTTTTATTTATTTATAAAAAAAATAATTTGATAAATAACTACTACTATATTCTTAAACATTCATCGCATTCTGATTAATATTTGTTTTTCCCCGCATATGTATTTTTCAAATTATTCCACTTTGCCTTTTTCTTTGGAACATGGTAAATACATGTGACTATATTAAAATAGATTATTAAAAAAATATTATTTTATCTCCATGACTTTTCTCAATACTTTTATAAAAAAAAAAGACCCAAAAGTGTCAGCATTAAGTATATTAAAATATAAACGGGTTGTTGAAATGATTTTTTTTAGTCGACATAAAAAAACCAATATTTATAGTATTTTAAAAAAATATATCAAGAATTCGACTTTTCCAAATGATTTGTTCGTCATACAGAAACTGCTGGGAAGTGAGAACTAATAATAGAGAGTGATGTACTCCTTTTTTCTAAACTAAACCAAATAATAATAATAATAATAATTCATAAATTAAAAGCGTGATAAGGTCTCTGGATTCCCATTCTCAAAAAAGAAAAAGAAAAATAGAATCGTATAATATGTTCCAGCAGTAGCATTTACAAAAGCTCTGGCAGTGTTCTCTCTCTTTCGGAACCACGCACACGCGCAGCTCCTTCTATCCCAGAACAAGGATTCTCGTGGCCATGTCCCCTGGAAAGCAAATCCACTCACACGCTTCGCAGTCGAAGTTCACTTTGAAAATTCCCAGAAAAAAAGAAGAAAAGGATCATGATCGTTGAGCAAAACAGAGTACTGTGTTGTGTTCTGCGAAACTTCCACTTGCAGTTATTAGCAGGCCAGGGAGGAAAATTCAAAGTCAATTTGATTTGCTTTTATACTTTCGAAACCAGACTCGTTGTTTGTGAATTATGCTTATGGTGATGATTAAACTCCAATTTCCTTCCACGTCGTCGTCTAAAATGTTGCATCGCAGTATTTTGTGGGTGCTGATTGATCAAAGTATAATAATTTCGTTGAAACTGATTTAGCTAGAATTGAATGAGAAAATGACCACTTCCAGTTTGATAAACCCAGCAGGCTTTACCATGAAAGAAGTGTCAGCGAAATTATATATTACTACCAACCAAGAGAGCCGGCAAAGATCCAATTGTCACATGTGCCACATCATCGAGAAGATCTTGCTACGACGCTTACAATGCCAGTGCGGATGCCGGTGTTATGCCATTGGATAAAGGCTCATGCACTGCCGAAAAACGATAGCTAGCCTCAACACGTGACAACCATTTTGCAATGCTAGTTTTCCCTAGCCCACCATATTATTTTTACTTTTAATTTTGTTCTAGTAACACTTAATTGTTTTACATGAACATAATTTTAGTTTATTGTCAAACCGAGCATCAATCGAATGCTAGAATTTCCCCTCAACATTGCAAGAAACTCATATATGGGCAACCAAAACAAATTATAAAGTCAAATAAAAAAAATAAATATGAAATTATTAAATTAGAAAAAAAAATTTCATTGACCATGAAAATCAGTCCCATAATGCTAGCATATAAAAGGAATTGAACAATTGTTTAATCTTTAATTTCAGCCACTAAATCTCTAATTCTTGTAAATCAATGAAATTGAATTTGATTATGCAAAACGGAGCATCAACCATTCGATAAAATATTCCCCTGACATTGCAAGGTCATATACATAGACATAAAAATAAATCACAAAAATTAATCTCAAGTCATCACAATATTAAAAGACCAAATTAAAGGACAAAAAAAACTGAAGGATAAAAAATAAATTACTTCCGTTGTGTGAATCTACTATGAAAGTTCTCCAATGCCACAATAAAAGATTACAAAAGAATGATGTCTTTTAGTTTTTTTTTTATTATTATTATTAACAGAGAAACTTTTATAGTAACAAATATATTTTTGCAGTCACCAAACCAGGCCTGAGCTAATATAGGGTCTGGGATAGTTTAGACTGATTATCAAAATAGGCCTAGCTCACGATGGATTGGCGAACCCAAGGCCCGCCCTAGCAACAGCAGTCGAAGCTTTCTTCCATCAAGTGGGTCTCTTTTCTGCAAATTGTCCACAACTTGTTTTTTTATTCCAATATATTTGTTCGTTTATTTTGTTGTAGATAAGGACAGAATCTGGGTTAATTAGCTTTGCACATCCCTGTACTCTTAAAGTTTTCTTAATATGATCCTTTATCAATTAATTATTTTAATCCAAACCTCCTACTTGAACAACATAGCACTCTTTAATGGGAAAACATATTAATTAAAGGACTATATTAAGAAAAATTTCAAAAGTGAAGAAATATCGAAGTTAATTAACCAAAAGAACCAATCCAAAACGATTCTAGTCTCAGGTTGAGACTTGTAAGAGGGGTTAATTAGGTTTATTTTCATAATTTTGTTAATGTGTTCTCTTATCAAATAATTGTTTTAATATGATTCTCCAATTTAAGCTATATTACTTATCTAGTCCCTTTTATCTAGTTTTTAAAGTTAAATACCGATGAAATTATAAAAAAACCTAATATAAAATTTGAGCTTTTCAAGGGCTATGATTTTGGATCAAGATTGTGTTTGGACTTGATTATTTCTAAGAAAATAAGAGATTCTTTGATATGTCAGTCATTAAACATATAAAAGAATATAAAAATGAATTATTGAAGTGTGAAATGTTTAGTTTGAGAAAATAATCTATATTTGTTTATTTGATGATTCAAAATATTTATAAATCTTTATCACGTTAGCTCACCTTGATCAATTGCATAACAATTAATCAAAAGTGATCACGTCAACTCACCTTGAATATCTGAGTATTATGAGTGTTGCTTTTTAATTTTTTTTTTATAAAAATTTTATTCATTATGTAAATTCTGATATGGTTTGATAAGTGGTGTAATTATTCATTTTATCGAGGATTAAGTTATTAATGGCCTCTTTATTAAAAAAAACGAAAATTTATTAACGAACTCTCCTCCTAATTACGTAGATTGCATTAAAAAAATCACCCTCAATAGTAAATTAATAAATAAAGGAAGAAAATCAAAGCATCATTTTTTTTGGGTTTCTCTCTTATTAATCAAAAGCTGGAAAATACGCTGTCACCGTATCGCCACCATTGTAAACACTTCTTGGCAAGCAAACTCAATTCGATGGCAAAATCAAATATCCAAATTATATTTAATGACAATTTCTTCCTCACTCTCGATTTGGGATTAGAATTTCCGTAAGTTTATCTCTGCTTTCTTCTTTATAAACCTCCTTTTCTCCCTCAAAGTAAATATTCAAAATACTTAATTTTGGATTGTTAGAATGATGGATGTGGTAATGATCTTGAGCCTGTATTGAGTTTTTGGATAGGTGGTGTTGGGTTTTTATTTATTTATCTATTTATTTAATTTTTTCTAGTTTTTTTATGCTTTACATTTGTGGTGTGTTTGCGATTTCTAGATTGTTTAAATGAATGGTGGTGCGATTTTGATTTTTAAAATTTATTTTTAAAGCTTAAATAAAATTTTAAAATATAATTTATATTATTTTTTAATCTGATAAATATACGGTTGAATTTATATTTTTTTTTTGGTTAAACACATGGACAAGTCTTGACTGATTTAAGGAATTCACAGATTAGTCTAGATTTAGTCCATTTCTGGGTAATTTTAAGAGTAAATTTTCACATGCATTTAATGTAAATCTCGTGCGTGCATGGATGCTAATCTTAATTAAAATTAAACCTAGAAAGTTAAAAAATAGAGCAAACCTCTTGATAACCTCCCAAGGATATCTCATTGTTATAGATCAATCCAGGGTGAAAAGTTCTTGTTTATTGTTATTTTAATTGTTGGATTATACAATATATACATGTTACAGAAATAATAGGATGGGCCTGTTATTATGATTTTCTTTATTTGAATATGTTTATATTTTTCAAAGCAGCAAGAGTGAGATGTATATGTGCTTAATTCAATTATTTTTTTTGGTTTTTAAGATTAGGTGTGAGTTTGGTATTGTGATATATGATGTTTTTTAAAAATATTTTTTTAATTAAAAATGTGTTAAAATATATATATATATATATATTTTTTAATATGAACACATCAAAATAATTTAAAAACACCTAAAAAATATTAATTTAATGTATTTTCATGTGAAAAATAATTTAAAAACACTTTAAAAAGCAAGTTGTAATGCTAACTAAGAAGAGATTATAAAACATGGTTGATATGTATTTTAGTGAGAGAAACTACGATGTCATTTGGTAATGCGACCCAAACGATGTTTCACAAAAAATTAATTTTTTTTGCTTAAAATTAATTTTTTTGAATTGTTTTGATGTGCTGATATTAAAAATAATTTTTAAAAAAATAAAAAAATATATTATTTTAATGCATTTTCAAACAAAAAACACTTTAACAATAAATTGCTATCACACTCTCAAAACCTCCTTAAAAGCATCTCTAATAAGAGATACTATTTAGATGAGCTAAATTGGTAATATGGTTTTTTAATAGTATAAATATATATTTTTTGTTTATGTGCACTATAATGGTAAAAAACCATTTAGAAGAGCTAAATGTATTTTAATATATTTGATATTATTATTTTAATAATATGATATTACTCAATTGACTTAACGGGTCTAAAAATAACCCGGATGATTCTGAATCAACCCAATATTAAAAAATAAAATTTAAAAAAGATAAAAAAATAACTCAAGTCAACCCGAGCGAGCTCGCCAAACCCATTACACGGGTCATGAGATCATGATAATCTCATAAAAAACAAATAAAAAAACATAAATTTAAAAAAATCGAAGGAAAAAAAAACTATTGAAGAAAAACATTATTTTAGCATTTTTACAAAAGATGTAGAAATAACATTTTTATAAAAAAAATAAAAAAATAAAATTTAATTTAATAATTTTTTAAAGTATACAAAACAAGTATTGAAAGGCCGAAACAATTTTTTTTTTCCTTTAGCATCTGCATTAAAGATGCTCTAAAGTAGCGGACGCTCACATCAGGCCATGCACGCAGGACAGGACCCTCTGGATCACGTAACGGAGCTCAAGTAGGAGGACCGGATTAAAAAATCTTAATTGACGAGGACTGAATTAATAAAATTATGAAAATAGAGGAACATCCGAGCTAATTAACCCTTGAGAGAGCCGAAAAGAACTTATTTCATCGAAAGGGTCGGGTGGGAGAGTATATTTGGCACCCTGACGAAAATCCTACGAGTGGCAAAGATGCTCTCGCAAACCGAACAAAGCATCGAATAAGAAAGGAACCGAAGGGGAAGTGAATGGTATAAAACGGACAGTTGGTTGCACCTCGATTTCTCAGTCGTGTGAAAAAGCTCATTCAAGTAGAGGCTGATTTATTGAGCAGAGGTGAAGAGTGGTTTTGTAGTTATCAATAATTAATCAATCTAACAGGTATGGTATGCTGCCTTGTTTACCTCCTTTCATTTTCATAGATTCCTTAAAGATTGTCTCTTAGTATTCTAGTTTTCCGTGTTTTGTGTGTGTGTGTGTGTGTGTGTGTTATCGGGAAAATCCTATGTTGCTTCCTAGGCAGATTGTTATGTTCTCTTTCTGGGTTTGTTGACATCCAAGTGATGTTGAGTACCAACCAATTCGATGTAATGGACTGCTTTTGAGTAATTTGAATCTGTTATTGGGCATTTCTGGTTATTGATGAACTGGGTTTTTCTTCAATTTCAGGGTTAGTATCGACGTGAAGAGAATCTAATATAAATCTATTTGTGTATAATAATTGTTAAAAATGTCGATCGCAAAGCCTTTGAAGAAGGCAGTAGCTGCTGTCATTCTTGATTTGGATGGTACCCTTATTAATACAGGCCAGTTTCAGCACTTGGATTCATTTTCAGCTTTTACTTTCACCAACATTTCACTATCATATTTGTGATAAATATATATAAACACACAAGTTTTTCTTTTCAATTTCATCGAACAGATGGCATATTGGGCGATGTTTTAAAAGCTTTATTGCTCAAGTACGGAAAACAATGGGACGGGAGAGAAGCTCAAAAAATAGTGGGGAAGACACCTTTGGAAGAAGCTGCTATAGTGGTGGGAGATTATGAGCTTCCTTGTTCAATTGATGAATTTGTGACTCAAATCACCCCATTGCTCTACGATCAGTAATTAATCTCTACACTTCTGTCTAGTATTATTTAGTGTGGATATCAGATCTTTTGTCATCAAGATCTCAAAAATATTATCTAGGGGGCATTTGGTATGCAGATTCTTAGATGACTTCCTATAACGTGATTGTTGGAAATATAAAAGATGGGTGTACATGAAACACATATTTTACTTGTGTGTGGTTGATCATGTGACCAAATAGATGTGTAAAGCTAGGATAAGCACACTTTTAGATTCCCATTTTGTTGCCTCTTTTATTTTATTTATTATTTTCTTTTCCTAAAACTTGTAATGTCAGGACTTTATTATGGCTTACTATGATCAGTGGAAAATTTTGATTTCTGACTGTTTGGGACTCGTTTTGGCATTTGTCTCTCATTATATTACATGGTGACTGTTGTATGGGTTCTCTATCTCATATATTGGATGTAATTGAAACGTGTCTTTTATTAATTTGAAGGTTTTGCAACATCAAAGCTCTTCCTGGTGCCAATCGGTTAATTAAACATTTGAGTGGTCATAATGTGCCTCTGGCATTGGCTTCAAACTCTCCAAGGGCATATATAGAATCCAAAATTTCTTATCAACAGGGTAGGTTCTTTTAGGAAATTTAATGAAACCGATGAGTTTTGTTTCCTGTTTTATCTTTTGAAAATTAGCAAGTCTGGCATAGCAAAGAGTCAAACTTGACAGACATTTGTACTACTTGCTTGGTTTCTCACTTTTCATGCTTATAGGATGGAAGGAATCCTTTTCTGTCATCATCGCTGGTGATGAAGTGAGAGCAGGAAAGCCATCTCCTGAAATGTAAGATAAATTAGTTCACAATTTTTTGTATCATATATCTTGTTTAACTGAAAAATTCGTGTATGTTCTTTGATTCTGAATCTACAAGCTTGCCTTTCTAGATTTTTGGAAGCTGCTAAAAGGCTAAATATTGAACCATCCCGCTGCCTTGTCATTGAGGATTCTTTGTGAGTGAGTTTAATTCACAAGTTATTATTGTAGCGAGCCTTTTGATTTGTCCAACTTTCCTTGCAAAGGCTATTTAAGGAATATGCTTTTTCTTTAAATAGCGCAGTCCTAAATATTGGTTGGTGCAAAACATTGTATTACTGTCAAACAGTCTAATTCTGTCTGAATGTTTTAGTTGGCATAAGATTTGATAAAGAATTGGCATATCTTTAGGACCTGACCCCTGTTGCATCTGTTTTTAGTTTTCCACTAGGCTGGTGTTATTCCTACCCTATACTTTATTGAAATGACAAGTAACCTTATATTATATGTTTTTGTAATTATAAATAAGTTAGAGCATCAGAATAGCCCCTCTCTTTACTAAATATTTATAGCATAATTATATACTTGAAAAAAGAAAAAGAAAAAAAAGAAGTAATAATAGATGAATGCAAAATATTTAGAGATTTATTCTATCGAAAGATTAGTGAACTTTTTTTTTCCCCCGAAAAAGATGTAAGAACAGATGATGCCAAAATATTTAGAGATTTATTCTATTGAAAGATTAGTGAACTCTATTTCTAGATTATTTGCATTATGATTTTTTTCACCCAACTGATTGGTAAAATGACAGAGTATCCATAATGAATTTGTATTCCTAAACATTTATATAATATAGTATTATAATTAAGGAAACATATTAAAGAAGGTTATATTAGTCATGGGTAGAAAAAAGGTGGAGCGTGAATAACAGTGGATGGAGTGAGAATAACACCACTGTCAGCTGATGTTCCCTGCCTATGCATTCTACTTTTTCTGACCCAAACAACAATTAGAATGTTGTTCATTCTATTACGGAGTTCTATTTACTGATCCTGAAAAGTTTTTGTGTATGTTAGGCCAGGTGTTACTGGTGGTAAGGCTGCTGGCATGGAAGTAGTTGCCGTACCATCCATTCCAAAACAAACTCATCTTTATATAGCGGCAGATGAAGTGATCAACTCTCTACTTGATTTACAACCTGAATTGTGGGGCCTCCCTCCATTTGATGATTGTAAATCTCTGAAGACCTGGATCAATGTTGCAGTTTTATTTAACAAGTTTCTTTTCATCCTAGTTCTCTTGGGAATTTGATTTGTGATTGCAGGGATAGATTGTACTTTGCCATTAGAAATTTGGCATATAGGTGGTCCTGTGGTTAAGGGATTTGGTCGCGGCTCAAAGGTTCTTGGAATCCCTACCGGTATGGAAATTTCTGTGTTCTCTTTGTGTGTCACATCTGAATTTGTAGTTATAGAAACACATTTCAGTTTAGTGAGAATCTACTTCATTACTTATCTGACCTTGATGTCACACTTTGTTTCAATGAAATCGTGCATAAAGCTATGTTCTCTATGCCTGTTTTGCTTGATGACTCCTATTTCATATCAGCATCTAACAAGTTTATTCATTTATTTCAGCTAATTTATCTACCAAAGGTTACTCAGCACTTCTTTCGGAACATCCATCTGGTGTGTACTTTGGTTGGGCTGGATTATCAACACGAGGTGTTTACAAGATGGTCATGAGTATTGGTTGGAACCCATATTTCAACAACACTGAAAAGACAATAGTGAGTTTAACACTGAAACAGCTGATGATCTATTCATATCTTAATATATTCTTTAAATAGTTTGTGTTGTAGGAGCCTTGGTTGCTTCATGAATTTGATGGGGATTTCTATGGTGAGGAATTGCGCCTTGTGATAGTTGGCTATATTCGACCAGAGGTATAATCAACACTCATCTGTATCCTTTTTGAATCCCTTGCTATAATCACACTAATCGGTGTTCTTTTTACATCCCTTTTTTCCATCGAAGTCTTGTCTTCCCTTTTTCACTAAAGTTTGGGTTTGGAAAACTACAGGCCAATTTTACATCACTTGAGAGCTTGATAGCAAAGATTCATGAGGATAGAAGAATTGCAGAGAGAGCTCTAGATATTCCATTATACCTGAAATACAAGGATGACCCATATTTGAAAGGCTCTTCCCTGTGATCGTGGCAAGCATCCATAAACTTCATGACCCTTGAAACTTTTCCAGAGCTTATGTTGCAGACAGCATTTGCCCATTATAGAAGACAGTGGTTTGTGACCATATTGTATTCTCATTTCATGAAATGTTAGGCCCGTCTCATAATCACCGTGGGTGTAAAACTAAAACGATCGCCCCGAAAGCCCCCAATTATTGTTACTGATGATTTATGTACCGGAAAATTGTTGATAATATACTAAAATTGTAGTTGGGAAGCATTTATGCAACCTAATGTTTGAGCCTTTAATACCATGAATAAAAACCCTTCCTCCACTAGTACTTCCAGATTCATCTAAATTTGATTACTCTTTTTTTTTTCTTTTCTAGTTTTCACATTTGAAGTGATTAGTCCTGTTTGTTTTATAATATTGAAGCCCGAGTATATTTCCTTTATGTTCTATAATATTGCTAATCTATCCTTAATGCGTGCCTTAACCACTAAAGTTTTAGTAATTCATATTATATAACTGATTAGTTTAGGTAGGGTATAATCATAGGCCACCTAATGGGGTTGTCTTTAAGGATATATTGTATTGTAGTTAGTGTTATACCACTATTCTTGACCAACCACTTAAAACATTTTTTAGGATTGTCTCCTACAAATTAATAAAGATACATTTTTAGGGTTTTGTTAGTATCTTTGATTTGTCCATTGCTTTAAAGCTGATAAGCACTAAATATACATAGTTACACTCTTTGAACTTTGAATAATTCCTACCAAAATCCACTAGTGAAAATAGGATCCTTATCAATGACAACATTTTATGGCATTTCATGCAATTTGATAACATCGTGAATGAAAACAAGGGCTACATTTGGTGTTGTGTGTGGATATATTGGTGTCATGAAGTGGTTCTATTTAGAAAGTTTATCCACGACTACTAATATTATTACGTAACAATTAGACGAAGGTAGTCCCTTGAAAAAATCCATAGGAATGGAAGTCCAAGTCTTTATAGTATTGGTAAGGGTTGTAATAACCTAGAGGTTTTGTGTTTTCTATCTTAGCTTGTTGGCAAATCTCATATTGTTTAATGTAGTCTTTAACTTTCAACTTCATTCCCACCTAATAAAAATCTCTCTTTGCTCACCTCAAGATAACTTGAATGACTTGCTACTAGGTTGTTATAAAGATATTGCATAATAGTTATTTTGTTTATATAAACCCTACCCTTATATAAAAATATTTCATCTTGTTTTAAAAATTTAAGGGGATCTAAGGTTTCATTTTGTAGAATATAAATTGTACCTCAAAATCAGTATAATAGCTAATTTTAAGGTCATATATCTAGCTAACTAAAAATGTTATAATAGCCTAGATTTCTCAATTCACCTCTTTTTCTTGTTTTCTACATAGACATCCACTATTAAGTTTTTCTTCTCAATCATGTATTCTATCACAAAGTCATATCCAATTAACTTAGTAATCCATTTTTGTTGGGTTAAGGTTTATATTTTTTTTTAACAAGTATTTAAAGCTTTGTTGGTATGTTTTAATCTTGAAGGATATACAAGGGGTCTCCATTTATGAACTGCCATAACTAGGGATAATAATTCCTTCTCATGAGTGGACAATGTTAATTCTTTTCCTTTTAACCCTTTACTAAGATAAGCTAAGGGTCTCTTTTTTTTGTATTAATACTAAGATAAGCTAAGGGTCTCTTTTTTTTGTATTAAAATTGCCGTAATCCCTTCTCTTAAAACATCACACTTTATTATAAATAATTTAGTGAAATCAGGTAAAGTCAAGACTAGTGGGTTGGTCACAATAATCTTTAATGCTTTAAAGGCCTTGCCTAATCAATCTTTATATTCCAAATGAATCCCTATTTTATAAGAAATTTAGTTAATGGACTTGCAATTGATCCATATCCCTTGATGAATCTTCTATAGTACCTGGTTATACCTAGAAACCCGTTTAAGGATTTTATGCTATTAAGCTTGGACCATCTAATCATGGCCTCAACTTTTTAAAGGTCTATTTTAACTCCTTCTCCGTACATAATGTAACCCAAATACTTAATTTCTTTATAAGCAAATATGCATTTAGAAAATATAACATAAAGTCTATGTTGGGCCAAAATCCTTAAAATCTTTCTAAGGTGTTCTAAATGTTCCTTCTCAATTATGTTGTTTTTTAAAATGTTATGGAAGAAAACCCTATAAAGACTTCATTGGGAAATATTTAAATACCTTATTCATCAAATCTTGAAAAGTAAAAAAGGTATTGGTTAACCTAAATAGTATGACCAGGAACTCATAATGGCCTTCGTGAGTCTTGAAGGTTGTTTTAGGAACATCTTTCAACATCATTATGATTTGATAATACCCAACCACAAGTCTAGTTCAGAAAAGTATTATGAATCATATATTTCATTTAGTAGCCCTTCTATTACAGGAATTGGGAACTTATCCATCATTATTTTCTTGTTAAGAGCCATATAGTTTACACACATTCTTCGTAAGCCATCTGATCTCCTGAGCAACAACATTAGAGAGAAAAAAGGACTTTAACTTGGCTAAATTGTGCCTAACTCCAATAATTCTTTTATAATTTTTTTATCTCATTTTTTTTTTATAATAAGGAGACACACACACACATGAACATTGATAGGTGGTATCCCTTTCTTAGTCATAATAAGATGATCATGGCTCCTAGTTAGTGGCTACCCTTTCGGTTTTTTAAAAACTGTTATGAATTCATCTAATACATATTGTACCAATTTTGGCACTTGACCTCTATGTTTAAGGTCTAAATTTACAGCATTAATCCACATGTATTTTTCTTCAACTCTCATAAAAAAAATTTAGCCCACGATCAATATTTGACTTTGGATTCTTAAGCCACTTAATAAAACTGGAAGCCCATTGTATTTAAACCCTATAGTCAGCTTTGAAAAATCCCACAAAATAAGCTATAAATCTTTAAGCCATTAAACACTTAACACCATGTTGCATCCCTTAGACGATTTATTAAGGCAAAAGTTTTGAATTGGACTCCCTGAACCACAAACTTGAAATTTGAAAAATCACCCTCACTGTTAATTCTAGTCTCATTCATAATTCTTACCATAATTGATTAGTGCCCTATTAGATCTATTCCCATCTTCTTATCTATTTTAGGGTGAATGAAATTATGAAATAAAAAGTTATTAATAATGGCTTTAACTCATATTGTTTATGAATTCTCTTTAAATCTTTCTAGATTGGAAGCCAAAAGGACTCCCCACCATAGCATACATGGATATCTTTGCTTCTTCATTAGTCATTATAAGTTCCTCCAAATCAATCAAGTCCCAAATTATCATCGATCCACCTTTTTTTCCATCTTAATCTACTTTATCAATTAAAAATAATTTTGTTTCTGCATAACTATGGCTTGAATTCCATTTAGCATTACATTTAAAACATAAGCCCTTATCTCTCTCTCTTTTTCATTTGGGCAAGTGTCAATTTCTACATCTGTAAGTTAGATTTTATGTCTGCCCTAGGCTAAATAGACAAAAAGCCTTTTTCTTTGAAGTCCACTGGTATTGGGCCTCTAACTCTTGTGAATTACTACAATGTTTTCTTTCTACATTCTAGCCAATCTATAAGGCGTTACCAAATTATGAGAATTCATCATTCTTATCTAATCATGATCTCTTCCTTTAATTCTCCTAAGAAACAACTTAAACAATGTGAATTGGATAAGCCTCTAATTTTTTTCGAGATTAGTTCAAACTGAATCTTATAGCTTCCCATTATTGAGACTTGTTTCAAATTGATTAAGGCTTTTATAGGATCATTATAAGTAGATTGCTCAAATTGAATCTATATTGCCTTTATTGAATACTCTTAATTGATGATAATTCTAATTTTCTTAATCTCTTAAAACAATGTGATAACACACCCTTTCATTTTAAAGGGGTGTTTGAGAGTGTGATAGTGATTGTTTTTTAAAATGTTTTTTTTGCTTAGAAATGCATTAAAATAATATTTTTTTATTTATTAAAAATTATTTTTTATATTAACACATCAAAATGATCTAAAAATATTAAAAAACTAATTTTAAGCAAAAATAATTTTAACTTTTTTTAGAAACGCCATTTGAAACACAATTCCAAATGACCCCTAAAATTATCCATAAATATTCTATGATATAGGGGAGTATTGTGATAATTAAAAAAATAGGTTACTTTGTATAATTAGCTAATTGGGTCATTCTTATTAAATCAATAAAAAAATTAGTTTTATTGCTCTCGGTTGAGTTTATGGATCCCCAACCTGTTTTGGTTCCACCCAGTGATAGCCATTAACCGATGTTATTGATGTATTATGGGGAGACTTGTCTAGCCTCTATCCTTCATAATTTGATCAATCTTTACAGTAATGTGTTATAATTGTTGAACAAGTTCTTATAAAATCTTTTATTATGTTTATGGGTTATGTTGTTGTTGTTCTTCCAATTGTTGTTTGATACTAACAATTGTTTTCAATAATTGTGACATCTTGATTTCATCAACGCTCGGTTTTAATACTAATTTTGTAGCAAACATGTAAAGTTGAAAGGAATAGGAATTGAAATTGATAATCTTAACTAAAATGGAATGGTTAAATTTAATCAAACATTTTATTGAATAAAAATTAGTAATTACAAGGGTAAAATAGAAAAAAAAAATTGTTTGGGCTATTTGAGGTAGTCTGACCTTCTACGATTGAGAATTAGCATTGAGTTATTCCATAAGAAGAGTTTTACTTAACTAATACTTAAATAAAAATAAACTCAAATTCAAATCTTGAATGAACCTAATCTGAAAATTTGAATTTAAATGAGATGAAAATTTGAATTTAAATATATAGAAGAGCTGTTTGATCATTGAATAAAAATTAGTAATTACAAGGGTAAAATAGAAATTAACAATTTACTTCACACAAATGCTTTATCTCGAGTATCATGCTTGAGATGGGATGGGTCGAATTGCCAGGGCCTGGAGGAACCGTTTATATACGTGACTCTGTATCTGCTATAGCCTTGTAGGCGAGCTTCAAGAGATAGCAACTGCCATGAGATGGGTGTGCACACTTGGGGACATAGGCGAAGGCCCCCATGCGAGCTGGAACATTTTTCTCTGCGATAAAAGGACGCCATCAGTTTGTCATATGGGTTCCCTGAAAATGGGAGTCCTGTCCTTTTTGTTGGCGTAAACATTTTTGTACATCAGCAGCAATTCCTCACTAACTGTAATGGTTACCACCTCACAAGTATGTTAGTCATTCACACAGATGCGCCAACATGAAAAGTGATCTTAACAAGTAATTGAATTTAGGTGTTTCTAAGTTAAAATCTTTTTTATGTTTTTTGGTAGATTCATGAAACCACAGGAGTGACATTAACAAACTGGATTGACGAAGGGCTGAATCAACAAAACTGCAAAGGACAGAGGACAAACAGGGACGATACGCCAAGCTATATAATGGAAATTGATGTCGTAAAACAATTTTCATAATATAATCAAACAGTATCATTAATTGTTCTAGTTACCATGACTGACCAAAGCTGTCATTCCACACGCCCTTACATATCCTTCATAAATGCCCAACAGTGTTTACACAAGCGAAAACTTTACCGGGATAAAGAAGTACATCTTTACATCAACAATCTATGAGCCACAAACAAAAATGATCCTTGTTTCAGATTTGCCTATGGCTTCGTGGAAGAGGAATCCTTGTGCGCTGCTGTATTAATCTGTTTGGACAGATATGCTTCATAAATCTCCACGACAAGCCGGGGATCCTTTTCCACAAGCTCCATGTACTCCTCCCGCTTGGTAAGTTTATCCATGTTGTCAGTGATCAATGACAACGCTGCTTCAAGCATATGCTTTGCATTATGCTGATGGGCAAAGGCATAGCTCACGACTGAGTTTTCCCAGTTTAGTTTTGACACCAAAAACTTCTCACAGTAAGCCTTGAGATGCTTCACCTGATATTTTTCGGCCAATATTAAAAGATCATAGGCCATCTGCTCATCAAGGCACGCTTCAGCAGTGTAAAAATAGTTGACAAATGCACGAAGTGCATCATATGATACATCACTAATCTTGATGGTACCACTCCGGCTTTCTTCCATCTCGTTCTCAAGCATTGCCTTGAAGACTGGGGAACGGCTCACCTGATCACAAAAAAAAAAAAAAAAATTAATCAGTGGTAAAAAACTAAACACGTGAGAATTTGGCATAACACATCACCAGATCATCTTGTCCAGTATGAAATGGACATGCGGGGATACCTCTTGTTCGGACTAAAACAGGAACAACTTGAAGGCAAAATTGATAAATTGTCTCCCATGGTTCGTCAGTTCAAGTTCTGTCTAGTTTGTCAGAAAACAGGCTACAATCTTAATGGGGCCGAACTTGAGGGATATCTCCCTCCCAACCTAATACGTCTCCATCAAGCTATTTGACAAACACAACCAGGCTTGAAATGGGATTTCTATTCCAGGAAGGTCATTGAACAAAAGTATGCAAATAATACTAGCCAAGTATGCATTTGAAATGAAAGCGATTATCTCACATAATTACAATAAAGAGAAAGACATATATATCTAGCAAGTGCCATGATCATTGACGAATCAAGAGATAGTGGAACTCACTCAATCAGGACAGGATCAATCAATAAATTGCAAGTCAATTACCATCTAATTGATCAAGAATAACAAAATTGGGAATTGAGTATTTACCAAAACGGCCTTATGAGCAGGGACTGGGACAGATGGCGCAGTCCCGGTAAGTCCATCATCGGAGGAAGCAACCAAAACGACATCGGTGAAACAAGGGCCAGCAGAGGAGCGGTGAGTGATGTGGTGATCGAGAGGAGACCAGAAACGCAAGAAGGCAACTTTAGCTTTGAGATCATCGATCTCTCTTTTAAGCTCTTCTTCAGTCTCGCTTGCTTCCTCATAACACTCTTTGCAAGTTCCAGCATCGCATCTGCCGTAGTACTCCTTACAAGAAATGCATCTCATCGTTTCGGAATCGGAATCAGTGTCACTTTCAGTCTCCACCCGGGAGGACGCTGTACAGCGGTGGCCTCTCATTATTTTTTGCTGGGTTTTGTGCAGCAAGAGGTGGGATGCCGTGCGATTGGGGGTTTTAATGAATTGGTGGTGGCTGGAAGCTTTGATTGATGCCTGATGGTGGCGTGAATGCGGGTGCTTTCGCTCACAGTGCAGACTGCAGAATGCGCATTTTGTTGGGACGAATAAAATAAAAATAAATGGGTATTCTTTATTTTAATCATTATTATTTTGTTAGCTCCGCTTTCTGTTTTGATTAGTTAAAAAAAAAAAAATCGCCTGTCCTTTTTTTATAATTTGTTTAAAAATAACTTTGCAACCTAAATTTTGCCGCGCGTAATACTTTATACGTTTATCTAAAAAAAAAAATTAATAAAAAATATTTAATTAATTATAAATTTGATTTTATTTTCTATTTAATCATTAAAAATCCTTTATATTAAATATTACTAGTGTTTCCATTGAATAAAAAAAAATCATAGGCATCTTCTTTCCCCGAGTATCAAACCTAGTCATCACCTTCCCTTCCGTTCGACCGGCCAAAAATATCCTTACAAGACCCTAACTACTATTTATCTTTCTCTCCATCTATCAGCTATCAACCATTATCATTAACAATAACAACTCTGTCATATTTAATAATCGCAACCCACACATTCACTAATCATAAGACTGATCAACTACTGTCATCAACAACTAGATCAGCTTAATTTGTCGGTGACAACCTCTCCATATTAATCTTCTTGTCCTTCTTACTAAGAACTTGTCATTGTTATTTGCCAAAATTAAAAACATAAGCTCAAAAGTCATCAAGAACTACATTTATCAACAACCAACTTGTCATTAAAAAATCTTAACACAAAATCAACATTGTTTTATCTCTAACAATTCTTTCTTCCTAAACTCCCACTCATCTACTCTAGAAGTTCAACAATCATCATAACTGCAGCTTCAACATCAACACCAGTTGGAGCTATAATATCAGCAATAGTTGGAGCTTCAACAATGATGATAACTGGAGCTTTTGCAACAGCGATGATAATTGGAGGTTCAACAACAACATCATTTATTGTATTAACAACATCTTTGTTAGTACCGAATGTCAAAGCCAAATTTGAAGCCTTCAATGCCAAATAAGAAATGAGAGGCATAAAAATGATTGGTTTAGTAGAAAACTAGAGCTTGCAAAGCTGGGGTGATGGCAACAGATATTGTCTTCAATTTCTCAACATTGGAGTTGTTCCATCAAGAGAAGCGAACCTTGGTGGATGATTTTAGTGGTGTAAAAGATTAGGAATAGAATTGAAACTAATTGTTGTTAAAGATTTAACAGTTGATGTTGCACTTCAATTAGATTATGAAAAATTTGCTCAACTCTCAGTTCCATAGCATGTGATAAGGGATGGCATAATTGATTACTAGGTTTATCCGTGAAAGTATTAAGAATGCTTCCCATTCAATCTATGCTTAAGGACCCAATCATATCAGAAAAACACTTTACTAAGAAATTTCATGTACATTTTTCTTTCTACTTTTGTCATCCTATTACTTACACAAAATAGAAAAACACCCAATAACCTAGAAATCATCATGAATTTAGCCTTCTTCAAACCCGAAATCATAGCCCTCTTCCTCGTTAAAAAGATCCAAAATCAACCCACAAAACAACCTATAATCTTTGCCATCAGCATATCTCGAAGCAGACACCTAATAAATATTACAAACAACCCACCTTCCTCATCTTATCCACCATTTTTTCAATAGACACCTAATGGATATTGCAAATAACCCACCATCCCCATCTCATCCACCAATTTTTTAACATCATCAGTTTTACTTCTTTAAGGCCACGAGGTGTCGTGGATTGTTATTGATGATGATGATTCAATTTTGTACGGAGAAATCTCCAATTTGAGGGTTTTTCTCTCTTTTCATAAAATAAAATAAACCCATGTCCCAACTTCAAAATTCTATGCAATAATGTCAAGAAATCTTCATAACTCGTTTAACAAAATGAAAACAAAAAAAGAAGATTTTTTTTCAAAAAAATTAGTTTTTGACATAAAATTTAGTTTTTCTAGTTTGCAAAGATTAATTATTGACCTAATAATTTCTCATCCTCAAAAAAATTTATGTTTGATTTGGTGATTTATGTTTAGAAAGAGAGAAAATAGTGTGTGAAAAAGAGAGAATATGTCACTTAAAGAGAGAAGGTCTTTTGACCAAACTACAGGATGCTAAAGGTAATTTTTTCTTAATTATATGATAAAAAATAGATAATCATAAAATCAAGCATCAATCCTAAAATAAATGTTTATTTGATACAATTATAATCCTATAGAAAGAAAGAAAAAACTAAATCATGAACTATATTTACTAAACAATTCAATATTAAAAGATGAAAAAAAAATCAAATAAAAAAAATTAAAAGTCCAAAAACAAAAAAAAAAACATATCGGGTTTGGTGAGTAAACCTACTAAACTCATGAATCAGGTAACTCAGATCAACATATTAAACTCGTAAACCAAGTCATGGACTCCTGTAGGATTAATAACTTGTTTTTTAAATTATTCTTTATTTAAATATATGATAACAAAATAAACAACCATAAAATTATGCACTAACCTAGTAGAGGGACTTTTTTGAAATAGTTATAACCTCATAAAAAGTGAAACAAAATAAATTATGAAACTCAAATCTCAATTAACCTAATATAAAAGGATAAAATAAAAAAAATTTAAATCCATTGAATTTGCGAATTAGGTCAACTTGTCAAACCTGCGAGCAGGTCCATGAACCTTATAAATTTTAATTACATGGTTTTTATCCGACACTATTTTTTTTAACTATATAATAAAAAAAAATAGACGATCATAAAATCAAGTTCAATTAACAAAAAGGTATTCCACCACTAGGGCAACTTAGATTACCCTACCAAACTCGCAAATTAGGTCATTAACTTCATAAAATTTAACAATTAAATATTAAAAGATATAAATGATCATAAAATCAATCATCAAAACAACATTGGGACGTCTGTTTGACACCACAATAACTAGATAGAAAGACAAAACAAAAAGGAACAAATTATAGAATTTAATTCCTAACCAACCTAATATTGAATGATGAAATAAAAAAACTCTGAAAAAAATCAATTAAAAAATCCTAGGACAGAATCAAAGAGATTTTAAAAGTTAAAGGACTCAATTGAAAGAAAAAAATGGAAAAGTGACAAATATAAAAAAATAAATTAAAAAAATATAGGACTAAATCAAAAAGATTTTAAAAATCAAGGGACTAAATTGAAAGAAGTAGAGAAAAGTGTTTGACGCCTGCTTCACATGCGCAAGGGCTTGAAGAAGGCTTGCCCACCTTCGGAAGGCGCATAAGCCTTCCTCTGTTTTCCAATTGATGTCTTTATTTATATCATTGGAATCGTTCAAGAGTTCTCCTACCTGTAAGGCCATGCATGTTGCTATAAGAGATTTAGTGTGGCTCCAACAACCATTTCCCCCGCCCCCCCAACCCCCTCCCCTTGCCTTAGTTTCTATGGCTAGCTTATGCAAACTTGTAAAATAATTATAAACATAGCTGTTATGCGAGAATGTTTTTGAACATAACATTGCAAACTTGTTTTCTCTAACAATGAAATTTAATTATGAACTGAAAATTTAATGTATTTATTTAATATAATATATTAAGGATTATATGCATTATCATACAGTTTAAAAAATCATAATGCTAATTAAAGACTACTTCATGAAGTTGAGAAATAGATGTAAGTTAAAATATCCGATTTTGTATTACATGTAGTCCTTTAATTTTTTATATTTAATTATAAGTAAAAAAATAATAATCTAAATTTCATTGAAACAAATTGATTTGCTGTATAAATCTTTCTTTTTTTTTATTAATATCTTTAATTCTAACAAAAACAAAAACTCTAACATTTTGTTCTATGTAATTTATTTAATAAAAATAGAAAATATTAAGAAGACATACTAAAAAAGGACAATTTAAAATTATATATAAGACAATGTTTTGTGCATTGTCATGGGAAATTTTTTGGCAAAGTCATTAACCCGACTTAGGGAATTAACTCTAAAACCTCTCGATCCGACTTCTTGCTTAGCGCGAGTTTCAAATTAAATTATGTAAAAGTTGACTTGATTCACTTGGTAAGTCTAAAAGTAACTTGAATGACCGGTAAAAATCTAATTTGTCTTAAAAAAATCAAGAAAATATAATTTCTTTTTAAATATTAAGAAGACAACATTTTGAATCAATTTAGATTAATTCTAGTTAACCTGTCATACTTATGATACGGGTCATGAACCTGACTGAGTTTAATAACTTCATTTTTTTAAAATAATTTTTATATAATTTATTTGATATTAAAAATAAACGCTTGTAGAAAAACAACCAAATAAAATTCTTTTAAAAATACAATCATGATAGGTTATACAGAAATAATATTTGCTAATATTATAAGAATATTATTATAATTTTATTTTAAAACAAAGTAAAAATTAAATGGTATTTAATAAAATAATATCTAAAACATATTCTTAAGTAATTTAAGAATGAAATAAAATAATATATCTAATATATTTTAAATTAATTAATTTCAAATAAATTAAAATTAAATAGAAGGAAAAAAAAAACTAAACTAAAAACAAGCCGGTAGACAACAAGTCTCCTACATGTCCAATATTTGATCATCGTAGAGGTGACCAACAAATTAGTTTGGGGATTTTCGGATCTTAAAAATTAAAATTTAACATATTTTCACCTAAAAATACTATTAAAATCTTAATAAACTAATTAATCAACTAAAAAAACCCTAGGCTAAAAACACATAAAAAAATCAGGAAAATAACTCTCTTAATTCTGATGTATTTTTTCCAGCAACATAAAATTAAAAAACCTCTCAATGGCATTCTTCTCATTAAGAGAAACATATTGATATCAAATTTGAATTTTTTTAATTAACAAAATCTCACTAATTGACTACTTTCTCTCTTTTTTGTTATTTTTCAACAACTCACTCTTTCTCTCTCTCTCTCTCTCTCTCAAACCTAAAGGACTAAAAAATGAACAAAATAAATTTTTGGACCAAGATGTAGAATTATCAAATTAAAAGGGACCCAAATAAAGGCAATTTTTTTTTCAAAAAGGCATTTTATTGAATAATGCTGAAAAAAAGGGTTCAATTTTTTTTATTGTTAATTTTGGTCCCTTCATTTTAAATAATAAAATTAAGTGGAACTGAAAAAGCTTTGTACCATGATTAAATGTTTGAAATATTGAAAAACTGAGAAGTTATAACTCAAAAAGTAAGAGGATCAAAATAAACTTTTTACTCAGTTTTTTTAAACTACCACCCTTTTTCTCTTTGTTTTACACTTTGGTTATCTTTTTTTTTTAATTTTATCACTCTTTAGCAATTCTTGATAAATTAGTCATATAGATATAAAAGGGTGTAATTAAAAAAAAACAAAGTTTAAGAACTAAATTGTAAAAAAAAAACTAATCTGAAAACACCATATTAAATTAAAAGAACTCTAAAACATGTGGGGAAAGCACTATGCTTTCTCATAGAACAATTTTCTTTGTTAGTTACTATTATATTATTAAAAGAACTGTAGCTAGCTATAGCTTGGAAAATATTTGACTTACAAAAGCAACATCATCATATTTGTGTATTAAATGCTTTGAAAATTTACACTGTTTTTTCTTTGTTTTTTGCAATTGATTCTTTTCTTCTTATCTGCAATAGGAAAGAATTTTACTTGTACGGGCGAGATCATGATGGTGCATTAAATGCTTTCACAATTTACCATTGTCTTTTCTTTTTCTTGCACTCTTCATTGCCTTTAGCTCTGGTTTTGTTTTTCCAGCAACTTCTCTAATTAGTGTGCGTTCGTTCTTTCTCTTTTAATTATTATGGTTTTTGTGGCTTCTTAATTTTATTTTATTTTAACTCACGGGATGTTTGGCTTATTTCCAATTGCTTTAAAGGGTTTGCTTTTTCCATTGCACTCAAGAGAACACTCGGTTTCTAGCAGCTTTTTGTTTGACTCCTGGTGATCAGAATTCCCAGGTTATTTTATTGCTCTTTGTCTTTCTTTTCAGCTGCTTCTTTCTCTTTGTTTTTTTCGGTGCGCATGGGTTGTTCATTTAGTTACTGGTGATCTAAATTGTCTGCATATTTCATTGCTCTTTGGTTTTCTTTTCATCCGGTGTTTTTAAAGTTAGTTTTTTTTCTTCTTCTTCCTGGTTTTAATGGACTCTTCATATGTTTTGCAAGACTGTCTTTTTTTCTTTGCAACTTAGACAACATCGGATTTTGCTCGAGCCATTTTGGTGTAGTCTGCAAATAATCTACACTGCCAGGTTTGTTTTTCACTTTTGTAGAGTTCTTTTACTTTATAGACAAAATAAAATGCAAAGTTTCAGAATCAGTATGTAAGCATCCAGCTACGCCTATATGCTGCTGGATTTTGCAGAATTGACATGTGAACTTAAAGTCTCAGGAATCATAGAAAATATGTAGATAATTAACCATGGTTACGAGACTCAGTCTGGCCTGGCCTTGTATGTTAACATGGTGACTATTGACTCATGACCACGTCCGATAGAAAAACCTTTTTTTTTTTTTTACCAAAACAAAGCTGTTTTAAGTTTTTTCCAGGGAAAAAAAGAGACAAAAGGTTAGGTTAATCCGAAGTGTTTTTTATATATATCGCGCGGACATGCCGCAAGATATTGTAAACTTATTTTTCAATGTTGTATTTTACTAGTTTTAATCCTGCATTCCTGCACTTTTCCTTATAAACTCTTAACATTTCTTATAACATCTTAACATGCCAGCTCTGTTGTTTATATTTGATGTGAGATGATGTCGGTTTTACACCACCAATTCCAAAGAAGCAACGCCTCTCTATTTCATCACTTGAAAAGGTTTGCATCTACAATATCGTTTAGTTCTCCGTATTGCTCCACCATCTCTTTGTTTAACAAAAATTAATTCAATCACAATCAGCTATATTATTCTCACTTTCTAATTGCCCTTTTTTTTTTTATGAACTCATATACTCAGCAACAATTATATCTTTATTTCTCATTTCTTATTTATCTTCAAAAATACTTGATATTTATTGTGTTAGGAAATATTTATAGCTTACAGTTACACTTATCTTTTGCTGTAGGAAAAAAATAGCATTCAGTTAATCAATATTTTTTTATCCAACATCGCAAGCTGATTAGACGTTAAAAAACATAAAATATTTAGTTGTAGGCACTTTTGTTTTACTTCGATTTAACTCTCTTTACTTAACTTTTATAATTTACCAACAATAACTTCATGAATATCATGTTTTTTTTAATAATATTTTTGATTATCTTATTACTGATTGTTATAATAATTAGAACTATATTTTACTAAAAATGCCGTGGCATTACTCGCGGGTATCAAAGCTAGTCTTCTAGTATTTCCTGTAATATAATGTTTCAATAAAAAACAAATTGATGGAAACATAAACTGAATTGGAGCCATTAAAGGAAAGCATCGTGGAGGCGTGGACATCGACTTGAATCAAGGACGGACCTTAGATTCTTCCTTCAGGAGGAGGAGGATGAATTGACAGTTTAAGAAGATGGCGTCACCCACTAACTAGCCAAGCCCATCCCTGATGAATACCTACACGTGTCCGTCCTTAAAACCTCCTGGGTTATCCACTGCCAGATCCGGCTTCATTTCTCTAATCACTTTTAGAGAGAGAGAGGGGGGGAGGGATGAAAGGTAAAAAAATAAAAACATATATGTAAAATCACTGAGGGTGAATTACTTAGTTATAATTAAAAAATAATTTTATTAATGTTAAATATATTAAAATTTAATTAACTTTTTAAAATATTATTAAAATGCATATAAAAATATTATATTATTATTTTAGCTTTTCTAAATAATATTTTCCATGTTATTATAAGGACCCGGAATTCTAAAAAAATTTAAATTTTAAAACTAAATTACGGCAGAACACTGCAAAGTACAAACAAAGGATAAGACCTGCTACTTGCAGAGCCAAACTCTCTCTCTTGCTCGCTCTGTCTCTAAACAAAACAAAGAAACAAGCCCAACTCTTCTTCTTCTTCTTCTTGGTCTCAGATAATTAGGGTTTCAGTTTTCAAGGCCTAAAAACTCCTCTACTCGGTTGGGTACGCTTTCTTTACGCTCTCTCCTTCTATTTTGATTTTCTCTTCATTTTGTTTGTGTTAACTCTTTGGTAACTGAGCAATGTGAAAGGAAATTTAAAGAAAAGAAACCTCAACTTCAACTCTTGAATCTTCAATTTTTTTTAAAAAATTTTTTTTGGGGGGAGGGGGTTATTCATGTCAAATTTACTCTGATTGAAGAATTTACCAGTACTTCACTTAGTTTAGCCTGGGTAACCTAAAGCAAAGTTTTCTTTCTTTCTTTTTTGTGTTTTCCTGGCTACCTGAAACAAGCTTAGGTTTATTTTTAACACTCGGATTTGTTTTTTTTGTTAATTTATGCTGCTTTCTTTAATTTCTTGTATTATGTATTCAGCAGTTATGCTCAATTTTATGTTCTTTCCATTGTGGGTGTCACAGTGAAACCCTAATTTGGCGCTGAAAAGCTTGAAATTAGGTTGTTTTTTGTTTTTAAAAAACTTGTAAAGGATGGTTGGTGAAGAAGGAACAAGCAATGGCGAGGGTGCAAAAGAAAGGGTTCAGCACTTAAATATGGAAGCAATGGACAATGGGTTTGGAAATGATGGTGGTGATGCAAGCTCTGGGGGCAGTGAGGGTTTTCGAACTTACAAGAGACGAAGGAACATGAGGTCAAGTTCGGATAGTAAAGGTCAAGAGGATGGGAAATGTTTTATGGAAGCTGCTAGTAGGTTTTCAGACCAGGTAGCTCACAAACCTAGGCCATCCATGCCAATTTTTGCTTATGCAATCTCGTTATGTATTGACTTGTTGCAAGTTACTCCTATCATGTATGATTCTATAGAGAAGATGCATTTTAATGTTTGTTCTGTTTCTCTTATCCTAGTTCTTTGATCTAGCTAATATGTGGTTTCTTGCAGACCATAAAGGATGACGATTCACGGGGCCATCATTGTGGGAATCATGCTACTATGAATCGTTTAAATGATGTTTCACAGAGGCAGTGGAGAAAGTTTGTCCTTGACCACATGTATCAATCATTAAGTAATGATGAAAATGGCGTCCAGGGGTGCTTGAGGGGTGCGCTTATGATGGCAGTTAAGATTTATGAAGCTATTAAATTGGATGTGCTAAATGCATAGTATTGTCATTCGTGTTTCTTAACATAAATTGGATGTGCTAAATTTTGTCTTTCTTCAGGAGTCTGGTTACTGTAATGCAGATAAGTCACCTTTAATGGGGCAGATGGCTAATGGAACTCACAGCACAGC
>Ga0325411_1001454_pt1 | contig 26434 bp, 18 predicted proteins | sample PopdelMetagenome_13_FD_206181 | JGI IMG/M metagenome (GOLD analysis project Ga0325411, IMG submission 206181) | Populus deltoides microbial communities from Bellville, Georgia, United States - Xylem-PdIQD-R4 | ecosystem: Host-associated > Plants > Phyllosphere > Stem > Wood/Secondary xylem... | reverse complement strand
AGGTGGTTCCTTCCTTTCTGCTTTTTTGCTCCCCCCCCCCCCCCCTGTAATTCTGCGATGCTGTAAGCTTTAATCTATTTTGTATTTGATGTTAGGTACAACGAGATTTTGAAGAACTGCCCTCTGAAGCCTTTCGACCATTGCGTAGTTCCTTAAATGTGAGTTGGCTTTCTAACATTCTTCTCATTACTGATAAAAGTTGGTTTAATTTCTTGTGAATTATTAATGCACTTCTACATAATACGCAAGCCTTTGAAACTAACTATGATAGTTTCTCTACAGTAGGACTGTAGTCATTTCTTTTCTGAATGTTGGATGAAAGAGGGTAATGTTTTGATATTGATTACTGTAATGCTTTTTAGTACTTGTCAAGAAGTGTGTGGAGATGACTTGAGACACTCGACATCAAGCTTAAGAAAACTATAATTAGTTTGAGGAGAGCTAAATTAGTACAGGGGTTGGTCACCTTTTCTGTCAGTTAGTTTGAAAGCTGCACTTTACAAGGGGAAACTTGGTTTCATTCACATGCAGAAGAAGACGTTAATTTGAATTTTTTTGTACAAAAGTAATTAGATATTACTGAGTAGGTTTTGGTAATCTGTCTGTTTCTCTTCTTGGATATCAGATTCAGATTTGTTTTTTGACTCCTGTAATATGTAAATTAGCATTTAAGTTCCACATTTCATATGAAATGAGTTTCATTGTTTTGTGCATAATGCATGCTCATGCTGGCGTAATGTTAACTGTTTGCTTATATTGTCTATGGAATCTAATTGCAGACCTTGTTAAAAAAATTTCACAGAGGCCCCCCTAAAGTGAGGACTCAGGTATTATTATGAAAGTTCTACATATGCCCTTGTAATGTTACATTTTGATGCCAAGATGATATGGAGTTCATTTATTTGGCTTGTAGATTAGCATTGCTGTGGCTGCCTTGGCTGTACAAGTTCCTCCTGAGGATTGGGGGGATGGTGGTATTGTAAATTGGCTCAAGGATGAGATGACTTCACATCCAGAATATATACCAGGATTTCTGGAGTTGCTTACAGTTTTACCAGAGGTATTCTAGTTACTTTTTTGTATTATTTTATTTTCTTATCCGTGCTTCAAGGACGCATAATGGCACTCATAGTTTCTCAGACTCAGGATTTCACCCCAAAAATACCCTTATCAACTTGACATGACACAACATCAGACAGATAAATGACAAGTATCTAACTACTTACAATTAAAGTCTATGCTAAAAAGAAAAAAGAAAAAAGAAAAAAGAAAAAAGAAAAAAGAAAAAAGAAAAGAAGAAGATAAATGACAAGTAATCTTCTAAGTCTTTGCTTTTACATAACAATGAATGCCGAGGGGAGATGGAAAGGGAGAAGAGTTGGGATTTCTTGATCCATGGAAGCCTTGCCTACCCATAACCATTTGAGTCAAGCTCAAGAAAAGAGACAAGAGAAAGGATATTTGTTTGTCTTCAATTTCCATTCCTCCTATTGGAATTGACAATATTTTAAGAGAGGAAAAAGGTAGATTTGCAAGGTAAAGCATTGCAGTCTACATACCTCCATGTCTGGCTAGTTATGATTTTAGAAGCATAGCTTTCTTCTTCCTGGAGGGATACTGTTTTGCTTTAATGCACCATATCTCTTTGTTGTTTGGTGAATCTTTAGGCTATTCCATGTGATCGGGAGAGGGATTCTGTATCACTCTTAACAAAAAATGAAAACATGTTTATTGTGCACATCTTTTTTGAATACTTGTAATTACCTAGCTTGTGGGAAAATAGGACTTAGCAATTTATTGCATTGCTGAACCTCTTGTTACCTGTTTTTGTTTTCATTCATTCCAGGAAGTATTCAACTACAAGATAGCTGCTCGTCCGGAAAGACGCCGCCAATTCGAGAACGAGCTCACTTCTCAAATAGAGGTCGCTCTTAATATTTTGACAGCTTGCTTGAAAATAAGTGAGCTAAAGGAGCAGGTGAGAATTGTCCTCATGTTGTTCTCTTCCCATCTACTTCTATTAAGCGGCACACAAATTGTATAATGCCAATTCATCCTTGTCAGGTACTGTTTTGGATAAGTGCATTGCTCATTTATGGTTCCTCTTAAGTTCATATTTTTTTGATAGGCATGCTTGCAAATTCTTTCTGATGGAATCAAGTATTGATGTGAAATCAAGAATTTAAATCAAAATTGGACCGATTTTTATTAGCTTACATTTTTTGGGTTTCTTGTGATGGGTGATGGTACTAAGTTTCTAGTAATATTTATGTGCAAAAGTGTTTAATCAGTTTCATTCTGTAGTTTGCCTATAGATGCACTAGTTAGGAAGAGCAATGGAATTGATGTTCCAAGAGAGGAAGGGGAGAGGTATACCAGAAAGACCTCCCTTATCCTTAATAGGTGCCACTTTCACCTTCCCATAATGTACTTGTCTTTGAACCTATTCCATTCTCTGGTTTTCACACATCCATCTTAACATCCACATCTCAATTATGTTCATTTTATGTATATTTTGTGTTTCTTTACCATCCAATGTTCACTACCTCGGAGTATTTCCTGTCTACTTGTAATTTTATTTTCCTTAAGTTGTGTAAATGTTTTAATTTAAATTTAAAATTAGAAGAAATGAAAATTTTTCATTTAAATAGTGGATGTTTTAATGTTCTAGAAGTTTAGGAAAAGGTTATACTCTTTTTCTAACTTAAAAAACAAATTATAAATAACTGTATATGTGTTTTGTAACATGTGGAGGACACTTAATTAAGGACTGAGGGAGGGGCTAAAACTTACCCTTCAGTTTAATTGGGGATTTTTTGATAGCATAGCACATCTGTTGTGCTTCCCCATTTAACCACCATGCATTGGTGCAAATAAGATGTTACATTTACTTTTTATTTTTTAATTTAAAATTCCTTATTTCATTTTTCATGAAGATTGGATATACAATGGGTGAGATATAAATGGTTTCTTGTCCACGATTGACCTTGTTATTTGTATGGGGAACATTATTGCGAATAATTTTGTATCCCATGGAATTGTAAACATCAACCTTTGGAAATCAGTTTTCATTCATTTCAACATGCATGACCTCATTTCTGACAATATCGTTACATCATCTCTGAGCCCTTTCAATTTGATTTTTTCAATTTGATTTTCAATTATTAATCGGTAATTTTTTAGGGTATTCCATGTCATTATTCTTTCTGTATTGGGCCATATGATTTTGTATTGTTCCTTGTAGAAGCATGCCTGATAAGCTTCTAAGAGCAGACCTAAAAGAGCAGAAAAAGACTTTTCTCCCCTTTCCATGTTGTCATTAGCATGTTTCTTATCTAGTTTTTTTTTTACCTGTCAGCAATTTTTAGTATGTTAATGGCGTGTAAAAGATCTGCTCGAAACGGTGCATTAAATGGGGTCATTTTGTCCTTCTTTCATCAGGTTCTTGAGGCATTTTCTTCTTGGATTCGACTAAGGCATGGGTATGCATTTCCTTTTATTTATATTCTTGGGCATGCATATGTTTGGTTAAGCAATCTTGTTATTGATTTGAAGTAGCGGGAAATTGTATTGTGAAACCTGATTGGTAGTTTAAAGTGGTGCTTGACAGGAGATGATGTAGAAAATTCTAGCAAGAGTTGGATCTAGTGGTCGAATTATTTGGAATTTCAATAATGTCATTGTCCACCTGGAAAATCATCCTTGTCTTTTCTTTTTATTTTTTTATTATGAGAAAAGAAGAGAACATCCTCATTTTGATGTCCAAGAAAACTTTATGCACATTAGGCCATTTTGCTTTCATATGACGTCATGCTGCAAGTAGCCTGCAAAATCACCTTATGTTTGGAGTGGGGGGAGTGAGAGCGGATAAAAGAGATGAAATTGAGGGAGGAATCCAACTGTCTTTTAGGAGAAAACAGGGGTGAAAAATTTAGCCCAGGGCCACATCAATCAATGTTTCCAAAATGAGAAGAAAGTGGGGAAAGAGTTTACGGAGCTTGGATTTTTATTATGTATGCACCTTCAAAAAGTTGTAGAATTAGAGTATCACATTCAAAATCATCTTTCATTCATCTCTTATCAATTGATGAACTGTGAAGAAGTATTTTTGAAATTCAAAATTTTAGCTCCTTGCCTTCTCTCAGATTTTTAGTTCCAAATAACAAAAAGTCACCTTCTGATTTCCTCTTCCCCCATTTTCAATCTAATCCAAACAAGAGGAACCAAAATTATGATATCTCTTGGACTTTCTGCCCTTTTTATTTCTTCTTACTTTCATTCCTCCTGTAATGTTTTTTCCATAAACAAACTGCCAACGACTTCCTTTGTTCCAATGTTGATTTATCACTAGGTTTTGTGTTTGTTAGCACCATCTTGGTGTCAGTATATTATTACCAATGTTGGTCTTCTCTAATTTGGCCTTCTGAGAGCACCCAAAATTTTGTGGTTCTTATGTTAACTTCTGTTGGGTTCAGGATCCCTGGGTCTGTGCTTGCTTGTCATCCATTGGTGTATACAGCTCTATCAAGTTTGAATTCTGAGACCCTTTCAGAGGCAGTTGTAAATGGTATTATAGTTGAAACCAGCTATATATGCTCAAAATTATTTTGGCAGTTTATGTAATTTCATATTGGTGATCCATCATTTTTGTTCATTTCTGTTAAGTTTTAAAATTTAGGAATATATTTGATGTTATCCTGATCTTGATCCATAACAACGAAGTTGCTGCATTTACCCTGTTGCATCTTTGATTCTTGTATGCGTTTTGGGAACTATATCTACAACTTTATGTATTAAATCTGTATCTCCTTTTCTTTCCAACCCACCTTTCTTCCCCTGTTAAAGTAGGATGATTAACATATTCAATGATTTCCTCCTCTTCCCAGTGTTTCAGGAAGATGCTGTTATTATTCATGAAATCTTTTTGCATGTCAATCATACATCTTGTCTTCATCTTAACCATTGTGTAGATGGCAGTCAAACACAGTTGTAATTTGTAGAGGACTATAGGATCTGTAGGTGTGTTTGGAGTCCTAGACTTAGTCTTCTACTCTCCTAAATGTTTGCAGTCATATCAGAATTGATACATTACACAACAGCTGGAAACTCTGGTGGCATTCCTGTGCAGATGCCTTTAATTCAAGTGATTGTGCCTCAAGTCATGAGTCTAAAGGAGCAACTCAGAGATTCTTCTAAGGTATTGCATTCATAAAGTTCCATATTGCTGTTGCGGTTATGTAGCCCAATCAGTGATGATACTATATAATATTAGATCTACTAAACCAATAACTTAAAACAATGGGCCCTGTTAAAATGGTGTGTGGTTCATTTGAATTCATTCACTCTGTTTTGTTGCTGGGGTGGGTAGACCTTGAATTGCAATAGTGATGCTGCCTATGCACTCTAAATAGGGTTCAAGACCTCAAGGTTGACTGCTAGTGAATTTCATGGAAATGCTTTTAAAATTTCTTGGTTATGGAGTAGTTATTCATATTTAGTTTATGCAGCTTTTAAAGAAAACTTACTATTCAAAGCCTGCATCCAAATTTGATAAAAATAAATTAATTTATGAGACAAATTTGGATTTATGTGAAATGATGGATGTGCTGTTCAATAAGAAACTGTAATGTGGGAGGGGAATAGAGATTATTGTTAATATACAGTTAAGCAAGAGAAATGATACGATGTAAAGAAAATTTGCATATAATACATGAATCCATATATATATGTGCGCGTGTGCGCTTAATTTTTATAATTATGCCTCTGATGTGTCTTTTCAAAAAGATCAATTGTTGACTGAAGTTGATGGGGGTTTCCATTATCAGAATGAGGCATGTTCTATTCAAATGAATAATAAGATTAAGATAATTAGCATCTGTCTGCCCCCCATATGTAATATTTCATTTTGTTTGGAACAATATGAAGATGATGGCCAAAATGATCTGTATTTTCTAATTGATAAATGGCTTTACATTCACTGGATGGTAATGAATAAGGAATTCTGTGTGAGTTGGTGTGAATCAATAATTAGCTGACTCGGTTCAAATTTTTTGCCTTTGATGGAAGTTGGCTCCTGAAATTTCTTATTAAAAGGAGCTGCATGCCAGTGCCAGTGATTGAAGGATAATATTCATGCTTTAATTCCTCCCTAGCATTTTGTTTTTTAATTGGAGATGCTCTACCATCCATTGCACTATGGAGGTGTTCTAAGCTTGAAATTTTATGTCCTTTCATTATCTAATTTTTTAGTGGAGTTGCTCTTCCAACATATTTGCGTACATTGACATAGCAAGAACCATATAGCAAATCAGATATTGTAATTTTAACATGATGTTTCTTTTAGGATGAAGAAGATGTGAAGGCCATTGCTAGATTATTTGCAGACATGGGTGATTCGTATGTCGAGCTGATTGCAACTGGTATATACTTTTCCTACCTATAGCAACTAGTACAAAGTTTTTGTTTGTTCTTATCACCTTGAGGTGTAAATGTTATGCTTCTTATTGTTCACTTTTCTTTGAAGCAACACAGTGCTCGTGGTTGAATAACAAAGCCAGTTTTGTACTGTCATCTTTCTCTTATTCAGTTGATTAGCATTTTTGGAAATTCCCCCCTTTTTCCAGGTTCTGATGAGTCAATGATGATAGTAAATGCATTATTAGAAGTTGCTTCACACCCAGAATATGATATTGCTTCAATGACATTTAATTTCTGGCACAATCTTCAACATATCTTGACTAAGAGGTGAATCCATATGGAATTTTACTGCATTAGCTGCGTCCTTTTCTACAGGAAGTCTGAATATAATGATTCTAATCTACCAGGGATTCCTATACTTCATTTGGCAATGAAGTATCCATTGACGTTGAGAGAAGTAGGAGGCTGCAAGTTTTTCACTCAGCCTATGAGTCCCTTGTGTCCCTGGTGAGTTTTTTTGTTAATAAGTGCAGGAACTCAATATTTGTTCTGTCAATTGTGAAACAACTTCAAATAGTAGTGCATGTTTGCATATTATAAGAAGCTTCTATCCCAAAAATCAATCATGAAGTGGAAACAACTTAGGTTACTAGTATGTGATTTTATACCCTTAGAAGATTCTTTCTCCAAATAATGCTAGGCAACTCTGGATGATATCACTATTGTTTGCTCACCTTTGTCATTATCACTCTTTCTTGCATCCATTTGTTGGGATTGCTTTGTTAATACCTTGCTACGGAATGTCCTGACTTTATTTCTATGTCGTTGTATCTAATGGAGAGAAGCACATGCATTACTGATGTTTGGCCAAAGCATGCTCATAGAAATTTATGCAGTACTGAAGCTGCACTGCTCACACTTTAGCTATCAATGTAGTATGTAACACAGCAGTTACAGTGAAAGCAGTATTTAGCCTCCCCATGTTTGGTCTCTTGGTTATTATAGTTCTTATCCATCTTATGCTATGAATGCACTGCTTAATTTTGTATAAATCAAGAGTAATGATTTGATAATGTACTCCCTGGTTTTGGTTGCTTAATTATTAGAGTTCTTATCATCTTTGTTTCCTACTTATTTGCTTACAACCACAGAATTTGCAATTTCCATAATTAGCCTACCAAAAGTTCACATCAATTTCCTTTTGTTTGTGAAGTTTCGTTTGTCTCTGCCAATAAATACATGCTTATGAGAAATGGAACATTTATTGGCCGACTTTTTTTCTCTTAAGCTGTAATTGCTCACTGAAGGGAAGGAGAATTAGTTTATAGTTTCAGTAAGTGAAAGCATGCACATTAAAAATAACCATTTTCCTTTGTTATATGTTTCATAAAAGATCTTAAAGAGTTATGGTTTGTCATCACAGGTTAGCTTTCGAGTTAAATATCCTCAAGATTATCAAACCCTGTCAGTTGAAGATCTCAAGGAATTCAAACAGACAAGATATGGTAATGATTGGCTCTTTGATATTGGATATTCCTTTGCTTGTCCTGTCATAAGCTTTCTGGAGAATACTTTAGCATTGTTTTGAATATTTCAAAAATCATTAAGCAAACAAAAGGCATGTAAAGGCAATTTAATATTGATTGTATTTCACTGCGAGCATATTCCAAATGCCATTATTTAAGACAAAGTGTCTTGTTCCTTTTAGGTTACTGTAGTATAAAACTGTAAGAATCTCATCGTACTTTGTTCTTTCTGACTGGGTTATGCTGTCAGATGATTAACAAGATTACTGATAAGCAATTATTTTGAAAGAAGTGTGAAAAAAAAGTGCTAACTTCCTAGTATTGGTGATCTTGAGGCATTGGATTTATGTTATTGGAAAAAATGTACTTTTAGATAGTTTTGAAGGAAACATAAATAGGTTTTGAGTTCTGTGATAGAAATTGTGAGGTTATAATAGAAGTTAGCCCAAAACAGATTGTCAAGGTGGCTGGTTTATGTAGCTGATGCCAATGAGTTTGGTAGAGAGACTTACATGTGATGAGTTCAATGATAGAAATTGAGTTTTTATTTGTTTTTGAAATTTTAGAAACGGTTCAACCTCTTAACTTTTTATCAGTCACTTTCACTTTATTTGATCAAACAAACGCTTCTTGGCACAATCCAGCGTTTGGTTTTAGTTTCTGCAATGATTCGAATCAAAATATTGTTTAAAACTTGGATTTACTTGTTTGCTTGTCCATCACTCAATTGGATAAATTATTTTCCTCTGTTGCTATAGTTTTAAAACTGTTCATTGCTTGCACTTTTGTTGTTAGTATCTTTCAATTGCTAAGTTTGTTATATGCCTCTTTAATTTTTTCAATCTGCCTGTTTCATATTTTACCTTTATGAGACCTGAGATAATATTCTACAACACTAACAAAATCTGTGACCCTTCTAGCTGTCACGGATGTATTAATTGATGCAGCATCAGTTTTAGGCGGTGATGCAACTTTGAGAATTCTTTATGTGAAACTTTATGAGGTGTGTATTATATTTTGATCCATAACAATTCTCTTTGGTTTTGTGGAAAGATGCTTGGGAACCGGAAACTAAGGTTTAAGTCTTCATTTTAACTAACAGGGCGTGCAAATTACTAATGGAAGCCATATCCTTTCTTGAGGCTTTAGTGGCATCCAGGAATTGTGTGTAAATTTTTTTATGAATTAATTTTCAAATAAACCAAACCTCTGATTTGTACTAGTTTTTGAGTAGTAAATTGGTTGTTCAAGAATTGGTTCAATTGTATTCAGAACTATTTTAGTTTCAAAATGGAACTGAGAGATAACTATAATGACATCTGTTGACATTATTTGTCTTACAAAGTGCAATACTGTTCTTTTACAAATCAAAGGATTGGGATTTAACCTACCAGAGGAAAATCCTTTGGATTGGGTGAGGACTACCCTCCATTTTGCAGACCAATTTAGCTATTTCATATGGAAATAACACTGATTTAAACAGAAATCTTGTGAAAAGCCATTTGGTGATCATATCTTTCAACAACATCAATGCAGCAAAGAAAATCTGGCGTTTCAATAACCATGCTTTATTTTACCATTGCGATTAAAACTTTTGGAGCCTCATTTATAGAGATCTTGTTGCTTCTGGTGTTTTCCTCAGATTGCCTTCCATGCTGCAATGCTGTGCCATAACTGTCTTGTTTCCTAAAAAGGGCACATGCTTTATATGGATTAATTTTTTTAGGGGTTATATGAGAATCTTTTTGCATGCCACCCTCAAGGAATATTTCAATGATCCTTTTTAATTATGTTTCTGTTTGAATCATGTATCTTTTTGTATGGTGGAAGGCCCGAACCTGCTTGGGGAATGGACACAATCAATGGCATCCAGCTGAAGCTGCTCTGTTTTGCATCAGAGCTATATCAAATTATGTTTCAACAGTCGAAGCTGAAGTAATGCCCAAGGTAATACATCTCTGAAATTCCTTTTTTTCTTGGATTTTTGCTTTTCGCACTGTATTATGTTGAGGGCTCTTCTATTTTACAGGTGTGGCTATGTTGCTGTTTCTTTCTTATGTTGGGAAATCATTTAACTCTTCAAATATCTACTATTTGATTGTGTTTGTCTTTTATTTTGTAACGAAGTTGCATGGCTTGTCTTATGGTCCTTAATTTTAGCATCTCTTAAATATTGTGATCGGTGCATTAATTGTTTATGTTGTGAATTTGAAAGCAGAAAAAGAAAAACAGCACTTGGCACTGTATTTGGTTGATAGATAATATTTATATATAATCATAATATGGACAAAACCTATTGCTCCTTTAGTCTTATAGCCAGAAATTGACTCCTTGTTTATGTCCATATTCTTAATTTAGCAGTTTATGGATTGTAAATAGTTTACTTGATTTCAGATTGTCTTAGTTCAGAACTCTCAGAACATAAGAAATCTTGTTGGCTGACTCTTTTCAAACAGATTATGTCTTTGCTTTTGGAACTTCCTCATGAGCCCCAATTGCTCCAGACAGGTAATTAACCTTTATGGTTGGTAGATTCTATTTTCTTTGTTTTAAAAATTTAATGCTTTCTACCAAGTGGTTGTAGATGTTAGTGTGGAGTGGAGATGGTGAACCATCTCTGTTCAAGTTACAGATTCACTTGGTTTGACATCCTAACCTCCAGTGCATTGGCCTCACCAAGCAAGTTGTCTCTGGATGTGAAATCTGAAGTTACTAAGTTATGGCAAATTTTCAGTGTGCTTAACGATTGGGGCATATTCAAAATGGTTTGATGCGTCATCAGATGGATTTCCTCTATTGTCTTCAGTCATTAAAGTTCTGCTGAGTGGCATGAGTAAATCAGAAGATTCTGCAGCAGCTGCGGCAGTGGCATTCAGACACATCTGTGATGGTACTGTTCTCTTTAGTCGAGTAATTATTTTCACCGCTGTTTGTTTTTGGCTTTAGGAGCATTTGAATTTAGATAAGTATGTGTAAGTTAGCAACATTCAAGTTTCTTGTGCATATAATAACAATTGTTAACACTCTGCCTTCTAATTTCTGTGGAGCATATTCTGATCCTCTCTCCTTTACTGAACAAAGCTTTGTGTTTTAGGTCTACATGTTGGATGGGTCTTAGTTGTATCTGTAAAGAATGTTGATGGCATTGGAATTAAAACCCTTGATACTTGATGAACTAATGCCAATTGTATGCTTTGAAGTTTGTTAACCTTATTAGTGAAAGGTGGTGATGAAGGCATATGGATTTTGATTCTGCATGTTTTAAGGTTCTATCTTGTTTTGAGGATCTTCTAAAGGGGTTTTGGGTCCTAAAGTTATTTATTTTGTCTTTTTCATAACTTCCTGCTTTAGAGGCTTTTTAAGAAGTTAAATCAGCCAATATTCGAAGGAATTCCAGGAAGATTGCTTGTTCTCCTTGCTATTGCTTGACACTATTAATAATATATTAAAAAAAAACGAAAGAAGGGGACATGGGGTTGTTCCTGTCTGGTACATGATAGGTAAATTCCACACCTTAATGAAAGTGGTTGATTATGTTGAATATGGTAACTGCAGGTTGTTTTAGGGCATCCTGGACTCTGCCCTTGGTTTTGTTTCCCATCTGTCCTGGATTCTACCCTTGGCTTGTATCCCACTCTATTTACACATCAATAGGGGTTGCATTAAACATAACCCATATAAATTTAAAGGAGTTGAACCAATACATCTTTTGCTGGTTATCACTTGTGAACGATTGTTTCTTATTTTTCAACAAGATATTCTAGTGTTGAACCTGTGATTTGAGGGAAACTATTTATGCTTCAAGTGTTTTTGTGTTCCAAGAGAATTACAGTTATGGTTTGAATAGCAAGACGAAACTGAATGATTGCAAATTCTAAACAATCATGTTTAGCTTTTTTAGCTTGTCAACAGCTACAATGCAAAATGAAGTTGAGAAAACCTCTAAAATGAAGAAGATAAAATTTTTTAGTATATGCTTTATATCCTCCAAATCATGAATGATTACTGTTCTTCCTTGTGAGTATTTATCATTTTTTACTCCTACTATTAGCGGTTTTGCCCTGTACTCCATAGAAGATATTTATATTTGGTCCTTTTTCTTGTGAATCCTACTTTCTGTCACTCTATTGTCTCATCGATACTGCATTATGTGATTTAGTGTTGTATTTTGTAAACCTTCTCTCAAGCATGGATCAAATGTTGACTGTAGATTGCCGGAGAAAGCTTTGTGGATATTTTGACGAACTCTTTTCCATATACCACAGTGCTGTAATTGAGGGAGGTAGTTTTAGAGTTTCTGCTGAGGACTCTTTGCACATGGTTGAAGCCTTCAGGTATATTTGTTATTTGAGAGTCCTGGAGATTAGCGCAATAGCTCAGAGCACTTGATTTTGATGTTTATGCATTGTTTTGCAGCATGGTCATTACAGAACTTCCAGCTGACCAGGCTAAGCAGGCGTTGGAGAAATTATGCTTGCCAGTTGTTACTCCTCTACAGGTTAGGTTGTTTTATTCCTGATGGATTTTTTTCAGAACCGTTCTTGTTTGATAATACTTAGCAAGTTCATAATGTGAACAACCAGGAAATTATTAGTCACGGTCCAGAAGTATTGGAGAAGAAACCTGCTCGAGAGTTAACAGTTCATATTGATCGACTAGCATACATCTTTAGGTTTGATTGACTTCCTCTGTTTATTTTGTTTAATTTACCTCATCAATATTCACAAGTTTCAAATAAAAACAATTTCAGGTATGTAAATCACCCAGAAGCTGTGGCAGATGCAATTCAAAGGCTTTGGCCAATTTTGAAAGCAATCTTTGACATGTAAGTACATGCGGGGTACTATAAGAAAAGCAGTATTCATGTTTAAATATTCCTTGGTTTTCTGTCTTACCTGATCTTGGTTTTCTGTCTTATCTGATCTGTGCTTTTCTGAAGTCGTGCTTGGGATATGCAGACAATGGAGTCTCTTTGCCGAGCTTGTAAATATGCTGTGAGTTTGCTTAGTTGTATCTTCACTTCTTTTACTCATGAACTTCAGAAAACTAGATATGATAGGTAATTCAATTTTTATAATTCAACTGTCAAAATAATCCTTGTCAAGAGCGTCTAACTATTTTTTCCAAGCCATCTCAAAAATAGCTTTGTTGGTTCATTAATGTTAAAGTTACTTTCTGATGATGTCGGGTAATATTTTTGTATAATGTACAACTGACTCCTCTCTATAGATGTGTGCTCATAATGATAAAGTATACATGTGAACTTCTATTTTTCACTTAATTGGTAGTTTTCACTTAATTGGTAGAGTAACAAAGATGCAGTATTTTGTTAGTGATTTGTTTAGTAAGAAATCATCTATACCCTGAGATAGTAATGAACTTGAGTTTTCTGTAGGTGAGAACATCTGGAAGATTCATGGGAATCACAATTGGAGATATGCTAGAAGAGATTCAAGGCCTGTTCCAGCAGCACCACCAGCCATGCTTCCTTTATCTCTCCAGTGAAGTTATAAAGGCACGTCTTTTCTTCCTTAAATATATTGCATTTTTTTAAATTTCTGTTTAATTGTAAAATCAACTGTCATATTATCTTGGGATGCAGATATTTGGTTCTGACCCATCATGTGCGTACTATCTGAAAATTTTGATTGAAACCCTCTTCAAGTGCACAACATGTCTTCTCACCAATATCAAGGTTCCACAGCAATGCATTTCCTTATGTTGATCAAATTTTCTACAAGGGCATGCACTTGTGGTATTGAATCGTTTTTGCATTTATTGTGCAGGACTTTACTGCCAGACCAGACATAGCAGATGATTGTTTTCTGTTGGCATCGAGGTGCATTCGCTATTGCCCTCAAGTATTTATTCCATCCACTGTATTCCCATCATTAGTGGATTGCTCAATGATTGGCATCACAGTACAACACAGGTATAACTCTCTATATCTGTGTGAGAACACCTGGCCATTGCAATTAATATTTCATCTAGGCACATGTCTAAATGCATGTCAATGCATGCATGCATGAGATGTTGATAGTGTTGATTTTCAATGGATACATTCTATGAAAATAAATGATTTCATGGCATATTAGGCAGAGTGAAAAGGATATGACAGAACTGATATGTTGATGCATCAATTTTTGAAAATTTGGACACAATAGGGCATAAATATGTTAATACATGAACATTTTTTTTAACTATAAATTCATGTAATTTCCATTACCTTGTGATGTAACAAGTGCCAAGGAGGTTCATAAGATGCACGGAATCTATTAAAATACTTGACATCACAATTGCATGTTGAATACAAACTGATCCGTGTTTCACCCTTTGCATTAATAAGTGATACATGGAGCTATTTATTGTAATGTGTGCCAAATCATGTCTGTGATGTATTCATGGCTTTCCTCCTTGCATCTGAGTCCATTCCTTGGGTATCAGATTAGCATTTTATTATTCCTTATTCTGCATTTTCTTGTCCCATGCAGGGTTTTTTGTTTTTTTGGAAATTGGGTAGGGCTTATGAAACTTTAGAAATAAACATGCATCCTCTTAAATTTATAGTTTTGATTCTTTTCAAACTCCATGCTTCCAAAGTGAATTGTGCCTTTTCACATCACCTATTTTATTTTTCAATCTTTGCAGAGAGGCCTCCAATTCCATATTAACTTTCTTGTCAGATGTCTTTGATCTTGCAAAGTCTACCATGGGAGAACAATATTTAACTATCAGAGACAGTGTCATCATTCCCCGAGGTGTCACTATCACCAGAATTTTGGTTGCCTCATTAACTGGAGCACTACCTTGTTCTCGATTAGAAACGGTAGCTCATATTCTTGACCAGAATTTTTATTGGCGACAGTTGTTGGAGTAAATTACTGCTCGGTGTTATTTCAGAAATTGAAGGAAGCTGCTGCTTCTTTTTTTTTGCAGGTAACATATGCTTTAGTAGCACTAACTCGTGCATATGGAGCAAGTGCACTGGAGTGGGCCAGGGGGAGTGTTTCTTTAATTCCATCAACAGCAGTCACAGAAGTGGAACGAATAAATTTTTGTCAAGCATTGGCCGATGCAGCATCTGGGATCGATGTCAACTCCCTGATGGCTCCAATTGAGGAGCTTTCTGATGTTTGTAGACGTAACAGAACAGTTCAGGAGATTGTTCAAGGAGCTTTAAGGCCGCTTGAGTTGAATTTGGTCACTGTATCATAGGGGAGAGGGCACCATTTTGATTAGGCATTATTTGATAGTCACTTGAATGCGAATTAGCCTTTTTATACTCATTCATCATTGTGTATTATTGACCTTTCTCCAATTTTTTCAGGAGAATCGTTACACCACCTCATGGTGATTGGGAGAGAATGGGTGGCTCTTTGTATCTTTGTTCAAATGATTTGAGATCTTTGAGTGGTTTGGACCGCATTGGTTTCAATTTTTGGGGTCAAAAGTTTTGGTATAAATATGTAATTTTAGTGTGTAATGGTGGGTGGAAAGGAAATGTCTTCCATGTTATGATGATTGGTATTTTTATATAAAGAGGTAATTTTTGCAACTGTGATTTTATTCATGTCCTGCCCATGGTTCTTTTTTATATATATATCTGGTAATAAAAGGCAATGCTGTGGCCGAATACTCTCTTGTAGAACCGAGTCGCTGGAGATGACAAAGATTCCCTGCACAACATGGCCGAAGGTCTATATTTTCTTGGAAGTTGGAGTGTGGAGACTGGAGAATTATACTCCTCTAAGGTTTGTTGAGGACTGGATTAGTTTTTTGGTTATTATTATTGAAAAACTGTCTACTAGAGACTTCTTTTTTACTTCCATCAAAACCAAAAATAAAAATCTGTTTTTCTGGTAATTTCTTAAATACTCAAAAAAATTTGAAGTTCTTTTGATAGTGTTGTACTCTTTATTTAAATAGTAAAGCATCTTAATATATATATATATATATATATATAAGGGGTGAACATGTTATTTTTTTTAATAAAAGTAATTCAATAAATCAGGGTCAAGTGCGCATATCTGACTTGCTCCCGTGGGTAAGATGCAAGGCCTGATTTTTTTCTATTTTTTTTTTACATTGGTTTGCTTTTGGTTTTTTTCACTCCAAAAAAAACTTTATTAGATTTGTTTAATCTTCAGTTTTAAAATGAGTCTCTAATATTGTTTATTTAAGAAGTAAAGCATCTTAATATATTATTTTTAACCGTTTCATATCAATTCATGTTGTGGATAAGTTGGTTCGCACACGTGGAGCTGCTGAGATTTTGAGTTTGTCACCTATAATTTTTTAAATTGTGACACGTGATATGTTACCTAACATTTTTGTTTAAAAAGAATATAATAAGGGGTGAACATGTTATTGTTTTAATAAAAAAAATTCAATAGATCAAGGTCCGGTGCGCAGATCTACTTGCTCCTGTGAGTCTGATGCTAGGCCTGACTTTTTTCTAATTTTTTTATTGGTTTTCATTTGGTTTTTTTTTTTCACTCCAACAAAACCTTATTAGATTGGTTTACTTTTCAATTTTAACATGTTTTTTTAATATTATTATAAATTTTTATTGTAATTTTAATAATTTTTTTTAATATTATGTATATGATATGAAAATAGTAATACTAATAATAAATTATTCATGAAAATTCTATTCAATTTTTTTTTATTTTTAAAATTTTAGATAGATTCTGAACATGATTTTACTATATTTATAATTTTTTTAGCTTTCAATTACACATAAAATAAGAACATATTATTTTGATTATGTATATGATATGAAAACAGTAATACTAATAATAAATTATTCATGAAAATTCTATTCAATTTTTTTTTTATTTTTAAAATTTTAAATAGATTCTGAACATGATTTTACTATATTTATAATTTTTTTACCTTTCAATTACACATAAAATAAGAATATATTATTTTGAATATTTTTTTGTTATCTTGATGTAACAATCATAATTTTTTTTAATAAAAAAAATAATTCCAATTAAAATATTTGTGTTCACTATGATAAAAAATTTATCTTAAAAAAAAAACTCACAACAATTATTTTTTCAAATTTAATAATAATATAAAAAAAATCCCTGGGATCAGGATACTTTTCTTATGTTTAAATATTTTTTGGTCATATGCGGTGTAACATGAGCATACAAGTCAGTCAGTTCTATTTGTTCATTTTCCTACATTTTTAATTATTTTTTATTTATCTTTTAATATGTGAAATTTTTTAATTTAACTATTTGTGATTTTCTCAATCAAATTTATGAAATGGGCCTCACATGAAAGATTGAAACCTTATTTGATTTAACATCAAGTGATAATTGTTTTTAATAAATCAAGCTAGGTTTGAGTTTTTCTCATAGAATGAGACTAGCTATGGACCGCTATAGGTATTTTTTTTTTCATAACAAATGATATTCAAGTGTTAAAAACACATTTTAAAAAAGAAAAAAAAATCTGGGGTTATTGATTCATCTGGGTTAAAAAAGTTAGTTTTATTTTAATTAAACAATAAAAAAATAAACAAAAACAACATATAAACCAAATTTCAAAAACTAATCACAATAACCTTAGAAAAAATATTTTTTTAATAGACGGCAAACAATGTAGCTTAATAATTACTTGCCCATTATGGAATGATGAAATTGGGTAGTAAAGGATCTAAAAACATTGGTTTGATTCAGCTCGAGTTAGTATAACAAACTTATAATCCTAACAATTAAGGTTGAGCCAACACAGATTATTTAGTCAAACTTGCAGCCTAGGTCAAAAGATCGGGATAACTCAATAGAAAAGAAAATGATGAAAACCACAGAACCTCTCTCTCTCTCTCTCTCTTTTTTAAAAAAAGCAATGTCAATTTGCGTTGACTTTTTAAAGTTGTAACTCGGGTCATTAGACTGAAAGACCCCTATCTAGAAAAACTATGAAACTCAATTCTCAATCAATTAAATGTTAAAAGATGAAATTAAAAAAAAATCAATAATATAAAAGGGTTCAAAACAAAAAAAAATAAAAATTAAAAGAACAGGGATCAAAATTAAAATACAAAATAAATTTTATCTTTGATGGAATTGAAAACAAAAATTAATTTAATAAAATTAAGGATAAAATAAAAGAATGATGATCAAAATTAAAATAAGAAATACAAATAAATTTTTGATTGAATGGTGAGATCGAAAAGAAAAATCAATTCAACAGAAGGCCTAAAAGAATAAAAAGAATAAGGACCAAATTGAAAAAAATAATACATGGAAAATTGAGATCAAAAGATAAAATTAAAAACAAATAAAACTTCTACTAAAAGAACAAGAACAAAAATAAAAAATAAAAAAAATAAAGACTGAAGGTGAAATACTAATAACAAAGAAGGCCAAGCTATAATTTTAGGAGAGGAGAGAGAAAAGAAAAGAAAAAGGTTCACTAGCGATAAACTGCCCCACCAACAATGACATATTCTGAACCCACAGTAAGAGAATTTAGTGACACTTCCAACAACATGATAGAAAAGTATTTTTAGATGTTAAAAGACATTGGACACACTTTTGAAGTGTTTTAGCTCCTCCTACATGTTAGCGTGTGCACCACATGCACTTATACCTTTATATATATATATAATATCAGTTAAATGTTAAATTTCCCTTAAGATAACCTGATAAAGATGAAAAAATCTCTTCGAAACTCATTATTTTTGCTTTTAAGAGTATTTTAATTATTTAATTATTATTTTTTTTAATTTTTTTTATCGATATTGAAATATCAAAATGCCCCCGGTATAAATTGACAACGAAGAAAAAATAATACAAAAATGCCTCTTAATACCTGTTTTAAATTTTTTGATCCCAAAGATATTTTGTTCTCCCATCTTCACAAGTCCAGGATTGCACATCAGGATCTTAAACCTGAAAATATTATCTTGGATGCTGATGGGCATGTAATGGCCCTCTGTCCATGCACTCTTATTCTTTGGAAGGATTTATGGAACTCATTAAAGTTCACAGTTTTCATTTTCAAAAGATATTAAAATTGTACAAGTTGAGCTCCTGAAACTTATAGCTGTCATGCAGGTTATCCCGACCACTTTTAGACTGGCAAAGATTAAGAGAAATTTCACAGGAGGCACTGTGTTTTTTTTTTTTTTTTTTTTCTGGAAATGATCTCTAAATTTCTTGTCTCAGCCCCCATTTACACACTCGAATAGAAAGAAGCTTCAGGAGAGAATTATCAAAGAGAATCAAACTTCTACCGTATCTTAGCAGTGAAGCTCCCTCTTTTCTGAAAGGAGTAAGTATACACTTTTGTGATTTTGTCCACTCTTCTACGGTTTATTTGAATTCCTTTTTCCAAAATAAGAGCTCAAAAAAACAACGGAGTTTTCGTCTTTTTTGTGGCTGCTGCAGAAGAACCATCAGGAGGTCAGGCAGTGGTCTTGGTGAAGGGGATGAGGTCAAAGGCCTTAAATGGTTTCAGTCAATCAACTGGAAAAAAAATAGAGGCGAAAGAACTGTAGCCAAAGTATAAACCAGATTTGGGTGGCAGACTGTCCGGCGAACAATGCCCTTGATGACCCACCAGCTCCCACATCAACAGCCGGTGAACATTTTCAAGGGTATACTACTTGTGTTTCTCTTAAACCTTGGCTTTCCATCCGGATGAATTAAATGATTTTGAAACAAGCCAGCCAGCCCAATTGGATCTTTGTAAGTATACCTTTCTTTTGCTGAACTTGTTTTTTTAACACGAAAAATGAAAAAAATAACTAAATATGCATTCATCTCTCACGTATAATATGCGTTGTTTCTTGAATAAATTTGTTAACTACTCCATCAAAAAAGATGTGAGATATAATTACTATAACACAGGACATGATTCGTTTTAGAAATATTCCACAAACTAGAATTCGTGTACTCTGTCCCAATTAGCTAAGGTAGCTGCTAGAATAAAGTGTATGTTATAACGAACCTATGAGAAAGGAGCAACAATCCTCTTTTCTCATTTTTCCTTTCAGATTTTGATATTTGGTGAAACAGGATAAAATTGGGTTTGTTGCTATGGTTCCATACAGGTTCTTATGCTAGTTGCAAGCTGATGAGATTGCAAGAATGTGAGATTAATTAAGTTTTTAATCCAAACTCAAAATCATGGTAGAATATCCAATCCAAAGCATGTGGTACTATTTGGATTGCTTGGAAAGAGAGAAGATTCTGTTTACAACTTCCTCATGGAGGTGATGTAAAGCACTGGTGAATAGAAGAGAGAATCTTTCTTAAAGCACAAAGTGTAAAGTAGCATAGAAGAATCTTGTTTTTCACTGGAAGACAAGCAACATCCCGGGTGCTACTTAGAAACTTCATGAGACACTCTTTCCCATATAACCATGAGACACTCTCTCTCGTATAACAGTTTTATCTATGTAAATTTTGTCAATATTTATACTCATTGTTTGTCAGTACATTTATTATTGATGGGCTTATGGATAGAAACAATTAGTTGAAAATAAATAATTTATGGTATATTAATAAGTTTGTTGATAAAAAAAAAATACCGTTAGATTTACAGACGGATAAAATATACAAAAAAAATTCGTTTGCTTCATTCTGTCGGTATCTCCATTAGTAAATTTAACATATCATCGACAAGAAAACCGTATATAATGCCATCAGTGTTTTTATTTCTCCATCAGTAAATATAACATATCGTCAATAGAATACCATCTATAATTTCATCGATGAGTTAACAATAGTAATGATATTTGCAGTGATTCTTTTCCAACTCTTTTTGGATTACATCAATGTAGTTGTTCTATTGGTAACCCCGTCAGTGATATTTTAAAAAAATATATTGAACAGAATTAGAAAATAATTAAAATAATATAAAAATCAAATACTTATTACAAATTTAAATATTTTTATATTTAAACACAAAAAAATCTAAAATAAAAGCGGTGTTAGAAGAGGCTGGTCGTCGCCGGGACCGTGGGGCCAATTAGAGGTTGCACATATACCACCTATCTATGACTTTATCTCCATAACCAATTAGCGAAGTTCTTTATAATCAACAGTGAATCATTCATATTTTTCATTAAGATGGGTTATCTGAGCCTGTACTAGTTGGTCTAACATCACCACGAACTCTGAATTTTTGAGTGCTTGGAATTGATTGCGAGCATTCAATAGTCAAAACATTACGGGTCATCCGCAAGTGCTTGATTGTAATGTTAGAGAGTCCGCACACCTGATTTCTATCGGGTTCACCGAACGATCCTATCTCCAATCACAAATCCGGATGGATCGAAGGATCATCCTTGTTTCTATCCTTCAACCGACTGTTATATATATCCTAAAAAGAAAAAAATATATATCAAATTCAAGAAAATAATAACATAAGAAAAAAGTGTTTGAAAACCAATATACATTTCAACAAAAAGCTCCATCGGGCTTGACTTGCATCCAAGAACCATAGCCTGCAGCATATAAATGTTGTCAGTTAAATATATTTATAAAAAAAACTAATAAAAAAGGATGTAATAAAAAAAATCCTACCATCCACTTCGCATGCAAAATGAAAGGAATGGAGCCATCGGTATACATGGTAACAGAACCGTGAACATGTCGGTTCTGATTTTTCGCATCGGATTGTGACTGTCACATTAAACGCAGTCTGAAATCCTTCCAAACCGCCATGTCATTACAGCCTGTAACCTCATTCTTTCACATATTTTTTGGGTTTCTTTTGTGCCTCGTACCAAAATCACGCAACCTATATAGTATAAATAAATTATCTATTAGTAAATGAAAAATAAAATTTTAATATCTGGAATTAAAAAAATTATCTTGAATTCAATCTTACCTAATTGCATCGTGATTCTCTCAAACCCTCCTCATAATATTATTATCGGCTCTCTCCCATTCAGATTTTCCCCTGAAGTAAAAATTTATAAAAGGAAAATTTCAATAATTTCAATAAACTAACCAAATTAACATATATAAATATTTAAGTTAATACTAATATTGAACCTTGAAAACCATGCATAGACCTGCGGTTTTTATTTAGAATGTTTAAAAACCTGGCTCAATTGAAACAATAAAATTTTCATCAACAATTTAAAGTTCAATGTTATTGTTCTCGCAACTTCAATGTTTATAAACCTAAAATTGTATTTGTTAGATAAAATTATTTTTTAAAAAAATTATTAAACATGTTGATGTGAAAGCAAAACAAACTTACATTGAAAGGTTGTCCTTCTATTGGGCCTTGTACTTGCGGTTAAATGGATCCTGCTGTGAAGGGACCCCCCGATATTATAGTATCGCACTCGACGAGCTTGCATCGTGAGTTGATGCCCGTGCTTCAAGCGTTTGTTCTTGGTCGGCAAAGATACGGGGATGATATTTCTTCGACCCATCCGGATATCGATTTGGATTTGTGGTTAGAGGCAGGATTGTCCAGTGGACCATATAAAAATCAGGTGTACGAACTCTTTAACACTACAACTGAGAATTTATGGATGGCCTGTAGTGTTTCGACTATTGGATGCTCACAATCGATTCCGAGCACTTAAAATCTGGAGTTCGTGGCGATGTACCAATGAGTATAAACTCGGACGATCCATCTTAATAAAAATGTGAACGATTCACTGTTGATTATGAAGAACTCTGTCGATTAGTAATGAAGATGAGATGACAGATGAGTGGTACATGTGCACCCCCTAATTGGCCTCACGATCCTGGCAACAACCAGCCTCTTCTAGCGTCATTTCTATTTTAGATTTATTGTATTTTAACATACAAATATTTAAATTTGTAATAAATATTTAATTTTTATATTATTTTAATTATTTTATACTTCTGTTCAATATATATTTTTTAAAAAATATTTTTAAAATATTACTGACGTGGTTATCGACGAAACAACTCTGTCGGTATATTCCAGAGAAAGTTGGAAAAGAATTACTGCAAATCTCACTACTATTGTTAACTCGCCGGTATAATTACATATATATATATATATATATATATATATATATATATATTATGTCGGTGATATGTTATCTTTACCGATGGATATATCGATGGACAAATAAAAATACTGATTGCATGACATACGGTTTTCCTGTTGGTAATATATTAAATTTACCAATAGAGATATTGATGGAATGAAACAGATCATTTTTTTTAGCATGCTTTGTCTTATAAATTCATCGATATTTTTATTATTGATGGACTCATCGATAAACTTTAAATTACCAACAAAAGTTTTTTTTTGATGGATTATTTCTATTTATAAATCCATCTTTAATATGTGTATCAATTGACTATGAGTGTAAATATTAAAAAAAAAAATTCATAAATAGTAGTGATATCACATGCTATACGTAGATGCCACACGTAGATAAGTAGGGAGGACATGTTCTTCATAGTTTCCCTCCCCCCATTAAATCAACCTTTACAAAAAGACTTCCATCTGTCATCCGATGGAATGAGAAAGGAATCTCTCTTCTCCAAAGGAAGCTATTATTTATATGGCAATAATTAAGAGTCCTAGCCACAAACTGAGAGAAACCCAAATAATAATTAGATTATTTATCCCTCATTGTTTCCAAAGCAAGCTTCACAAGCTTATTTATTGATTCACTTAGTTAATCCAGATATTGTCTTATTTGTCCAACGAGAGGGGCTACAGTAGTAAGTTCAGAGAGTAGTCATGGGTAGCAAACAAGGGAACAACAACTCCCTCTGTGAGAAGTCAATGAAGATGGTGGTAAACATCATAAAACTGTCTTCCTTTTCTATTGCTAAGATGAGTCTGGGAACACCTAGTCCTCCAGTTGCCACCAAAAGCCTTGCCCATGTGACAGGCTCGGTTGTGGTCGCTAAAGAACCATTACTGTCTCAAATTCCAGGAAGTCGAAGGTCCCAAGAGCCACAGGGAAGCTCAAATCCAAAATCATTTGTGATGCAGCCGGATGAGGGGAATGGTTCTTCGCATGTGATCCGCGAAGACAATAGTGTTATTAATGGGAGGGCTTCTGATTATATCAGAAAGGTACATGAGAAAAACCGCAATGATGCACTTGAGACGTCAAAACTCACTCCATACATACCACCTCCTCCGCCACGAGCAGTGAAGTCGCTATCTTAATTAACCTGTGTTTTTCAGTGTTTTCTTGTTATCATTTAATGTTTGGCTAGAATAAACTGCCAAATAAGATAATAGAACAAAGTACTGGATCTTTCATATTATCCTTTGCTTGCGTGTGTTAGTGATACTGATCAGTACTGTATTCTGAAGTACAAATTCCCTCTTCTGTTTGTTGTATGCTTACCTTCTTCCTCAAGGGAAAGGGGTCAGGGTTGAACCGGAGCTTATATCCTAGTATGGCAAAAAACTTTTTGTGCCTGTGTACTGTGTAGGATGCATATCCATTTAATGGCTCATCAATATTTGTGTGGCATTCTCTAAAGAAACACGGATGCCTGTAAAATATGCTTTCATATTATTGCTGGGTGTCATGATGGGATATTTTAACAACATGCTAGATACCTGGTTAGTTTATAATCATGCAACGGCTTATTTTTTTTTTTTAAAAAAGAGAGAATCATGCGATTTGTCATGAAAGAAAATCAAGCAGCTTCTTCTGTGGGGAGAAGCATACCAGTTATTTCAATAAAAGTTGAAGATGACTTTGATTGTGCTGTGAGACTATATGTATTAGCGTGCCTGCTTAAATGTCACAGCACGGGTTTATCAGGAGTCTGAAGATGAGCTCTGAGAGTTGGAAAATAACCTGGCCAGCCTATTCACTTGATCAGGAGAAGTGATGGATTTGAGTGAGGGATGATCGATGTACTAATCCTAGTACAATTGGTGGTGTTGCTGCTGATCTGAGCACCACTTTGGCAGTTATTCTGCTGTGAAACTGGAAACAAGTAAGAAGAATAACAATCATGCATGCGATGTCATAATTGCTGACAAACGTGGCGATCGAGATGCCTAACTATATCTTTGGTTGAATTAAAAAACCGCACAATCAATTATTAATGCAGAGAAGCTGATAAGATTTTATTCATTCAAGGGAAGGGGTATTCTTTAGGAGTACGTACTCACCTTGTTGATCACGCGAATAGCAGCAGACCAAGGGAGAGAGATCTGGAATCCAATACTTATTCACTTTTTGAGCTATGTATTCAAAAGGAGCTTTATGTCGTGGCAGTGAGTCGTGTAGTGTAATGGGGAGGGCATATATTTTCCGTGTGAACAAAGCCAATCATCTTGAAAATCTGTCGTCTCAGATAGTTGAAATATGATCTTTTTATTCATAGCTTTTCTCTTCCAACAGTACACCTTTTAGTGGAGTCCATAAAATGCTGCGACAATCTCCTTGAGGATAGGCAGGCAGCCAGCGAGTGCAGATTCTTTTCCATAAGATCATTAACAAACTCTCCTTTTCTTTGTAGCAGATGCACTGTGGACTTGTTGTGTGCACTGAATGTGTTTTTTTCTTTTTTCTTTTTTAATTTCACCCTTTTAAGATAACATTTAGGACCAATTTTAAGTTATATTGTCAAGGGAGGCCAAAATTAAAAGACAGAGGAATGAAATTAAAAAAAAAGTTAGTAAAATGGGTGGTGGTTTCACGGTTTATGCAAAGAATTTCATTCACATCCTTTTAGTTTTTTAATGATATCTTTTCAGTCCCTCAAAATTTCAAAAATTTAATTTTTATACAAAATTTTATTTCCTTTACTTACCAATCCCTGGTTAAAAAGAGAAGAGATAAAAAATGGTTAGATTCTGATTCTAACCACGTAAAAAGTTGATATTGGTGTTCATAAGTTCTATGAAAAGAGAAGAATTTAATTTATATGTTATTTTATCTTGAAATTACCTGAAAAATATATTTGATCCAGGAAAAATTTTGAATTTCTAGTTAAATTTTGTTGGATTAATATTTTAGTTGTTTTAAGATTCTAAGAGGTTTATACGAGTCTCTAGATTATTTTATAGGTTTTTTAAAATCAAAAAGGGTTGAAAAATAAAATTTTGAGTACAAACAATGACCTTGGATTGAGAGAAATTAGAGATGCAAATCAGAGGTCGTTTATCATCGCTTACATGTAAAAAATTAGTTGGGCAAAGAACATATCATCTGGTCAGCCATTTATGACTTTTTAATATTTTTTTTATATATATTTTTTTAAAATAATTTGATTTGCAACTAATTATCCTCTAATGCCATAGCATCCTTTTTCCTTTTCCTCTAGCAATGAAGGGAAAGAAAATGCTGTTGCCTCTTTAAAGCAAATTCCTTGAAATACTGAAGGTCCAACAAGCTCTAAGGTATCCATTCATTACTTAAAGAATTGGGCCTTGTATCCCTACTTTGCCTCAGTGGCTGCATCACATGAAATTTACCTGAAAAATAGTTATTCACCGGATAGGTGGCTCATGTTTTTACACGAGATTGATATTTTTTTTATTTA
>Ga0325411_1001451_pt1 | contig 26458 bp, 15 predicted proteins | sample PopdelMetagenome_13_FD_206181 | JGI IMG/M metagenome (GOLD analysis project Ga0325411, IMG submission 206181) | Populus deltoides microbial communities from Bellville, Georgia, United States - Xylem-PdIQD-R4 | ecosystem: Host-associated > Plants > Phyllosphere > Stem > Wood/Secondary xylem... | reverse complement strand
TTAATTATGTTGATTCACTTTTGCTTGTTACGGGTTTTGGTGTGTTTTCGGGAGGGTGGAGAAACTTTATTGTGGTTCTTTTCTTTTGATGAGTGTTTTAATGTGTGTGATTTGTTTTTTCTATTTAATTCTCTCTTACCAACCCGCTCAATATGAGGTTAATATTTATTTATTTATTTATAAACATAATTTTTTTTAATTTGTACATAAAATAAATCAAAATCAATTAATCATTGAATATTAATCAAGAAAATTAATTATAAATTATTTAATTAAAAATTAAGTTACTTGCTGAAAATGTTTTTAATTTTCAAATCGTTTTTTCCATTCCACAATTATAATTAAATTATTAAAAAATAAATATAATTTTTTAAATTTTAAATTCTTTAAAAAAGATACTGAAAATAATGCAAATACATTAAAAATATATTTTTTAGGTTTTTTATTGCTTTTTTGTTATTGTTGATTTTTTTCCCTGAATGTTTTTAAAATATAGGGTAAAACACTCTTGATAATCATTTATATTGTCTTGGAATTAATGTTAACAGCTTTATACCATTTTTAATTATACATATTAATTTAACGCAATTGACAAAAAATGATAATAACATAAAATTCACAAGTACTAATATAAAGTACAGATTAATTTCAAAGAAAAATACCATTATTGTTGCATATTTAATTGGAATAATTGAAAGTCACATTACATGAAAAAGATAATATATTACATAAATGGATACCAAACAAATTAGGTCAATTTCCCACAAGGATTCCCAGAGATGTGATTGAGCAATGATGAATCACACTCATCAAAAAGAAATATTGGAGAGGCACTCGGAGCAACAATACACGCAACAACGCCAACTGTGTAAAAAAAAAGAACAAATTAAAAACATCAGATATACATGTATGTATATGTATATGTATGTATGCGCGCATGCTCATGTGTGTATGCACAATATTCATTTAGATCCACAATTAGGAGAGTAATTATGAAATGTTGAATTACTACCATTTATTCTTCTTCTTTTTTTCAGGAGGTGGTGGCTGTTGAGCACCGTTATTCATAGGGTGACTAGCTGCAGGTGGGGCAACATAAGGACCTTGATGATACCCTTGAGCTGGTGGTGGATAGGAATATTGTGGTGGAGGAGGAGGAGGAGGATGCGCCTGCTGGCTCGGTGGTGGATATGCTCCTGAAAGATCATTAGCAACCCATCCTTAATCGATGAACTTGATAAATTAATCATGTAAAAGATAGACTAGTAACTTAATTATGGAAAAATAACTTTACCTTGAGATTGGTAGGTATTGTGGTGACTCATTATTTGAAATCTAGGGACCTCACAGTAAGTAACTTATACCTCGCTAGCTTGGAAAATGTATGTAATGGATGGCGTTAAAGATATACTCTACGTATTTTTGCTCCCTACTCTTCAGTTTATATAGCAGCATGCTTCCCCTCCATGTTCAGCACCTCAACATCATGGATGTGTGAACGCCCTTCATGACAAGCTGTTCATCCTCCATGTGCTTCGCCATATTCCTCGCCAATCAAGCTGGTGATGTTAGTACTGTGTGTGTGAACACCGACACTATTAACTAACTATTGTCAACTTAGGATATGGTTATTTTTGTGGTTGAGGTTGTGTTTTGTGCATGGAACCACTAAAAAAATTAGAAATAATAAAAAAATTAGTTTTTATAATTAAATTTTATAAATAATTGAATTGTATTTAATCTCAACTTTAATCACAACCGTTCAATCAAAGATAATCCAGATATTTTACACAAAACCTAAGTCATTAATTTAAGTTTTGTTAATATTGATGAATCCAAAGGTTTTTTTTTTTTTTTTTCATTTTGACATACGTGTAGTTGAAGATTATTTAATTTTAATGATGTTTTACTAGAAATTTTTGAAAAAAAGCATGAAAGCTTTTATCTTTCAACACAACCATGCATAATATTATCTTCAAAGAGGGTACTGTAGATCTTGATTCTTGTTTTAACTTGATCCTTCATTGTCTCTTTTACTAGCTAAAATCTCACCAATTCGTATATTCAAGATCTGATCTTTTAATCAATACAGATAACATTAAATTTTGAAGAAACCAACATAGAATTTACTGATGTTTTGATTTGTTTTGCCTTTTTTTTTTCCATATCTCAATATAAGTTTTCTCATCTTCTTTTTATGGCTATTGATTAAATAGCTATTTTTTTATAAAAAAATAAAAAAAATAGTGTCTTGGACAATTATAAAAAAAATTAACTTTTAATGTGTATGTTTTTTTTTTTTTTTAATTTCAGATTCAAACTCAACATGTTAATATATATGAAGCATATACACTTATCAATTACCACCTAAGCTAACACCTTAACACCTCAAAGATTCGACCATATGTAGTCTAATTCTTTCCATGCATTGGGTTTTCAGCTTTTACATTTTCTTCCCATTTTGTGATTTTTATTTTTCTTTTAAACTTGACATTACAACTACGAGTTAATGATGGCCGACAAATCTAAGTTATTAAGGTCAATTTTCAGTAAGGCGCTAACTGAGCCCCAGAGTAATTGGATCTAGACACGTCTAAATCCATGATTTTTTTAGCCTTTTATATTTTATTTTGGAGACTAATAAATCGTGATCCGTCAGGCGTGTACGTAAGCAAGCATGACGCATACACACAGCTTCTGTCAGTTCTCATCTAGCCCGGGATGGGTTTATAAGAGGCATAAAATATAAATTATATAATGTTTATGAAAAAAACGTGAGGGTTTGCATATATTATTATATTGTTAATTAATTATTGTGAAAACATTTTATTTTGAAACTAGTTGAGGGTTCAACGCGTACACGCTTTTTTTTTTTTTTTTATGGTCGTGGGTCAGCAGGATTCCGTATTGACTTAGGTTATAAAACAATTTCCTAGACAAATCTAATAATTTTGAATAGAAAAAAATATAAAATCTTTAAACTGAATAAAAATAACTAAAAGAATATTTATTTATTAAAAAAAACCTCCTGCATAGCGTATGATCTATCTTTTGATTTAAAAAACAAATGCTATTTATGGTGCCACACATGCTAATTCATTGTCTCTTTGCACCATCGTGGAAAAATACACTGCTACGACGTATCTTGGGTAGCTACCAGGACACAACCAAAATTTCTAGTCGTCTTCTTCTTCTTCTTCTTCTTCTTCACTTTTGTGTTGCCAAGAAACGTTATTTTAGTTGAATAAGCTTCGAGCTCGTAAGAATTCTTGGTAATCTGCAGACTGATGAACTGCGACCTCCTGATATATATATATATATATATATATATATATATTAACCATGGTATGTGTCAAGATTACTTAAAAAATCGCAATGACATATTAGTATTTCACCTCTCTAATCTGCTCTAATTTAATTGCAATAACACCTAGTAGCGCAACCCTTCAAAATAAATAAACAAATCTCAAAGAAATAAACCCAGTACTACTAAGAAATAGCTCAACCTTTAAATTAAAAATAAAAAAATCGCAAAGATTGATAGCATGACAATTGAGATTTCCCTGCAGGAGGTTTAATTTGATGTATTTTATAGTATTTAACATCGTATTTCTTTTTATTTTTGAGTTTAAATATATTATTATGAATATGTTTATTTTGATAAATAAATAAATGCAAATACACAATCAATTTATATTACCTGAAAATTTACTTTTAAAAAATTAAATAATCAAAAGAGAACAAGAATCGACAACGGCAACGACAATATACTCGAGCAATTTATATATTGAAAGGGTGGTTAATATATAAATTATTAAATTCTTACATCCTTATCTCTGATCCTCAACTAATATTGAACGACGTGTATCGCATCAGGAACGAAACGCCACTCAATAACAACCTTCAATCCGACGATAGATTCTGTAGTAAAAACTGAGACAACAGGATTTCACAGCTACTTCAGAACCTGTGGCACAAACACAAGTACTACCAAAATCAAATACCTCAAAAAGGTCCAAACTTTGTGCTTCAAAGAGCCACAAAATCATGAACTCCATTATTGTCATTGAAATGAGCAGGTGCCTAGTGTTTTCCACAAACATTCCCCTTAAGTTTTCCCAAAAACCCATATCATTTTCTCTCTTGATTTAGTGAGAATTCTCAATGTGGGCTTCAAAGATTTCAGCTTTTGAGCATGAAACTAGCAAGAAATGTGTGTACAAAGGCCGCTTTATCAGAGATGAAGTATCCTCAAGTGGCTGCTTCATCAACTGGGCCTATACCTCCCAGTCAGCTTATTCAAGTTGTTGAGACTGCTGCTAAGACTGGTGCTGAGGTTTGATTTCTCCCCTTTTAGCTTTTCTTGTAGATTTTTTAACTTTGTTTTGACGGTGTTTCTCTGTGTTTAATTCGAACTTGATTTGTTTATTTATAAGCTGATTGGAATGTGAAATTTATGAGCTTTTGTTGTATTTTTGTTCAATTTCTTAGCAATAATAATTTTATTTCTTCTGAAAATTATTTGTTGTTTTAATTAATCTGGAATGCCTGAGTTATGTTCTACTAAAATTAAGGCTCTTATATATATATATATATATATATATATATATATATATATGTTCATCCTGCATTATATCTCTCAAGGATGTGTTGAGTAAATTTTATTGAAAATTAAGGTTTTTTATTTTTTTCTATTATTCGTATGTGTTAGACATTAAACATCTATTGTACATATATCATGTATGAGTAAACTGAAACTAGACAATTATGGCTCCGTTGGCAGTTTGTTGAACATAAGTTCTCTTGCTTTATAGGCCCTTTGTGTCCCTGTTAATTTAGAGGTGGCTGTGGATAAGTATGTTAGTTTTCCTGTAGTTTCTAAACATTCTTTTTTATCTATCCAGGTAGTGATGGATGCTGTTAATAAGCCTCGAAATATCACATATAAAGGACTTACAGACTTGGTGACCGAGTAAGGACTTATCAAAGTTTCCCAACTAATGATGCATGTCTATATTTTTTTTTCCTATTTGTAGTCATAGTGTCATGATCTTGAGGGGCAAAGTTTATTGTCCACCTTTAATTAGATGATAGATCAGATGTTTCAAGGTGATCTCTATGGATTAATTGTATTTGTACTTGTTTTTATGAAGTAAATTCATCCACCTCTTTTCTGTAGACTAAAGTTAATTCTTTACACTGTTGTTTCTGGTTTGCTTGTTAAAAGATGATTATAAATAAATTGGATGTATTGCTATTGCAATTGATTATGGTATCCAATTAAAATATATAACAGAAAAAAAGAATCTTTGAGCCAGCCTCAGAACTTCCATCAAATGCCCCCTAAAAATGTTTTGACTTTCTTGCCTACTTGTAGTCAAATTCCTTTTTAATCCTGCTGAGTAGTCAAGTGATCAAGAATCAGAAGGTGGATCTCTTGTGTTTTGGATGCTGTAAATCCTTCAAGTGGATAAAATGAAGCTTTGAACCTCAATTTGACCTTATATCTACTGAGTATTCTCAATATCAAAATATTTGAATCTTATAAAAGTATTTAGTGATTAACAGTCATGTCCTCAAATTTGCTTCTAGCCTCTAGAGGCTCAGACGTTTTTCTGCAAACCTTTCTCCTCCTTCCCTTTCCCTACAGATGGTTAACTCTCACATACACCTGCACACATACACATTTTGCTCCCAAACACAAAGCCATACAGGTCTCTAGAATGGATACATTTTGAATGGGATGCCTTGGAAGGCTTTCTTCTAAACAACAAGTAAGTATATCTAGTTAGAAGCTTTCATCAATAACTGCAATCCATTTCCTTAGCGAGAATTATGACCATGTGATTGTGCCATTCAAGTTCAGTGTGTAGTCATTTTACCATTTATAGTCCATAAAAATGATGCATGTATTGACTATTGGGTTTCTTTCCTAAATATTCATGGAAAGATTTGCTTCTAAATGGGTCATTAAAATGCTTTTCAGTTAAAGATTTTCTGAAGGACCTGATATGTTGGTTTACATTCTTAACTGATCAAATTCTGGAACAAACCATGCCAATTTTCACTCTACTTGGCAAAATTTACTTGCAATACAGACAAAATGAGCGAGGCTGCTATCTTAGAAGTTGTTAGAAGGAATTTTGGAGATCATCTCATTCTTGGGGAGGAGGGAGGAATCATAGGGGATACATTATCTGATTATCTATGGTGCATTGATCCTCTAGGTTTGTCTCTTTCAGCTCCTGGTTCATTATTTTTGTTTTGCTTTTTACTCGTTTTCCCCCCCCTCCCTTTTTGAAGGGTTTCCCCCCCTTCCTTTAGCTTTTCTTTGCTGGGTGTTGAAATTACAGTTATAGCATTTCAGAATTCAGTTTTAATTATCAATTATGCCATCATTAGTAGTATAATGATCAGCAGCTTTTCTGGACATGTATTGGAAAACTTTCACATGAATAGATCTCATTGTCGTTTTTTCCATGTTAAATGACTTGAAGTTATCAAACCTTGATATTTGTGTAGATGGAACAACAAATTTTGCTCATGGTTATCCTAGCTTTGCAGTTTCTGTGGGAGTTCTTTTTCAAGGAAATCCTGCGGCTGCTTCGGTGGTACTGATCAAACTTAACCTTTTCTTATAAGATAATGAAGCGAAACAAGGTCTATTTCTTTTTTGACGTAAAAGAAAGATGAAAACATAATCACAGGAGACAGAAATCACTTGACATTAAACAGCTGAAAAAAAAGTAAGCTGACAATTTACCATTTGTTTTTAGGTGGAGTTTGCTGGTGGTCCTATGGCTTGGAACACACGCACATTTTCTGCAACTGCTGGTAAGAAATTTTTGCGTTAACTTGTAATTTTCTTTATTTAATTGCCTCAGTCATTTTGTTCATCCATGGATGCAACTACCATCAATCATGACAGGTGGAGGAGCATTTTGTAATGGCCAAAAAATTCACGCAAGTCCAACTGCTCAGCTAAGTGATCATGTATCGATCAAGATCTTTAATTTTCACACATTATCAAATCATCTAATATGAATATATTGATTAGAAAAACCATGTGCCCTTCAATTATCATCTAGAAGTATGTTTAAATCTGCATTGATACATGCTGAAACATTAAGCATTCCTTACTAGTGAGTTGAACTCTCTCTTAAAGAGTAAACTCGTCATGGAGAGTTAATTGACTTGCCTTATTTTATCTACATATGAAATTATCATGCTGCATCATATCTTTTCTAGAATGAAAAGGTAAATGCATAAGTAAACAAATGACATTAATTAATCATTTTAACTTTATTAGCAAGGTAGATTATAACTCACAAGTTCATGGTTTTTAAATTGCACCTCATTTCTATTGGTTCTCCTTGCCCTTTTTGTTTTTTTAGGTTGAGCAGTCTCTTCTTGTTACTGGTTTTGGATATGAACATGATGATCCATGGGCCACTAACATTGAACTATTCAAGGAGTTTACTGATGTCAGCAGGGTATTGCCATTTTCCTCTTAAATTGTTTCTTATCTGATAGGCTATTGTTTTTTCCTTTTTAACATAACATATTCCTCTTTGTATTTCTTCTTATGCTCTCTAATAATGTATAGGGTGTTCGAAGGCCTGGTGCTGCTGCTGTTGACATGTGTCATGTGGCTCTTGGGATTGTAGAAGCATATTGGGAATATCGTCTTAAGCCATGGGATATGGCTGCTGGTGTTCTGGTAAAATTCTGTTTTTACAAATGCTTTTACTTGATATGAAATTAGACTTTATTTCTATGTTTGAGATTGTGGACTTTATTAATGGAGTGAATAATGACCTCTTAGTGTATTGGTGCCTGTTATATCCCATATAACAAGCTAACCAACCCAACTTACCTTTAGTTGTGTATGGTGGCAAGGCTTCCTGACTTAGTTTTCTGCTTTGGTGAATGTCTAATTCTTTGCCAATCTGTGTAATGGTTCCTATGTTGGTGTCCACATAGAAATTACTCCAAAAAAGATGGAGAAGGTAATACTTGCTAGGGATTGAGTAAGTATCAATTGAATTTACCATTTGAGTCATTGACTTATTGCTGTCCCCCAAAGATCCATGGTGACTTCAACCATAAGCTTCACAGTGAATATAGTGGCACTGTTCTAGGAAATATGTTTATTTCTCTCACCAGCCACTTGTTCAACTAGCTAATATCACAACCACCATCCTTGGCATTCCCCAGCTAACATAAACAGGCCTTTTCAAATCATATTTGTTGAATATGGACACAATTTTGTTAGTAATGAGGGTCAGTTCTAAATGTTTCAATATTAACGTTTTCCTTTCCCTTTCAAGCAGATAGTTGAAGAGGCTGGGGGGACAGTATCTCGCATGGATGGTGGAAAGTTTTGTGTATCTGATAGATCTGTTTTGGTGTCTAATGGTGCGTTGCATGCCAAGGTTAGACTTCACTTGTTTTCTGTGAAAAAATCAAACACCTTTTTGTTCTTTCTCTGTTTTCCCCACTCTTTAATTGCAGACATAAAACAACTGGCATGAAAAATTTCACCAATGGCATTAACTATAGACATAGCTTCTAATGTCACATTTTTGAATAGCTAATTGCTGGGCCCTTTTGTTGTAATTGAAAAATATCTAGTACCCATTTATGAGGGAGCTTGTTCTTCCTACCATCAGAAAAGATGAGAAGGAAATTGCTAGAGCAAGTTGCTTTTGTTGAAAGGAAAACATTGTTCCGAATCCCCTGATGGATGGGAGCAAAATCCACTACACTCTAAAATAAATAAATCAAATAATCTATCTGATGAATGGGAGTCAAAATCCACTTCACTGTAAATTATCTATGTGAACCTTGACTCTTTGGGTTGTTTCATGATTTCACATTGTGTGCCTAATTCTCTAGTGTGCTTTGTGATCTTGTTTGAACCAGATGATAGATTTGATAGTCTTTATAATGCAGCTTTTGGAGAGGATTGCACCTGCCACTGAGAACTGAAAAGCAAAGGAATTGATTTCTCATTGTGGTATAAGCCAGAAAATTACCGCACTGATCTTTGAATTGACCTAGCATTTATTCTCATTCAGAGCTTTGCTGCAACAAGCAGGTGTTGCATTTCGTGCCCTAACTTGTTTTTTATTTTTTGAATTTGTCTTAAAATATAGGCTTCAATCCTCATTTATAAGATTGCTTTGCACTTTTAATTGTACCAGCTCCTTTTCATGTTACCTGATCAGTGACATGGATTCTTCCTTATCACCATGTTCATTCTTCAAAAATAAAAGAAGAATTAGTTTTATGCAATCTCTTCCATGGTCATGATCTTTACAATTGAGCTGTGAAAGAAGCAATTTAGTGTTTAGATGTTCGTTTTGTGTGGGCCAAAATGCAACATGCGAAATGTTAATGCAATCATTTTTCAAATTGTAAAACGAACTTATTTAATAAGTAAAACAAATTTATCTTCATTCATCAACTGGCATCAAAATCCAGTATTTTCTGCAGAAATTAGGGGATCCACATGCTCGTTAATCTCTGATTGATTATTCAACGCATGGTAAATTGGCTATCCTCTGCATATTTGAAGGACATTATAGATTATTCTTTAGTTCATTTCTGTCTGGATAGTAAATGTTGTATCATTCTAGTGCAAGCTCAAGTTTTTGGTCGAATGACAATCCATTTGATAACAAGGCACCTCTTCTATTCTCCGCCTTCATATTCATGCACACCGATTTGTATCTCTTCAACATTTTCGGGTGAAGTTATGAACTCGCTATCTGGGACGTCTAGTCATTGCTCTCTGGCCTTTGGCTGCAACTTTTCTTTAGGTTCTTGCTTGTTTCCATTTGGGATAACTAGTGAGACATTCACTGGAACTACCCATCCATAATATGGGTCTTTCAACTTTACCACAAGCACAGCCTCATACAAAATATCCCGGGAGAGCATTCTGCTGTTGAATTTCTTATATATTTCCAGCCAGCAGGCACTAATAGCTCCGTCACATCCACAGAAACATCACTTTCATAAGAGAACTTATGGTTAGGACTTGGGAAAAATGAACTCTCCTGGAAATAAAGTTGACTTGAACTTTGAAGATTACGAGGTAAATGCATTATGCATATCAGGCTAGCCACGGCACAGAAATTACTCTCTGGGTTTTTTCTTTTTGTCATTGATAGACAGACAAAAACAATGATATAATTAAGGTGATGGAAATGAGACTTTCCTTTCTCTTTTGGTTCAAGAAAACTCCAGTGTAGAGTTGATCATACAGTTAGTCCACTGAGGACCTTTGAATTGGAGAGTCTGCATATCTTAATATGGCTTCACAGCTATGTGGTAACTCAACTTCTGTTACTGTCTTCACTTTGGCATCATTTAGTGGCTTAGAACCTGCTGCTTTCTCTTGTACTCCCACTCGGGGCTTTACTTTCTGCTTCTTTCTCCACTCTCTTCAACTTGGTTTCACCCAGTTTTGCTTCTGTTGATGTCTCTTCGATGTGCCGTGGCTGAGAATAGCTGGTTTCTTCCCTTGTCTGTTGCGACTGTGAAACGTCATCCTCTGACCACCCTGCCCCCTTCACTTCATAACCATCACTTTCTCACAAACTACTGTTTTTATAGCATGGTGAGGTTAAATAATCATCTTGTGCACTAGAAGGTCCAATTAGTCATAAATTACTCTGCGAAAATGTGGTGGCTCTTGATCTAGCCGGCCACTGTTGGATCATTAATCAAGCTCTAGACTGTAATCACTTGATCAAGTGTGTGAGTTATTAATGTATTGAGTTGCAAGTGGTCTAAAAAATCATCATCCATCAAATTAAAGAAGATGCCTTGTGAGCTAGAGAATATGTATTTTTTTCAATGGTCAAGGCATTTTTTGGGCTAGTTTTCGCTCATATGAGATTTAAGTTCCTCTCCAATAATGTCTTTGGCAAACCATTCGCGCCCATGCATTCGAAAGTGCTTTGGATTCGACAGAATATGTATTGCTTATCTGAGTGCTAAACACACACACACACACACACACACACACACACACACACACACAGACTACAACGAAAGCTGTTAAGTGTGTGAGATTACAACTTGATGATGCACATGTTGTTTTCATCAACATTCATCAATCAAAGAAAGTAAAAAGATACATATTGCATACAATATAAAAGAAAAAGTAGTTATTCTGTGATAAAGCATCCATTAAAGTTACATTCCCTGAATGCAAATTGTTTTTTGGACTTTCGAGAATATAAAAAGAGAATCCTAGATTACTTTTATGCAATATGGAGCTTGTTCTGCCTGCCAAATCCCTGTCACAGGACTTGACACCGATAAGAGTCATTTTCATTTTATTGTTTGTTGTCAAACAACACAGCTCATCAAAAAGAAAATAAAAGAAAAACATAAAATTAGCCTAAATTTCCAGATTTAAAACTCTTACCAAAAAAAATAAAAAATAAAAACTTCCCCCCCTATTAACCTTCTTTTGGCCTAATCTTGATACCTGCAAGAACCACGCTACCCTTCCACCACTCACTTTTAACTTCAAACATACCAAATTCTACAACTCCAGCTGCATTCTTTGAAACTGTAAATTCGCCACCGCAAATCTCATGCCACACATCATGTTTCTCCTTGTAAGACTCAAGTACAAAGTTTTTCGCCGTCTCTTGTCCATTGAGTCTTACCTTGAACTTGATTGGAACAGAATGCCAACCAAATGCATCAACCTGAAATTTCATGACATAATATACTTCGTATTTTGTAGTTGAAGCAACATTGAACATAGTTGTGGGCAATTTCCCAGTGACCTCAATCCAGTTAACTTGAAGGAGCCTTGCACCTTCGTCGAAACCAACTGACCTGAAAAATTCAAACACATTATAAAATGAAGTATAGCTGCTGCTATCACTCGAAAATGAAAGATTACGATATCTACATGATTAAATGCTAATTTTGAATGGCTTACCTTGTTTCCACTTCTGAAAGTTTGATCCACTGCCAAAACCGGGGATCATTGCCCCATATAATATTTAGAGCCTTTGCTGGCACTCTGCATGTTGCAGGACATGCTTTATCTGACGATATTGAAGAGCCATCCTATAGATTAAACATTAATTTTATCAAAAAAACATAATTCATGATAAAATAAAAGAGATTAATTAACTACATGGTTACTGTTAGCGATAACAAATTGAATGTCGTTTTCTGAGAATAAGATCAATTTATTCTATCATTCCACCTTTCCCTCCCTTTTTCATGGATGGCAATTAAGACTACTAAAAGCTTAAGCCATCACATAGGAGAATCAGAAACTTTATTCTGAAAATGAAATAAGACACTGCCAGACTCAATCTTAATATATCACCATGATCTTAAAATAGTTACCTGCATTTTCCAGCATAAGTTCCTACACTATGACTTGAGCATGTTACGACGGATATGAGTAACCAGAGATGAACAAGAGTATGAAAATTAATGGAAACAAAAAGAGGAAAAAATCACTTACACCCTTCCAGTGAGGGCCAGAGAGAGCCTCTGATCTTTGGTCGTAATCCATATCGTAGTTCAAAGTTCTATCCACTGCAAAACTAAAAAGAAAGTAGATATATAAGCACTAGCATTCTAGCTAACAGAATTCTTATTACCCTCAAGTTGCGTAAAGCTAACATCGGACTGTGGTGACAAGGAAGAAAAACATCTAATGCCCATACCTTTACTTGAGTCTCAGCTCTCTCAGCTTCTTTGTTTTTTCCCTTTTGCTTTTCTGCCTACCCTTTTGTTATCTAGCTTCCATTCATTAATTAAGCTTCTTTTGAACAAGTCAAGGATTTATTAGTATGACAAATAATGGTTTAGCCTAGAATTTGCAACTAAGAAAGTTGAAGAATTGCTTCGAGAAATCGGAATATGTATGAGGACGAATACATATGGAACAAGGAAAGTAATTTCTTGATTCAGTATTGCTGTGCAAGATATGAACATGTATGGATAGGATTACAGTGTAAAGTTAGGACACAGTACAATGGCATAGTTAAAGGTGAGGGAACAAAATCCTTTCCTAAATCACACGCCATTTAAAGTTGTTTCTTGTGAGACTCGTGATTCGGAATTACTTGCAGTAAGAAAATTAGAGTTTTCCACAGCTAATCTGCAGATGGTCTTTGGATCCTGTCCTTGAGTCTTAAAATTTTCATCCCCACTGTGTACTTTAGTCGCTCCTCTTCCTATACAACCTAACATAACACACTTCATGCACAATTAAACAGAAGTGTAAATATCTACAAATACAATTTATAAACAGAGAAGGAAACTTGAATTATGTTCTGAATATGGTGATAAATTTGTACCTGAACATAAATGTAGTGTTAAAGGGATTCATTTGATTGAGGGAAGGGGGGGATGAAAAGGAGGAATTCTTAGAAGCAGAAGAAGACGATGGAGTGGATGTAACGAAATATATCAGAAATGAAGAGTATTGGATGTCACTGAATGCCTTTGCTGATTGTTATGCCTATACCACCATTCTGATTAGAGGGTGTTGTCAGGGAAGGGATTTGATCATCTTAATTGATAGTGGAAGCACTCATAGTTTCATAGATGAGAAGGTGATTAAAGGACTCAAAGCTGTCATTGTTAAAACCACAGTTCTGACAGTCATAGTGGCTAATGGTAACATTATGAAATGTGATGCCTATGACCTAAAATTCAAGTGGTTCATATAGGGGCATGAATTTCAAGCTAATTTGAGGTTATTAAAGTTGAGAAGGTGTGATATAGTATTGGGAGTTGATTGCTTGAGGATATTCTCACCAATATTATTTGAATTTTACAAGATGAAACTGTCTTTTAAGAAGGATGGAAGGATGATCGAGTTAAAAGGAATTGTAAAGGATGCCAGTTTATAAATGGTGTCGATTATAAAGATACATAAGAGTTTTAAGGAGGTTGTTTATGGTTACATTGGTCAGTTCTTTTCCTTAAAAGTCCAAGAAGAGAGGAACCAGAGAATAACAGTGGTTGAAGTAGAGGCTATACTAAAGGAATACCAGGCAGTGTTCCAAGAAACTAAACACTTACCATCAAAGAGATCTATAGACCACAGAATCCCTCTCATTCCAGTTGCTAAGCCAGTAAATATAAGGCCTTATAGGAGTTCTTTCTTACATAAGGAAAAAATTTGAAAATATGGTAAAAGAAATTTTGCAGGATGGAGTTATACAACATAGCTGTAGTCCTTTAGCTTCACCAATTTTGTCAGTAAAGAAGAAAGACAACACTTCGAGATTTTATATAGACTACAGGCAACTCGATGATCTAACCATAAAAAATTTCCTAATTCCTTTGATCGATGAACTGTTGGATGAACTACATGGTTCACAGTTCTCAAAATTGGACTTGAGGTCTGAATACCATCAAGTGAGAATCCATGATAGTGACATAGAAAAAAAGACATTCAGGACTCACTATAGGTATTATGAATTTAGAGTAATGCCATCTGGCTTGACTAATGCCCCTACAACTTTTCAAGCTTTGATGAATCATAATCTGGAGCCTTTTATAACGAGATTTGTATTAGTTTTCTTTGATGATATCTTAGTGGATAGTTCAACATTTGAGCTGCACCTTAGTCATCTAAGAAATATGCTAGAGACACTAGGGAGTAATCAATTGTTTGTGAAGCAAGTCTAAATGCTTTTTTTGTGAACAAAAAGTAGAATATCTAGGACACATCATTTCACCTGAAGGAGTTGCTACTGACCCAGAAAAGACAACAATTATCAAGGAGTGGCTAGTACCTAAGTCTGTAAAAGAATTGAGAGGATTCTTGGATATTCCCGGATCATTTTTATAAGTTTCATGGTCTCTTCTAGCTTCTATAGTCGCTGACAGGGACAAGATTTTTACCAGTCTGTTCTGGAAGGAATTACTCAGATTATTGGGGGTTAACATGCTTATGAGCCCTTCCTACCATCCACAAATTGATGGGTGGTCTGGACGAGTTAATCAATGCTTGGAAACCTACCTTGGATATATGACTCTGCATAATCCCTAGTGGCACCACCGGTTGTCTTTAGCACAATGGTGGTACAATTCGAATTATCATTCATCAATAAAGACGAGTCCCTTCTAAGCATTATATGGGTATTTTCCTCCAGCTAGAGAACTGGTTACATAAGAAAAAACTAATGTACCAAATGTGGATCACAAGTTAAAGGGAAGAACAGATATGGGTCAAGTTCTGAAGAAGCAGTTGGAGGCTGCTAAACACAGGATGAAATAGATTACAGATAAAAGCAGGACTGAAAGGGAAATATAAGTTGAAGATCAAGTGTTTCTTAAGCTACAACCTTAAAGACAAATGAGTGTAGCCTTAAAGGAGAAATTCTATTAACAGAAAAAAGAAAAAATGACCGAACCTGAGCACCTGCTGGCGATATTTTACATAATAGAGATGATAGCAATTCTATTAACAGGGAATATCCTTAAGCTGTGATATTTTTCCTTATTAGTACACCCTTAAGCTTCCCTCTAGCATCTTGATAGGTTTATTTCTTTTTATATGATTTTCCAGGTGCATTTTTTTATCATTATTTTTTAGCCAGCTCTGCTGGCAGAATTTGTGCATGTTTTTCTTTCACCTTGCTTGGCCTTTGGCCTTCTTGGTGTTTCGTAACTTGTCAAAAAGAGAAAAGAAAAGAAAAGAGAAGCAATTCTCATCATATAGCTAGAAAGCAACAATCAAAGTAAGTTTAGTTGAAGATAGAAGAAGTACACGAGGCAGTCAATTATTTGATGTTAGAACAGCAGCACATAAATCTTAAGGACACCACACAACAGATAAAGCTTGGTAAAACTAGACAGGTCTCATTATTGCGTTACATCTAAAATAGGATTGTATGAGACTGGTTGATTCGAACCAAATCTCAAGGTTTCACTTCTTCAACTATGGCCTGGTGAATTTGCAAACCTCCCTTCCATTTGCCTGTCCACACTTCATACAAACCAAAATAGAGCTTGTTATCCTCCGTTCCTTTAACATCAATGTCAAAGTCCGAGGTAACTGGTGACTTGTCTGTGCCTACTTTTGATAGGTCGATTTTGCTCCATCTGTACCTTCCCTTCTTCCCTAACTTGGCCATCATAAAAACAGGACAACCATCCCAACCATATGCATCTGTTTTCTTCGATACTTCAAATTTAATTTTGTACTTCCCTTCTTTTAAGGATTTGTTTGTTGTACCCGTTACTTCAAGCCAACACACTTGCACTAGCTCTGCTGGTTTTTCATCCGAGCTGCGATATTGAAGCTCAAAGTTTAAAGTTTGCACATCAAATGCTGCAAAACTAAGTCTCCTTTCCTGCTAAAACTAAATATAGAGAACATGGATTCTTACCTTGACTGATCAGGCAAGTTCCAGTAGCGTCTGTCATTTCCCCATATGATGCTTAACCCCCTCGGCTTAAACGTCCAGCGGTTGTTTCCCTGTAAACACGAAGAGGAATTCTCATCAAGAAAAAAACTTTCAACTTGAAATAATGTGATAGCCTTAGATACAGTTGCCTTGTATAACGGTTAACATTCAAAATACTATGCTTGAAAAACTCACTTTCCATTATCGTTTTGGTTTGAATTTAGCAAGCTGGTTAACAAAATGTTCAGTTGAAGGATTATAATTCGGAGGCCTAATCTATGAACAAACACCGATGAAAGATAATAGCAATCTGACCTCATCATAATCCACTTTGTTAGGATCGGCCTCGTAATGTGGTTTATTTGAAGAAGACATCTTGAGAGCAAATAAATTCTAGTGTTAGTTTGGAGAGAGAAAAGATGATATATTTGTTGATCCACAAAGAGCCCTTTTTATGAAGCCCCAAAGAAGCGTTCATTGATTATGTCAGCTTCCAAGAAATGAACATCAAAAAGATACTCAACCACAGAAAGAAAAAAAAGAATGGAATAAAACTTGGGACGGAAAAAGGATCAAGTAAATGTGCTCTACTTTATCAGAACGAGTGGATCCTAACCTTTTCTTTTCTTTTGTGTCTTGATGCTCCATGTATGATCAAGAAAAGAATCAATTCGCTTGGCAGCAAGAGTTGTACAAACATAATTTTCCAGCTTCCTAACCACGAAATTGAAACATATATGATGTGAACGTGTTGCACGATACATTTATGAAAAGGATTGATTCGTTGTAAGCATATATGATTTTATAAACAAAATTCTATAGAAGGGTTGATTCGGTGTAATCGGTCTGGAAGACTCTCAAATTAAGTTATTTTTGTTATTTTAATTATATTTTTTAGTTAATTTTAGATTTTAATTATTTTCTATTTAGATTTGTAATTTTTTTTGTTAGATCTGTTTTAAACTCTATATAAACAATTTGCATGTTATTATTTTTATTAGATTATCGAATTATAAAATTTTCAAAAAATTAGAATTTCCTCTCTATTTTTAACCTTAAAGGTTGAAAACCATATTTTTTTTATTTACGTGATGTATCACGCAGAATATAAAAATAAAAAATTGAGCAAATTTTGCATAGGAAAGAGTTGAATAGGAATCCTGCAGTACAGTATTTTCAACCTAATCTTGATAAGGATACTTTCTTTGAATCCGAATAATGCCCACCATTCCCAGCTTTTTCAAGTTGAATTCAATGGACGGCTGAAACTATGAGCAAATTAATTCGGCATTTCTGTGTGGCGTTGTGAAACTATGAGAAATCAAAATTATAGTCCGCCGATGTTTTCATGTTCTGAATCACTTCCGGTGATTGCTATCAGAAAAAGGAAAGTAAAAGAATGGATTCCAACAATTTGATATCAAAATGCTTTTGCACTCTGCTTGCGTGGTTGGCTGCTTCTCATCGGTAGAGAATCTAACCAAAGGGTTGTCATACAGCGTCTCCGCCTCTGAACACCTCTGCTCTGCTTTGGAAAGGGTTTGCTCCTCCGAAAATAGATGTGTTCATATGGCTTCTCCTAAATGGCAGTGTTTGCACAAAAGATTTCTTAGCTAAGAGAAGAATCATCAATTATGAGGATGCTCTTTGCCCTTTCTGCTGCAAAGAGATTGAGACTATACATCATCTCTTCCATCTCTGTCCTACATCTTGGTCTCTCTGGGGTAGACTCTTCAGATGGTTTGGGTGTGTAGGCTGTCTGCCAAAAGACCCAAATCATAACCTTCAGGAATGGTCCGGCCTGTTAAAAGGAAATTTTCAACGTCAAGCAATTACCCTTCTCTGTAAAGGATTATACTGGTCAATTTGGATAGCGCGCAACAATATGATCTTCGACTCCAAAACTCCAGACTGGGATGTGATTTTTGACCTCACCTTTCATCGGTTGGCCTTTTGGTTGAAGTCCTCTGTTAAAAATTTCAGTTACACAGGTTCCGATCTGTATAGAAATCCTGAATGTATCATGAACTGGACTAACTAGTCGGGGTTGTAAATTCCTCGCTCTCTTTATGATTTAATTCCCCCCTGTAATCTTTCTTATTTCAGCCCTCATCTTCTTAATGGGGTCGCCTATTTATAATATACTCGATTACTATCAAAAAAAAAAAAAAGAGAGATATCTGAAAATCCATGATCTGTGATAAGTCAAAACTATAAAAAAAAATCAATAACATGACAAAAAAAAAATATCACAATCTTTTATATTAAAACACTAAAAAACCCTACTTAATAGAAAAAACAAAATTTTAAAAAAAAACTAGATTAACCTAATGATACTAAATAGAAAAAAATAAAATTTCTAGACTAAATATAAATAATATAAATAACTAAGAAAATATTTAATTTTATTCATCAAAATCTTCTTGACAAAAAGCTATTAATACAATCCTTTAAGTAGAAAGAAAAAACTAGAAAACTCTAATAATATTAAATAGAAAAAATAAAATAGAAAAACTATCTTCTTTAAATTGAAAAACTAAAAAAACCTAATATTACTGAAATGGAAAATAAAAAAAAAATTCATTTTAAATAGAAAAACATGGAAAGCTTAATAATAATGAACATGAAAAAATAAAGTTTCCAAAGCGAACAAGAAGAAATAAAAATAATAAAGAAAATATTTATATTGCCAGAATTACGCTCATGCATCATTTATGTCCAAAATTTTAATCATGTATGGTATTTAAACAAGATTATTTTCTTTCAAATCCCGGATTAAGATTAAATAATATTCGATTTACAGAAAAACGAGCTATTTGACACATTAAATCAAGCAATTTTTCCCATCTTGGTAAGCAAAATTAAGAACTAGCTGTTATAGCTAGCATTAATAAATTCATGTCCTGTAGAACTGTTGCTTCCTGAACTATATGGCCTCATGAATTAGCAGACCACCCTTCCAATTTGCCAGTTTATCCACACTTTTCTAATTACAAGCCAAAACGTACATAGCTTAATTTGGATTTATAATTTTGAACTCTTTCTGATTCTTCTCAGCAGGAATTTCCTTCGGCTCCTCTCCTAGCTATTAATCATTGGTTTATTTTTAAACGTGAGCATCTTCCCTCTCTTCCTATCCTAGCCATCATCAAAACAGGAGTATCAGTCCAAGAAAACGTGCGTTGTTTTTCATGGATAACTTGAAGTTAATTACTAATTTCAAACCTCTTCCCTTTCGTTACATGATCTGTCACTTCATACCAACACACCAGTAGCAGCTCTTCAGGACCATCATTAGCTAAACAGCCTAAACTCACCACAATTCAGCATCTGCAGATTCACACAAAACTATTCCTTTAGGACCCTCTCTAGCTAAACTCTCGAAATGAAGTGAGAATGGTTTAGAAAATAGCAAATACTCTCAAGAGGACTGCCACTTTTGATTAAATTCTGGACTTCCACATACAGGTCACAGATTCAAATTATTTAGAGATAGGCGTGTCAGGGTTTTGTAGATGAGGGACGTGAGTCATCCCTGTAATGTAAACCAAAGTCCACTCGACTTTGCTCGTAAACTCCTGAAAACTTAGGACTACAGACTCTTTCATATTTCAATAGCAGAATTTTATTCCGGTGCTACAGATTTTTCCTTGGATTTATAAAATATTTCACAGGAAAAAAAAGAAAAAAAAACTCACTGAGGTTACATTTATCCATAACTCATCAAGGATAGTACAAGAGTGATTAATTTGAACGGAAGCTCAATCTGGCATTTCTTCAACTACAGCCTCATGAATTTGTAAACCTTCCTTCCATTTTCCAGTCCACAATTCGTAGAGTCCGAAATAGAGCCTGGTATCTTCAGCCTTTTTCGGAACTTCAAACCGAAGCTTCCCATAAGGAATTTCGATTATGTTGCCGATTCTCATATCTCCTAAATTGATTTTTTCCCATTTGGCAATTCCTTTCTTCCCTACCTTAGCTAGCATGAAAACAGGACCTTCCTTCCAAACAGAATCTTGTTTTGTCATAGATATTTTGAAGCTCAGTGCATACCCCTTCCCTTTGGATAGGGGTTCCGAAGTTGAGCCGTCTATTTCAAGCCAGCATACCTCCAGCAACTCTGCAGGACCATCCGTCCTGAAATTTATGTGTAGAACTTAAGCATCCAAGGAGCTCTATGTCAGAAAATTATTATTTTATGATAGTTTGTGTCTATATCATTTGATTATTTACAATACTTGAAGCTTTGAAACGATATAATCTGATTAAAGGGATAATTCTCTGTACCCTTTCTCAGGCATCTTCCAATATCTTGAATTACTACTCCATGTGATGTGCAATCCCCTTGGTTTAAACCTCCACCTACCTTCATCCTGTAAGCATAAAAATAATTCCAGCTCATCATTAACAACCTCATTTTTACTCATAAAAGATAGATGAACAATATTCTCAGAAACCTTCTAATATCAAACTAAAACCCAAGTTTGTTTATATATATAAAATTGGGACTACGACAAACAAATAGTAGTGCAGAAAAGTGGTACTAAAATAGCTAATAATATATCCAACCTTATCGTGTTCCACTTCTGCAGGATCAGCTGCCTCAGACATTATCTTGAGAGCAAATCAAGTCTATATATTATATTATTAGTTCTGACAGACTGCAATGCATGATGTATATGAATCCTTATTGAGCCTTTTATATCCAGGAAATCGAAAGTATTTTTCTCTGTTCATCCATATGTTCCTGTCAAGACAAGGACATTGAGAGAAAATCAACCACAAAAAGAAAAAAAATCGATCCAACGTGGTTTTGAAACGAAGGAATCGTGTAAATTGGGGTCGATTATATCAGAAAGAATGGCATCTAGATATTTTTGTTATCAATTAGTGGTCCATATATGGTCAAGTAAAGAATTGATCCATTTTGCTAAGTGATAACTAGATTCATTCTATGAGCATATATAGACCCACATTAATTGACACCAAGAGAAAGTTCAATTATGAAGAAGAAAAAGGAATTTTTGCTTTGCAGAGACTTTTCCTTAAGCTAGATATATTTCTAAATCCAATAAACCTACCAATAACTTCAATAAAATTAGTGAATTAAAGGAACCCATTTATTTATTTTCCTTTACGTTGTAATTAATTTTGAAGTCTAAATTTAACAAATCATTTTAGCTATTGTAGGTGTATGTATTTCAGACATCAATGATGTTGTGATTATCCAAGTATTTAAAATTATCTTTAGACTAAGTATAACTATGTATTAAAAGTCTATACAAGAAGGACCATACAAGAAGAAGAAAAGAGCAGATTCTTCATAAAGGAGATGAAAAAGGGTAGAACCTTAATTTTAGTCTTTTTCGATAAGTCTTTTATTTTTAGAACTCTGATATCGAAAGTTGTTGTTATAATTAAAAAAAAAACTTTTATTTAAAGGATTAATACCAAAATTTTTGCAAACAATCAAATCAGTCTTTCATTTTTAAGGATCAACGTCAATTGTTTTGGTAATCAATTAATGTTCAAGGATGGAACCAAGTAATGTTTAAGGAAACGGGGAGGGCAAAATTAATTGACTTAGCGAAAGTTTTTCAATTTTTCAAAAACAAATCAGATAATATTCCTTGCTTATTCTTCTTTCTAATTTCCTTATTAACCAAAGTGCTTATAAGAAAAAAAAAACATTTTTCAATTGATCACCGAGTAATTGGGACAAATTGATAAACTTATATTGTTTAATAGCGCAATGCAGACGTTCAAACAACATGAAGGATCAATCAAGACAGACAAAATAAATTACAATTCCATGTGGTGCTAAGCTACTTTCGTGAAGAGAACTTTCTGGTGAAGATTGAAGATGAAATAGCTGCAATAAGCTAGCTTTCGCCTTTGATTTTCTTTGCCTACTCTTCTTGTAATTTTTCATTTGAGTTATAGTTGGATTGTCATGCAAAGGAGGAATCTTATATGTATTTTTAACGGCTTCCTACTAATTATTAGCATCAAGGTAAGCTTCCATTCAAACAGTCTGCACTTGATAATTTGTTCTATCAAATACTGGTGGTGCCATCATATTTATAGAGGCTTCTGAACTCATTTTGCATTGGTTGGGTTTTTTAGAAAAAATGATAAGTATTCAAGGTAAGTGTTTAAGCTCTCTCAACTTTACAAATTTCTCAAGAAAGGAATAGGCTCTTATACTAATTTGTTAGATTTTGACAGAATGAAATGTAGAGGCTAGGAATTAACACACTTATTCTAAAACTTCACACATTTATTGATCAGTAGAGGTCTTATTTAAGTAATAAGAAAAAACAGAAATGCAAGTGACAAAATAAAAAAGATTTATGTCAACGACAATTTCAAATCAACAAATATTTTATTAAATCTAAAACTCTTATCAGCTTCCACATCAGGCTGCACATCAGCAAGCTGAGGCATCAATTCAACGGAGATTCTGTTTATCACTTATCTTTTATAGATTCCTTCGTGTCAAAGATCTCATCCTGTAGATATTCCTCGCGAGATGCGGCAGCAAAATCATCAACATGATTAGTAGATGTAGAGGCCGAATCGTGAACTGTTATTTTCTGAGCTACGAGCTCGTCGGGAGGAGCTGGTACTTGCTTAATTATGGACATATCGGGAGGGTTTTCAGATGCTGAAGTAGACTTGTCAGCTGTTACTTCTTGCACTTTGGAGTCGTCCGAACGGGTATTAGATGTAGAAGCAGAATCCTCAGCTATAAATTCCCGAACAATGGCCTCATGGATCCGTAGACCACCCTTCCAGTTGTTAGTCCACACCTCATACAAGCCAAAATAGAGTGTTTTCTCATTATTTTCAGCGTTTTCATCACTTCTAAACTCAACCCGACACTTCTCCTCCGGCAATTCCTTTTTTTCCAGGCCTAACTTCGATAGATCTATTTTTACGCGCGTATACTCTCCCTCCTCTCCTATCCTTGCCATCACATACACAGGATCTTCCCAGCCAAAGGAATTCTCTTTATTCATGGATAATATGAAGCTAATTTCATACGTCTTCCCTTTGGTAGCAGTCTTTGAACCAGTTACATCAAGCCAACACACCTCTAGCATCTCTGCAGTAACGTCCCTAGAGCTTGCAAAGAGCAAATTAATAGACATATTGACATAAACAAAATAGTCTCTACAAAAACTACAGCACCACTATTCAGAATCAGCAGATGCACAAAAGGTAGTGACACAGTTCCATCATGATGGTAACTAGTTTAATATACTCACTCCTAAAATCCAATCCTGACAAGTAAAGGAATATATCGAAAAACTTTTTTTTATGGTCTCGAACAAAAATGAAAGGAAACAACAGGAAGAAACTATAACTAAAAGTTCACCAAATCTCACTCCAAAGGCCCTCAAAGTTTCACTCCATATTTTATACTTCTTCCTTCTTAATTTTGGATTTTAGCTATATTATTTTTCCTGATTGGTTGTTTCCTAATTATTCGAGGTATTTAAACCAATCTTTTCAGATTTTAGGGACTTTTGTTGAATAAACTATAGACTTTTACAACTTTAGCTGTATTTTTGTCTAGCCTTAGGGTTTTATACGTGTGTTAAACTCAAATCCATAGCTTTCTCTGTCTCATTTAATATTTCTAATTTTACTTCTATTAACAAAATACTTGTAACACAACAGCAGAAGCAGATGATGAACCACACCAAAGTTTGTAACACAACACTTCAACATGAAAATAGGCATATTATCCTCACCTTTCAGAAATTTCAGAAATTGTCCAAGCTTGACTTTCTTCCTCCGAAAAGATGCTAAGATGCTTTGGTTTAAATGTTAACGTGGTTTTACCATCAGCGTCCTATAAAACATGTCAAACAATAGAATTTCCAAATTGTCATCATGATCATCACGAACTGATGATTAATTACCATTCATTAGTATTCTCACCTGTGAGAGGGCCGGTTCTGTATCCGTCTCTGGATTTTCATTATTTGAAGATGGTTGTTGAGAGTCGCTACTTGCCTTACAGCTGTTAATATTTGTCGAAATCTTTTTAATATCAAATAACGAAAGGAGCTCTGAATTTAATACACAACTATTGAAAAGTAAATTAAAGTTTAAAAACGTGTGGGATCATTGATCTCTTAGGTTCTAAGTTTATTTTAATGTAAATACTCTCTGCGTGTCTAAAATAAATTGCATAATTAACTTATATTGTTTAATTTCTCATGATATAACTAAACTATACTAAATATAATATATTTCAATATAAATTTATGTTTAAATTATATAAAAGAATTGTGAATAAAAAAGATGTTCTTGTTATAAAATTCAATCCATGTGATTTTATGAGACCCATAAATTATTTAGATATGATTTGAAATCTCTAAGTTATAGTGCAGTGAATATCGCAGATGACAACTACTTTTAGATTATTATATTTGTTGTAGGAAGAGGTTTTATAAGTCAATTGTGTGTTTGTTTTATAATATGTAACATAGTACCATATTATTTCAGTTGTTATGGAAGAAGATTATTCTTGTCAGTTCAAAAGAACATAGAGTGAGATTAACAAGTTGTGGAATGGGAATAACATTATCCTTAATCACAAATTGTAAGGAGAGAAGAGATAAACTAATGCTAGAATCATGTGAGTTTTTCTTATTTATTTATGTTAAACAATGCCCTGTTAATTACGAAACAATCAATTACTATGAACCATGAATATGTTCTCACAGAGAAGTTCATATTCAAGACTTCACTACACTTTAAGGCCAGTTATAGATACAATTTTTCTTTATTAAGTTCAGGTCAAAAGTATAGGGATCAATTAGTAAGAGAAAACGTGAGATGTGAAGATTTAGTTCAGGTCAAAAGTATAGGGATCAACGGTAAGCAGATAAGTCATACAAATTGATAGAGTCCAGACTAAATTAGTGAACTTTGTGAAGCACCTCTCCAAGTTGGAAAAAAAAGAATAATGAAGGAATATGGAGAACAAAAATAAAAGGGAGAAGATTTTGGAGATATACTTGTTAAGCAAACAGATTTTAAAGGATATAAAATATCGAAAGTTTTTTAATGAAGACCAACTATAGACAAATAAAAATATTGTTATTTCAATCGTTAGATGTCAAGTAAATCAATGGCTAAAATTCATAATGAAGAAGAAGAATACAAGATGTGGCAAGGCATTAATTGGTAGCTATTCACACCTCAATTCACAAAGATTTTATTCTTGTTTACGATCTTGATTCACCAAAAAAGTATGGAACAAATTGAAGAAGTTTTTAACAATAAATAAATCCCACCTTCAATTTTTAGAGAATGATTTGACCAACACCACTCAACTCAAGGAAGTAATGTTGTTCTTCAAGATCAAGAATATTTATTTTTAAAACTGTTCAGCCGCCCCTAATGAGAAAAACACTATATTGCCTAAAAAGAAAACTTAGTTTTTTCATATGGCTGGCTGACCTTTCGACATAGAAAAGAATAATAGACCTCATGCCACTTTCCATGTGCAGATCATATACCAAAAATAAACTGATTGATAAACTGTGTTGAAACTACTGCAAACAAGCATGCTCATAGAAACTGCTAATAAAAAAGATAAAAGCATATTCTCACCCTCTAAAAATCTTCTGTAAGGGACTTTCTATCTTAGAAGAGAAGCTGGAAAACACTGATCCTTTTGATGAAGCATAAAGTTAAGGTACAAATTAGTGCTGTTCTTTGATAAAGCAGGCCAATATCTTGAGGTTTGGCCTTTTTTGCAATGTTTTATTTTGAATTTGAAACTAAAAAACGGGTTAAGTTTCAATTTACCCTATGAGATTTGAAATGAGTCCATTTTCATTCCCTCAGGTTTCAATCCCAGAAAGAAAACATTGAGTCCTAAAAGTTCACAGAAAGAAACTTTTATGAAATGATTTGACGAGAATTAATATTTTATTTTCAGTTATATATCAAAATAAGATTTATATGCAAAGAGAGAGTTTAACTATTTGAACTGCATCTTGAGGTCACCGAGA
>Ga0325411_1001447_pt1 | contig 26500 bp, 30 predicted proteins | sample PopdelMetagenome_13_FD_206181 | JGI IMG/M metagenome (GOLD analysis project Ga0325411, IMG submission 206181) | Populus deltoides microbial communities from Bellville, Georgia, United States - Xylem-PdIQD-R4 | ecosystem: Host-associated > Plants > Phyllosphere > Stem > Wood/Secondary xylem... | reverse complement strand
GTGGGTTCCGAAGAGCAACATACTAAAAAATGGTAACGATCCAACGGTGAACAAAGGAGATCAAGCTATGACAAACCACTCTGAACTAGCAAGAAAAGATGAAACTTTTTCCAAAGAACTGTGATTTAATCTTCATATAAGGTAAAGGCCTTCATGTCTATGACAATCCATTCACTATGCTGCAACTTCACCACTTCTCCATAGTTCCAGAACTGAAAATGCAGAATAGTAGAAATATTGCGAGATCAATATCTCTTACCTCATTGATTGGATAACAAATCCGTTCGGTCAATGTTGAGAGAAGGTTGAAAGGAACAACATAGTCAGAAATGAGAACAATCCAACGGTGGACGGAGTAGATGTAGCTCCGACAGCACCACTCTCTCTCTCTCTTCTCTCTCTCTCTGCTAACACATTTCTCTAGGCACAAGTTATCTTTGTATCACTCCTATCAAACCTGATTTATTTGGCTTTCCAGGAATTGTTGTTGATTTGTTGTTTTCAGACATTATTTGAATCTACAAAATTTGGTTAGTAGCACAAAATATATCTTCACACCTATGGTGTTTCACACAAAATTCAAGGTTTTTCACTCTAATAAGCTCCCTATGCCCTTTACCACATAACTTGCTTTCTTTTTGTTTATTAGGAACTGAAATCAAAAAATCAAAGTCAATAGACTTCTCAACACAATCAAATCATAATTTTCAGACTCAAGAATCAATAAATATACTGAAAACAAAGCAAAAGAAAACTACAATTACAATTTTGCGGGTAGCAACGCTAATTCGTATGAATTGTGGACGAAACGAAGACACGAAATAAAATAGAAATGAATATTAGAAAAAACAATTACGCAACTCCAAAATAACCCAAATATAATAGAAACAAAAATATTTAGACAAAAACAAACAATAAGGATCACATTTTGGAACTTGATGCAAATCTGACCTCTTACATAATTTTTACGTAACAGAATTGAAACCCAGACCAAAGATATCAGAATAAAATAAAATTCAATATTTAATATTCTGATACCAAAAAAATAACAAATCTCAGTTTATAGGTTGTTCTCTTATGTCTAGATACCCAAACCCCTTTTATGATCAGTTATCGACAGAATGGAACCTCAAATTTTAACTTCAAGCAAGGAAAATTAAAATAAGCCCAAATTTAATATATGGTGCGATCTCATAGGCAGTAGACAGGATATGAATTTTCAATTTATTCTGAGGTGGGTTGCTTATGGTTCACTAAGAGTTGTTTTTCTGCAACAAAATTGAATCATCCTTCAAATTTCATCTAATCTCTCTCTCTCTTTCTATTTTTTTATATGTTGCTGATATGATGAGAGAGAGTAAAAGATGAAATATAGCACATAATATTAAATTCATGTTCTGCCATGAGAAGAAGAGAAGGAAACAAAATATTACAAAACTGATTCAATTTATTCAAGGCTTATTTATTTGTCTTGGACCAAGTCATCGGTCCATTTGGAACATGTAATGGGTCCTTGTTGGTGTTACTGGGCTAGTCCACATCAGATACGAATTATCTTTATGTCGCACTCATACCAATCCTGATTTACTTGGCTTTCCTGGAATTGGTGTCTTTGCATATGGGTATCAGAGCTTGGCTCTATTAATCAAGTTATCCTTCTAAAATTATCCTTTCTCATTGCTTCCTAAGTGTCCAATTTGTTCTTCTCCTTGAATTTGCGACATAAAAAGAGAAGAAAAGAAAAGGTCATTCAAAAGACACTTTATTTACTTCTGCCACAGAAAACTAAACAAGGGGAAATTGGATCAAATCAACTCAGAATTACTGAGGTCCTATTCGCACTACATAGTAATTATGGGTTTAATTGGATATTGTTTGCTTAGGTTTTCAATTTCAGGTCTAATCATTTCTAATTTATAATATTTTGTTGTCAGCCTATCAAACTTTATCGTTAATAGTTTGAATTTAATAGTCTATCTATTTGGGTTACAATCGCACTACATCTCAAATTTGAACTCGATTGGATATCATTTACCTTAGGTTCCAAATTCAGACTTAAGTTGTCGTAAACGGGTTTGTTTTCGTGTCAACTTTTGAAACTTGTTTTGTTTATATTGTTTTCATTTCTTGCAGTATATTTACAACATGTCTAACATATTTGGGTGTTGTTCCATCGTATTGCATATGTTGTTCCTGTTTTTATTCGAGTTTTCATTTTCGTTCATATTTTGGATAAATTCGCTTACAACTCACGAGACTATCATTGCAGTTTTGTTTTTCTTGCTTTTTGTGTTTTTATTGCTTCTTGAGTCATATACACCTTTTTGGATTGTGCTACTAAGTTGGTTTCAGTTTCACAAGAGCTGAAAAAGAAGGTGAGATGAGGGGAAAAACCTAATTTTGAGTGAAATGTGAGCGACGTGAGGATATTTTTATACCATTTTTTGCTGGTACCATCATGTCAGATCGAAATAACACACCACCCTCTACAAAGGGTGAGCTTAAGTTCCAAATTCAAGGCATGACAAAGATGACGGAGAGGATTAATTTTGTGATGGCGAATGTGTGTGATAGTCTTGAGAGGGTGGAAAAATGTGGTAACGAGGCTAGTACAATTAACCAAGATGTGAGGAAGGTCGGTGCTCATCCAAAATCAAACAATGGAGGAAGGGCTGAAAGGCTAAGGTGGGCTGATTATGAGGATTTTGAATAAGACATTGATGATGGTGGTTTTGAGGATGAGACCGTAGGCTATAGTGAAAGTTTTTGGCAATCTAGAAACCGAAGGGAATTTAGGAATAGAACTAGGGGCCAATTCGGCTAAAGGCAAAATTTCCATAACTTTGGAGAACATGATGATATAGATGGTGATTTGCATGCTATCAAACTGAAAATACATACTTTTCCTGTAAAAACGATCCTGAAACGTATTTGAAGTGGGAGAAAAAGGTAGATTGGATTCTTGATTGCCACAACTATTCGGAAGTGAAGAAGATGAAAGTGGTAGTCATTGAATTCATTGATTACAAAATGATTTGGTTTGATCAAAATGTGATTAGTAGGAGGAGGAGTGGAGAGAGGCTATTAGCGCCATGGGAGGAGATGAAGGTGTTGATGAGGAGGCATTTTATGCCTAACCACTATTATACAAATTCACCTAACCACTAAGTTCATGGATGAGTGTTTCAAGGAGATGGAGATCACAATGATCTAGACCAATGTGATTGAGGATAGCGAAGCTACTATGGCTAGATTTTTTAATGGGCTGAATCCATTACGAATATTGCAGAATTACAACATTATGTGCAATTGGAGGACATGGTCCATATAGCAATGATGGTGGAGAGGCAAATAAAGAGGAGGGGCAACACACATTTTTATACTAATTTGGCTTCATCTTCCTCGACATGGAGGCCAAATCTGAAGAGAGGAAGGGTCTTTCCAACCAAAGCCTTATTATATGCATGCAAAGGTCAAACCATCTAAGTCTAAAAAGGTTGCTTATATGGATGGGAAAGGTAAATCTGAATCTGAATCTGAACCCACTCGTGATAGAGATATTAAATGTTTTAAGTGTTTAAGGAAAGGGCACATCGCATCTTAGTGTCCAAAATGAAGAGTTAAGCTTACAAGAGGCAATTGAGAGGTTGAATCTGAATGTGAAGAGATGTCATCTTTGGAGGATTGTAGTGATGAGAAGATTGCATGACCTTGTTGAAGGGGAGGCCTTTGTTATAAGGCGTGCACTGAACATACAAATCAAAGAAGATGATGTCGATTAGCACCAAAAAAACATATTTCACAGTCGATGCCACATTCAAAACAAGGTATGTAGCATGATAATTGATGTAGTTAGTTGTGCTAATGTAGTTGGTGATACTCTTGTGAGGAAATTGAATCTAAGTTGTATTAAGCATTCCAGGCCTTATAGATTGCAATGGTTGAATGAATGTGGTTAAGTTCTTATTCTAATGAGGTTGTGTGTGATGTAGTAATGCATGCTAGTTACCTACTTTTGGGGGCATCCATGGCAGTTCGATTAGAAGGCGATTTATGATGGGTTTAGAAATAGGTTCACTATTGTAAAAGATGGTAAAACCATCACTCTTGTACCTCTTTCTAAAAAGCAAGTGTATGATGATCAAATAAAATTAAAAAGGGATTATGAGGATTGGAAGAGTAAAAATTCACGCGAGGACAATGGTGAGAGAAGACCATCAGATTTGGCTAAATCCAAATCATTAATTAAACCAATTGAGAGTAGAGGTAAAACCGGAGGAGTGAAGAAGGTAAGCTTGTGTGATGATAATAGTGTGAAAAAATTAAAGAAATAACCTAATTTTTATGGAAAAAAAGCTCAAATCAGATCTGCATTTTTCACTAACAAACCGATGATCTTACTTGTGTATAAGGAGGCTTATTTTAACACTAACAATCTTGATTCTGCTATTCCTAGTGTGGCTATTTCTTTGTTGCATGAGTTTAAAGATGTATTCCCTAAAAACACCCCTAGTGGATTACCGCCATTAAAGGGAAAATGAACATCAGATTGACCTTATGACTGGGCTTTGGTTAACCGTCCAGCCTATAGAAGGAATCCTGAGGGTCTACAAAGGAGCTTTAAAGGCAAGTAGATGAGTTGATGATGAAGGGGTACATTCGTGGGAGTATGAGCTCTTGTGTTGTGTCAGTGTTACTTGTGCCTAAAAAGGATGGAACTTGGAGGATGTGTGTCAATTGTCTCTATAAGTGAGTTCAATGGGAATAATATGGATGGGGAATCTATTGATTAAGAGTATGTTTTTGGTTTCTGTGAGTCTTTCTCCTAAATCTCCTTTGAATTATATCAGCAAGGAAAGTGTTAATCAACTAGCAAGTAAGGCTAAATACTCTCTTGAGAAAAAGAAGAAGGGTTCGGCAGGTTTTTCCAAGAAGAAAAAGAAAACAGGCTCTTCATGAGGGGACAAGTCAAGGAAATCTTTGTGTTGTTTTCTCTCTTCCTCTCTATGTTTTCCAAGCATTCAAAATTGCATTGTCTTATCCAGCAGGAAAGGGTGGCTCTTTTAAGTTTAGTTGAGACTCAAGTTAAAGAAAGAAATATGATTGTGTTTCTAGACTTCTTCTTCAGAATTGGTCTTTCTTGTATAATTATGATTTTTCATATTGCGGTTGAATTTGGATTTGTAGGGATGTTGATATGGTGAAGGTGGATGTTTTGGGTAATTCAGATCAGTTTATTCATGTTTGTGTTACTATGTTGGGTACCAATACTTACTTCAATATTTCTATAGTTTATGGAGATAATAGTTTGTCTAAATGTGAGGCTTTTATGGTTTGATATTGTGAGTCGTAATGATGGCTAAGGTCCACTCCATGGATTCTTATGGGTGACTTTAATGTTTTTCATTCTCTAAATGAGAAGAGAGGTCATGGTAGATGGTGGTCATCATGGCAAAATGACCTTGATAATTATCTTATTCAATCAAGTTTGGAGGACCTTAGATTCACTGATTCTATATTCACTTGGACTAATCAGCAATGTACTAATCTTATCCTAAAAAAATTGGATCTAGTGCTTATTAATGTGAAGTGGAAGTGTGATTTTGCAGCCCCTAAAGTTTCTTTACTTCCTTTTGATATCTTGAATCATTTTTCAATATTAGTTAACCTTGTAGAAAAGCCTAAAAGTAGGTTCCTTTCAAGTATTTTAATTTTTGGGCTGATCATCCTCAATTTGTACAGATTATTGCCAAGGCCTGGGAAGAGAAAGTCATCGGTACTCTGATGTTAAGGTTGTTTTGTGAGAATTTAATAAGAAGTTTTTTTCTAAGATTCCAAAGAGGGTTATGATGGACAAGGCCATGGAAGATGCTCAATGTCTAGTGCTGCAAAATCCTCTCGATTCAGATATTCATCATACTAAGTCTATAAAGATTATTTGAGACTTGCTTAAGCTGAGGAGAGCTTTCTTAGGCAAAAAAATCTTGGGTTTAATGGTTAAATCTAAGGGATAAGAATTCAAAGTTTTTCTTTAACTCGGTCAAGAATCATCACTGCCACAACAAAATTCTTTTCATTCATGATGCAAATGACACTTTTATTACTAATACAAATAAGGTAAATGACACCATTGTTAACTACTTTTAGAATATTTTAGGGGGATCTCAGTCAGATTCTTGTGTTGACTATTCTCTTCTTTGTGATGATGAAATTCAGAAGGTCCTTTTCTCTCTTAAGGATAAAAAGGCTCCCAGTCTAGATGGGTTTCGTATTGGTTTCTTTAAGAAAGCTTGGAGTATTGTTGGTCAAAACACTATTAATGTTGTTTAGTCATTCTTCAAGTCTAGTCGGTTTCTCAAGCAAGTGAATGCTAATACAATAACTTTAATTCCTAAGGTTCCTAACCCTTCAAGGGTTAAGGATTTTGGGTCTATTTCTTGTTGTAATACCATTTGCAAAATACATTGCCAAGATTATTGCTAATAGAGTTAAAAGTGTGCTTTTGGATTTGGTTAGCATTCCAGACACCTTGTAGAGGGGCAAAATATCAATGACAACATCTTAGTATTCCAAGAGCTTCTTTATAATTATCATCAAAGAGGGGGTCCTCGATGTTCTTTAAAGGTGGACTTGATGAAAGCTTGTGATTTAATTAGATAGGACTTCTTATTGGTTGTTCTTTGTATGTTTGGTTTTCGATCTTGTATGGTTAGTTGGATAGCTGAATATATAGTCTCTATCATTAGATAGCTTCATAGTTTCTTTACTGGTGGTAGAAGGTTAGGGCAAAGAGATTGATGCGAACCCTAGCGGAACTTAATGGAATTCGTGAACCCAAGATCTATCTAATTCAAGTTTGAGTATAAAATTAAGCTTATCATAATGAAAGACTTTCTCCTAGGTAACAAGACTATAAACCACCCAATCACAACGCTTACACCTAAAGATGATCAAAAGAAGTATAAAATTACTAGCAAAGATTAGTCAATTATTTGAAGAGTTGAAGTTCAATCAAGAACCAAGATAAGAAATATTTTTTTTATTATGCAAAAATCTTTTTTTTTTGAAATATTCTTTACAAAGAGTATTTATACTAGAAAGCTAAGTAACTCTAGTTTTTCTAATGGGTCACACATAAACCCAATTTAAATAATACCTAAACCAAGCTAAAACTAGCCCAAACTATTAAAATAAATAAATAAAATAAACAAGTCTGAAATTTAAACAAGTGTTGTCGCATAAAACAAAGATAAATCTCCCAACTAATTAAAATAAGACAAGGTTGGTTTTTTTTCGTAATCTGCTGGCAGCATCAAAGCCCATTTCAAACGAATGGTTCTCTTGTCTTAACGAATTAAAAGGCGTGTCATATATGAAAGATATGGAAGTAGTTTCCGGCCCGACTGGAATCACATCACAATTCAACTTGTAGCTCCAAATATGATCAAAACAGTAGTGAAAGGTCAAACTGTCTGATTTGAGTCTTCTTATCCCAATACTTATGTGCCTTGGTTCCCCCAACAAGCCCCTCTTGAACATGAATCAGATTAATCAAGGCTTGCTCTTCATTATTTATTATCCTCTTGAAGTCCACCTTAGCCCATATATCTCAAAGAAGTCCATTGAAAGCCTCTCTTAACCTCTTAGCCCTAAGCCTTGTCATTAGATTAACTGGAACCTTCTATGGATCCTGTGGTGTTCCTTGGATCGCATGAGAGATCCTACGTCGTCTTATTTGTTCTTGCTATGAAAGTTTTCTCATGTTTGATGAGTAGGATGGTTGGAGAAAATGACTTTATACTTCATTGGCTTTATGAGAAGGAGCATCTTACTCGTGTTTTGTTGATGATTTTTTACCGAGTTTAGTTGGGTACGGTTTTCTTAATTAAGCATAATCTTGATCAATTCTGCCTTTCGTTTGGTTTGTCTCCTAACCATGACAAGAGTAATATGTTTTTATGTGGTATTTAGCCTGATACTATATGCAGCTTCTTAATGTTCTTGGTTATAAAGAAAGGAAGTTGCCTCTCAAGTACCTTGGTGTTCCTCTTATTAGTACAAAACTCACATCTCCTGATTGTTTCATCCTTGTGGACAATATCCTTTGGTATTGCTTAGATTGCATCAGAGATCCTATGTCGTCTTACCTATTTGTTCTTGCTATGAAAGTTTCTCATATTTGATGATTGTTTTGTTGATGATTTTTTACAAGTTGAGTTGGGTACTGTTTTCTTAATTAAGTATGTCTTGATCAATTCTGGCTTTTTTCTGGTTTGTCTCCTAACCATGACAAGAGTAATATATTGTTATGTGGTGTTTAGCCTGATACTATATGCAGCTTCTTAATGTTCTCAGTTATAAAGAAAGGAAGTTGCTCTCAAGTACCTTGGTGTTCCTCTTATTAGTACAAAACTCATATCTCCTGATTGTTTCATCCTTGTGGATAATATTATGGATAAAGCTAAGAGTTTGAATAAAAAATATACGAGTAGACTTCAACTTATCAAATCCATTTTCTTCTCTATTCATTCTTTTGAAGGCTGTTATTGTGAAAATCATTTCTTTGTTGAGATTTTTTTTTATGGAATAGTAATAATCTTGCTTCAAGTGGTGCTAAAGTTGCTTAGGATAAGATTTTCTTACCAAAAAAAGGTAAGGGCTTAAGTGTTAAAAATCTAGAGGTTTGGAATTAAGCTGTTATGGTTAAACACTTATGGGGCTATATATGCTAGATTGGTTCATTCAATTTGGTCATCTTAGATACATTTGTACTTGTTGCGAGGTAGGATTTGTCCTAGGAACTGTTCTTAGAGTTAGAGGAAGATTCTTGGTTTTCGCAGTCTTGTTTGTAGGTTTATATGCTTTTATGTAGGTGATGGTTATTCCACTTCTCTATGGTTTGATAATTCACATCCTTGGGGTCCCTTGGTAGAGGTTTCCAGGGACAAAACTATGTCACCTGGATGATAGGAAGTCTGATATTGTTTGTTGGAAGGATACTCCTGGAGGTATTTGGAATTCTATTCGTCCGTCACAGAACAAAATGGAGTAGTGGGAGCTTGTATGGCATAAACATCTTATCCCATGATTCTCTTTCATTTTATGGCTTGCTATTCATGAGGCCTTTTTTACTCAAGATAAGCTCATGTACAGCGGCTCCATTTAGGTTAATCAGTGCCTTTTATATAGGGGTGGTAGGGAAGATGTTGGTCACTTATTTTTTGATTGCATGTTGATGCGAAACTCATGATCCCGGAAAGCCGAAATAGGTCTGATAGGAGTGTAACACAATGAAAACTTGTTCCAAGGCATCAACACTATTGGAATGCGTATGATGACGCCAAGAAGCCAGTTAATCTTTGATAAGTCAAATTCAGTTCGTTCAAGAACTGAAAAATGCAAGAATCACTCTCACACGTGTAAAACTGAAAAATTCAGAAGTTATAATCATCAAAGCTGCTAAAATTTTGCCTTACATGAGTTTAAATAGTTCTTGAAAATTTAACCCTAATGGACCCCTTATGTGGACTTATATGAGGTCCACTCAAAACTGACCCAAAACCCTAAACTTAAAAGCCTATAACTATCCAAACAAGTCTTGGATTCTAACTGAAAACAAAATATAAATTAAGCCCAACCAAGCCTTGGGCTGTAGCTAACAAAATAAAATAAAGTCCCTAATATTAAATCCATGTTCTGCCATGAGAAGAAGAAAAGGAAGTAAAATATTACAGAATTGATTCAAGGTTTATTTATAGCCTTCCATGCAGCCCCTTAATCCTAGAAACAAAAGGAAAAGGTCGCCACCCATGTTGTTTCCAAGTTGTAGTAGGATTCTTTTATTTCCTTTGTTGTCCTCACCTCATGGCCCAAATAAGGTTATATTGGACCCCTCTTGCACATGGATAAGATGTACTAGGGTCTCCTCTTGATACTCTAATTCTGACTTGGTTGAAACGTTCAAAACCAATACATTCAATGCCTCTATCAATGCCTTTGTCTTTGACTGAGTCATGGGACCATTTGATACATGTAATGGATCCTTGCTGGTATTTCTGGGCTGGTCCACATCATCCACTCTCTCCTCGAAAGGATTCGATCTCAGATCAAAATTTATGTCAAACAACGTAAGATCAGCAACATTAAAGGTAGCACTAACACCATACTCACCTGGAAGGTCAATTTTGTATGCGTTGTCATTGATTCTCTCTAAAACCTGAAATGGACCATCACCATGAGGCTCTAACTTTGATTTCCTTTGATTAGAAAATCATTCCTTACGCATATGTACCCAAATCCAATCACCGGGTTGGAAAACAACTAGTTTACGTCCCTTATTTGCTTTAGAAACGTAAAGTCTGTTCTTTTTCTCTATTTGTAGTTGAACTCTCTCATGGAGTTGTCTCACCATCTTTGCCTTCTTTTCACCATCTAAACTTACCCTTTCTTCAAAAGGTAAAGGAATTAAGTCCATAGAAGTTAGTGGATTAAAACCATAAACAATTTCAAAAGGAGAAAAACCAGTGGTCAAATGCACAGTTCTGTTATAAGCAAACTCAACAAAAGGCAAACATTCTTCCCAACTTTTCAAATTCTTTGGGATAATGTTCTCTTTGCCTTGCTTATACTTGATTATGTAAGGAAAGGTTTCAATGAATTCAACCTATTTTGTATGTCTCCTATTCAATTACCTTGTCCTTTCAGATGTTTCAAGAACTCATGATTCAAATGGATTACGAACTCTTTTGGCCACAAGTAATGCTGCCATGTCTCAAGTGCTCTTACCAATGCATAGAGTTCTTTGTCATAAGTGGGATAGTTCAAGGTCGCTCCACTTAACTTCTCACTAAAATACGCAATAGATCTCCATCCTGCATCAAAACAGCACCTATTCCAATTCCAGATGTATCACATTCTATTTCAAATGCTTTCGTAAAGTCAAGTAAAGCCAAAACAGGTGCAGAACATAATTTCTCTTTCAAAAGAACAAAAGCCAATTCTTGTTCCTCTCCCCATTTAAACCTAACTGACTTTTTAACAATTTCATTCAAGGGTGCAGCTATTATACTAAAATCTTTCACAAAACACCTGTAAAAACTAGCTAACCCATGAAAATTCCTTGCCTCACTTACCGATTTGGGTGTAGGCCAATCCCGAATGGCCTTCACTTTCTCCTCATCCATCTCGATACCCTGTGCAGTTACAACATAACCAAGAAACACATTTTTCTCCATGCAAAAGGCAAACTTTTTAAGATTAACGTACAATTTCTCACCACGCAACACACTGAGTACATTATGCAAATGATCAAGATGTTCAATTAAGTTCTTGCTATAGATCAGAATGTCATCAAAATACACAACCACAAATTTGCCTATGAAAGCACGCAACATATGATTCATTAAAAGCATAAACGTACTAGGTGCATTTGTAAGTCCAAACGACATTAGTTACCATTCATACAAACCATGCTTCATTTTAAATGTTGTATTCCACTCATCACCTTCTTTCATCCTAATCTGATAGTACCCACTTTTCAAGTCAATTGTAGAGAAAATACAAGATCCATGTAACTCATCTAACATCTTATCAAGCCTAGGTATGGGGTGAATATACTTTACCGTTATATTGTTGATGTCTCGGCAATCAACATACACCCTCCATGTTCCATCCTTCTTAGGCATAAGTGGCACAGGTACATCACACGAGCTCATACTCTCACGAATGTATCCCTTTTCCATCAGCTCATCAACTTGCCTTTGAAGCTCCTTTATCTCCTCGGGATTACTTTTATAGGCTGGTCGGTTAGGAATTGAAGCTCCGGGTATAAAATCAATATGATGCTCTATCCCCCTAAATGGTGGTAATCTGCTAGGAGTATCGTTGGAGAACACATCATCAAACTCCTGCAATAAAGAAATAGCAACACTAGGCACAATATGATCAAAATCATTAGTATTAAAATAACCCTTCTTGTACACAAGTAAAATCATTGGCTTGTTAGTGAAAAATGCAGATTTGACCTCACCCTCTCTAGCATAAAAATTGGGTTGTTTCTTTAGTTTTTCCACGCAATTCTCATCACCCTTCCTGACTTTCTTCACTCCTCTTGTCTTACCTCCACTCACGGCTAGGTTTGCATGTTTTTGAGTAGTGGTCGAATGGTCTGATTTGTTTGGAGTGTTGGCTGAATATTTGTTTGTGTTTGGATGGGTGGCCGAATGGGTTGTAGTGGTTTGGGTTCTAGTCCAATCTGATGGTCTTCTCTCCCCTTGCTCCTCACCTTGATTTCCTCTCCCCATTGCCTCATGCTCACTCTTTAGCTTTATTTGATCATCATACACCTGTTTGGGTGTAAGAGATAAAAGAATGATGGTTTTACCATCTTTTACAATGGTATACATATTTTTAACCCCATCATGAATTGCCTTCCTATCATATTGACATGGTCTCCCCACCAAGATGTGACTTGCTTGCATTGGTACCACGTTACACAGAACTTCACCAACATATTTCCCAATCGAAAATGGAACCACAACTTGTTTAGTCACTTTCACTTCACCACTATCATTCACCCATTGCAATCTATATGGTTTAGCACGCTTAACAGTACACAAATTCAGTTTACTAATAAGGGTGGTACTACAAACATTAACACAGCTTCCACTATCTATAATTAAACCACACACCTTGCTTTGTACATAACAACGCGTATGAAAGATGTTCTCCTTTTGTTGATTAGTCTCATCTTCCTTGACCTGAACCTGAAGTGTTCACCTTATAACAAAGAACTCCTCAACCGGTAATAATAACTCATCCCACCACTATCCTTCAATGGTGGCATGCCTTCACAATCTGATATGATCCAAGTAAGATCAAATTCGGATTTTGACGTAAAAAGTGCAATTATCCAGTTTTACAGCAACAGTCATAATTCTCAATCCGACCGTTGGATCGGGCTGAAATTTTACGTGGAGTCTTCTGACATGTTTGTCTAATTAGTGTTAAACTTTCAGGTCAATCGGAGCTCAGGAAGGCATCTCAATACAGGTCAATAGAGGCTGTACGAATTTTGTTATTTACTTCCTTTTGACTTGTGGACTTCCTATTTGGCTAGGATTTTTTTCCTAAAAGGATGTGGCAGCTTATTTGGGAATCTCCTAATTCTCCAAAGATCTTTAATGGGCTGCAACATAGTTTCCATGTGTGTCAAGGATTCATAAATGTTTCAAAATCGTTTTCTTAAAAGGATTCCTTATTCATCCTAGCTACAAAAAGGAAAGAAGACTTCAGAATAAATTCTACCTTCAGATCAGATTTCCTAGTCTATTTGGGACATCTTAATGGTGACAAATCTGATTCTAGCATATTTAGGATACTAATTTCAGATTTCTTATTGTTACTATTATTTTCTTCTTAGTTTAGGGTTTATTTATATTATTTGGGCTTAATTGTAAGTGGGCATCAACTTCCACATAAGGGGTCTATTAGGGTTTATTTTAGTTTGGAGTCACTATAAATAAGGGCATAAGCAGACATGTAAGGCTATACAATTCAGATTAATAAAACTTCTTTTTGCCGCACTTTGTGTGTGTGTGTTGGTGAGATAGTCTCCCTTCCATGGTTCTCTAAAGAACTGAAAATCAACTTATTGAAGAACAACTGTCTTGGTGGCGTCATCATCCTTATACTTCTCATTCGCGAATCAATATTCGTTGGGTGGGGGTCTCCGTTTTCAATAGTGTTGGTGCCTAGGTACAAGTTATCTTTGTGTCACATTCCTATCAAACCTGATTTACTAGGCTTGCGTGTGGGTTGCGTGACCACGTGATCACGAGGTTCGCATCACAATCAGATCTGTCAATTCAGATTCCATATCACAATTATCTCTAATCATCATGATTCTCTTGTTTGGACACTCTGAAGCATAATGTCCATGTCTCTGACACTTGAAACATTTAACATCACGAGTACGTTTAGGTTGAGTTTCAGATTTACCTTTGGCACTAGTAGGGACATCAACTTTAGCCTTTGGTGTTTTGGCTCTGAAAGGAACAAAGGACCTCGGCCGGACAGTACCCTTTCTCTTTAGATTTGGCTTCCAAGATGATGAAGAACCCGAATTAAGCGTTGGCCGAACATGTCCCTTCCTAAGTTGTCTCTCCACCTTCGTAGCCATGTGAACCATGTCCTCTAGCTCCACAAAGCAAAATGAAACTACAATTATGATTTCGCGAGTAACAATGCAAATTTGTACGAATTGTGGGCGGAAACAAAGACACAAAATAAAACAGAAGTGAATATTAGCAAAAACAATTACTTGACTCCTAGATGACCCAAATATAATAGAAACAAAAAATATTTGGACAAAACTAAACAGTAAGGATCATGTTATGAAACTTGACGCAAATCTAACCTGTTACGCAATTTTTATATAACAGAATTAAAACTCAGACCAAACGATCTCGAAATGAACTCAAATTCAATATTTAGTATTATAATACTAAACCAAGAACAAATATCAATTTATAGATCTTTCTCTTATGTCTAGGTACCCAAATCCCTTGTATGATCAGTTTGCGGCAGAATTGAACCTCCAATTAAAACCTTGAAAAGCTGATATCAAAATAAGATCAAATTTAATATATGGTGTGATATCATCCCCAATACACATAATATTAAGTTTCAATTGATTCTAAGGTGGTTTGCTTATGGTTTACTAAGAGTAGTGTTTCTGCGGCAGAATTGAACCTCAAATGAAAACCTCAAGCAAACGATATCTAAATAAGCCCAAATTTTATATATGTTGCTATATGGCCAATAGACATAATATGAATTTACAATTTATTCTAAGGTAATTTTCTTATGGTTCACTAAGAGTAGTGTTTCCGCAGCAGAATTGAATTTCGAATTAAAACCTCAAGCAAACGATATCAAAATAAGTTCAAATTGGATATATGATGTGATTTTGCCCCCAATAGACATAATATGAAGTAATAAGATGAAATATAACCCTTTTGTTTTTTTTTTGCTTAGATGACGCGGACACAAAGAATAAGAAGATGAACGCAAACATTGGAAAACTTAAAGGAACACTAAAAAAAAATAACAGAAGAATATGACCTTGTTTCAGAGCCTAGCTCTGGTACTAATTGATGCGAACCTCGTTATCACGTGGTCATGCAACCCACAATCAAGATTGAGATCTGATCCCTAAAAGCGGAAATAGGTTTGATAGGAGTGTGACACAATAAAAACTTGTTCCAAGGCACTAACACTATTAGAATGAGTAGAATGACGCCACGAAGCCAGTTAATCTTTGATAAGTCAAATTCAGTTTGTTCAAGAATTGAAGAATGCAAGAATCACCCTCACACGTGTAAAACTGAAAACTTCAGAAGTTATAATCATCAAAGCTGCTAAAATTTTGGCTTATATGAGTTTAAATAGTTCTTAAAAAACAACCCTAATGGACCCCTTATGTGGACTTATATGAGGTCCACTCAAAACTGACCCAAAACCCTAAACTGAAAAGCCTATAACTTAATCCAAACAAGCCTTGGATCCTAACTAAAAATAAATTATTAATTAAGCCCAAACAAACCTTGGGTTGTAGCTAACAAAATAAAATAAAGCCCTTAATATTAAATCCATGTTCTGCCATGAGAAGAAGAGAAGGAAGTAAAATATTACAGAATTGATTCACTTATTTATAGCCTTCCAAGCAGCCCCTTAATCCTAGAAACAAAAGGAAAAGGTGGTCACCCATGTTGTTTCCAAGTTGTCGTAGGATTCTTTTGTTTCCTTTGTTGTCCTTATGGCCCGAATAAAGTTGTATTGGACCCCTCTTGCACATGGATAAGATGTACTAGGGTCTCCTCTTTATACTCTCATGGACCTTTCAATTCTGACTTGGTTGAAACGTTCAAAACCAATGCATTCAATGCCTCTTTCAATTCCTTTGTCGTGGACCGAGTCATTGGACCATTTGATGCATATAATGGGTCATTGCTGGTGTTTCTAGGCTGGTCCACATCACATGTTCTCTCATTGCATTTGTTATGATCTTTTTTCTAAATGCCTCATTCCTTTTAGGCGTTGATCTTGGATCAATATCATTTCATGGCTCTCTTTTTTGGGTGGAGGTAGCTCTCTTAAATCTTTGATAACTAGATTGATGTTAGTTGTTGCGGTTGACTATATTAATAAAGAGAAGAATGCTCGACTCCATGGTGAGGCTCTTCGCAACAATTCGATTGTTTATAGGGATATAGTTCATTTTATTGTTTCTAAAGTTAATCTTCTTCTTAATATGCCCTCTTTGGATACTAATAGATGGCTTCATATTTCATAGGGATCTTCTGATGATATTTTTATTTCTAGTTGATTTTTTTTTATTTAGGTTTGGAAGACATGTCCTCTTAGCCTCTCTCCGAGGTATGCCATTGTTTTCTTATTTGTTGCTTTAGGTTAGGTGGGGTTTTGTCCACCCCTCTCAACTATGTGGGGTTTGCCCCTTTGTTGTTATTTTGTTTCTTTTTGGTTAATATACTTATCCAATTTTTTTTTCTTTTGTTTATTTATGGTAAAACAACTTTTCTTTGCAGAGACAAAGATCATACATTGACTTATCAAAGATTAACTGTCTCCGAAATGTCATTCGCATACTCAGGATTCTTAGATATAAGGTTATTTCTAGGTCCAAGTCTTTTTTCAATACCTTTGGTTTTTAGGTACAGGGTTACCTCTGGGTCAAGATTCTATCAAACTTGATTTTTAACTTTTCGGATTGTTGTTTCCTTCGTTGAGAGTTGCTTAACTATGTGATCAAGAGGTTTGCATCATTTAGTTTCTAACCCACTAGAATTGAAACAAAATTCCTCTTGTAGCTTCAAATATAGCCCAAATAATATACATGGATCTAGTTTGATATATTTGCTACTTGTTAACTCAAATGGTCAAAATCATCTCAATCAAATTTTTCTGGATCCTCTTAATTTCAAATCTTATAAGAGACCCAATTGGTACCTCTAATTTATCCTTGGTAATATTTGGTCTTTTGCATCACTCCCCTTGCTTTGAAACACTGTTTTGGGTTGCAATAATTTGCTTAGGAATTGGCGGTCTGATAACCACATTTTGAAAACGTGAGATCTCCTTCGATCTGAATCTGAATTGGAACGGAATTGCGAAGCACATATAAACCTTGTTAGCATTATCCCTATGCTGTGAGATGATGTCTTCAGATTATTTTAAAAACATGCATCTTGTTCATGTTCCAAGTAACAAGATACCATTACAGTCTCTGAAGATCCTGTGATTGATTGAGAAAACATGGAGAAAGAAATGCATATTTCTTAATACGTTTGTCTATCGTTTACATTGGCCACTCATCAAGAGAAAAAGGAAAAGGAAATTTTATTTTCGCAATATGTTTATTTTCTCATACTCTGTGTCCTGTGTGAAAGAAATCCTTGAATGAAATAGAATACAAATCAAGTTTCGGTAAATATAGAATGGTAACTTTGCATACTAAAAAAAACATGGAATATGGTTAGAATAAATTACCTTGCTCTCTCCTCCCAATTTCCTGGAAGTTCATTACGTTTGTAAGTATAACTACAAATACTCAGAATTTCTGAATAAGAGAAGTTAAATTTTCTTGTTTTCCTATTTTCAAGTATTATTTACTTACCGACCATTACTTGGTCCGCCCCTTGCCCAATCTGTGGAAAGAAGTTGGCTTCCTGGAAAGCTGTGAGCATCCAGAGAAACCTAAGAGGCCAGGTCAAGGCGGACAGCCGGATTTAAAAAGGCATTACAACCCACATCATTGAATTTGGCAAGAAAAGAGACGCGGTAGGATCCAAGTGGAGTTGTAATCCGAGTTGAAATCTCATGAGGAACATAGACAAATTACTCATAAACTTGTTGCACCATATTACATCAAACTAGAAACCGACTCTTTGGTCTCTCATTTTTTTACTATACCGTGTGCTTGGGAAGATAACGGGAGATTGGTTATGTAAGCGCAGGAAGATCAAATGATATCTTTATTTAACGTTTAAAATATTTTGAAATGTTCGTCGAGATTTCATTATTAAAATTTTCACATTCCAATCAATAATGTTAACATAAGAGATTCTTCATTAGACTATTTGATCGAGGATTTTAAATGAAAAAAAAGAGGACAAATTTCGCTTTTGCCAGGAAATCTCAAGATAATTAAAATGGTTCCTGCATCCCATTTGTTCCGACGTCCGAGTCATAAAATCCAATCTCCAATAACATGCTCGCCCTAATTCTAAAGCAATAAATGGAATACAGAAATAAGCTCAACCATATTTTCATGAACTCGGCATTTCTGCAGCTGCTTGCAGGTATAACAATATCGCAGCATCATCCAAATCTATGTGGATTCCATGATTCTGACTTCTGTTCGCCAAAAGACAATGCATGGAACCTTAAATACTTTACGCAAAAAGCAAAACAAATCTGTACACTCCTTGAACAAGCATGGTTTTAGCACACATGCCTCAACTCACGAAAACCTGTTCACACTCTAAAACGACAGCATATTAACAACTTCAAAAATGTTACTCTCTTATGCATAAAGTGGGGATGCCGAAGGCCTGGGATAAGCAATCTGTCCACCATTGGCACCCCCACGAACTTTTAAATTGTGCTCTTTATGGGAAATTTTTGGTATGTCCTTTACTTGTTCTTGAAGCTGCTCTAACACCATTACCACCTCATCCATATTTGGCCTGAACTTCGGTTCCACAGCTAAGCATTGAAGAGCAAGGTTAGAAAGCTTTTGGGCCCGACTGGGTACATACTGGCCTTCAAGACGTGTATCCAGAACACGGAAAACTCTACGCTTGTTTGTCAGGTAAGGTTTGGCCCATTCCACCAGGTTGTGCTGACCAGATGGCCGATTCTTGTCTATAGCCCGTCGACCAGATAACATTTCCAGAAGTACAACTCCAAAGCTGTATACATCGCTCTTTGGAGTCAAATGACCTCAATTAAAAAAAAAAAGAGCAATTAATGATAAGAATAAAAAAAGAAGAAGATATTTCTGCTGTATCATAATAGCAGAAGAAGAATTGCCGCAGAACAAAGAGATAGAATCAGCAGTGCCAGAATACAGGATTGCTTGCTTTAAAAAATGAAACGAGTGCATATATAAAAGATACAAATAAGTACAGTAAATTGATGCAATTGACAAGCCAATCAGGTTCATAAGAATCAAGGGTTGTGCATAAGAAGCCACAAACAGAAAATAGTACCTGTGGCTAAATACTCTGGTGCTGCATATCCATGGGTTCCCATCACCCTAGTAGATACATGACTATTATCGCCAGTTGGTCCATCCCGGGCTAAACCGAAATCAGAAAGCTTTGCATTGTAGTTCTGCAAATATAGAGCAAAAGAGGCAGCTCAAAATCTGAGTCTGAATGAAGCCCAAGTCTCCACAGATTCAGCTATATTACCGTAAGATATATATGTATATAAGAAAAGATAAGAGAGAAATTATAAGAAGATGCTAGTCCGGTACATACCGAATCAAGTAGGATGTTAGACGTCTTGAAGTCACGATATATGACTTTCGCGTCAGCACTGTGAAGAAAGGCAAGCCCCCTTGCAGCCCCAAGTGCAACTTTCATTCGAATGTTCCAGGAAAGTGGCTGGAAGTGAGACCCTCCTGTTTTGCAATATATTTAATAATTCAACAACATATAACAAACAGGGTGCAGTGGGTATGGGATTATGGTGCTCTTCACAAATTAGAGACACCAAAAAAGCCTGTTAATAAAAGAACATGAGTAACTCACTCCTGAATAAATGGTTTTCCATGCTGCCACGGGGCATGAATTCATAAACCAGAAGACGATGGTCATCCTCTAAGCAGTAACCAATCAACTTAACAAGATTAGGGTGTTGGAATTGCCCAAGATAGTTGATTTCTGCCTACATGTCCAAAGGCACGACATGAGTCAATTTTTTGCTCACAGCAGCGTTTTCAAACATTTCAGGTAAGTAAAAGGCACTATTTCACAAAATATTAAAATGGACATCAGGCACGAGGATAGGATTCTTATACTATCAAAACTGCAGAACAATTAACGCTGGCTTCACCAATATCATCAAATAGCCAAAATGGGCAACTGGAGACCTATCTTTCTACCATAAAATTCTATGGCCTATAGGCATAAATATCCTACAAATATCAAAGGAATGATAAAAAAAACTGATAACCAAAAACTAGTAAGAAGTTAAGAGACGAAAATATATCACTGACCAGCCATTCCCTGTGACCCTGGAACCCTTCTTGGTTTAGCCTCTTCACAGCAATCACCATACCGGTGCCTGGTCTGGTAGCTGCAAGTGAGTGTTCATCAACCCACCCTTTAAAAACTGACCCAAAACCACCTTCTCCTAATACACTGTCTGGTCGGAAATTTCTAGTGGCAGTCTTCAGCTCACCGAAGGTAAAGATCTTTAAATTCGAAGACTGCAAGATTTCACCCTCACTCCGAGGTGTTTGGGGTACAGAAACTATCGACACTTTGCTACTAGAACTACTCAAAGTTTTCCCATTTCTGCTTCCGCATTTTGAACTCAAACCTTCAGACAAAAAAATAAATAAATAAAACATGTTCTACACTGAATTGCTAAAATTGTGATAAACCATTTTTAAGTTCACCAGGAATATAACAAGTAGAGGCAATGAAGAATTAACATGTTTTTAACAAAGCATTTTTAATATTATATTTGTTAATATCCATCCCATGGTAATTGTTTATTTTTTTTAACAGAACATTTGACAAATTGTTATAACTATTCATGGAATATAACTTATCTAAACAAGTTATACAAGTTTTGGAAAACAAATGCTAAAGAAAGAACGAAAAAAAAAAAAAGCTTTGAAGATTGAACTTGAATGTCAAAAACCCATTTTGACTGTGAATATATACATATGCACTTGCTAAATGAAGATAATACACACAAATAACAGAAAAAAAGGAAGGAGAAAGAGAAATAAATCCAGATCAAGCATTGAAGAAGATATACTACGTACTAGAAAAAACAAAGGAAAGAAAAGAAAGGTAGGTAGGTACCCGTATTAGAACAAGTATAAGACTTGATTCGATTGCTCCAACAAAGTCCCATCAAAACAAACTCAATCAAAGAAAGAAAGAAAGAAATCAATTTTTCGGCTTAAAGATGGATGGATGAAATATTGAAAGACCAGAAATATGAGCTCAGGCCCCAGGCAGGCAGGGTGGTTATGTTCACCTTTTGGGATTTTGGAATGCGAATAGATCGAGCAAGGAAAAGGGAGTCTATTTGTGTTGGTGTTGATGAACATTATTTTTATTATTATTAGACTCTCTGCATTCTCAGACGCCAAACCATGGATAGATGGTTGACTCGCTTTTTACCGTTTTAACTTTTTCTTATTTTTATTAAACCGAAAAAAAAATAATGAAAAAACCTAATCGTAAAAATAAACTTTAAAAAACATTCGGTTTGGTTGGATGCAGTTTTTAAAGGCTGAACCAAACTAGTCTGAAAATTACTAAAATGCCAGGGTCCTATAAATTAAAAAAATTTACTCATAACCATAGCCATTAGCAAACCAGCCGCCCCCTCCCTACCTAAGCTAACAAAAGTTCCTCCCTACCTAAGCTAACAAAAGTTCATAACCATTTAACCATCTAGGTGGTAGCCCAGTAGTAAAAGTTTAGAATCAAGAGGTTTGCTCTCTTTGTGGTCTCAGGTTCGAGCATGTGGTTGCTTATATGATAGCCACTGGAGGCTTATATGGTCGTTAACTTTAGGGTCCGTGGGATTAGTCGAAGTGCGCGCAAGCTAGCCCGGACACCCACGTTAAACTAAAAAAGAAAAATTCATAACCACTCACCCTCTCAACCTCTCAATCTAAATCAACCTCTCTGTCTCTCAATCAAAGTTGTTCCTCCAAGTTCTCTGCTTCTCTAGTCTCTTCTTCTCCCACTTCTTTCTACTTTGGGGTTGTGTTGTCTTTTTAGTGTTGTTTCTTTCATGCTAAAGCACATTGGATTAATTGCCATGGTGTGCTGCTACATGTCTCTGCAGAAGCTTCAATTAATTCCATGGTGCCACATATACCCTACATGATGATTATTGGACTTTCTAAAATAAATAATAGGAATAATTGAAAAATCAACTCGCCACCTACTTAATTAATGAAGTTATAAATCCTAATAGAAATTCAAAGTAAGGAGTTATTATCATTAAAAGAAGATTAATATCATCCTTATTTTCTTTCACATAAAAAGTTACCTTTTACTAAATGTTTTTTTCTTTCAAATATACCTTTTTAATTTCCATTAAATTTCTTAATTTATTTATAAATCATTCATAAGGTTTAATAAAAATTTGACATCGGTCCCTAAAAAATAAAAAACTTATCAATTTAAGATATTTTTTATTATTGAACATCAATCCTTAATCCTTAAAAATAAGAGACTTGTTAGATTTATTTAATAATCCAAATCCAATCAAAACTTTTGGTTTTAGCAAAATTTTGAAGGAAAATTTGTTAATTTACTTTGAAATCATTTTTAAAATTATAAGGCATATGTTGGTCCCTATTTTAGGAGACTCGTAGGATAAATTAAAAGTTTAAATTTGATGATAATATGATAAATTCATTGTCTTAATATGAATCATTTTAAAAGAATGAACTAAGACTACATTGGTCCCTATATTTAAGAGACATGTAAAAATAAACTTGAATTTAATCGTGCTGATAATATGAAAAATTCATTGTCTTGTTAAAGTTATTTTAAAAGAACACACTAAGACTACATCGGTCCTTAAAATTAGAAGACACGTGAGAATAAACTCTAATTTATGAATTTCTAATCAAAACTTTCTAATAAAAACCTGATACGATCCAAAAAAAGGTTGAACAATTAAATTTGGATTCTAGCATAATTGTGCATACTGTCCAGTTTTATTGCAACAATCATAATTCTCAATCCGACCATTGGATCAAGCTGAAAATTTTACCTAGAGTTTCCTGGAATATTGTTATATATTGGGGTAAAAGTTCAGGTTAATCAAAGTTCGGGAAGGCGTTACGATATAGGTCAGAATAGGTTATACGAATTTTGTTATTTACTTCCTTATAACTTGGAGTTTCTTTTTAGCAAGGATCCTTTTTCTACAAAGATGTGTGATGTGGACCAGTGATTAGTACTTAAAAGTGCATTTTCATTAAGACTTTATATCATCATATTGCACTTAAAGTATCATTAAATTCCCTAACTTAAGCATGTTTTATAATAACAAGTCTGTTAATATAAGATAACTTTAATTTATGGTAAATGCTTATTTAAATGCAGGCATATCTCACAATTCAAAGGATTGATTGATGTGAGTAACTATTGAAAGTGAAATGACAAAGAAAGGCTAAGCTTAGAAAAGAGATGCTGGTCTAAGACTCAATTTTACCGTTTTGAAGTTCAAATCTTAGCATCAAAAGAGAAGTCTGAATCTGTCCTGTAGTCCAGACACTGTTCAGTGTTCAGTCCATATCTCGGGTTCTAGAAGTACAAATGAGCTCATTCTTCTTTCGGTGGAAAGATGATATAGATTCCAACAGCTTTCATGGGGACCATCTGCTCAAGTTTTGATGTTAGCAATGACATTTTATCCAAACAAGAGCTTGAGGACTATTCACCACGTCCATTAGAAGCACTACTCAATATTTTAGCCATATCTCGAGCTGTAGTGATCCAAATGCTCAGAAATGTTATGGGTGGAAAGAGGAGATGATGTCCAACAACTTTCATGGAGAACACTTTGCCAAATTCTGATTGCATCAATGTCATTTCATCCGGCCAAAATGCTTGAGTGCTGCTGTCCACCAAGTTCACTAAATCAATAGTTGGCCACTACATCAATAATAAATTACCAAATGAATAGTTCCAAATTTTAGTCTACCAAAGGAGGCATTTGCCATTCATTTAGGCATCTTGGTTTTCAAATCAAGATTATTTTCTTGCTTGCTCTCTCTTTGTAATGTTCAAGTTTTATTTTCATTAATCTCTTGTTTATACTTTTCATTTCCTTTACTACTCTTAGTTAACTTATATCATAATTATGTTCTTATCTTGTTTATTTATGTTCTTCTTCTTCATTATGTCTAGCTAAGTTAATTATGTCAAGGTGAAAAGGTTTCACTAATGGTGTTAAAATATATATAATATAAACTTAACATGGACTTCAATGTTTATATCCAAGAAAGTTTGTTATTAATATGTATTATCTTTTGATCTTACTAATTCTTAATACCTTGCTTGTTAAATGATTAATCTAGATTTGTGTTGTAGAACACTTGGTACATCAAATACTTGATCTTTCATAATCTTCGGTCGACATCGTTGTTATGAGAGGAACTTGATTTGTTGTTAACATAAGTTAGCATCATGAATTCCTAACAATATTTAAAAGTATGATGTTACTAAAATAAGATAATTAATATGATCATGTAAAAATTTATAATGAACTATTAAGGATAAATCATTCGATTGGAACCTCCTTTGTATGTGGTTTCCAATTGAGTAATAAAAAGAGTTTATACTATACTTATTTCTAATACCATTAGTGGACCCTCTAATCTTGACAACTGTTTTTATCATTGTTTAATCATCACATTAATCTCACATCTTAAAGATCTCTTTAACTCTTTGTTATATATATATATATATATTGTTGACCTCCATGTGGTTCGACCCCGGTCTTGCCGAGTTATTTATTACTTTGACACTCCTGCACTTGGGATAAGACATCAACTCTTTGATCATGTCAAGTTTTTGGCGCTGTTGCTAGGAAGGTTAATTACTGTATAAATTTTATTTTATTTTTTCTTTTCACTTTTCTCTTATCTAACTTTTTTTTTCCTTTTTCCTTTTCTTCTCTTTCTACACTTGCATGAGAGTTTGGTCACGCACATTAAGTGGTGGACTTTCTAGGAAATCTTCATCTTCATCTAAAAACATGGCTGAAGAGGATAACTAGTCACTTCATAATGAGAATCATCGTGTTAGAACACTGAGAGACCATATGAATCCAACAAGAATAAGTGCACCATCATGTATAGTTTTCCCTCCTGATACATCTCACTTCAATTTTAAGACAGACATTATTCAACTTTTACCTACTTTTCATGACTTAGATCTAGAAAATCCATACTTGCATTTGAGAGAATTTGAAGAAGTTTGTAACATGTATAATGACTTAAATTGTAGCATAAACACCATCAGATTAAAGCTTTTTCCTTTTTCATTAAAAGATAAAGCTAAAAAACATGGTTACAAAATCTTAGGTCAATTAAAATATGTTCGAGACATTGTGTGTTAAATCTGTGAAACTAACGAACATTCCTAAAGAACCAAAAGAAAGCAAGTTGTGAGGTAAAAGGCGTAGTGAGATTATTAGAGTGAAAAGCCTTGATGGAACATGGAGGATGTGTGTTGATTATCGAGCCATCAACAACATAACGGTAAAGTATAGACATCCCATTCCTAGACTTGATGACATGTTAGATGAGTTACATGGATCCTCTATTTTCTCTAAAATTGACATGAAAAGTGGGTACCATCAGATTAGGATGAAAGAAGGTGATAAGTGGAAAACAACATTTAAGATGAAGCATGGTTTGTATGAATGGTTAGTAATGCTGTTTGGACTTACTAATGCACCTAGTAAGTTTATGCGTTTAATGAATCATGTGTTGCGTGTATTCATAGAACATTATCCCAACTTTTCGTGTTGTAATTCAAAAGAATCTGAAAAGTTGGTGTCGCACGTGTGCGGCGTCGCGGCGAAAACATCCACCCTCAAAATCTAGTATTAATCTGTCAAATATGGGGACACAATGAATTCTTGTCTTTTATTAGTGGAAAAATTGGAATGGGAGTCGTCGCCTAGTTTTTTGGTCACTAGAAACCCTAACTGGTCACAGAGATCAAGTACGGGGACTGATTGCGTAAAAGGAAGGTTTTAGCACCCCAAATACGCCTTACCTAAGGTAGGCTGCATTGTTTAATTGTCTGATAAAATCTAAGGTCTTGTTGTGTTTTCTAGTTGTTAGTCCGTCTAAGGTTTAAGAGGAGTCCTCTTCTGTAAAGAGATCCTTATCTTATCGGATAAAACCTAAGTGTTCTGTCGTCAAAAAAAGAATTTAATATCCGGAATACATCTTACGTATAAGGTTGTAAACCCAGATATTAAAAGAAAAAAAACAAAATATTTTTTTTGGAATTTTTGAAATATTGGCCTAGTTCTTGTAGCTTTAATAAACTGGTTATTAATGAGAAGAGGAAGAAATTAATGAGAACTTTGAGATGGAAGATTAATGTAAAGATTAAACAATGATAAAAACAAATGTCAAGGTTAGAGGGTTCACTAATAGTATTAGAGATAAGTAAAGTATAAACTC
>Ga0325411_1001446_pt1 | contig 26507 bp, 25 predicted proteins | sample PopdelMetagenome_13_FD_206181 | JGI IMG/M metagenome (GOLD analysis project Ga0325411, IMG submission 206181) | Populus deltoides microbial communities from Bellville, Georgia, United States - Xylem-PdIQD-R4 | ecosystem: Host-associated > Plants > Phyllosphere > Stem > Wood/Secondary xylem... | reverse complement strand
AATTTTGGTCTTTATTTTTATAATTGCTATTTGCTTTTTCCTTATCATTTTTTTATTGAAATTTTTTATCTATCAAATTTGGTCCTTGTTCTTTTGATTGTTACTTATTTTATTTGAAATAATTTATCAAATGTTAATTATTATTATTATTTTAATTTATTCACCTTTTATTTTTTTAATTTTTTAGATTTGATCTCTATTATTTTGATTATTATTTATTTTATTTGAGATAATTTATGAAATTATATTTTTTTTCAATTTCATTCTCATTCAACTTTTTAATTTGTAAGATTTGTTCCTCATTATTTTAATAAACTTGAGAAAAATAAAACATTAATAAGTTATTTTCCAGCTTATTTTCCATGACATAACCAAACACTGGAAAGTGTTTTCCAACTTATTTTCCATTACACTACCAAATATCGGAAAATATTTTCCCAGAATTCACTTTCCTGAAATTCACTTTCCCCGGAATTTACTTTCCAAAAAAAAACTACTTTTCAGCAAACAAACGAGACCTTAATTTATTTACGGAATATCTCCACGTCATCATTTTTACCACCAGACCTTCTAGAATATTTTTGAAAACACGGGAAAGGACAAAAAAGTCGGTCAGCTACTATCCCAGTTTCTGTTTAGTCCTCTAACAAGCAAGTTATCCAATTGGATCCTCTGTGTAATTAGATGCTACCCATATTAACCCCCCACGTGGCTAGTTACGGTCATGAATTTAGTTCGAATCTGAATGATTGGATAAATTAGAATTAGATGAAGGAATGAATTGGGAAAATTGTTTCTCGGGGGACTCAATCGAGAATGGCATAGCAGTTAAAACGGTGTACGTTTCTCACACTTCTCGTGCATATGTTCATGCAAAGTCCACACATAAAACACTGAGAAGATACAATTCTAGATCGATCTCATATGCATTGATAGCTAGCTGTGTGTTGATTTTAAAATTAATATTTAATTATTGTCTTTAAATTAAAAAAAAAGGAGAATAATGAGAATAAAAGGAGCATGTTTCCATGTTATTTTTATTTTTAAAATATAATAATTTATTTTGGATTTTTTTTAGAAATTGATTTATTTTATATCCTTTTTTATTAAATATATGATTTATTTTCTGTTCTGGGGAGTAACTTGACAGATTTTGAACAACAATTGTAATTCCACCTCACGTTTTAGTCATGCAAGAGACTAACAGAGCACCATCTACTTCTAACTACATATTTTACTTGTGATTTGCGGTTCGACCATGACTACTTTATTTTTATTTTTTTTTAAAGGTGGTTAGACATGTTATTTTAATATTATTTTTATATAAAAACTTCAAATGATAGATTGAAAAGCTTATTTAAACGTCTAGTAAAATAAATCGCTAATTATCAATTTAGATAAATAAATAGAAGTTGTTAATGGTAACTAAAAGAGAAACTAGAAAAAAAAACAAGAAATAAATATACATAAAGATATTTTAATCTCGTAAAATAAAATTTTTATCTTTTTGTGCCAATCAAATTTATTTATTAAAAGATAATGTAAACAAATATAAAATCATGTTAATAAAATAAAATAAAAATATTATGCAAGGCGGTTGTATCACAAATATTATTGAAAATAGTTTTTTTTTTATATAAAGCAAAGCTCATCCGTATATAAGAAAAAAAAACATTCAAAAATCAAATACAAAACAAAATATTTTTTATATATAAAAAAACTTGTTAAAAATATCTATGAAAATCTTATAGTTCAGATCATGAGACCAAGATTAGTCAAGAGAAAAAAAAATAAAAACAACCACAAGACCAATTTTTTCAAAACAAAAAAGGTAGGATGATAGAACCATAAAAAAATGAAAAAAAAGAGAATCTCTAATCGTACAACTCTTAAAACTCGTGATCAATATCATCAGATCAGAAGTATGACAAACAAAAAAACTATGAAATTCAATTTCTAGCAAATTAAACACCGAATGATGAAACCAGGAGAAAATTCTATAACATAAAAAAACTATAATTAAAATATCAATAGTATCAAAAGTCTAAGAATCAAGATAAAAAATAAATTGGAGGGCATAGAAAAATAACATTAGAGTGCTAAATTAAAAAGAAAAAAACTTTAATTGAATGAGGGGTTAAATTAAAAAATAAATAACATAAATTTTGATCGAATAATGAAATTAAAAACAACAAAACTTTTAAAAAAGTCATAGAAAAAAAATCAGAAATTAAAAAAAACAAAACTGAATTGGAAACAATAATCCATGAAAAATTGCAGTTTAAAAACAAAATTAAAAACATCAAAAAATTTTCCAAAGAGTAAAGGATTAAAATAAGCAATAAATAACCTAAGGAATAAAATTGAGAAATAAAAAGAAAAGAGGAGAAATATGCACTTTTGCTTGGAGAGAGAGAAAAGAAAAAAAGAAGAAACAATCACTGGTAAAAAACCATCAATCAAACACCATCATGTGCCGCACCATAAGGAAAAGAGCGAGGTGACACTTTCAACAACATGGTGAAACAACATATTTGATCCCACAGATACATTGCACGCGTCATCATAAAGTTACGGATGCATTTCACGTGTGAGCTATTATATGCAAAAAAATAACAGCGTAAGAAGATGAGATTACCCCTATACCATTTCCTTATTTTTTCCTAAATGAAAGGGTTAAAAGATCTTTTCAAAATATTGCAAAAAAAAAAAAGAAAAAAAGAAAAGGCATGAAAACCCTTGCCTAGGTGTTTATTTTTTCTTGAACTTGGGGCGCAAGTAAATATTTATATTGTTTTGAGAAAATTGAAAAGATAAAAGTAACCCTAGCCTTCCTTTAATAACCAATAGATACTTTCGAAAACATAAAATTACTTAAAAACCAGAGTAACCAAAATTATTCTCAAATAACAAAATTGCCATTATAATTCACAATATAATTCTTTTAATTATATCTACAATGACGGATACCGTAAAAGAACAACATCCTTTATATATTTTTTAAAATGCTACCTTGTAAATTTGTAGTTAAAACTGTTTTTGTATATGAAAATTAATTTTTTCAACACATTATCAGAAAACCATCATGATTTATAGTAATGGCTTTTATTAAATACTAGCGAAATAAAAAAATTTCTTTCTACATTTTGATTTTGATGTTCCTTAGTCTGACAATTTCTTTTTTGCCGCCTTTTATTACTGCCTGTTTCCTCCTTTCTTGCAAACCCCGTCGTCTCTTTAACAATGCCCTTGACTTAGTACATTTCTCCGTGTCCCTGCAACTCGCTTCTGCAACCACCATTACTTCTGCACCAACCCAACTTTGCTGCAATCATTTTCAAGCCTCTCGGTTCTTTTCTCCCTGTACCTGTCATTGGTTTTGCTTTAGTTTTGCATGAGAAACAAGTGCTTGCGGTTTCAAAGTGTAACGAGAGCTCATAGTACAGGTGATTTTCCTCCGTGTCTGTTGAATTTGTGGTTTTCTGTACATTTTGTAGAGAAAAACTGAGTCTTTTTGTAGCTTAAGCTGTTTTAGTTTCTGGGTTTTGGTTAAAAGTCAAACCTTTGCTGCTGCAATTGCTGTTGTTGTTCTATGTTTTTGCTGTGATTTTTTATTAAGAGAGATTAGTGCCAGGTCTTATGTCGGTGGAGAGTTGTTTTAGCTCTAGATCATGGTCACAGAGAGGCCTAGGCCTTTATTGATCCCATCACCAAGAACACCAAGTAGCGCCAAGGATTTGCCTAGTTTACCAGTTTTATCTAATAGTGTAGTCAAAGTCAATCTTGACAATCCTAGTTTGGCTTCTGGGATGGATTCTTCAAACCCAATTGAAAGCTCATCAAGTTGTGAAATTTCTTTTAAATCTGCGTCAAGAAGTCTTTCTTCAAATCCATCAAGGGCTTCGCGTGGGAATTCAGTTAGAACAGGGAGTTTTCGTGATTTAGGATCAAGACCTGTGAGGTTGGGGTCTAGAGGGGGTGATTCAGAGATGTTTAGTGCATCCCAGAAAGAAATTAGTGATGAAGATGCTAGGTTGGTTTACTTAGATGATCCTGCAAAGTCAGATGAGAGGTTTGAGTTTGCTGGGAATTCAATTCGAACTTCGAAATATTCTATCATTTCCTTCATACCTCGAAATTTGTTCGAGCAATTTCATAGAGTTGCATATATATACTTCCTTATTATTGCTGTGCTCAACCAGCTCCCCCAGCTTGCAGTTTTCGGCAGGGGAGCTTCCATTTTGCCTCTTGCATTTGTGCTGCTAGTTACAGCAGTTAAAGATGCTTATGAAGACTGGAGAAGGCATATGTCAGATAGAATTGAAAACAATAGATTAGCATGGGTTTTGGTCAATGACCAGTTTCAACAAAAGAAATGGAAGGACATTCAGGTTGGTGAGATAATCAAGATTCAGGCAAATGACACTCTTCCTTGTGATATGGTGCTGCTCTCGACTAGTGATTCAACTGGGGTCGCCTATGTGCAGACCATAAATTTGGATGGAGAGTCGAATTTGAAGACCAGGTATGCAAAGCAAGATACCCTCTCAAAGATTCCGGAAAAGGAAAAGATTAGTGGGTTGATCAAGTGTGAAAAACCCAATAGAAACATTTACGGATTTCAGGCAAATATGGACGTTGATGGGAAACGATTGTCACTTGGGCCCTCCAATATTATTCTTCGTGGCTGCGAGCTCAAAAATACTGTCTGGGCTATTGGAGTTGCAGTGTATTGTGGTCGTGAGACCAAGGCAATGCTTAACAGCTCAGGAGCCCCGTCAAAGAGGAGCTGGCTTGAGTCACGTATGAACTCAGAGATCATTGTACTCTCTGTGTTTCTTATTGCTTTGTGTACTGTTGTCTCCGTCTCTGCTGCTGTGTGGTTGAGGCGCCACCGTGATGAGTTAGACACCATGCCCTTTTATAGAAGAAAAGATTTCAGCGACAGAGAGCCAGAGAACTATAAGTATTATGGATGGGTGGCAGAGATCCTTTTTACGTTCCTCATGTCAGTTATTGTGTTCCAGATCATGATCCCTATTTCTTTGTACATTTCTATGGAGCTTATCCGGGTTGGACAGGCTTACTTAATGATTCGAGATACACAAATGTATGACGAGGCTTCGAATTCAAGATTTCAATGTCGGGCGCTGAATATAAATGAGGATTTAGGTCAGATAAAGTATGTTTTCTCTGATAAAACTGGTACTCTCACTGAGAACAAGATGGAATTTCAATGTGCAAGCGTATGGGGTACAGATTACAGTGATGGGAAGGTCAGCACACAAAACCAGCAAGTTAGATATTCTGTTAAAGGTACTGAACTTTTGTTATTAACCATGTATTTTCAAGTCTGAACTTTTTTATTTGTTTTGCGCAAACTAACTCTCTTTTCTATGTGTTTTGTGTGCTTTGCTTGTTATCAGTGGAGGGGAGGAATGTGAGGCCGAAAATGTCGGTGAAGGTTGATCCTCAGCTTTTAGAATTATCAAAAAGTGGAAGGGATACAGAAGAAGCCAAACACGTTCATGATTTCTTCCTTGCTTTGGCAGCTTGCAACACAATTGTGCCTCTTATTGTCGACGACAAGTCTGACCCTACTGCAAAGTTGATGGATTACCAAGGGGAGTCTCCAGATGAACAGGCACTGGCTTATGCTGCTGCAGCATATGGATTTATGCTCATAGAACGAACTTCTGGCCATATAATTATTGATATCCACGGAGAGAGGCAAAGGTACATTTTTCATTGCTTCCCCCCCCCCCCCGTTTCTTTGCCATTCTTGTATTATGACTGCCCATCACTCTACAGCCACTTCATTGATGAGAACTGCTGCTAAAGCTACCACTGCATGGAAGATAATTGCATTGCAAAGCATTTAAAAGACAGACAGGATGCAGTGATATTTCTATTTCTATCCATTTTAGAAGCCTATGCTACCTTCAGCTTTTTGGTAGAGGATGATAGTCAATTAAAAAGTTTTTACTTATTTGGATGATAAATTTTTATTTTCTACAATTCTTTCGATAAGGAGTTGCTTTCTGAAATATAGGTGACTACGGTTTCTGTTTAATCTCTACTTTGGATTATATGAATCATAATAGACAGACGAAAGTGAACTGAATAGTGGTGGCAGTACTTGGAGCAGCTACAGTTGATCACTTGCTCTACTGACTGTTGTTGTTACTTTGAGTTTCCTTCCTGGAAAGCTGGTTTTTAATATTTCCCATATGAGCCTTGCAGGTTCAATGTATTCGGTTTGCATGAGTTTGATAGTGACCGGAAGAGGATGTCAGTTATACTGGGGTGCCCTGACAGTACTGTGAGAGTCTTTGTAAAAGGTGCCGATACATCCATGTTTAGTGTGATAGATAGATCTTTGAATACGAAGGTAGTACGTGCAACTGAAGGCCATCTTCACACTTACTCCACACTGGGTTTGAGAACACTTGTCATCGGGATGCGTGACTTGAGTGACTCAGAATTCGAGGACTGGCACTTCTCTTTTGAGGCAGCTAGCACAGCTGTAGTTGGCAGGGCTGCTTTGCTTCGTAAGGTTGCTAGCAATGTTGAAAGGAACCTCACAATACTTGGTGCGTCTGCTATTGAAGATAAACTGCAGCAAGGGGTGCCAGAATCCATAGAATCTTTGAGGACAGCAGGAATTAAAGTATGGGTTTTGACAGGGGACAAGCAAGAAACTGCCATTTCAATTGGCTACTCCTCAAAGCTTCTAACGAACAAAATGACCCAGATTATAATCAATAGCAACTCAAGGGAGTCTTGTAGGAGATGTTTAGAAGATGCCTTGGTCATGTCTAAGAAGCTGAGGGCTGTTTCCGAAACATCAGATAACACTGGAACAAGTTCTGAAGCTGCTAGAGGCTCAGTGGCCCTTATTATCGATGGTACCAGCCTTGTTTATATACTTGATAATGAACTCGAAGAACAGGTAATTACTTACAAATTCACCTTCTCTATTCCATATCAAAGTTGTTGTTCGCTGATGTAGCTTACTTATTGTTGGCGTTAGCTCTTCCAATTGGCTAGTACATGTTCTGTGGTCCTTTGTTGCCGCGTGGCTCCATTGCAGAAAGCTGGAATTGTGGCGCTTGTGAAGAAGAGGACTTCTGAAATGACACTCTCCATTGGAGATGGTATTTCTCTTAATTTTAGATAAATATCTTATGCTTCCAAAGAGCATACTCTGGGAGCCCAGGAACTCATTTTGTCTGTTTTCTTGTTGGTGTTTGAGGCTGACATTGGAAAAATCTTCTGAAACTTTCAGGTGCTAATGATGTCTCAATGATCCAGATGGCTGATGTGGGAGTTGGCATCAGTGGGCAAGAGGGTCGGCAAGCTGTAATGGCATCAGATTTTGCAATGGGGCAATTCAGATTCTTGGTTCCACTTTTACTAGTCCATGGACACTGGAACTACCAGCGGATGGGCTACATGATACTATACAATTTTTACAGGAATGCGGTGTTTGTTTTCGTTTTATTTTGGTGAGTGATTCTTCCTTTGATTATGTTTTGATCATTTTTCATATGCAAAGCTCTCCTGTAGTTTAGCTGGTAAAATTTGTTGGGCACTGTTAGCAGGTTGAATCAATTCATTCTTTGCACGAACCTAAACTACTTCATGAGCTTTGTGATTCTTTATGAAGAAACAAACTATTCTCTGTTTATCTACAATTGAGTTAACACCTAAATTATATTTGTGGATTTTTTCTCGTATAGTTTTATTTCTGAAATGCCGTTCTAATCCTTCTTGGGGGTTCCATCCACAAACACAAAGTTTATGGCTGACCGATATTGCACCTCATCATTTAGCTATTGCATTTTTTTTCCTCATTGCTGGTCATATGTATAGAACTAACTTCAGGATTGGGCACAATATGAAAGATCTCTTTTCCGCAAATAAACTCCCGTCCATCCTCTTTTCCTTATTTGAAATGGGTAAAAAAGTTCCTTCCGTAGATTTCTGCTATATAATCTTAGAATTTCCATCACTCAGATTAGTTTGTGAAAGGCACTCTTAAATGAATCTGAAGCTGAGTGGTTGAAACTAGATGAACCTTTTGATCCCTAGATCTCTTCTGTGGTAGATATGTAGGCTCAAACAAGCATTGTGGTGTTTTTGTAACGACATTCTATGTAGTCCTTGCTGTAACTGAAGTTTATGTCACCCTGCAGTCCATGATAACAAGGGATTTAATGTTCTTTTGTGCACTCTGTGCAGGTATGCGCTCTTTGCTTGTTTCACTTTGACGACTGCGATCAATGAGTGGAGCAGCATGTTATATTCTATAATTTACACCTCACTGCCTACCATTGTTGTGGCTATTCTTGACAAGGACCTAAGTAGAAGGAATCTCCTAAAGTATCCTCAGCTTTATGGAGCTGGACAAAGACAAGAGGCATACAACAGAAAGTTGTTTTGGCTAAAAATGTTGGACACCGTGTGGCAAAGCCTGGTTGTCTTTTTTGTCCCTATCTTTGCATATTGGGCGAGCACCATTGATGTGCCAAGTATCGGAGACCTTTGGACACTCGCGGTGGTTATTCTGGTTAATTTGCACCTGGCCATGGACATTATCAGATGGAACTGGATCTTTCACGCAGTTATTTGGGGATCTATTGTTGCAACTTTCATTTGTGTCATGATCCTCGACGCTTTTCCTATGTTTGTTGGTTACTGGTATGCCCTCTTCTCTTTCACATACATGTGTTACTTGAGCTATTTCTTCCCCAATTATGTTCACAAATGGATTGACTTATGCTTCCAACTGCAATGTAATATGACAGGGCCATCTTCCACATCATGGGGGAGGCGTCATTCTGGGTGTGCTTGCTTGGTATAATTATAGCAGCACTCCTTCCTCGTTTTGTTGTGAAAGTACTCTATCAACACTTCACTCCTGATGACCTTCAGATTGCAAGAGAAGTCGAGAAGTTCGGCCATCAAAGAGACATGGCTGTAGAAGTAGAAATGAATCCCATCATGGAGCCGCCTCCTCGGAGATGATGATCGGCGGTAATCTTGGTTCCTTGTACATCATCATACGTTTTTGTTTTTGTAAGAAAAAATCACTTTCTTTAGGTTTCTTGAGAGCATTGGTGCTATTGAGTTCCCGGATTTTCATTGTTTGCTATCCAAAGGATACATAACAGGTTGTAATGCTTAGGTACTTTGTTTATACAATGTTGAATCACATGAATTATTAGTGTAAATTAACATATTTTTTAGAACAGGAATAAAGAAGTTCAATACTTGTACAAGAATTTTCCCATGGAAGAATTTGATTTATTTCTTCCTTTGATATTCATGCAAAGGTAATATTTAGTTTGGATGAATTAGTCAAAATTAAAAATGTTTTTACAGGTTTTGACATAAAATATATACTTATTTATTATATTATCCAGAGCTTACCTCAAAATCAGTGTTAATGGACCCAGCACAGTGAGATGGTGACATCCATCTGAAGCATCTTCAATTAATTAAACTAGGTAATATAAATAAGCAAAGTTGGATCACAATTTCACCATATTACCCTTAAATGGAATTTTAATAAAGAAAGCGGTGTGTTTTCACCCTACAAAACCCCCCGCGTCTTTATTTCATCATCACCAACCAAGCTTTCCTCCTTTTCTCTTTCCCTTCCACCCTCTTCTTCTTTCACCAATATCATTACTTGCAAGAAGCACAATTGTGTTAGATTTCAAGATTTTGGATGCGAGTCTTGGAAATCTTCTCTTGTTTTATCAACACGGAGGCCTTTCGGTGGCTCTAAATTTGACAGTGATACAGTATCCAGAAATCTGTTTTTACTCGTGTTGAGAAACAGAGAGAAGTATATGTAAGAAGGCAAGATGTTGGTTGTTTTTTAATGAAAGCTGGAAACTTTGAGGTCCCTCGAAAGCCCAAATTGCTCCCATTTTAGTGGGCGTGATATGGATATTGTTTCAAAAGTTTGTATCTTAAGGCATTTCATGATATCTAGATCATGGTCTCTAAGTGGTCTTGCTGATTCAATCACTAAAACCACTACATGCCCAAGATTTGCCATGATATATTTGTTTTGATTAATCTATCAAGACTCAATCTTTATAGCCCCCAGATACATTTCCTTTGATGGATTCTCAAAACCCATTTGAGGGTGAAATCTCATTGAATCAATGGAAGGTAGGGAATTCAGTTAGGGAAGTGAGCAATGGATCAAGAGGGGGTGATTTAGAAATGTCAGGTTTGTCACAGAAAGAGATTGGTGATGATGATGCTAGATTGGTTTACTTGAATGATCCTGTAAAGAATAATGAGAGATATGAGTTTGCTGGTAATTCGATTCGAACTAGTAAATATCCAGTCTTTTCATTTCTTCCAAGGAATTTGTTTCGACAGTTTCATAGAGTAGCATACATATATTTTCTTGTCATTGCTGTGCTTAATCAGCTTCCTCAGCTGGCAGTATTCGGCCGGGGAGCTTCCATCATGCCACTTGCATTTGTTCTGTCAGTCACAGCAGTCAAGGATGCTTATGAGGATTGGAGGAGACATGGGTCAGATAGAGTTGAGAATAATAGATTAGCTTGTGTTTTAGTTGATGATCAGTTTCGACCAAAGAAATGGAAGGATATCCAGGTTGGTGAGATAATCAGGATCCAGAAAAATGAAACTCTTCCTTGTGATACGGTACTCCTCTCAACTAGTGAGCCAACTGGGGTTGCTTACGTGCAGACTGTAAATTTGGACGGAGAGTCGAATTTGAAGACTCGGTATGCAAAGCAAGAGACCCTTTCAAAGATTCCTGAAAAGGAAATGATTAACGGGTTGATCAAGCGTGAGAGACCAAATAGAAACATATATGGATTTCAGGCAAACATACAAATTGAGGGGAAAAGACTGTCACTTGGGTCCTCAAACATTCTTCTTCGTGGTTGTGAGCTCAAGAATATTGCTTGGGCAATTGGAGTTGCAGTATATTGCGATCGTGAGACCAAGGCCATGCTTAACAGCTCAGGAGCTACATCAAAGAGGAGCCAGCTTGAGTACAATAGAACGCTAGATGTACACAAATTTTAACATGAAAGGATTTCATCTGAACTTCGAAATTTCAATTGTTTTTTCCCTTGATATTCTTGAACGGGTTTCTTTTTTAATGTAATGAAATATCATGTAATATAAATATAATTCATGGGATCAATTTCTGAAACTACAAACATTTGCAACCTCTCACAATCAGCATGAACTATATTCTGGTCTGTGGCAGTACAAACGTGGCACAAGATTGGACTTCGAACGTGCAGATGACTGTATGCCATACATGGGAAATCAGACTTGTACATGAAGACTACGTTGGTCATCAAATTCTTGGAAATACATAGATGCAGTACAGTTATGAACATGAGACATTAGGTTCTTGCTTGTTCTGAAAATCTCCTTTGCATGACGGTTCCTGAACTTCGGGTGCAAATTGCAAGTTCCAAAGCACATCCTCAACTGATGGTCTATCAGATGATTCACTGGAAAGACATCGAATACATATCTCCATCACCATCTTCAGAGATTCATCTGAACACTCCTTGTGAACTGCTGGATCAACAATATTCCTTCAAGCTACATCGTCAACCGTCATGCTTGCTTGTAACTGTACAAAAATCATCAGTAAATTGATAGAATTAGTTTTCAGACATTAAAAATCTAGGAATAGTGGAGGCGTAGTGCAGATGCAGAGGTATAAGTACCAACCAGATCTTTTAAGACGGTGACTTCATTTTCGGTCACCACTGGCCTTCCATCAATGATTTTAAGTAAAACCACTCAGGCTCTGAACAGCAGGCTCCACCCGTTCAGCTGTCAAAGATTGCAGTCAACAACAGTAAATACAAGCAACTTGATACATCAATTGCAAGCTTCATATTCTTTCAATATATCTACTCAAAATGTCAAGTCCCACGATTTCAAGCCTTTGGGTCAAGAGGGTTATTTAGCACAACAGGGTATTAATCATATAAACTTAACATCAAATATCCCCACTAAGACCATTGCAAGTCGGATTTACTTAGAATGAACTTGATTGTGAAAGAAGTAGAGAATCATCAACTTGATTAATTGGGACCTTAATTCGAAAAAAAAAATAACCATTAACTAGAGAAGAAAAAAAAGAAAGAAACTTTTGTTGACCCAGTGATTAAGACATTGTAAAGAGGAAACATGGGCTCCCTGCTATTTACAGAAGAAGAATTGTGTGCCTTCACAACTACTCGATACTTCAAATAAGCAATGCTCATGTTAGTGCCATTACTGTTTCTAGCATTAGTTCTTTTTGTTGAGTTTTGGCGGGAAGGAACGGTCAAGAAAATGTGTGAAGGGGAGAGAAGTGGAGTGAATTGAGAGGAAAAAGAAGAGATCTTGAGAAGAGGAGAAGGAGGAAGAAGACGGGAAGTGAGGAGAAGCACAACAAATGGCAACTGGTTTGGTAGAGGAGCTTTGTAAGTGCAAGGTTTTAAGCCTTTTATAGTTGGCAAGTAACTGTATCCGGACAGAGTGAGGACAAAACTCAAAAGCTAAAGCAAAAAAAAAAAATAAATAAATAAAAAAATCACGCTCTTGTTTATACATGCAATTTTTAAAAAAATAAAATTGCAACGAGAATATTTTTTTCCCTTCCTTTTCATCCTTGGAAAACTGGCATTGTCAATGGGCTCTCAAGAACATAAAAAACTTGAGAATTGCCAACAAATTTTACAACATTTCCTGATGTGTAGAGAGTAGAGACCACTCTCGCCTTGTATGATTTATATCTCGGCTAGAAATTATATTATCTCGTAGATATTTCAGTCATTCATTCCTCTAACCCGCAAATGAAATCCTAAAAAATCTAATGGGAGACTCAATAACCTCCCTGGCCGCACCTATATATTTTATATTTCTGGTCCATGGGGAAATTATTTTTCCATTCACTATATCTTTTTCTCTTAGTTGCTGGACAGCCATAAAGAAATCTGCATTCAGCAGAATCCATCGTCAACCAGAGTGACGCTTTGATATACGACGTTTTCCGAGAAGTTTCAGCATGTTGTCAGTGACATCAGGTTGGGAATCGTCATGCTCGTTTTGATTGTTGTTGGAAGTGTGAGTTAACCAGGCCAGTGCCTCAATAGCAGCATCCCCCTCTGCTAGTTGCTTGTTTCTCTTGGGTTTCCCAACAAACTGCATTCCCTTGAATTCGACCAGTGCCCTAAACTCATTTGTCTTAAGGTGCTTTGTCTTGTATTTTGGGGGGGAGTGTCCAGATCTCATCAGTAGTGTTTGTAGCAAACTTTCCGGATTTGCTCCATCTTTTGTAAATCTGTCATTATCATTAATTATCTTAGGCTTCCTGCTTTCGCGACCAAATACAAATCTTCCTTCACATTGATCTCCTGATACCAGCTCTTGAACAGCAAGCATGAGGTATTTTCCTTCCTTGAGTATGTCAAGGTTAGGATCTTGAAGCTGCATCATATCAAACTCAGTATCACTCAATGGAACAGATTAAATACAACTTTTTCAGGTTTCCAGGTTAAACCCACAACAATATTTATATATTGGATATGTCAAATCACAGCACAATACTTTCTCAGAGTTACTCTACATATACCCAAGAGAGTTCTGTAATAACTTGAAAAATTTACCAAAACAATATCATCACACCAAAGAGATATGCTCATTAACACAGCAACAAAATAAAGAGTACTGCAACATCTGAAAACAACCATTCTCCCAACAACTCTTGACAAGTACAGTTTTTGGGACTCTCAGCGAAAATAGTTGCTTGAAGTTTTTTTAAGATGGTTCTAAACACTAGGAAAAGTGCAACTACATTACTGCGTCCTGGATTGGTAAAATCTGAAAGGGGAAAATGTGGCCAAAAGATTTAAGAGAACATATAGATGATGCATGTTCAGTAACTTCTGCATGAGCATAAACTCTAATAGCTTGATAATATCAATCATTTAACAAACATAGAACTAAGAGATATGTTTTGTTTTAGTAATGAAAGGTGGAACCTCAGGAGATAAGAAAATCGGATTATGCATGACTAGTTGACTGGTGGAACACAAATTTACTTTCTTTATAGTGATAATCTTTTCCACCTCACCTTCTTCTGAAGGAGCTTATCAAGTTCTTCTTTAAGCTTCAAGAAGCACTCTGCCAAATTATGATCCATGAAGAAATCAATATATCCATCCAACATTTTCAGATGTCCAGCCTGAACACAAGAGAATTATTGATTATAACTGCAAGTTCAACAGGCAATAAGTACCATAAATATCTATTGAAAGGGTAAAGAATTACCTGTACCCCACAAGCAAGGGCACCACCAAAAAGGATCAGTATTGAATCAGATACACCAGTGGAATCACGTATGAAAACTGTGTTGACCTTTACTTTTTCACCAAAGACCAGCCATGGATAAGGAATTGTTTCATAACGTGCATTCACAGAATTCTGAAGCAGAACCATCATCATTATCAAATTTTATTTGGGAGAATATAAGAAACTTTTATAACATGATGACAAGAAGGCAAGAAATAGCATGCACACATAAACATCCACGCATATATAGAGCCTGGGCAAGGATCTACAATTTTTCTAATTTCATACCTTTCACGTTTCAAGAACTACTCAGTTAACAGTAAAGAACACACAAACAGACAACTGAGATTATAGCAAAGTTAGCATTCGAGCTAGATAACTCAAATTCAGAATTTAGGCATCAAATCATGCATAATAACAATAAGTTAAAAAGGTCTAGTTAAGCGAAAAAGTTTCAGTTTTTCACTTACAGCATATAGAAAAACTTGGCCATCGTCCATTGTTTTGAAAGACATGGATGTTTCTCTATGCTGCATGTGAAGAAGAAAGAGCAAAGTGTGTCAACTACCAAATTTCATGATGAAACACAGGATGTGCATTTGAAGCAGGGGGACATTACCACCACTGATGCAATTCCAGGATAGAGGCCAGAGCATATAATTGCACGAACCAATGATTGGTTGTGACTTAATTTGTTGTTGTTGCTTGCATCTTCTTCTACCAAGCCGGTATCTTTTAAAATGAACTTAAACTGCTTCCTCAGAGAATGGATGGCCTGCAAAGTTTGTGCAGATAGGAAATTTCTCCAGCAATACTCATATGCTGACCCCTCTCTTTCAGCTTCTTTCCATCCTTCATATGCACGGACAAGAGCCATATGATCACTGTAGTCTTTTGCAGAAAATCTAGATTTTGCTGTCCCAGCTAACTAAACCAAAGATAGAATAGTTCAGCTGAAAATAAAGCCAAAGCAGGAAATCTAGATTTGGAAGCATAAAACTCAAATGTACAGGAAAATGCTCCAAATGCTGATTTATACAGCTTCAAAGGTACATCAATCAATAACAAGATTCAACGTAGCCAAAGAACATACTTAATGCACTGTACTTACATCCTTTTTGTCCTGTGGCAGAAGGAAAGGATCCCTGACACTGAGCCCGGACACTATTGTTAACACAGGATCAAAGCAATGAAAGATAGCACCCATTATTAACATTTTACCCAGCTTGGGATCTACTGGAAGCATTGTCAAATACTTCCCTGGTTGACAAAAAAAGCAGAGGGAGTTTAATAACGAGAAAAAAACAACATTACTAAGAACTAGAATATAAATAGTAGAGTTCTTCTCATCTGTAAGAATTAGCAAACTGACCAAGATTTGTCAGATTCTCCTTCTCATCCAATGCTCCAATCATCTTCAGAAAACCAATGGCATTTTGAACCTGTCATCCATTTAACTTGTTGATTTGTGCAATAGACTAAGAAATGAGGTAGGAAATTATTGCATCATTGAAACTTAAAAATTACAAGATGGAAAAGTGGAAGCCCTTAAGATATGCATGCAGATTGCATGCTCTTTTGCAGTTTGTATTCATTAATTTATGCATGAATGAACATGGATGATATAAATATAAAAGGAAAGCAATGCTCATCCATTTTTCCCATGTATAATTTCACTAATGATTTACAGATGTTCTAGTTAATGGATTGCTTTCTACAACAATCATAGACAGATACCACTAAACAATTCTGCAATGATTGTAGGAACAGAAACCAGGTAGTATACAATTTACACATGAGATTTTTTAAGGTGAAAAAGCAGGTGGTCACAATTACCCTCAAATAGGTTGGGTAAGCAAATGTTGTTGAGGAAATTGAATGTGAGCAATAATTAATCAATTGCAGTACGACATCCTCTATAGGGAGATGCTGTCATCAGTTGTGAGAGGTCTCCCTTGGTAGACCCCCTTTACTTGAAGTTCATTCTAACCATTAAAGATTGGCTCGATAAAGTTTCAAAGCAGAAATATAGGCCAACATTCATTGGTTAACATGGACCTAAAAATTTGTTCTATGGCAACACTTACAGCCAATGATTCTGGTGGCTGGAGAGCAGCTGACAAGAATTCCCCTATGCTTCCAACCTGCAAACTCTTTATTTGCAAGCAAAGAGAGTTCAGGGGAGTCCTCAAAAGTTCAGGAAGTTGATATTCAGCAAAAGCTTCATATACACATCTCGGGTATAGGTGGTAACATTCGCCTGGCTGCACTCGGCCAGCCCTCCCCTTTCTCTGCAACACAGGCATAGCCGAAGAAGAACATTTCATATATGGAAGGAGACCAAGAAAAAGGCATAGACCAAGATGAATCACAGAAGACTGTAACAGATTCCAATAAAATCATATCACTCCAGTTAGGCATTATAACATGTGTCAACAGTGTATCTTAAACATTGGTGAAAGCATCTGAGGTTGCACGAACCCTTAAGCATAACCAATTATGTTTCTTGTAGAAAGAATTCTGCCAATAACATATAGACAGGCATTCCATACACACTAAGAAAAAATGGTGATCAAGTATGGACATCTTTATATGTCAATGATCTCAGAAACAGTCAAAGCATGAATGTTAAATGAAAAGAGAATTGCATAAAAGTTTATTCCCTTTTACAGTTTGAAGAATGCAACTTAGCAATAAACCAGAAATAACAAATCCAAATGATGCCAAAGCAAGCTTACTTGTCGTGCAGATGCTTTTGATATCCAAGAAGGTAGCAGGCAGGGCGTATTGTTTAAAGCATCGTAAGTGGTCTCTTTTGCTTTCCCACAATCCACAACAAAAACTATATCATTGATTGTAATACTTGCCTCTGCCATGTTTGTTGCAAGAACTATTTTACGTACATTAGGAGGAGGTTTCTCAAATATCAGTTTCTGCATAGAGTGAAGGAGAAGATGATAAGAAATATGACATGAAAGCAATACACCAAATGACATGCAGAGCATGCTCTACAACACTGTAGCATCCTCACCTTCACTGTTGTTATTAAACCACCTACTGTTATAGTTTAACCTGGAAGGTTAATGGATGTTACAATTGCATATGGTAGATGCTAATTATTAATGGGCACAAGTGCGAAGTATCCTACAACATCATGGATTATAACCACTTCTGGTCGCTTGCATGGTCCACTGCACCAATATTTTGTTTAACTAGTAAAGGTGCCTCAAAGTGTCAGATCTGCATTAAGTTGCTTGCTCGATGAGTTAGACTCAGGGAAGAGAAATGCTCCCTTCCAAGTGGAAATTACCACTTATTCTAGTATCCAGATATGTCTAACCTCGACCAGAATAGGGGGAGGCTTTTAGAATTGCATTTCCATTCAAATAACCTTATAAGATTTAACATAAAAATTATAAGATTACCTGTTCAGAGGTTGTCATAGAACCATGGCAAGTTACAAGCAGAACTCTGTTAGGATCACCAAGAAGAGGATGAGCTTTAAGTTGATCCCTCAAAGAGCTAATATCCTCCCAACCAGTCATGAACACTAAGACAGCACCTGGTCTTTCCTTCCGACATATATGGCACAAAACTGCTTCAATAAGGTTAAATCCTATGCAATCAGGCATCCAGCATGCCAGAGAGTCACGTGCTCTGGAACTATAATTCTCAAAACTTGATTTATTAAGAGCATCCTGTCCACCAACAAGAAGAACCACAATTTCCAAATAAATTAGAATTTGCATGTGCTGTAGAGAGAGAGTTATGAAGAAAAGATCAGATGATGTTTTTCTTTTGAAGGGTAATACCAAGACCAAATTGAACGGCACAACAGTTTCTCCATGACAAAGTGTTTAAGGCCCTAAAAATGTCCTTATATTCCACAATGTTCAACTGAGATGCAAAGTTGATTCTGAAATCAACAATCACCAAGGCCAGAAAACGAAACAGAATGAAAGGAAGGGGCAGGAAGTGGAAGATATTCAGCAATAGTCTCACACAAATCATCCAGTAAGCTATTAGCATGTGAAAAACTGAGGAATTTTGGAAATTTTACTTCATGTTTTAAGTCTCAAAAAAGAAACAAAAAAACGAATAATAATAATAATAATAATAATAATAATAATAATAATAATAATAATAATAATAATAATAAATGACACGTCCTACAGATAGAGCAGTCATACCTCAACAAGAGTGGTGATCTGGTTTTTCCTTTTCCGCGGTACCAGCTGCCTCTTTGTTTTCCACATTTTCTCTTGGCCATAATCATCAATTTGATTGAAAGAAGTCAACTTATATCCAGTCATTTCTAGTACATCTTCTAAAAATTGTGTCCTCACTGGATATGTAAAGCCCTGATAAAATACATGAATGGTTTGAGTACCTCATGGTGCAATCTATATCTCTCTAGAGCATTGAGATATTTCAGTTCTGAATAACCAGAAGCAACAATTTAGAAACCATGAGCCCACATTAGAGGATGCTATGCTTTTGGATGGGCTTCATCAAAATTGAAACATCTGCAATGTTATAATGGAATCTTTAACATGCAAATGCATGTTTTCTCAAGTTTACCAGCTGTAAGTACGGTTTTAAAGCTCTTCTGATGTTTTCTCAAGTTTACCAGCTGTAAGTATGGTGTTAAAGCTCTTCTGCTTTCATGCACAAGCCCTATTTCATGGTATGCAGTTACACACTGCATATTTCTCTCATGCAATTTTTGGTGTTAAAAACTAATCTCCAAAACCAACATAGCTAGAATCACTTGAAGACAGAGTGAAGAGCCAGCTTAAAGTACAATTTCTGATTCAAAACCAGGGGATACCGGGAAAAAAATGAAACTAGTTGTTTAAACAATTGATGCTCACATATTACTACTCCATCAACACCAGGACACTTTAATAACCAATAAATAAGTGTATATTAAGAACAAATTCAGGTTATAGCTCACCGGAATATGAATAGCAGGTGCTCCTCCAAAATAATTGGAAAAGAGCTCCGCATTCAAAGTAGCACTCATTAAAATCAATCTCAAGTCTTGACGACGTGGAAGAAGATCCTTGAGCACAATCAATAGGAAGTCTGTTACAGATAAAATGTAAGACAGAAAAGAAGAAGGAAGGACAGCCTTTTATGAAGGATAGCCAATGAGCTAAACTTACAAGGAAGTTACCTTCATTCATGCCTCGCTCATGAATTTCATCAACAAAAACATGGGTTATGCCGTTCAAGTTGTGGTCACTTAACAGGCGTCGGAGTAAAATTCCACTGGTACAAAAAAGCAGATGGGTGTTCTTTCCTTTCACACCCTCTAGTCGAACTTTATAACCAACCTAACAAAAAAATCTGTTGTGGTATAGCAGCAAGAATAAAAAAGTTTTCAATTGAAAAAAAAGACTTTCGCATTAACAAATCTAATCTATGGGTGTACCATATGTTAATGTATTAAGGGAAAGAATGCTCACTGCTTCACCAAGAGGCTCTCCTCTCTCTGCAGACACTCTATCTGCAACAGACATAGCAGATATTCTTCGAGGCTGAGTGCAAATTATGCTACAGAATGCTCCACGCCCAGATTCTATTTCCGACTCCAGAATATATTGAGGGAGTTGAGTGGTTTTACCACATCCAGTCTCTCCAGATATTACTATGACCTACCAATAAGACATCTCATTAAGAATAAATTTAGGGAAGGTAGACATCTTCTATTCATATTTCATAACCATCAAAAGTTTCCTTTTCTGCTTGATGGCTGAGCCATTCGATAAACAAGTGCAAAAATTAAAGACAAACTGAACAAAGGTTAAATGAAAACAAATATTGACAAATTGAATGAAGAAATCAAACCTATGGAGATCAAGAGAGGAACAACCAGAAAGTTCTCCAAAACAAAAGCAATGGAAAGGATTTTTTTAACCAACATTGCACAATCTTTGAGATATTAGCTGGAAATGAGCCAATGAGTCATATATTCAGACCTGATTCTTTGCTATTGCTTGGAGTAACCTCTCCTTTTCCTTGAAAGCCGGTAGAGATTTCCTGAAGTCCATCATTTTTCTGCCCTCAGGTGATTCCTGTGAACCAAAGAAAATAAATACAGAACATAATCAGAATGCGACGCAAAGTTTTCATCATCCCCGCCCCTACAAACATGCACTATTGTTTAGCTGCTTAAAATGCTATGGACATCTTGCCAATGAATCTTAACAGAGACAGATAATAATAACAAGAGAAAATGAGAATCATGCCTGCCAAGCTCTTTGCATGTTACGCATCCGCAAACTCCTCCTCTGAAGAACCCTTTCCATCACAGAACGGTCTAGGAAAGAATCCTTATTCTCATCTAAACTTATATCTCCAGTCTGATCGATGGACTTGGCATCATCTGCACTACCACCAACATTTTCAGCCTTTAATTGAGCTCTATCAAGATGCTCCTGAAGTAAACCCTCAACCCTCCTTTGCAAACTTAGTGGGATAACCACCTGCATGAATGAAAAACTAAAATTTCAACCTGCCAAACTGACAAAATATCTAGAACTAGCATCCATACAAATGCATTCGAAGAGCTTTACATATCATTACCTCCCTTTGTGGTCGCTTATCATCCAAATCAGACCTGTAGTTAGGTAGAGGAACCTTGCTTGCAACCACCACTTTTCCATACAGTTCACTAATAAAACAACAAACCACATAGCATTAGGCTTCGATACATCATTTCAAAATCTCAAACAATAATGGGTACACAAAACAAAAGTACTTACAACAAACGTAAGGCCAGCCCTCATTACCTATAAAGTCCCATTCTTCTAGTAAGATTTGATATCTGCTCATAGTCCCTCCTGTCTTTTCTATCTTTAGAAACAATCTCTTGGTCTGTTTCACTACGCAATAGCAAACTGAGTTTCCATTTCCATTCATCAACATTGGCCACCGACGAAGAAGCCTAAAATTAATAACAAAACCCCATCTTAGACCACCAAATTTCCTAACTTCTTCATAGTAAAATCAATCGCCACTAACTCTCGCACAAAGCATTAAAACCATCACATTGATTCCACAATCAGTAAAAATATTCACAGCCCTTTTCATTTCTAGTTAATTTATCACCATTTACGCATTCAAATCCCAATCTTTTACACCAAAAATCAAAACTTTACATTCATAAAATAATAAATAGAATGATATACAAAAGAAAACAGACCTTGTGGCTTTCAAAATCACACTCATACTCATCATCAGAGAACTGCTCTACTGCATACCCGCAAAAACCACGCCTTTTGGCGACTAAAAAGCTGGTTTCATTAGAATTCAGGAGAAACAAAGGCAAACCAAATAAATGGTTGCTTTTTTTATTGCTGAAGATGGTATTGGAAACTGACTTCTTCTTGGTGGAGGTGCAGCAAGATCCCAGAAGGAAACTTCTTAGTATTAGCTTTGAATTTTGCATATTCTAAATGACAACAACAAAGCAAACTCATTGCTTTCTGTGTATTATCAAAGATTCAAATGCAAGACAAAGCATTTGAAGGTACTCTATAAATCACCAGTCCAGTAGAGAGAAGAAGAGGCAGAGAGGGGGAGAGATACTGGCTAGCTAGGGAGTTTAATGGAAGAAGGGCATGGCTTTTAATTTTCCGATACTTCAATTTAGTACCTATAATATATACATGCTCTCTATTGAGTATCAAAAACAATATTATTTCAATCTGGTCCTCTGGTCGATTTTTGTACATGCTTTCCGTCTCATCTGCATGTATTTATGATGTCAAAACAACTGTTTTGGAAAACATTTAATGAAAAAATTAATAAAAATTGATGAATGGACCCAACTGATAAATGTCAAAGACATGTGGGACTGGTATATAATTAATACAATTGCAAGTATAGTCCCAAACACACCTATGGTTTCAATTGGGTCCTCAAATCCAAAACTAAGCACTGTTGTTCTAAAATTATCAGGTATTGAATTCTTCTTTTTAATTTTAATTTTTAAATTAAAGAATATTTTTAGATCAGTTTATATGTTAAAAAATAATTAAATCATCTCTCTCTGATCGATCATAAAAACACAATCGATCCTACATCTTTATATGTACTCAGAAAAATAAATCACTCTATCACATATGCTGATTCCAAGTTTTAAAATTAAGGAATCAAGCAATTAAAAATTTTCAAATTTATTATTGATATTGACATATTATGATTATAGCATTTTGATGTTTCAATTTAAATTTAATTCTATTTAATTTTAAATATTATTTAAAAAAATTAAAACAAAATCTTTTTTTTAATCAAATTGAATTTTAATTAAATTATAGACTAATTTATTAAATTGATAAAGTTGGATCAAATTAACTTATACTTAATTTAATTTAAAATTAATCTCAAATAAAATTATGAATTGACTTGTTAAGTTGATTAAGTTTGAATAATAATAATATAATTTATTATTGAAAGTCTAGCCTTGAATTTGTTTTTTAATTAATATGAATGTCTTGATAATTTATATATATCCCAACTAATTTTATAAATTTTAAAATTAATAATTATATAAACCTCGTATTACATAAACTGATTAGAAAATTATCAGTTTAGCTCTAGAATTTTCTTATATGAGCTGAAGATGGTATACAAGCGCGCACCAAGCGCCATAATCACTAACGCTCCAACATAAATATTCATCACATTCACCATCTCCACATCCTTATCAGACTTGTTAGCAGAAGCCCTTCCATTTTCCATGTTCTTTATAAATTCCTTGGAAATATCCTTGTTATACTTCCCTGTATCATCACTAGCTGCTCCCTCACTCTTTCCCTCCTCTTCCTTCTTCTGTAGGACAATACTTTCAGCAATCTTTGATTCCTCACCTTTCTCGTCTTCTTTCACCAAAACCTTTTCAATTACTTTCTCTTCGATAGCTTCCCGTATGCTTCATTCTTTTCTTTCTTTTCGGTGACATTTTGATCAACTTTTTCGCCGTCTAGCCCTGCAGTCTTCTCATATAATTCTTTTGTGGTATAAGACAGTAAATTAACTTTTTGAGGAGATTCATCATGACCCTTTTGAGATACCGATTCGCTGGCGGCCTTTTGAGGGCTTAGAGCTTCTACAACGTTCCCTTCTGTTTCTTTTCTGACAAAGGATGTTGTGTCTTGAGGCCTAGGACCCTCCTGGCTTATTTCAGCCTCTAATTCTCTAGGACCAGTTCTTTGTACAGCAGGAATGATTCTCGGAATCCTGATGGTTAGAATCCCACCAGAAAACTCCGATTTTATTTGGCTCAGGTTACAATTTTTAGGAATGTTGTAACCTGTATCAAAGCGACTGCGTATCTTATTTGTGAGCATACGTTCTCCATGAACTCTGATATGACTTATCGGCTGTCAAGATTCTTACATGCTCTTTCAAGAAACCTGCATAGTGAACCTCAAATTGACACCTTTTCAAGATAAAGGAAAGGTGGACATACATTATATGCTTGAACGAAGCCTGCATGAAAATATAAAGCTGAATTAATTTGAAAGCAAAAAGGGGGATTAGCCTAGATAATCGGAAGGTCACCAAAGAAGAAGTATAAGTAAAACTAGAGCTGCATCTTCTTCCTTCCATTCTGTTTTAGGCTGAAAATTGGATTGAAGATTTTGAGAGGTGATGCTGCGTATAGGCTGGCGGCCATGGAAAGGATTGTATCCACTAGACCAATAACCACTGTATCCACCTCTTGAAGACGGAGGAAATTTTGCCATTAATCTGTATTTGGTTAATACGTTCCTGTTTGTATTTATGTATTGCAAGTTGGTTCTGAGTTTTCTTAACAGCAAGACCATTTGGTTGCTTTTGCTTTTGTGAATTGGTTTATACTATCCCTTGGCCATTATAAGGCATAGCCTTCTTCACAAACGAAGGAAGGTCTCTTTTGTTTCTTTGACATTTAGTCTTTCCATTGAACTCTGAAGAAAAAAAATTCACTCAAGTAAATTCACGATTGCTGTAATTAGCCTGCAGAAGCATAAAAATCCCATCAAAATCTTTCCAAGTTTGTTGAATAATTGAATTGTAGTTTCAAATTCTAAGCATTTGAACTTAATCTTCTCATCTGAAAGATGTTTTTCTTGAGAGAATGAAGGGAGCTTTTAAACTTGGTTTCTATTAAATAATTTAGTGTTAAAAAGTAAATAAATCCACAGCTACCATATCTGCAGCCATGATCTAATTCAAAAGAGCAAGGCATGGTCACATGAAAACATGTAAATGAAGATTTTTTTTCTTATCTTGTTTCTTATTGATTGATCAGTCCAAATGCATGTGTGTATATATGGACCTCTTCAATCTAATTACTGTACTTTCTAAATTGGCTATTGATATTGTAGAATAATATAGCATGCACCGCAATCAATCGCCTGCTTCTTTCACCCCTAATATATATTCATTATTAGGCATTTCCAATGAAGAATTAACTTTTGAATCAAGGAGCTTCATCTTCGCCCTTTTGAGCTATTGGTTTGCTTTTGTCTTTTAGAGGGCTTAGAGCTTCGGAATCTTCCACTTTTGATTCTCATTGATAACTTCTTCTTCTTTTTTGTGCGGTCGAAGTATCTTTCGGTAGAGTGGCTTCTTCTCTATTTTGATGCTTGCAGGTTCTTCTATACCCTCTCTTGGATTTGGCTGAGTTGTTGCTTTTTCTGAGAATTGAGAAGTCGTACTCTTTCCCTGACCTCCTTCCTCACCAACGCTTAAGTTTGGACGGATTGGAGCCTCGTCGGTAGCTGTGGTTTCTTCTTCAGGACGAGGTTGTCTGGTGGTTGCTTTTAGAAACCTGTGTTTTGTTCACATTACAATTTTCCGGAACAGGAAAATCTTGATTGAACCAACTCCTTCTATTACTAACATGTGGACGTTCTGCAAGAACTCGAATGGCCTGGGAGGAAGGCAAAGGAATAATCTTCACTTGGTCCTCCTGGAAATCTGCAAAACAAAAAAGGGATTCTGTTTTCTTAACCTAAGCTTCAACTATAATAAAGCGCTTTCTTCTTCGTTCAATGCCCACTTAACACCATCCGATACAGGTTCTGGCTGTAGCCAGGTCTTTTCTTTTAGATGTTCTTCATTCATTCTTGTTGGCCTCTGGTTGAACACTACCATTACCTAACCCTTCGGTAGTTTCTTTGTCATCAGCAATGTTTGCAGTTTCTTTTGACACTTTCGCTCGTCTCTAGTTTCTTGAAGGCTAGCACCCTCTTGGCTTGTCGTGGCCTGCGACTCTGTAGGACCAGTCCGTGCAGCAGTGTACAGTATAATCTTAAGTTAATAATCTTGATTAAATAATTTTTTTATTAGTTCCGAATTAAAGTTAAAGTTTAAATAGTATCTCGATTAATTAAAAAAAAATTATGGTCCCAAATATATTAATTTACAGAGGTGGTTTAACTGTATATACATTTTAAAAACTATGGTATGAGACCTTTAACAATGTATTATCATTTTATTTTATTTTCAATTTTTCTTCTGATTTTTTTTCAAGTGTATACGCACCTTAATTAGAGGCTCCTAATTAAGGTTGTCATTGCTTAGAGATATGACAAAAAGTTATGGAATCCCTTGATTTATTTTGTAATGCACAATAGCTTTTTTGTAATTATTCCCAAAAAAATAATCAATAATTCAAACTAATCTTCATGTATGCAATAATTAATCAATCATTGAAAACTTTTGAAGATTATTCTAAGATGAATTAAAGAGAGCCGTTGACTAACATTAACATTAATTGCATGTCAGGATAACATTGTAAGATAGAGAATGATTAATTCCAGGATGAAATTGAAAATCATTATAAACTTAGGGCCGTTAAAGTGGAGTTTCCTATACTGCATGGATTGTTTCCTAAGCCGTTAAGGAGAAAGATTCAGAAAATATACATGCATAGTACAGACAACGTAGTTTCCTGGTATTAGGAGGAAAAAAGAAGACTTTCCGTGGATAGTAACCCTAACCCTCTATATATATATATATATATAGCACTATAGAAAAAATCAGTTTCATACTCCATATCCATGCTAGATCTCGTTCTTTCCGTGTCCATCCTTATTGTGTTTGTAGCGGTTGTCTTTAGTCTTGCAGTTATACCAATTTGT
>Ga0325411_1001445_pt1 | contig 26510 bp, 23 predicted proteins | sample PopdelMetagenome_13_FD_206181 | JGI IMG/M metagenome (GOLD analysis project Ga0325411, IMG submission 206181) | Populus deltoides microbial communities from Bellville, Georgia, United States - Xylem-PdIQD-R4 | ecosystem: Host-associated > Plants > Phyllosphere > Stem > Wood/Secondary xylem... | reverse complement strand
GTACTCTTTTCTTTTTCCTGCTAGGAGTAGTTGATTTCAATCAAAAAAGTTCTTTTTCATGAAAAAAAGATATATTGTTATGGCACCAAATAACTTCCAAGTAATGTTTATTATTATTATTATTATTATTATTATTATTAAGGAACATAAAGGAATAAGCGTTCTTGTATCTGGGCTTTTCTTGATTTTGTTTTTTGATGGGCTAGACTCTAGAGAGTTGATATGTTTGAAGCATGATAAAAAGCCTGTACCTATATTTCAGGTATTAAGGACATTGAATTGAATCGGCAGTGTGTGATAGATGGCATTAAGGCGCTTATTTGGGTTCTCGGAAGGGGAGTTGATGCGGTCAGTTTGTAAGCCTTGCTCTAGATTAATGAGGCAAACAGCTGGAATTTTTAGTGTTGTAGGAGCTTTTGGTTTCTAGATTCTCTGTAGGTTGCATTGTGGTATGTTCTACTGTCCCTATTACGTTGTTCGTTGGCATTTGCTCTGTTTCAGTATAATGCTTTTGATGTTGTTAAATGACTGAAATGCGTGTATGCATCATCATCTTGCTTTTGGTGATATTTGTCATGTTACTGATTGTAAAGGTCATATACGATCAAGTCTTGAAAATGAGGTTGCATAAAGCTCGTGCCTTGTATTGTTGGAGGAGGTTTTGAACTTAGTGATCTTCTAGACAAAGTTGAGCACTTTGTTTCCAAAATAAGCATACGAATTGACATCCTAACATGAAAGATTGGCCATAATTTGCCATCAAATATCACAACATACAATTGTGATCATGATGATAGTCTTTATTGGTTGTATCTTGGTCTTGGAGGAGAGTCGTTGAAGATACTAAACTAGTATTTAAAGATGAGCAGTCATGAAAAACTCGGGGAAGACTTGTAAATGGAAGGGTTTAATCTAATTGGTGTTCCTTCTTAAAGAAACTACTGGGGTCATTTGAGGGGATCTCATGCGTGTGTTGGGGTTGAATCAAATGGTATTCTCATTTTATTGACGCAATCTTGTTTTACTAACTTAATCTATTAAGTGTGTAATCTTACGAACATTATCCAGTAAAGCATCCTGGAATTTCAGATGATATGCCTGATATGACTAAGGTCATATAGATGACTGTCTCTGTTGCAATGGAGATATAAAAACCTATTAAAATGCGAAAAGATCAAAGAAAGGTGTTAAAAGTTTGTCAAACCATGGCAATATCCTGGAGATCAAGCGTGTTGATCTTTGAAGAAATCTTGAGTTGATTGTAAGTTGAAATATTTAAAGATTGAGTTGTGGTAAAATCTTGAGTTAGTTTCATGGTGTGCTGTTGAAACAGCTTTGATACCCAAGTCATAGGTACAACATACTGTAGATACGGAAAAACAAGTAAAAAACTAGAACATTAAAAGTAGCATCACGTATATCAAAGCATTGGAAACTGCATGATGCGAGGAATTGCAGCTACAATGCGTCTTTCTGAAGCAGTTTGGATTTGGTGCTTCTGAATTAATTTTTTTCAGCTTTTCGTTGATCATAAGACAGGCTAAATGATATTTTGATATGTGCATTTGGAAGGATTTCTAGTCCATTGTTTTTTTCCAGTTTTGTAGCCTGTTTTTCAATTTTGGTACACATTTAGCTATGGTTTTATCATTTCATATTCTGTATTCAACTGAACATTCGATGTTCACCTACCATTGTTCATGCAGGTCCTAGAATTACAAATCCTAGGAGTCTTCTCGGTGGGCTGCTTGTGGAGCTGTATGTTGGAGTTCAACTTCTGCTCTGCTGGTCCGCCTTTTCAGCCCAGAATGTGAACCCCAGAATATAGCTGCTTTATGACAAAGTAAAATGGCAATAGGTTACCCATGAGGGTTGAATTATGCTGTGGTAAATGAGCAATTTGAGACAATACATTTTCTCGGTTGACCACCAGGACCGAATTCATGCAGTGCCTGATTGTCCAATAGTTTGATTTTTATCAAATGACTGATTGAGTCTTGAATCAGCCCCCTCTGAGAGGCTGGAGTCAGAAGAGAACATACTTTTAGAATAGGGATTCGAGACAGAGCAGAGCCGTAGCTCGAATCAATGTTTGGAAAAGTAAAATAGGTATTGATGGGAGGCCTATTCTCAATTTTTTATGTTGTTTAATATTCTTGTGATTATTCGATCTGGGAAAGGTTCTTTAACACTCCTCTCACTTGCAGCACATATTTTAGGGCACATCGAGTGATGATACTACATGATATTTCCTAGGCCGTTGACCCTCCTTAAGGCTTCACTACCATATTGAATAAGATAGTTGAGTCTGGGTTCATCCAAAAAATTCAAGTCTTGTGATGAGTGATCTATTATATTGTTTTAATTGTTGGACGTGGGATAGGTGCTTTAACAAGTGCAACCACACCTGAGAGATAGCAGGAAGTTTCAGCAAGTTTTGTTCCGGGAGCTTCAAGGCGACGTATTAGCCTGATTATTAATTTCTTGTATGTATGGAATTCCATTACACTTTCTGTAAACAATGTGGCATCAACCTGGATCACAAGCTTGGAAACACATGTAGATGATTTAGATTCTAACTAGCTAGGATAAATATTGTAGCCTTTTTCCAAGAGATCAAGTGACTTGTAATTTGACTCTATGCAAAATTATAGCTAGCCTAGACTTCTTAGTGGCAAACCAGAACCCAACAAGAGTACACATAATCTTATAGCTAGCTTAACATGAAACAAGTCAGTAGAGGGTAGAAATGTGACAAAGCGTTTTGAATGATTTTGCTTCACACAAACACGCATCTATATATGTATGTATCTGAAGTAAATTAAAGTTAAAAATCTCAACTTTTTGTTATTGGTTTTGACTTGAGATTTATTTGATCATCATCTACAAAACAAGACGAGTGAGTGAGTGATTTGAAACATTTCATTTGATGTTGATACTAAACTTATCGTTCAACTTTGCTTTCCATGGAAATGGAGGACTACTTCCCTTGCATCACAAATTGTCCATGAAAACCACCATGCCTGCTGCTTCTGCTAGCTCATCCTCTTTTGTTGAGGACTTGTGAGTTTAACCCATTCAACTAAAGGCAGATGATCAATTACGCGTACATATAGGAGGGTGTCTGTCGAGTGATCATGCACAGCTCCAAATTTCTTTTGACATGACGCGCTCCTTTTTCTTGTACCATCGTCTATCAAGCCCCGCTTTAATTCCCTTGAAACAGTCCAAAATTTGTTGTCGTGCCGGATTGGTAAGAACGCAGCACTGAATTAAGAATACATTACAATAATGGTTTCTCGGCTTCACTCTCAGAGGTTTTTTAACACAAAGCTTGGCCTTTTAGTATCAGCAAAGGTCGAATGGCGGACAGAACAGAAGCTTATAAAATTGTTAGTTGCAGAGCACAAGTGGGCATAAACAAATCACAAAAGATCAACGTATTTACAGGTCTAATCACTCTTAATAATAATTCATTGCCATCACCTCCAGGCATATATATATATATATATATGCCTGGAGGTGATGGCAAATATTTTAAAATTTACGACAGAACACGTAAAAAAAAATACAGAGCCTAGAGTTAAAACCATTCAACCCAGAGTAGATGCTTGCTTCCTTTGACGAGATTGAAATTACACTTTGGTATGTACGAGGGAGGAACGAAAACAGCTTGAAAAGACAAGCAAGAAATCATTAGAATCGGCTTTTGTTAGGGGAATAATGACTCCTCCTCCTCCTCCTCCTCTAACTAGTAACACTGATACAAAAAGAAAAGGACGTTTTTCTTGACTGAAAATGTCCGCCAGCTAATCTTTGATATAAATTAATAAACTATAAGTAACCTCGACTAGTCCCTAATGTTTGATATTATTATCAATTGAATTTTAAATCCCATGATTTTATCAATTATGTCCCGAAATTGGACAATATCACCCTCTCTGTTCATCCACTATTAGCGACTGTTTAAAATCCACCATAGATATACTTTCAACATTAAATCATGATAAACTCCTCGCTACTTCATTATTTTATATAAGAGGAAAGTGGAGAAACAAAAAGAAAATTGACAGTTATTAACAGTTACAAAAAGACAAAGGACGTTTTTTTTTAACAGTTTTTAACAGAAAATTGATGGAGCGTCAGCATTGTTTAATATTAGATTATGTTTAGAATAAAATTAAGATTTTTGTAGCTAAATTAATAATCAATTAATACATTTAACAAAATTCTAAAATGCGTGATGAATTCATTATAGTTGTAGACAAACTTTATTATTGATTGCTACAATAAATTTACTTTTATATCTCTCGGTATAAAAATTTAAAAGTTAAAATATAGAGGTATTTTAGTTTTTTATGCTGATTCATTAGTTATTAAAAAATTAAATATGAATATTATTATTATTTTAGATCATTTTATACAATAAAAATACTTTTCTATCTCTACTGTCGATTATCGTACTGTCAATAAAAATACTTCTCTTTTGGACTTCGCACAAACTTTACTTCTTTGCCTCTTTGACAACGCGGCTTCGTTTCACCTGTACTATGAACATCAAAGATAATGTTTTTATTGCGATGCAATCTGCGGTGTTCTCTTAACTCCTTGTTATCGAGCAATATAATCTAAGTAGAAGAACATTTCAAATATTCCATGACATTGGAGTTTCTTACAATGCTCGTGTGAATAACACTCGAACATTTTATTTTTTTTCTTCTTTGTTATCCATTGAAGACACACTCATTTGAGTAAGGATTCAACAAGATCGTCCCCATTGTTTCTTACAGAGATACCATTTTCTTTTTTCTTGAAATGGACCCGGTCATGGTGAACATTGAACAAAGTCGAAGCATTTTGTGAGTGAAAATCTGACACAAAGTTACCAAGACAAGAACAAAGGTATCTAGTTCCATTGGCCACTAGGGTTGGGATGTGGTGTCACGTAATTATCGAACTAGTTTAAGTTTAGTGAAGTTTGTGTTTTCCAGATGTCACCGAAACATTATTTTTCTCCTTTCGTCTCTTCCTTGCCTTCATCATTGCCATCAGCTTACCTCTCCCTCTCCTTCTCTCCATTTTTCCTCCTCCATGCCATGGCTTCCTCCTCCTTAAAACACCATAAAAGCCACTCCCTCAATGGCTTCCCCACCCCCGCCAAGAGAACAAAACTTTCTTTCATTTCTGACTCTGAAATCCAATCAGAATTCTCCCACCATGACCAAACCATCGCTCGGATCAACAACGGCAGCTTTGGGAGCTGCCCTCAATCTGTCATCTCAGCCCAACAAAACCTCCAGCTCGAGTTCCTCCGCCAGCCAGATAACTTCTACTTCAACACCCTCAAACCTTCTATACTTCATTCACGCTCCTTAATCAAATCTTTGGTAAACGCTCATTCTGTTGATGAAATCTCCCTTGTAGACAACGCCACCACCGCTGCTGCTATTGTGTTACAAAACTGTGCATGGGGTTTCAACGAAGGAAGGTTTAGCAAGGGAGATGTTGCTGTCATGTTGCATTATGCTTATGGTGCTGTCAAGAAGTCTGTTCAGGCTTATGTCACGCGTGCTGGAGGGGAAGTTATTGAGGTACACTTGCCCTTCCCTGTTGCATCAAAGGAGGAGATTGTGAGTGAATTTAGAAAGGCCTTAGCGAGAGGGAAAGAAAATGGGAAGAAGAAAGTCAGGTTGGCTGTGATTGATCATGTTACTTCGATGCCTAGTGTTGTTATTCCTGTTAAAGAATTAGTTCAAATTTGTAGAGAGGAAGGTGTTGACCAGGTTTTTGTTGATGCTGCTCATGGAATTGGGTGTGTTGATGTTGATGTGAGAGATATTGGGGCTGATTTCTATACTAGTAATTTGCATAAGTGGTTTTTTTGCCCTCCTTCTGTTGCCTTTTTGTATTGCAGGAAGAGAGGAGAGGAAGGTAAAGGTGGTGATCTGCATCACCCTGTTGTGTCTCATGAGTATGGTAATGGATTGGCTGTAGAGAGTGCTTGGATTGGGACTAGGGATTATAGTGCTCAATTGGTGGTTCCGGCGGTTTTGGAGTTTATTAATAGGTTTGAAGGTGGGATTGAGGGAATTAAGAAGAGGAATCATGAGAAAGTTGTGGAGATGGGGGAGATGCTGGTGAAAGCTTGGGGGACTAATCTTGGGTCTCCACCGGAGATGTGTGGGAGTATGATTATGGTTGGATTGCCTGCTTGTTTGGGGATTTCGAATGATCCGGATACTTTGAAGTTAAGGTCACACCTGAGAGAGCATTTCCAGGTTGAAGTTCCTATTTATTTTAGGGCTCCAGTTGATGGAGAAGTTGATTCAATTACTGGCTATGCTCGCATTTCTCATCAAGTTTACAACAAGGTTGAGGATTATTACAGGTTTAGGGATGCAGTTAACCAATTGGTCAGTGATGGCTTCACTTGTGCATCTCTCTCTAACTGAAGAGGTATGCCCTGTCCCGAATTGTATGCAGGGTTTGTAAAAGCTATCTTGATGATCATGACGAGGGTTTTCTGTGCCTGTTTACTCACATTGTCAATCTATGTGCACTTTTCGTTTGCTAATCCATTGATAGATAATCCATCAGTTTCTTCTATAAAAAACCTCCACTTTTAAATCCGTGATAGCTAGGTGATTAGCCTAAGTTTTGGAACTGATTCCAATACGTTATGCTGTTGTGATTCAGAATATGCACTTCTAAATTTAAGTGTAATCGTGAAATTTCCCATAAATCAATCAGATTGCAGAATGTTTTTATGGAGCGAATCTTCTGTTGCTTGCCAACTCAGAAAGTTCAATGAACTCTGCTGGTTCTGTTATTGTCCATCATGATAATGCAGAGAAGTAATGCCTTTTTCAGATTTTCTGGGGATGAAATCAGTTGTGAAACTTTAGGTTGTTTCCTTACATTTAAACCATGGAAACTGGCAACTGGCCTTTCAAGAAATTTTCATGTGTAGAATTTTGAAGAATAAGAATACAGAAACACAACTTGCTTTAACCAATATCGAGCTCGTGTTGAATCAATTAGTAAAGATCTGTGAAAATGAATCTGATCTTGTTAAAGATAGAGTCTGCAATAAAATAAACATCTATTCCAATGATTTTTGTCTTGTTTTCCTACTTATTAGTCAAAGAATGTCTATCAATCTATCACAATGATATAACAGGTTTACTTTCCTAGAGCAGTGATACCTTTCCAGTTTGGGACAGCCCTCCCCCAGGTCCATGTCAAATTCCCTAGCTTTTGTCTTGATTTCCTAGTAATCTACTTGAAAGGGTATCTTGGCTGTGATTCAGGGTATTTATTAGGGGTCTGGTTTGGGATTACCAGCAAAACAGTATCTATTCAAGGACCATCCTTGGAATGTCTTGTCAAGATGTTAGTCTTTGGATAGATGATTTCCCTGCCATTCCTTCTCCTGTTATTGAATCAACAGCGGAATTTTGCGCAGGGGATTGATGTGTGGAAGTTGTGCTTTTTTTTACTGAATATATAGACACAAATATTTAAAATGATCGAATGAAATTAGAGAGCATGATTTTAAGATAGTAGTTGCTGATCCTCCACAAGTTTCATGCTGCTAAATTTCTTTGCTTCTATGAATATCTCAATCTTGCTGTCCCCTTGTGATTGTTTGGTGCTTCTTTTGTTTATCCTTAATGACCTTCATGTTACTATACTTGCAGCACCGCAGCACCTTGGCCTCTGAATTGAAAAAAAAAATGGAAAAGAGTTGCTCATATGCAAATTAGGGCTCCCTTCTAGTTTGTTTTGTAAACAACATGATAATTGGTTAAGGTAACTAACTGATTAATTGTGGCTCATTGAGATCCTCATCGCACAGGAAGATCCATGCATTAGTCTCCTTGATCACAGACTTGACCATTAATGGGGGAAAAAAATGATGTCTGTTTTTGTGGGAACAAAGTCTATGTTTTTTATGCATATAATTTTAATGATGTAGTAGGATTCGGTCTTTAGAGTTGTTAATGGTTGGTGCATGTGGAATTATAAATTTCTCTGTGCTCTTGCAGTTGGACGCTGCGAGGAACAAATCTTTTCTCTTCCTACATTTTTCTTTAACCAAAACTAGAAACCATATTTGCATTTCAATCTGCAGTTTTTCAGTTCTTACTGTGCTGATGAAATCTGTGGAATAACTTATTAGTTTGATTTTGCTTCTTTTAAGCTGCCTTGACCTGGAATTTTCTGTTAGTTTGCAGTTCAATCTTCAATGAGGCACAGTAGAAACGTTTCCAATGACCATCAGCCAGTGATCATGGTTTCGGTACCACACTCAAAAGTTGACAAACAAACTTGAGATTGATGATGAGTATCAGAGTTTCAAGTTTGTTTCTTTACCCCTTTTTTTTTTTTTTCCTAATCATTTGAAGTTGTAGAGGAGATGAACATGTCTGTTGTTCTCCCAGGATATTCTTGTAAATATTATCCAAATAATTAATATAAACTATTTTCAGCATGCTTTTAACCCAATATGCTGTGGAGATTGTAGAGTAACTAATATTATATCATCGGTTATTTTTTTAGCATCATAAAATTGCTCGTTGATATCAATTTTTGACAACTTATTTGGTTACCTCAAATCCTGTTTTGTTCCCTCTACACCTACAAACTAATTGAAGAAGTGTTTAACTTAACAAAGGATGGTGATGGTGATGGTGATGGTGATGGTGTTCATACAAGGATTGCATTTGACATTATCACTCTCCTCCCTCTGCATCTACTGTCTTCTTCACTTTTTTATATTTTTTTATGTTGTTGTAAATGCGAGGGACCAGGTTTGATGTTGTTCTCTTCAAATATACTTCAATCCGGCTTGAAAGGAGTATTTGGGTCTGATTTGTGTTTATTTGAGATTATAGGAGATATTTTTTTTAAAATTGTTTTTTTTGTTCGGAAATACTTTTAAATAATATCTTTTCAAAAAAGATTAATTTTTTATATCAGTAAATCAAAATAATTTAAAAATATTAAAAAAATAATTTGAAGAAAAAAAATTAAAATTTTTTAAAATAAATGTTTGACAGCAAAAACAAACGATGAAATTGTGTCAGCTATAATTTTAAAAATATTTAATTAATTAACACATATTAGACAGCTTTGTATATATTTTAACTAAAAACTCTTTTTAAAATAGAAAAAACATAATTTCATATTCTTTTTAAACATATTTTTTGAAACCGAGTAATTTGCTAAACGATAGCGTAAAGTAAAGTTGGGAGTTGGAGTCGGTAGCATTCATGGTAGGTGAACTCTGTGTAGTGTTATGAGTTATGGGAGTCGGCCAGCCTCCATCATTTTGTTGCTGCGGGCAAAGGATAAACCAAGAAAGGCACATCCAGAGGAAAGTGGGCCAGAAAGGCAGCATTGGCTAGCTTACAAGATTTTGCACGTCATGCATTCATACTATTTGCTGGGGGAGGCGAAAGTGACGAGTCCACCGAAATAGATAAAAAAAAAAGAGATGATGTTTTTGCCTCTGCTCTTCACTGCTTATCCTTTCCCAAAAGTAAGAAGTACCAAAAAGAAAGAAAAAAAACGGGAACTACTGCTGAAGAATGATGACTCAATCAACACTTAAATTGGTTATTAAAAAAAAGTTAATTAATTGTTTTTAGCTACATGAACAATACGGATTATTGATACCGACAAGGATAAGGGAAATATAGACATCGCTAATCACTGTCATTAACCAACACTGTTATAAGCTACAAGTGAACTTTAAACCAGGTTATCAGCTAAACCGAGATCATCTCGGGTTTTATTAGTACGCAAACAAATAAAAGAAACTGACTTTGCACGAGATTGGGAAGGGGGAGCTCAGCTCGCCATAAAAAGGATCAGATCAGCAACCAAAACGGGTCCCAAATCGGCTCTGAATTCCATTTTTTAGCCGTAACCCATGAAAAGGTGAGAAAGGGTTAAGATCAATCATGGTCCCTTTTCTTTGCACATATACTCAAATCAACTCCTATATTCTCTATGAAAGGCAATTTCAGACCCTTCACCCAATTAAATCACAACATAGAATTCTCATTCCCGTTTAATTAATGCAAGAATAGCATTGGTAGGCTCAAATAACATTCTATTTAAAGTAAAAGGATTGGTTTTAACTTAGCCGTAACAAATTTCATTGGCTGACAGCATCTAACTCTTGAGAGATTCCCTACACTTGGTACCTCTCTTTTTTTTTTTTTATTGTACCAGAACACAAAAACCCACCACACACAAACACATGCTCTCTCTCTGGTTTTGTTCTGATTGAGGGGCCAATTTGAATCCAAGTCCTGCTTGTACAAATTAGGGTGGGAAATTGAGCCAATTTCAGCAACTTTCTCTTCCTTTTTTTTCTGTAATAAAGGTACCAATTTTCTTTCGTTTTCTCTTTATTTTATTGTTCATGTTATTATTTCAATTCATTAGGGTTCTTTTATTCTCTCTTTTTTGCTAATTCTGATTGTTTTTAGATTATTTGTTAGTTGTTCGAGGATAAAGTTTCGAACTTTATTGTTTATTTTGGGTTCTTAGTGAAATTGCTTTGTAATTTCTTTTCTGGGTTTCCACCGGAATGTTGTGAAATTAGCTGATTTTTATTAATTTTTTAGGAATTGGGTCCTTTTATTTGGTTGAGGCTGATCAAAAAGATTAATTTTTTTGCCCTTTATCGTTTTGGGATTTTGAAATTCCGAAAACCTGATATTAAATACCTGATTGTTTTCATTGCACCAATGTTCTTTAGTTTAATATTTTGCTGATAGTGACATGGAAGTTATCTTCTTTTAAATCTTTCTGCCTGCTGCAGCTTATTGAATAGTTCCATCAGGTACAATTGAGTGAAATGTTATTGGTTTCCTGTTTACTTGATGAGGTTGCAAGCCTAAACATGAAATCTTTAATTTATTTTGTCTACATTGTTTTAGTAACTGAACACGGATTTTTCGTCCATTTGGTTGATCGCAATAATTGAAAGATGGGTGTTTATGACTGAATTTTTTAGAATCAACTCTGTCCATTCTTTACATACTCACAGGTATTGAAGAATTGCCAAGCTTACTGAGCTACTTGTGCTCTTTTAGTTATCTGTAAATGTTATGCTTTCTCATAGCGGATTACATTTTGGGTTCCAATTTTTTACTTTTTTTTTGTTTTTTTGTTTTTAGGCAGGTAATGGTGGAGGTAAAAATGATAGCTATTTGTCAGTTGGGTGGTGAATTTGTGACGGATAAGGATGGTACTTTGTCGTATAAAGGTGGTGATGCTCATGCTATAGACATTGATGACCAAATTAAGTTCAATGACTTCAAGTTGGAGGTGGCTGAGATGTTTAATTGCAGTGTCAATACCATGTCTCTCAAATACTTTCTTCCAGGCAATAAGAAGACTCTTATTACCATCTCTAATGACAAGGACTTGAAGCGGATGATAAAATTTCACGGGGATTCTGTCACTGCAGATGTTTATGTGATTTTGGAAGATAATTTTCTGCCTGGTGTCTCAAATTTGCCAGCCAGTAGGTAGTCTTCTTGATGCTAAGCTATAACTGTGGTCAATTTATTGATCTGTTGGAGTCACTTTATCAATTCTTGATTTTGTAGATCAAGCAGAACAACTCTGTCTGAAGCAGTGCCTCCTATTGATGCTCCTCTTGCCATTTTGGAGGATATCACTCAGCCTGATAACTCGCTTGTGGCACCTCTTGATCTTGACGTTGTAGATGATACCAATAATGTTGATATTCATATTGAAGATCAGCAGATTGATCCACTTGAAATTTCACCCATTCTTCCTCTTCTTGCTTCCAATGATGAGAAACATGCTAAAGGTGCACAGCAATGGCAGAATACTATTACTGGAGTAGGTCAAAGATTCAGCAGTGTTCATGAATTTCGCGAATCATTGCGTAAATATGCCATTGCACACCAGTTTGCATTTAGATATAAGAAGAACGATAGCCATCGTGTAACAGTTAAATGCAAAGCCGAAGGTTGTCCCTGGAGAATTCATGCATCAAGGTTGTCGACCACTCAACTAATTTGCATCAAGAAGATGAATCCAACTCATACATGTGAAGGGTCGGTGGTGACAACAGGACATCAGGCAACTCGGAGCTGGGTAGCTAGTATTATTAAGGAAAAGTTGAAAATTTTCCCAAATTACAAGCCCAAGGATATTGTCAATGACATCAAACATGAATATGGAATCCAACTAAACTACTTCCAGGCATGGCGTGGGAAAGAAATTGCAAAGGAGCAGCTTCAGGGTTCATACAAAGAGGCATATAATCAGTTACCATTTTTCTGTGACAAGATAATGGAGACAAATCCTGGTAGCCTGGCAACATTCACCACAAAGGATGACTCAAGTTTTGAGCGCCTATTTGTCTCATTCCATGCCTCATTGTATGGTTTTGTTCAAGGTTGCAGACCTCTTCTTTTCCTTGATAGCTTACCTTTAAATTCAAAATATCAAGGTACATTATTAGCTGCAACAGCTGCAGATGGGAATGATAGCGTGTTTCCTGTTGCTTTTGCATTAGTAGATGCAGAAACTAATGATAATTGGCATTGGTTCTTACTTCAAATGAAAACTGCACTGTCAACTTCTTGTCCAATAACATTTGTGGCAGACAAACTAAAGGGCTTAAAGGAATCAATTGCCGAGATATTCAAGGGCTCATTCCATGGCTATTGCCTACGGTATTTGTCTGAGCAACTTATTCAGGACTTGAAGGGGCAGTTTTCTCATGAGGTTAAGCGACTAATGATTGAAGACTTAAATGCTGCTGCCTATGCATGTAGGCCTGAAATCTTCCAGAGGTGCATGGAGAGCATCAAAAGTATTTCACTGGAAGCTTACAATTGGATCCTCCAAAGTGAACCGCAAAATTGGGCGAATTCATTTTTTCAGGGTGCAAGATACAATTACATGACATCTAACTTTGGAGAGATGTTCTACAGCTGGGTATCAGATGCACATGAGTTACCAATAACACAGATGGTTGATGTGATACGGGGTAAGATTATGGAGTTGATTTATACAAGGCGGGCAGATTCCAACCAGTGGCTGACAAGATTAACTCCATCTGCGGAGGAAAAGCTAGAGAAGGAAAGTTTGAAAGTACATTCCCTTCAGGTGCTGCTGTCAGCTGGTAGTATATTTGAGGTTCGTGGAGAATCTGTTGAAGTGGTTGATATCGACCGCTGGGATTGTAGTTGCAAAGATTGGCAGCTTACTGGTTTACCTTGTTGCCATGCTCTTGCTGTTATTGGTTGTATTGGCAGGAGTCCATATGATTATTGTTCAAGATATTTCACAACTGAAAGCTACCGACTGACGTATTCAGAGTCTGTTCACCCTGTACCCAATGTGGACATGCCTCTTGAGAAAGATTCTTCTCAGGTTGCAGTAACTGTAACCCCTCCTCCGACCCGGCGTCCTCCAGGCCGGCCTACCACAAAGAAATATGGACAACAAGATGTAGTCAAACGTCAGCTCCAGTGCAGTAGATGCAAGGGTCTTGGGCACAACAAGTCCACTTGCAAAGTTGTAGAGTGTTAGAAGAGCTTTTGTAAAGTGTTAGGTGCTGTAAGTATTAGCTTTTGCCATGCAATGCAGTTTTACCTCTTCCATGATAAGTGATTTCAATTTTTACTTACTACACGTTTTTAACCACACCCAGAGCTTTTAACTTGTATGCCTATTTTTCAAGGCCATATACCCCGAAATTGATCTATGTTTCTTGGCATGGCTCCGCGTATACATTTTGTTATGTCCTTTTCCACAGGCATACAGTCATATACCTGCTACATGCTTCTGCAAAAAAATTGGTTGCCATTTCAACTTGTCAAGATGTTGACATGAGTATTTGCTCCATCACTTTATATACATGCACGCACACACTCTCACATTTGCCACCTCATGTTTTTACATGACGTGGTGGAGTTCAATTCCTTATCTGTGAATATTGTTCTGGGAAACGCCTACCTGTCCATCTAATTTTGAATTTTGTTGTTTGCATTCAACCAATCAATGCCCTTGTGTTTTATTAACAGGGATGACATCAAGAAGCAGAGGCATCAGAATCTGTACATGTAACAACTATTTTGAAGGGCCAGAAAGACCTATTAAAATGCTTGATTTAAGTGACTTGAATTGTGAGACCTTTAGTTTTGTACGGTTGGTTGCTTATCTTTATCTGGTGTTGCCTTTGAGCTTTATTTCTTTCGGAAATTCTTACTAGTTTGAACAAGAGTGCAATGACCGTAATAATAATGCTAGGAACGCGTGTTGCTGATGTAAACAAGAGTATTTATGCTCAGATTTGTTATATGAGAAAAGGCTCATCTAGGTTTCAACTTTATTCAGACGAGGATACAGCATTGCTGCTTATCCCATCTGTGTTTCTTGTTAACTTTGTTCTTGAATTAGTTCGTGCTCTTGTTTGTGGATGACAGGGATAAAATCATAGGCCATGACTTATGAAGCTTTACGCTTCCATTGCAAAGAATGGTATGGTTCAAGATGGATGGGAACCATGGAGCTCTACTTTTGAAGGTGGCAACGGCAATGGCTTGCACTCTTAACCCCTACACAATTTATAGGAATTGACTGAACATGGGGGGAGAATTCATGGCTTAGCCAATGGAAACTGGCATAATAAACAACATAATCCTGAGAGAACAGAGTTATCATCTATGGAATAAATATGATAAAAAATGGCTTGGCGTCCCACCATTTCATCCCATTCTTTAAGCCATGGGCGATCCGAAGTGCAGCAAAGCTGGATGATATCATGATAATCACGAAAATCAAGTTGTTTTCTAATGGTAAAGGAAAGAATAATCTTAGCTTGCACATGAAAAATAAGTTTAATAACATTTCCTCAATTGAAATTTGGGTCACTAAAACATATGTTCCTCTTAGTGACAAATTTGAATCACTAAAACATCTATTCCTACAAAAAGAAAAAGAAAAGGACCCTACCCTACGTCATTGTTTCCTCAGATCTTCAATAAGCTTCAACACTTCACCCCGCATTGTTGTCTCCAGATATGCATTAACCTCCCTTTCAACAGCAGACAACCAGTCACCATCACTGCCATTCCTTTCACATGAATGCCATCGGCAAATAACCTCAGCAATGGCCATAACATAAAGCCCACAGTCAAATCCATTTGTCTGCTGTGGTGTTTTAGCTTCTTTAAAGAAAGGAACAGCAGCAGACCCTACAGCTTTCATTTTCAGAGTCTTAGCACCATCTTTTGATGATGATTCACTGGCTGTGCCCATGAATCCCTTTACAGCTTTGTAGAGCTTCAAGGCATGATATCGGTGCATCCCCGGCAAGCTATCAAAATGCAGAAAGTAATTCTGGCTCCTATCATAAACAAGCAAGCTCCAATGTGTTCCCCTTTCAGCTGCACTGAAATCTTCGTTATCATTCACAGTAAAAAGAATGAGTTTCTTACTTGAAAACTTAAGAGGTTCCACAAAATCATTGACAAGACTCTGTTGATCTTGGCAATTTGCGAACCAATAAGATGTGGAAGGTGGAACTAACAAGATATCATTAGCATCAGCGTTATAAGAAGAAGATAAGTAAGCAAAATAGAAATCAATAATTTGGTCATTAAGATAGCAAGGTCCTTTAAGGATATTCAAATCTGAAACTCTCAAAACCACATCCTTGTATGACAAAACAATCTCTTTGTCATCCATTGATTACAAGAACCTGCAAAATAACACAAACCAAGATAAACAATCTCTTTGTCATCCATTGATTACAAGAACCTGCAAAATAACACGAACCAAGATAAAAACAAAAAAGATTCTCCGCAAAAACAACAAAACACAATACCAAAGTATCTTACTTTTAACTCAAACTGACAACAGGTTAAGTTAAAGAAACAATATTTACTCACATGGGAATTAGATTAAGACCCAGAAAACAAAAATTTATAACTTTTAACAAAAGCCCAGATATCCAATCCTTCACAAAAACTGAAATTATAAGAAACTATTAAGCAAAACTTAGAAGAATAAAAAACAAAACTAACCTTATGGGCTTTTGAAACTTTGAACCCTGAACCCCTTAAACCAGAAAACAAAAATTTATAACTTTTAACAAAAGCCCAGATATCCAATCCTTCACAAAAACTGAAATTATAAGAAACTATTAAGCAAAACTTAGAAGAATAAAAAACAAAACTAACCTTATGGGCTTTTGAAACTTTGAACCCTGAACCCCTTAAACGTAATAGAGTAATGAACTTGTTTCAAGAAAAGATCAAAGCTTTGCAAAGAAATATCCGGCTTTCTATATATAGAGCACGATGCAATCCTAAGCAAACCATTTGGCTTTTTCTTAATGGTAATTTCAGATTTATCCTTGCAGTTTAGGTGAATTAATAATGAGCCCCCAAAATGTTCAATATTAGCCACCCCTATCGTATGTTTTCATTTCTCAGCTGACCTACTAAGGTTCTAGTAAAGTTTCAATCACCCACCTTCTTTGTTAACAGAAGTTGTGGAATAATGATTTTGTAGAGTTAATATCAGTCAAGCACCTTGGAAACTTAGCTATGTTTGGTATTGTGGTGTTCTTATAGGTTGCATCGCAATAAAAACATGATTTTCATGTTTCATGTTTCTATTATGGCACAACCTACAATATAATAATAAACAGGTACTTAGCCTAGTTAATAAATTATTTATTCATATTATTGTTTAAGATTTAAATTCCAGAGAGAAGGAAGGGTTAACGAATCTTAAAATATTATATATTTTAGTTCTTGTATGTTTAGAAAATTTAATTTACACTATTCAAAAAATCAGAACTTTTTGTGCTATAATTTTTTTTTTTATCTAAAGTACCGATTTTATGCAATAAAACGAAAACGTTTTTAGATAACTTAACCTTTTATGTTGAGGATTTACTGTTTGTATGACAGAAGGAATTGATGGAGGATTGTTGTACAGGTTGTGGACCCAATTGATAAAGAATATAGTTTTGGGACCAAATTAAGAGCTTGGTAATAGTTGGGGGACTAGTACGAGGGTAGACCAATAGCCAAGGTGAAACTCTCAACAAATGGCGAGTAACAAACACCCTTATGCATCTCGTCAGAAACGAAGTCCTCAATTGCAAGGAGTTGAGCTAAGGAAGGACATCCTCAACTCAAACAAACACAGCCGATCAGTCTCTGGTGCTTCCCTTTGTCAGGTCAGTCATATGTCAGTCTTCATTGTCTGGTGTTTAGTAAAAAGTAACATGCTTTCACATTATTTTTGCCTTCATCAAGCTTAAAAAGAAACAAAGTTGTAGCTGTGACTGACTGCAATGCTCTCTCCTTCAACACTTTCGAAGACAATTCCCAAATGGCTCATTCTAAAATCATTCATTTCTTCAGTATCTTGCACTAATGCCATCCAAATTAACCCAGAAATCAATCAAAACACACCAAATATTACTGATTTTGATGCAAAGATTCAATCTTTGAGAAATAAACTGTGCCCAGATTACTTAATCAAGGTTTTGAAAAGCACCAGTGATATTAACTCTGCTGTTAAGCTATTCAAATGGGCTTCCCTTCAAAGAAGGTTTAACCACACTGATGATACTTATTATTGGATTATTTTCAAGTTGGGCATGGCTGAAAATGTTGAGGAAATGGAGGGGTTTTGTCAAAATATGGTGAAAGATAGGTGCCCGGGTGTAGAAGATGTTCTTCTTTCATTGGTTGATGCATTTGTTAGAAATTGTAGGCTTAATGAAGCACTGCGTGTTCTTTTTAATATGAATTTGGCTGGTATTAAGCCTTCAATTGATTTGTTTAATTTTGTATTGGGCGCTCTTGTGGAAGAGAAGAGAGGGTTTCAAGATGTGGTTTTTGTTTATAAGGAGATGGTGAAAGCAGGAGTGGCACCTAGTATTGATACTTTGAATTATTTGCTGGAGGTTTTGTTTGAGACAGATAGGGTTGATTCTGCTTTGGATCAATATAGGAGAATAAACAAGAAAGGTTGTATTCCTAATAGTAGAACTTTTGAGATAGTAATAAAAGGTCTCATTGCCAAAAATAGAGTTGATGATTCAGTTACCATTTTGCATGAGATGTTGGAACTCGGATGCCTGCCTGAACTGAGATTTTTTAGATCTACAATACTTTTGTTTTGTGGGGAAGATAGACTGCAACAGGGGATAAGGTTGTTTAGGAAGATGAAAGATTCTAATTTTACCCCGGATCCCTTTATTTATGGAGCTTTGATACAGTGTTTGTGCAAGCACCTTAGGTTGGATGAGGCAGTAAACCTTCTTGAAGAGATGATGGAAAGTCGGTTAACTCCTGATAATAATGTTTTTGTGGATATTGTAAATGGGTTTTGTAAATTAGGGAAGATAAATGAGGCTATTAAGCTCTTGGAAGATAAACGTGTGCATGTAACTTCTCCACACAATGCATTGCTCAGATGTTGTTGTGATGCTGATAAATTCTTCATGGCCAAAGGTCTCCTTGAGAAGATGTCTGAGAGAAATATCGATGATTGTGATTCTTGGAACATTCTTATCAGATGGCTTTGTGAGAAGGTGGGAGTGATGAATGCATATGAACTTCTAGGTAGAATGATTATATCTTCTTTGATTCCTGACTGTGCCACATATTCCGCTCTTGTTGCTGGCAATTGTAGATTAAGCAAGTATGAAGATGCTCTACAGCTATTTCTTCAGCTTCATGCCAAGTTCTGGATTTTAGATCCTGCTTCTTACTCTGAGCTAATTGAAGGACTGTGTAGGGGAGAAAAGTATCTAGAGGCTGTTAAAGTGTTTTGCTACATGTCTGAGAACAGATGTTCTCTTCAGTCTTTGTCGTTTAATATGTTGATCGAGGGTGTTTGTAACATGGGAATGCTTAATGAAGCTGTCAGGCTACAATTGTTGGCTTATAATTCTGGCACTTCTTGTTCCAATGCTACATGCAATTATATAATGCTTGGATTGTCTAAATCAGACAAGGGAAAACACATGCTTGCTTTTCTCTCACAAATGTTGGTTCAGGGTACCAATCTTGATATGGAAGCATATTGCATTTTGATACAGAGCATGATTGCACAGAAACAAATAAAGGATTGCACTTTGTTTCTCAATGTGATGGTTAATGAGGGCTTGGTACCTGATTCGGACACATTATATAAGCTACTGTCATGTTTGGCCAATCATTCTCAGTTGTATTTGATATCACTTTCACTTGATAAACTTGTTTCTGACTGTGAAGTTCTAGATTCAGCTATGTATAACATACTTATTAATGGTCTGTGGAAAGAGGGCAACAAAAATGAGGCTCATCGACTGTTAGACTTGATGCTGGAGAAGGGTTGGGTCCCAGATTCTATGACCCATGGATTGTTGATTGGCTCTGGTAATAGGGAGGGGACAGGTAAGGGGAAATTGACATATGTTGATAGCATCAAAGATAGTGTTAGTGACATTCTAGTCGAGGGATTGGGGGAAACATGAATCTGCATTCACTGAATGCCTTTTTTAAGGTGAATCGAATGCTAAGTACTTCCCCTTCCTTTCATATGTGGCAATTCTGCCAAGACGTCTTTGTTAGTTGGAGGAATAATTTGCAAGCCACATACTAGCTGAGGGATTGGGTGTAACATGAATCTGCATCCACTGAATTTTGGAAAGATAGAAGATCTCAATTTTTGACTCATTGCTGAGCCCAAATGGTCAGCCTGCAAAGGTAATTTTTTGTCTTTGTGATGATATTTCTTATTTTCTCTTATAAATCTGTTATTCTTTATTTTCTTGTTGTATTTTCTACTTCCATACTATTCAATTTTTGCATCTAAAATATCCAAAAAACTCATCATTTTGATAGTGTTGCACGGGCTGCTTCTATCAATCACAAATGTGGGTCACCTTTCCCATCCAGATGAGGGTCTCTCTCTCTCGTGTGTGACAAGAAAAATTTGTATTTTTCCATTAGTAACTAGATAGCATGTAGACTTTTCTGAAGCAAATATCATAAACTGGGTGGTTAATTTTATTGTTTCCCTATTAGGGAAACCTGTGGCATTTTGTACACTATTTTCATCTTCATCTTGAACATCAACTATACTATTTTTTGGCTTCATCTGATGCCATGGAGTCGTGTACACCCACACTTGCTGATAATCACCTCTTTTCTTTTCTTTTTGACAAACATACACAACTCAAAAAACTGTGGTCCTTTTTACCGAACAAAATTTTGTAGAATTTCTACCTTAATAAAAAAAAGTTAGTGCATAAACGGCATCTTATGTTCTAAAAAGAACTCAGAATCAATCTGCATTTGCATTTTTTGCCTTCTTATTCACTATAATTCTAATGTGGACTAGCAACTCATGACCAGGGCAATTCGCACATGATAGATGGACTAATCACTATGGGTTGTTTTGATGTTTTCAGGTGCCTTGGAAGGTGACTGCAAATAGGAGAGATGATGGATCTTTAGAACTAGGTAAATTGATCTTCTCTCTTTATATTTTTTCGCTTTTGCATTGAATGAAAGGATTGAGTTTCTCGTTTTCTCAAGTATTATTGCTTGGTGAGTTTGTTCTTTTTATCTGGGATTTTGCCATGACAATAAATAATTAGTGCCAATTTCGTTATATGCTTGATTTGATGGGTATTCACCTCCAACTTTTTTGAGGCCATTTGAATGCCTGATTTGAAGATTCTTTACCTGGTTTTTTTTTTTTTTTTCAAATTTCCACTTGATTTTTGTGCTATTTTGGTAGTTTTAACTTGTGCATTATTTTGGTTACCTAAGTAATGTTCTTATGCATACAATGGTGGCTTTCAAGGTCCCAATTTCTCATTGGCTGTTGTTTTTATCATTTCATTGTTTTGATTTCTTCAATTCTTACTACCTCTTTTTACCTTTTCTTCTTCTTTCTTTTCTCCTCTGCTTTGTCTGCATTCGCAGTAGTTTTATCCATTTTGGGGGGGAAGGGGGTTGTTTATTGTCATTGTATTTTGTAAATTGCCTAGTTATCATGTCATTATTAAGATTCATTAGTGGTCAAGAGGAAGGGGTTGTTTAAATTTTTAGCAAATTCATTTGCTTGTAAATTTATTTTTGGTGTTTGGTTGGCTGTCTAATTAGGTAAATTATGTTTCCCTCTTGTTGCTTGATTTGGATCCGTTTATGTTATTGTGCTAATTTAGTTTCCCTTGGTAATTTGTCTATTTTGCCTAAAACAGCAGGTTGCCAGAGCCTAAATCTACAATCACCATGATTTTAAAATTGCATTTTTTTTGTTTCTATTTCAGTTGAATTTGTAGGGATTGGTTCCTGTGAGGTTAGGAGTCGATATTTTTGCTCCTTTCAAAAATTATGCTCAACAATAAGTTAGCATTGTACAAATTCACTGCATCTTCATTATATATTTGAGAAACCAGGTGCTTTTTTTTCCCCAATCCTTTTGTGTGCCAAAGCAACATAGCTTATTAGGGGTTGTAAAATCTTATGTACCCAGTTGTCATATCTAGCCTTGAAATGCATTAGAAGGGTCACATTCTAATCCTTTCTGGATTCCTATATGAGTGCAGTCTCTTGGTGATTATGTGATGGGATATAGAGACTAGACTGCGACACTGATTTTTGTCCTGTGAAACATGCAGGGTGTCAACACAGCATATGGAAGAAAAATAGACTTGCCTACAAGCTAAATATATTTTCTGTTCAGAAATTCATCTAACTTGCATTCAAGCTCGAGGATGCCCTCTTTCTCCTCTTATCTCCAGCTTCTCGGATCTTAATGTCCATTTGTTTGCAGGCAGTTCCAGATGTATTTGTAGCTAAATTTGCTTGTTTAAAATCTTCAGTTGGTTTCTTTTGATCAGGTTCGGGTCTATTTTTCTCAATTCCTAATGGACGGTTCACAGCAAATTGATTGCTCTTGGAATTGGAAGGAATTGTTTAAGCTCGGAAGTATCATGTGGGTCAAAGTAAAGTAGTACAAGTTTTTTTGGAGGCCATTGCATACCCCGTAATTAAGATTCAGCTTTATCAACTGGCTGTCCATTTTAGTAGACTCCCTACCAAGTACAGACAATTGGAGAGGAGGAAGCAATCAGTCCTATTTGTGATTATGCAGCAGGACTAATGAATGTCGTGATCACATCTTCTTCTCTTGTGCTTTTACTAAAGGAGTATGGCAGCAAGTTTAGCTCTGACCAAGATAAACAGAGAGGTGGGGGGGGACTGAAATTCTGAGTCAAGTTGTCTCATTCAATCTCGGCAGAATTTTTTTATTTTTTATTTTTGGCTTTAAGCTGCTGTGACATGTTTGGAAAACCAGAAATAACACGATTCACAAGGCTGGAGATTTTTCAGGATATTTTATTTTTGTTTTTTCTTTCATTTGTCTAGGAAAGCTCTGTGTCGCCATTTTGTTGCAACACATACATGGCATAGAGGTCTTACTATTTAAAAAGAAAAGAGTCGTTTCTCCTTCCCATAGCAAGGACCATGATAGGTGGAAAACTCGAACCGAGCAATTCAGCATCCTCTTCCTTTTTTTCAATGACAGCCACCAGGATTTGAGAGAGAGAGAGAAGATGATTGAAAAAACAAAATATTCAAGCCAGGTGAACAGGCTGCGTACTCCTGGCCGCATATCCGCACCTGGAGTACCTAATAACCTGCAGCACCAAGAGTTCCATAACATATAAAGACAAATACAATTAATAAAGCAAGAACAAAGCCATTCCACTAGACAAAACCATCATCTTGCCAAACAAGAAAATGTGATGGACTGTTACAGTTCAGAGTCTCCAGGGAAGATTAGTAATTCTAAAGCTGGCAGCAGGCAGATTACTGGATCAAATCCAAGGATAAAGAGGGAGGAAGAAGGAAATCTGTACCATGCATACATCTACTTCAGTGAAAAATAAATACATCAATTTCTTGAGATGAAAGTACAAAAGCCAATGATTAATTTATCGAACAAACATCAGAATCTTATGCATGTCAAAACTTGGAGATACATCGCTTAGCAAATCTCAAGTTATCTAACTCAAATGATAACGACGATGAATCTTTGCATTGCCTGCAGTCAACTGTAGAAATTAGATGATGGTCATCTCCAATGATAAAATGGCACAAGGAATACGCTACTTCGAGCTAGAAATTAATCTGCTGACTGAACAATCCTTCTTAACAATTACACTCACTAAAATCTTAGCTATGATTAACGTTCTTTACTCTATTTTAATCTCGATCTTACCTAAAAACCTCGAAATGACGTAAAATAATGTCTAGTCATGGAAAAAAAATCACTTAATATCTTCTTATTTAGTTTGTTTGGACCAGGAAAAGGTTCGCCCTATCACACAAAAAAATCCCCAAAAAAAGTACAGACAGTCACAAACCAAATCCCCCTCCCTCCCGCGGCCTCCCACCACCACAATCCCAACAGAAGAAAATCGGTCCTTGTCAGTCCCTGGAAGAAGAAGAAGAAGAAGAAGAAGAAGAAGAATGCTGAAGAGATCGCTACACAAAAACTCTCTTCTCAGACGTTCTCCCAGCTGTGGAAGCAGAAATTAATGTGATGTAGTAGTTTGTTGTTATTATTTTTACATAATTGAGGTGGATAGTGGTGGTCTGTCTCCTCATCATAACATTTTCTTGCCATTCTCTTACAGTTTCTGCTGCTACCATTTCTTTTTTTAATTTGTTATTTTAGCCAAAACTAGGCAATACTAGCATAATCCAAATTCATAAAGATGACATATATGTAAATTCAGTTTTGAGGATCATGAACTCCCTACAATTTCATCACAACTTGATCACAGTAAACTGAAACAAGACTCTTCGCGTAATTATCAAGAGCCATATCAAACCAAGAAGTAGCTTTATTTTTGGGAATCCTCCGTTCCAATTCTTGAGCTACAAGATTGTATAATTGCAAGTGAAAACAAGATTCATCGTCCATCTCCCCTGGTATAATTTCTTCATCCTAAATTTGATGCAGGTTGTTCTAATCAGCCAGTTATGGATCTGCCATAACTAGACTACGTGGATAGCTTTGCAAGAATGTTTATTGTCAAGGCTGAGCCGTGCAGGGTGATTGGCATGATGAAAAGGCCTATAACTTTTTATCCACCATCGTAGCAAATAATCCTTTCTACTCCATCAGGTAACTCACCTCAGAATCGTTGTACGGAAGGGTTGTTTTTGTCTCCAGGAAAACAACATCACCCATGTTGAACATTAGAATAGTCGATCTCCAACACTGAGTTTGAAAAGCTTTTACGATACCACACTCCATTCACAACTACACAAGTCTAGCGAGCGAGAGTGCTGACGTATCATATTCACCAATACTAGGGTGGACATCCTCAACATCTGTCCACACACCTGTAATCGGTGTGAAAACCTCAGCATCGGATATGAAATTGTACTGATTATCTGTACAACTTGCAACAATTTGATTTGATTTCAAACCATAGGCAATATGAAAACAACTATCACTGCATATAAGAATTTTAAGAGAGGGCAAGTGGCGATGGATTTTAACAAAAATTAACAGGTATAGCCGATGGTGAGACCTAGTGATGCAAGTGTTTCTGTCAGTTACGGATCTGCTACAGCTGGGTTACGTTGATAGTTTTGCAGACATATTTATGAATTGATAAGACAAGGTTAAGTTCGATAACGCCTGAATTATACACAGTGATCGGCCTAACAAGAAGATCCATGAATTTCAAAAATTAATATATCATAGAGATTAAAATATTTCAATTAAGTTATTTGAACTTCTATATATGAAAAATATATACAATGTGCAAAAGTTATCGCTTGAAGTAAAAACCTTGAGTTTGTTAATTGATAGGTAAGCCCCTGAGGAATGATTTTAAGAAAGAAGGCAGCAAGCAAAAGGGATGCTCAAAGTTCCAACAGAGAGTTATCCAACAAGATGCGGTCGGTCTTGAGTGTCTTTGATAGCACAAAAGTCAAAGTCACCGGACATTTAGACTTTTTGAAACACGGAGTCTGACTTATATAACTGAAAAGGACAGGGAGGAGGTAGAAGAAGTGGTAGTACAATGTCTGAGTTCTCTGCATTGCAGTGTGAAGAAGTCAGCTATGTAAGAAACAGAAGACGGTGATCAGTCTCGAAAGTGGAAATCTAGAAAAAGGAAACCAGTGGCATCTCAAACCAAAAATATCGGCTACATCGAGCAAGCGATGGCCAAAACTTTCATTTTCAGCATGAAAAGATTAGAGAGAGAGAGAATTTAAGCATAGCAAGAGCCAACTCAGCTAAAAGGTTTCATTTTCCTTGTCTGCTCGTTTGTTTATAGGGTTACATAGACATAGAATGCAGCATTACTCAGTTCCCAGCATATGGAACCAGAACTGTGGCAGTGACATCTAGAAGAGTAAAGGGGCCAGAAAGAGAGACCTCTGAAAGAGAATGATAATGAGGAAAGACTCGGCTAATATCATTTCATTTAAATGCTTTCACATCCATCAAAATTACACAAGCCAGACAGAACTAGAGGTACCCACAAAATGCTTCGCAAGCAGCTCCGCGAGCATGCATTCAAACTTCTTTATTTGAGGTTTACACATACTTACCGAACAGTGGAAAGATAAAAAAAAAAAAGGCTCAAGGATCTGAAAACCAGAGAAGTTGCATGAACATCATCTTTGCAAATTGCAATGACCAAGTTCGACAACGCTTTGAGGTATATAATTCTTAGCATCCAGTCCCTGCAGCATACACCCATCATTATTTGTTGAGTTCTCCCATTCTGACTTCATATCTTCATGACTAATCATGATCAAAATGTGATAGGTCAGTTTCTGGTAGACAACTTCCAAATTTGCAGAGTTGCATAATAATTTCATATTTCTTTGCTGAGTAACTTGGCGCCTTCATCACTTAACTTCCATCTTCTGTATGTAAACTTGTTAAAAGGAATATATGCTAGAAAAATATATAATCTTCAACCACAGTTTCTGTAGATGGGTTGAATTGAAGCTCAGGTTTCATACTAACAAAGCAAAATCCCAGAGATGTGAGAGATGTCCGAGAACAGAATGAAGACCACCACCCCATTGCACTACGTCCACTTTGAAAGGAAGACCTAACCGCGCATAGTAGCAGAGCTAGAAAGATGTGCCCCCTGAAAAACTGTCACCTTGACTTAGGTTGTCGAAGCACTTCTTTTAACTTTCCCTCAGGATAAACCTGGGAGATCTTCTCCGGCAACTTAAGATTAATATAAGATGGCCATTGCACTAAACATACCAGCATAAACAAACTCTAACCATTACTACCTATTCTCTAATTCTAAGGGCAAGAAGCCTCTTTTAAAATCAACCCCACTCACAGCCAAATGTGCCCTCTGTGGTGCCTGAATCCCAACCAAATGTGCCCTCTGTGGTGCCTGAATCCCCACCAAATGTGCCCTC
>Ga0325411_1001443_pt1 | contig 26536 bp, 19 predicted proteins | sample PopdelMetagenome_13_FD_206181 | JGI IMG/M metagenome (GOLD analysis project Ga0325411, IMG submission 206181) | Populus deltoides microbial communities from Bellville, Georgia, United States - Xylem-PdIQD-R4 | ecosystem: Host-associated > Plants > Phyllosphere > Stem > Wood/Secondary xylem... | reverse complement strand
AAATAGTTCAAGCATCTTAAAACACATGGTTTAAATAAAATTCATACATAATTTAAGTAACTTTTCATTAACTAACAATTAACAAACTTAAAACAAACAATCTGCTGGTGTTCAAGAATATGCACATACACCAAAACATCATTTCTTTCCCTTTCCATCTTCACATAATTGCATGATAATTCCATGAGCATTAAAGTTAGGCAGAACAGACAAAATTATCAAGCAGATCCATATGCCCATATGCAATCTCACCACAGATCTTTTTAGCACATGATATTCCAATTGCTTACTTTTTGTGGTGCATTATGACCCTTTGGGACTGCAAATACTTTATTGTCAAGAGGGATGTCAATAGATGACCATTTTGATTGAATGAAAGCATTTGTTATCCCAGCATTTCCATTCTCGAGAAAGCCCGAGAAAATGATGAACACCAGTATAAGTGAAGCAACATGGATTGTGTCTCAATAACCTTTGGCATGATTGTTGATCAATCAACCAATAACAATTCAATAGTTTCATCCCATAGTTAATGAAAATAATCAATCACAACGAAAAATCAACAAAAATAGCCTACTATCCATGTTCAACTAGTAATTCTCCTCTAAAACCATATTTTCCAAAAACAAATAATTCAACAGCTGCACGCAGAATTAATGCCAATAAATCAATCAATCACATAGGCAAATCAACAAAAAAGGAAAACAAACACTACTATCAATTTGGACCAGTGATTTCACTATGGAACCATATTTTCATTCTAGGATTTCAAAACCTTTTTTAAGCTCTAAGCTCAAATAATCCACACTAACCAATTATTTGTACAATCGATTTCCAACTCTAAAATCAAACAAACACAAGCCGTTTTGAAATCCTTCCAAAAACATTAAAAAAAAAAAGAACAAAAGCATTACTTTGCAACAAGAAAAATGGCTAACAAAGTTTTGTGTATTTCAAACATAACCAGCAAAAACCAAGACATCAAAGTCAGCCAGCAACGAAAGAAGGCTAAACACTTTCCTCATTCTAAAACGAGCAAAGAGAAAAACATAATAATCGTACCGTAGAGGGAATACAAGACTGCAAAGGATTGCAAGGCAAATCATCCACATAATAATAACATATAAATAATGTATAAAGGACTGCAAGGCAAAGAGAAAAACAACAACCTGAGTTAATAAACTTTCAACATCATCGTCATCATTTTAACCATTGAATTGATGAGAAATCGTACTTTACAACATTAATTTGAAGAGGGTGGCAGAGGTGGTCATGTGATGATAATATATGGAGAAAGGGAAGAGGAGGAGTAGGTTAGCAGGGAAGAACGTGGTGGCGATTTAGGGAAAGGGATTGGCAATTTGGGGAAAGGGGAAAGGAGAAAGGGAAAAGGGGGAAGTGTGGAGTGTCCGGCGGGGGAGTGGGGAGTTGGACCGATTTTACGCGAGTTTGACCAATTTTACTGGTTTTCGAGTTTTTAACCCGATTTAACACATTTTTATGTTTTGACTCCTAAAATCGTACGATTTTACGAGTCAGAACGCATTTTTGATAACCTTCGTTACCACAATACCAAATACGTTCTAAATATTTATAATTCCTGTTCGGAAAATCTATAGCTTTTAGATACAAGTCGTCTTTGAAAAACTATAAATTATAGGTTTTTAAAAACAAAACATAAAAAATAATAATATTAATTTTTAAAATATTACCAAACATTTTAAAGCCATAACCATAGCTAAAAACCATAGCCACAACCAAAATCATGATTTTCGAACTAGACACTAAATCAATATGAGTACATGTATTTAAGCATTCTAGGAGAGATTTAATCTCAATTAATGTACTAGCTAGAAAATTTTTGATGCCCTCTGAATGAGCCTCCTAAAGTTGATTAATAATCATACTTTTTGTTGTGTTTTTCGCTAAGAAATTTGCGTAGGAGTTGGACTCCCTGCATTCGTGCTTGATTTTCACCTCCCACTATCTTGTTAACATATCCTGAATATCCACAACTATAGAATTGAAGATATGTAACAAAGGGACATTCACTTTAATAAGTTTTATAGCATCAAGAGAATCATAAAGACAAGAAACATTCCTGTAACCTTTATCCCAAGCAATCCTTAAACCATGTATGATTGCTTGAAGCTCTCCCAACAAATTAGTTCCAATACCAGCAAAACCAGAAAAACTAACCAGACACGATCCATTAATGTCCCTAATCAATCTGCCGTACCCCACATTCCTCGAATTGCCATGGTAACTTCCATCCACATCCAACATGATATGATCCTCCTTAGGATGTTTCCCAGCAAACATTAATTACATGCTTCTTCTTGTAGTTGTGAAACTCAAGAAACTTATCAATATCTACATTACATAGAATTATTTATTATGTCACCCACTAAGCCCTAACATTACTACCATAAAAACCATCATATTCATATGCATCCATGTCCACCACATCCCAACTAAAAAGAGAGAAGTTATATCAAAATATATAAACTTCATGATCCATTTGTAAATTGATCTAGTCATAAAATCATCCTTGTTGGCCATGCCTAAATCTTTCTAGATATCTTGAGCCATGCCACAATCACGTAAACAATGAATGACATTCTCATGTACATCCAAGCGATGTGGACATATAGAGTTAGACGAGAGGTGGTAATGAAATATAGTAGAATTAGTTGGCAAAGCATTATGGAAAATTTTCCAAATGAAAAGTTTCATTTTCTCAGGGACTCTCAGTTTCCAAATCCAAGATCAACAACCATCCACATTAACTTCTTTTTCCCGAACGAGTAGCCAATGGAAGGCAAACTTAGAGCTTTAAGTACCAATCAAGCACACCAAATCTTTGTTCGTACTTTACTAATTAAAAGGAATAGCCATGATTTTTAGCTCAATATGCTCTGAAATAATTATGGCTAAAGATCAAAATTCCACATACCATTACATCATATATTCTTCACCACCATATCCCTATCCATTACATTTATAATGTCCACTATAGATCCTAGCCTACCATCTTTTAACCATTGATAAACTAGAGAGAAACATTCATTTTTACCCATTGATTTATAACCATCCCTAAGTTGAAAAAATGCTTTTAAAATTGATCTCCACGTAAGACATGCAAGTTGGGGAATTCCATCTAATTAGAAAAGATTCTGCCTTGGGAGATATTTATGATTATAAATCTTGACCCAAAGCTTGTGTGGATTGTTAAACATATATATTCCAAGCTTGTTTTCCAAGTAAAGCAATGTTTATTTGCCTAGCATCCCTCATCCCAATGCCTCCATATTTCTCGGGTTAAGCAAGCAAAACCTATTTCACCCATTGTATGTCACATCATGAATCTTTGTTTCCGCAAATAAAGCTTCTTATCTTTTTAATTTCAGAACAGACACTTAAGGTAGCCAATAATTCTACATAGTATAAATAGGAATAAATGACACAACTGAATTAGCAAGAGAGATTCTCCCTGGACGATTCAGAAGCTTTTCTTTCCACGATGCTAGCCTCTTGCTAATTTTTTCCAATAAGAAATTGAAGTCTGCCTTTTTCATCCTCATATGAAAAATAAGAAACCCAAGATACTTGCTAAAATCCATGGTAAAACAAATTGAAGATTGTTGGGTAAAAGCCATCAACTCTAGGGGATTTAAATGAACCCATTCTTATAAGAGCTACATTAACCTTCTGTTTCAATACAAGTTTGGTAAGCTCTAAAATCCCTTCCTGAGATAACATTAGTAAGCTATTCAATTTGATGAACCTAGGCTCTACCACATCTCTAGTGTGGTCTTTATAAAGAAATAAAGAATTTACAGAGAAAGGATTGAATATGACTTAGATAACACTAGGGTTTATGAACACCAACATGTTAACACCAAACAAACTACCTAATAGGGGGTTGCCTATGCACTACACAAGTAAGATATCGTTTAGAGATAAATTAGTGGGAAGCAGAAGTCCTCCACCATATAGTGAGAAGAGGGATCTATTAAAGAGTAAATTAGTAAGGATTGAATATGAAACCGGGAATATACTCCTTTCGAAGGTCTTCGTTGATGATTCAATGTTCATACAATTATGTAACTCATGGATAGACTCACTAGTGGTTAAACTTTTGAGTAAAGATATTGGGTTTAGGTTGATAACTTCACATTTAAAAGGGATATGATATTTATCTCGATGTTTTGACCTTATGGATGTTGGAAAAGGATTTTATATGGTGAAGTTGGATATGGAGGAGAATAGAGCCAAGGTTGTGAATAGAGGGACATGGATGATATTCGACCATTACTTGACAATGAGAACGTGGTCGTTTTATTTTGTTGCATTGAATGCCATGATTGATAAAAACCCCTAGTTTGAATTTAGTTTACTATAACAATAATTTTCTAATGGCTTTAGCAGTGGCCCTCGAGAAGCCTATTAAAATGGACTTAAATATTTTAAAAGTAAAAAGAGGTTGATTTGTGAGGATTTGCATGGAAATTGACTTGATTCAATCGGTGGTTGGCAAAGATTGTATTAGGGATCATTGGTATAAGGTAGGATATGAGGGACTTCATGTTATCTATTATAGATATGGTTATTACGGTCATAATAACAAGGATTACAAGATTGAAAATGATAAGTTTGACCCTAAATTTTCTCAGGCTATGCCAAGGGTGTAGGAGCAAATCAATGAAAGGAATGGTGAAAGTCAAAAGACAAATGACATGGCTTCAGCTACAACATTAAAAACCAACGAGATCTAGGAGATTGGCTTATAGTTACAAAAACAAATGTCCATCTAAGAATGAAAAGGGGCGCGTTTTAAGGGAGTAACTTATAAATAACATATTTAATTCATTGAAGTTGGCTGATGATGTGGAAATTCACACATTTTATAAAGGTGAACCTAGTGGAGCTAAAGATACAATGATGAGCTCTAACCAAAGCGCCTTATATGAAGCCCAAAAAAAGAAGAGATTGAGGAAGGAGAGGTTGGATATTCTAGTTTTGGGAGGCCTAATTGGTTTATCTGTTGGGAGTAAAGCGGAAGCAGATAAAGGAAATAAAGCTAAAGAAGTGCAGAAGCCCACTTCTAGGCCTTGTTTTTATGAAGTTGATAGCTCGCATATTGAATTTAGCCCTACACTTTCTGGTATGGTCTTTTATATAGGTGACAAGAATGATACGCAGCTTCTGCAAAGGAGATATCAGCAATGTGGGATTGGTAAACAGGGTAAAAAACAATTAGCAAGTATGAGAGATGATAATTTGCTTATGATGAAGGGTTTAGAGGTTGAGGATTTTCAACACGAACCTAGAGAGATTGACATCAGGATGACAAGTTCAATGTATGTTAAGGGGATGACTGGAGGTTCAAATCAGGTTATGGACATTTCTAGTTTTGATAGGGATTGGAGGAATGTTCCAATGCATTTGGAGGAATTCCAAACTAGTTAACAATTTTTTTCTTGCCAACTTGTCTGGTTGTTATATATTATTTATGAATTAGTTTATGGATATGTCTATTATATCCTGGAATGTTCGTGGGGCTACTAAATCTCAAAGTAGATGACATTGTAAAGAGTTAATGTGAAAGCACCACCATTTAATCTTTATTGTTCTTGAGATGCATTCCTTTTTTGCTTAGTCTGCTGGATTTTAGGCTAGTTTAGGTTATTCTCATAAAGCAGTGGCCGAGGCACATGGGCACGCATGAGGGATTTGGGTGCTTGGTTGTGGTGGGTCTGGGATTATTTCAACTGTGGATATTAGACATCAATGTGTGATAGTGAAATTAGTTTCAAGCAATCAGTCATGGGTCTGTTCAGTTATGTATGCTTCCTTGATTCCTCAGGCTCGGTTTACTATATGAGATTATTTAATCATGATGATAACTAATATTTATGAACTGTGGATGTTCATAGGAGACTTTAACAAGATCATGTACCCTTATGAGATATGAGGTGGTGTCTTCTTATAGTGTCGGGTTAGGAAGTTTATAGCTATGATTGCCACTTGTAATCTTATGGACATTGGCTCCATTGGAAACCCTTCCCATGGCATCGTAATATTCAGGGTTGCAGGTATATTGCTAAAAAACTTGATAGGGTTTTGGCTACTCCTGAATGATGGTTATATTTTCAAGATGCTTGTTTGGAAAATTTAAGCAGGTTACACTCTTATCATAACCCCATTATCCTTAGATGTGGTGGCTTTCTTCGTTATACTGGTAACAGGCCTTTTAGGTTTGAAGTGTTTTGGACAACTCATCCTGAGTATATTTTTGTGGTGTTTAGTGTTTGGAGTAAGGGAGGAGATCATAATGTTATTGCTGGATTGAAACAAGTCGGGGAGGATTTGATTTTATTTAATAAACAAACCTTCAAGAATATTTTTAGGAGAAAGTGATTCATTGAAGCCAAGTTGAATGGAATCCAACGTGAGCTAGCATGAAGATTTCTAGATTCTCTTTTCTCGCTGGAACACAATCTGCATAATGAATATAATGAGATTCTTCATCAGAGGAACTTTATTGGTTCCAGAAATTGAGGGAGAATTGAGTATAGTATGGGATAGAAACACTAAATTCTCCCATTCTGAGACAATGGTACAAAGGATACAGAATCGTATTGAGGGATTGTTTCTTGATGATGAAGAGTAGTGTACTAATGATAGTAAGCTTCAAAATGTTGCCCTGAATTTTTATTACTAATAACTGTCTTTAAAACACTTTTACTATCAAACCAAAATAATAATAATAATAATAATAATAATAATAATAATAATAATAATAATGCATGAAAGACATCATCAATCACAATTCAAGTCTTTTGGCATATTTGAAAGCGTGATTAAGATTGTTTTTCAGAGTTTTTTTCTTGAAAATATATCAAAATAATATTTTTTAAAACAAATTATTTTTGATATCAACAGATCAAATCAATCTAAAAACACTAAAAAAATTAATTTTAAAAAAATTTAATTTTTTATGAAAAGTAAATTGAACTGCGGCATAAAGTGAGCACATTGGACACTAAAGCAATATGCATGGAAAATTAAAATTCTTAATCATGTCATGTGTCCCATGAAATTTTCTTTCAACTCAAACACTAATAGTAGTCGAAAAAACCCAATGAGTGGATTTTACATGCTTTTAAAAAAACCTCTTACATCATCTAGGTCATCACTAAAACTTGATATCCCATTATGTATCGTAATTATATTAGCATTAAAAATAATATTTGATCAAGAATTATATGTATATAAGCATAGTGGTTGATGAACCAAGATTTTATCAGTAAAATTTTATATAATTTTTCTAAATTCTTGGTCGCTTTGGGTTGGCATGCACCAATCCCAGGCGTGCACTTGCTAGACCTAACACTAGGGTTTGACAGGAGCTGCCACGCCCAAAGCTTGGGCTTGGCATTACGCCAAACCTAAGCGTAACCTGCCAGACCCAGCACTTGGTTTGGCAGGTGCTGTCAAGCCCAATAGCTTGGCCTGACGCTTGTTTTCAAGGGTGTAAGGCCTAAAAATTTTGTCATTGCACCCCAAGCATGATTGGATTCACTACACCTATGGATTTAAACATAATACCTGGATTTAACGCAATAACTTCCATATAGTTTTTACATAAATCTTAGAGGAATTATTTATCAACAAATACATTTAATTAAATAAGTCTACACTCCATTAACACCATTGTATTAAAATCTCTCATAGTCTACTATGTTTTCATCTCTCAGCCGGATAAAATGAGTAGGATACATCTCACAATACAAAATTAATATATCACAAATATAAAATTACACTTTAACTTTTCTTCTCCATAAAAAAAAAGACTCATGAGCTATAAATACACAAAGAATCCTTCAAAATAAAGGTTCATAATCTCTTCATTCTCAATATTTTTAACATATATATTTTCAAATTTTATCTCTCTAAAATATTATTGCACTTTCTCTTTCTTAAAAGATTCTTACTTAAGTATCTGAGAGTTCTCACATTCATCGAAGAAGACCTTTTATAGGTACCAATCATAAGCTACTTTGGCTTATCAGGCACCAAGTATAAATTACCACCCTTGATTATGAAGAAAGATCAGATCACTGGAATCAATTAATTAACTGATTATTTAATTCAGGAGCCTTGTTTTGATTTTGGACATCCTAAGCAGTATCTGCTCGTTCAAATAATCAAAGGTAAAGAAAGTTTGATTCTAATCTTCAATCTTCCCGTGGTTGTAGTACCGAAAACATGGCCTTTCCAAATTCCAATAGTTATATTTAAATTTCATCTTGTAAATATAATATGATTTTCAAAACAAAATTAATGGAACTCTAATCTAGAATAAAATATCTGTAAAATAAACATCATCATCTGTACAATTTTGTTGTCATGAATCTAAATAAATGGAAAAGTGATACATGAAGAAGTGCTCATCATGTCAGTGTCCCTGTTTTTCACATGAATCATTTAGCGATTCAAGCACTAGTGATAGCCCGCAAAAGCAAAACCTTATTGGTGGAGTAAACAATCGATTCCATTATTTCTCTGGCAACTATACATATACTGATATTTTTATTGATCATGATATCATTCCTCCTTTTCTAGTTCTCCAAGAAAAGTACTTTACATCGTCTTAACGTCTTGATACTTCATAATTCATTTCTTTCCTTGTTATTCTTGAAGACTAAAGATACAACATCATAGGATTTCTTGATGCCACCTATTTCATTGTCCAGATTTTACAGGACAACATTTACAATATGTTCCACAAGTCGAAAGGTGGTTGATTAATGTCGCAATTAGATGGAAGACACTTTTATGGTAGTTTGTATGCGACATTTAATTGACAAGATCTACTCATTAGAAAATACCTGCATAACTATACGTAAGTAATATTAAAGATGAGTTTCTACAATGAAAAGTTATGGTCTAAGATGTACAAGTGTTAGTTAATCTGTACAATGACGCTATTAATTACTAATGGCGAATCAAACTTAAAAAGTTGTTACTTCTATGCTGACAGGCTTATTCTGTAACCTATTCCTTAATATGTCAGGTGGTATTGATTCTTCTAGCTGGATTGGAGCTTTCCTTGAAAGTTCAAGCTCATAATTGTTTTTATTTTGAGTGAAGAATGTTGCCAGCCTTATCCGAAGTCCTCAACCCATTAGCATTGACAGAATGAAGGTCACTTCCCTCCAACGCTTTTGTAATAGACGAAAACCTGTGACAAGTAATGCAATGGTAGACGCACCAAATGTAATTACGAATAAAATTGAGAAGGGCCCTGGCCCTATACTTTGGATTCCAGTGGCATCAGATGTTGAAGCTGAACATTTAGGAAATGACAGCATTTCTTCCTCTAATTTTTATATTTTTCCATTCTGTGTTAAGTATATAATAGCCTCTGAAATATTCAATGCCAAAGAGGAACCCTTTGAAAACACCTGTCAGATAAGAGAAAAGGATCAGAACATGGAATTAAATGGAAATACTTCAGTTGAACATTGGGGGGGAAAGAAGAAGATTAATTGCTAAGGTTATATGTTGGTCGTATCATGGTGAGGCCCTTGCAATACTTTGCTAGGAATTTTTTTGCATGAGGGGTAAACAAGAAAGCTACCCTTATAAGTCCACTTAATAGAGATTTCAAAGTCATCAATTGAAGCAATTCTTTTGATGTTCTCTACCTTGAAACTCAAGACTTTTTCTAAATACCAAAGAGTGAAGGAATTTCCATCATAACCAATCGCAGCATTTGTACTTTAGAGCAAACTGATGTCAATTGCAAAAGGTGTAGATGGTGGAGCTTGCAACATTGATGTAAGGTCTGCTGTGTAAGTTGAGGTAATGATAAGGATTAGGAAAAACCAAGGTATTAGCAACAAACGGGACCATTGAGATCTGAGTGATTCTCCTGCAAAACAAATTTAAATAAGCAAATAACTCAATGCCTTGCCATATGCAATTTCACGTACAAGACTGTCCGTAATGATTTTTTGGTGTGTTAGTGGTTCAACTTCTTACCGTGAAAATACAAGTGTTGAGAAAGAAAACTACAAGATGGTTCCCATTTGTCTAGCAGGTGAACCCCCGAACTCCTCGTTCTTTTCATGCTCAAGAACCCCAGACAACAAAACCAATGTATACAGTCATAACTGCCATTAGAATCCATATTTTTTTGGTGAAGGGCCTCATGAACATAAAAGATTGGTATGACTTGTTTGATTTTGTCACCACAACCGTCAGAAGTGTTGTTATTACAATATCTCCAACAGCTGCATCATATATCTTTCACAAAGAAATAAGCCCTCATCAGTGTCATAAATCTTAAATATTATTTGATATTCCTAAACATAAGTTAGAGTGAAATGAGTAAAGATTTATGAACTTTGAGTTATAAAAAAACCCAGCATTTCATTTCAGGAAGTCAGGAACTCCGAAAAATAGTTTAAAGAAAAAAAGGGGCAACTGCTTTAGAACAGCAGAAATTCAAAACTGACCTTTTCAGAAACAGCTGTTACCATATCATCTTAAGAACCATGAAATGGAACCATGTCATAAATCAACGGGTATTGCAGACACTTCATCACGGCTTCAAAGGCATTGATTAAAAATCCAGTTATCAATGTCACATTTTGATTTTCATCATGAATCCTCTCACCGGCAACAGAAACAATCTCCTTCGTCATGAATCCCAGCAACTTCAGCCTCTACGCTGTGACCAACAGCTTCCCAACACCCTTGTAACTTCATCCTCTCACCAGCAACAGAAACAATCTCGTCGACGCCAACCTCTTCTTCCAGCATCACCAGCCTCTTCAAACCAGCCCCGAAAGCTGTCAGCTTCACCATTAACAGCTCCACCGTAAGCTGCTAGCAGGATCGTCAGGCAGCAACACCCCATCAAGCCTAGGTAAGTTTTTTCATCCCTTCCCTCCTGCATATTTTTGCTTTCCTGTTACACATGAATTAATTCATGTTCTGTATAAGAAAAACAAGACGAGCTAGACCTGTTTCAGTCAAGCAAAGATGTTGGGCTGTTAGTCGGCCTAACCCAATCCGACCGGGCTAAGCTTGGGTTTTGGGCTTAAACAACCCCAATTTTAAAAAAAAAATTAAGGAAAATTTTTAAATTTTTCAAAAACCACTTTAAAATTATTTGTGGATCCATCAAATATTTTTCCAATAATTTTGTTTAATATCAAGTCATAGATTTACACTGTAACATACGGACCTGTATAAAAAATATATAATTTTCCTCCAATAAATAAATAAAATTCATTTAAAAAAACAAAAAAATGTGTTGTTTTTGTGCATACAACCAAATCCTAAAAGTTTTTCATGCATATTTTCTAAAAACAATAAGATAAAATCATATTTTTATCATGTTTTAAGAAATGCAAAAATGGATATTGTAATCGATTTATGATTATCCATTAGAGTTTGACTAAAATACCAAAAATCTCATAATAATTAGCTTGTTATTTAGAATATTAGGAAATAGTTATATCTAAGAAATAAATGTGATACTAAATCTAGACCTTATATGTGAAGAGAGATCTACCTTGAACCTTAGACAAAACCAGTGGATAGAAACATGACGTAGAAAAACAATCGACAAGCAATGCAGTTTATCTTAAGTAGGATGTATTGGGGTGATGCGTCTTTTCCCTACACAACTAGTCTTCTTACCTAAACTCTCGCAGACCAATAAGTTTCTTGGTAATCATAATATTAGGTAGCGACTCCTTAACTTCATAAACATAACTTTATGATTAAACTCAAAACTCCCTTTAACTTCCAGGAGGCAGCTCAACCATGCAATGCTGTGCACGTCACGACAAGTCCGCACATGTTGGTGACTCCCTCGACCAACTAGGGTTCATATATGATGTGCATAAAGACTAACACTACCTTGTTAGCATAGGTATTCTGACTGGCATACCATAGGTTCATCAAACAAACAGAATCATATATCAAGGCTCAACTCATACAATCAATCAAATGAGAAGCTATCAATTCAGAAATCAATTCATAAGTACATATTGGCTCATATCAAGAATTCAGTCTCAACAATTGATCATGTTTTTTCATAGATAAGAAATAATAAGTGATATGTGAATTACCAAGATACATGATCAATTTCATACTAATAATTCAAGTATTTATACTACTCCTTTAGCATATGAAATATTATTCACTTACTTGACTCAAAAGCATAACAAGCATATAAACAAATATCCAAGGAAATCTTGTTGATGCCCAGCAGGTAGAGTGTCAAGAGTATATGAATATAAAAGAATACATGCTAAAAAACAATTAAAAAAGAATGTACAATTTATTTACTACACTTAACTTAGGGTCTAACCCATAACCCTATACATTTAGGAATAAAACATAATTATAAACTGAAATTGGTCCACCCAATCGATCCCAAACATAACCTAAATTAACCAAAACTAAAAGAATTATCTAACCTTACTGTCAGGTCAATCGATCTACCGGTTCAACCTAACTGGTTAACCGAAACCATCTAAGACAAACCGGTCGGCCAAAATCTATCAATTGGTTGACCGTAATACAACACACCAACCAATCTACAGGTTCTACCTAACCAGTGGACCAAAATCTAGTAGCCTAAACAGTCGACCGGTTTAGACAAATTGATTGACTAGTTCATTGGAATTTTATATTCCGGATAACCAGTCTTAATAATAGCAGATCCTAATTTCAACAAAAATCTAAAAAAAAAACATAACCATACATTAAACACATATCAAATAACCTATAACATTCAAATCAACCCATCACATTATAATCAATCCATCAACTTATACCCAATTCATCAATTAATCTCTAAAATACAATTTCAAACCCTAAACTTTAACAAAACCCAAAACCTTAACCAATAACATGAATTATACACATTAAATCATAAATCTCACCTCAAAAAATAAGTTTCCAAATCCTTCTCCCTTTTCTCTTTTGCTTCTTCTGCTTTTCTTTCTCTACTCCTGGTTCTCTCTCTAAACTTTTAGATTTTTTTCTTTTTTCTTTTATTTTTTTCTAACTTCCTATTTATACTTATCAAGCTTTTATTTAATTACCATAATATCTCTTATTCATTTACACTTAGTTTTAAGCCCCTAAGGGCATTGTTGCGTTTTCCTATTAATTCTTTCCCTTTATTTTTCAAAACATCACACCTTCACATGGACATCACAAACCAAAAACTTTATATCTATATCTTTCTCTTCTTCAACATCATTTTCATCATCCTCATTGAGTTTTAATGGTTGATTCCAATCCACAAAGGAATTAGAATTATCAAAACTTTTAGTTTTAACATCATTTTCATCATAATCAGGAATTGCTTCCTCTGGTTATGTCTCTTATACAGGTTTTCAAAATTAGTCATGGATATGTGATCACTCTTCTGACAATCTTCTAGGCTTTTCGCTGATATCAATCAACGAGTAAATATTATAATTTGTCTCTGCATGTCTTTAATCACCAGTTCCTGGACATCTCTTTTCAATTTTATAATTTATTTCTACATGTCTTCTATCTTCAATTCCCGAACATCTTTTTATTGAGAGGAACCTCCCCATCCCTTTCTATATAAGCACATTATTTTTTGCTATCTCTTCCAGCCATGGTTATTCCAACACATAACAAGTAAATATCCACTAGGATCGTTGAGCTATGATACTAATTAACATAGAAAAAAACACAAATAAGAAGACAACAAGCTAGAAACATAAAATTAAAGCTTAATAGGGTTGTCACACATAACTCTAATTCATAATTTTATTTATGAGAATAAAATTCTGATATATTCTGCTGAAATACAAGCGAAACAATACTATTTATGCTAGTCTTAAGTCTAGCTTGAAGAGTAAAAGAATCATAATCAATAACTACTGAGTTAGTTTAGGGATTCCTAAACTATGAAGTAAAAAATAAAATTATCATTATCAAAATTTGATTTCCTAAACCAAATAAAAAAAATTAAAAACATCATAAAGTAAAATATTTTCTTAGATTAATAGAAAATAATCTACAAAAAGCTAAAGGAGAAAGGGATTTTAATGTACCCATCATTACAAAATACTATTCATTTCAATAGTTTTTTTTTTGCCTTTTTAGTTTTTTTATTTTTTTAATCTATGTTTCTTTCTCTAATTTCATACTTCAACATTTAATTTATTGGAGATTAGACTTCAAAATTTATTGTGGTTTGCGTTAAACATTAACTTGGTTGGGTTAACTCAGTTGACTCGAGTTTTTTTTGTCTCTTTTTAATTTTTATTTTTTTAAAATTTCATCCTTTAACATAAGGTTGATTAAGAATTATATTTCATGATTTATTTTGATTTGTTTTCCATGAAGTTATCTCGATCTCATGACTCGGGTCGCGAGAATGACGATTAACTCGAATCTTTTTTTAATTGGTATTTTTTTAATTTCATCCTTCAACATTTGGTTGATTAGGAATTAAGTTTCATGATTTATTTTGATTTGCTTTCTATGAGGTTATTCTGGTCTTATGATTTTGATCACGTGTTTTGTGGGTTAGCCTGGGTAGATTCATGTTATTTTATTGTCCTATTTTTAAATTGAAATTTTTTCAATTTTATCATTCAACAATGAGTTTATTGAAAACAGGGCTTCATAATTTGTTAATCACAGGTTTGACAGGTTAACCCGGATTGACTCGGGTTATTTTTTATGTTTACTTTCTTCGAAGTTATCTCTATCTCATGACTCAGGTCAAGAGTTTGGTAGATTAACTCATGTCGATTCTTGAATTTTTGTGAGTGAAACTATGTTTTTACTTGTAATTCGGGTTACTTTTGAACCTATTAAATCAATCAGATTATATCGGATTAACCTCCACATGATTTAAATATTATTTTTTACTAGAAAAATATTAGCAGTCACACTGTTTTTTTATATTAAAAAATTGTGATTCGACAAGCAGCCAACAAACTAATAATAACTAAAAAGTAATAATTTTTCAAAAAATCTTCCTGCATCGAATTCTTTTTTGCTTGTATGACGAGTCTCAACGTGAAATCTAACGAACTGCATACTGTACCAAGCACTGAGAACTAGAACTTGTCCTTGCCGGTTAAAACTCATTTCTTGCTGGGTCTAGCGTGAAGAGGGGTCATCACCCACATCCGAAGTTGTCTACCCATCACTGCTACTTGAATGCCAGTAACTCTAATCCAGTGTCATGTCATTGCAGAAATTTAACATGTAATTGCAGAATTGAAATTTAAAGGTCATTTTTTTTTATTAACCAATTCATTTTTCATTACATAAATATCATTCTACGGCTAGAAAAATAAACTCATTAATTATCACATAATATCTTTTTGATTCCTCACGAATTGAGGGTTTGAAATGAAAGGCTCTTCTTGCCATCTTGTATTTAGAATACTCAGCTTATAATTTATAGTATTCACTGGCATGAGTCCAAGAAATTAATGTGAAGTCAGGAATAGTGTTCATGGTTTCTTTTTCGATAATGCATGTTTTCTGAGCCATAAGACTTGACCTTCTTGATTGTTGGCCAGTCTGTTCTAGTTTTGTCTTAAATCTTAAAGAGTCCACTGAATTAATGTAAGTAGAAACACCACCATATATAAGGAGAAAACTTAGGAAGGATCGTGGTTCTGAACTGATTATCACTTTGGTATTAAATGGTGAAGCTGACCAGTTGAAGATTTGGAAGAGACAACACAGGCCATCGGCCATGACTTATAATTGCAGGCAAAGATGAAGCATAACAGATTGGTCAGTTAGTCTGAATGATTGGGTTTTTATTATGTGCCAGAGCAAGCAAGGTTGACATTCCAACAACACTATCAACAGATGGAAGACAAAAGTTTAAGTTGTTTTTTGTCATGATAGGTAGAATTGCTTCTGCTTTTAGTAATGGAACTTCCTTCTCAAAGTTCAAGCTCGTTGTTTTGTTTACTCTGAAAGAAGAAAGCTGCCAGCCACAACCAAAGTCCTCTACCCATTAACATGGACTGAATTAAATTCATTTCACTCCAGCGCCTTCTTAATAGGCGTAAGCATGCGAAGAGCAATGCAACAGTAGAAGCACCACCGGAAACAATGAACAGAACTAAGAAGGGCTCCGGCCCTATATTTTGAATTCCAGCGGTGTCAGATTGTGGAGTTGAGCATTTGGGAAATGACAGCATTTGTTGCTCTAATAGTTGCAGTTCTCCACTCTGTGTTAAGTATATGATTGCCTCTGAAATATCCAAAGCCAAAGGAGATCCCCTTGGAAATACCTGCAAGATGCAAGAAGAAGATCAGAACATAACGATGGAAATGCATTTACTTAAAGAGCATGTTCATTCTCATTTTGTTACTAAACCATATGTAAGCATGTTTGTGAACTTAAGGATCATGGAACAGCTAAGAATCAGGAAGAGTCGAAATTTGAAATTACAAATCCAAAGCCGCTGAGCTTATATGTTGGTCCTGCCATTGTGAAGCCTTCGCAGTATTTTGCTAGAAAAATTTTGGCATGGGGGGTGAACAAGAAAGCTGCCCTGATATGTCCATTTGATAGAGCTTCTGCAAAGTCATCAATTGAAGCGATGGTTTTGATGTTCGCTGTCTTAAAACCCAAAACTTTCACCAAATACGAGACAGTGAAGGAATTTCCATCGCAACCAATAGAAGCACTTGTATTTTGCAGTAAACTGATGTCAATTTCTGAAGGGGCTTTAGCCGTAAGTATCGACGATAGGTTGGTTGTTTAGCTTGATGTGACTATCAGCACTAAAAAAAACCACGTCACCGACAGAAAACGGGACCATGGACTTTTAAATGATTCTCCTGCAAACCAAAGGCCATTGACTTTTAAGGGATTAGCAAAAACGTACTTGTCAAGTGATCTTCCAAGTACAAGGCTGCACACAGAGAGAATTTCGTATATTAAATTTACAGTTCCTCTATTTACCTTGTGCAGAAGTAAGTATTGAAACAGAATACCAGAGTATTGATCCAATCTGTGTAATGGATGAACCATTAAACCCACGCTCAGTTTCATGTTCAACAACCCAAATAGCAAAACCAGTGAAGACTGTCATAGCAGCCATTAAAAACCACATCTCTTTAGTATAGACCTTCAAGAACCACCAACGATGGTGTGACTTGTCAGATTTCATCGTCACGAGCATCACGAGACCTGATTCGACATATGGCTGTGAGAACTTTATAGGCTGGTCTCTGCTTGCTGTTATTACAATATCTCCAACAGCTGCATCAAAAGCCTATCACAGGAAATAAACATTATCAGTGATTCAAAGTATTTTGTCTTATAATAAGAAATAAAAAGAATACCAGTGGGGTGACTTCTAAAACTCTGGGCTTCGAGTTATAACATCAAGATGGAGCTGAAAGCAGGTTTGGAGAAAAATATGAGCTGGGCTACACAGATTCTCAGAAACAGCCCAAGGGCAACTCCTGGTCAATTTTTTCTAACAACCATAGAGATGAAGACAATAAAAAGCTTACCTTTTGAGAAACCTTCATTAACATGTCATCGTAAGAACCATGAAAAGGAACAATTTCATACATCAAAGCGTATCGTAGACACTTCACAGCAGCTTCAAATACGCCAACCGAAAATCCTGTTATGTATGTTATGTTAGGGATCTCATCATGGCTTACTCTTACAAACTGCTTGAACATTGATTTAGCTGGTACCGCAATCCTCAGCTGCTTCCCTCTATCCTCAAGAAGATTGGATTCTGATAATCCAGTTGGGACAGAAATTTTGCCTCCTGGCCAGTATACTGGATTTAGAACTTCTTCACCAGACTGACTTTTATCCTTTCCACTATTATTCTTGACAAGGTTGTCGGTGAAGCCAAACTCCGGTGACCAAAATCCAAGCTCTCTGTAGCTTTTACCAACTATATTAACAATCTGAAAGTTGGGTACGTATGTTAGCTTATAGTTTGTAAAGTGTATCCTACCGCTTAGGCCTTCAAAATCACTTGATAAGATATGTTGAAGTAAGGTTTTTGAATAATTCTTCTCATGTAACATTTTAGAAGACTTTGCAACGGTCCAAATTGCATCATAAGCTCGAAGTGCGAATATACTTGGTTGAGAGTTCCTATCTTCCGGATATTCAGCTCTAAACTTCCTCTCAAACTTGACTTCAAAATCTTTGAAGGATGCGTTGGTATCTAAATAGCAGGCCTTACAACCAAGCACGCCTTGCATGGAGGTCATCATGGATGAGTTAACAGAATCGAGAAGACCAGTGATGCTAGCAGCAGCAATCCACACATACCCTCTCCTCATCATTCTCATTTTCTTAGCATTTTCAAACAATAAACTTGCTAAAGTTAATGAAGATTGAAGTAGTATAAAGACCCTGCTTTGTTTACCCTTCAGTTTATTTAACTCGTTCTGAATGGTAGTGTTTGGGTCTAAAAGAGAAGACAGTGTCGGGAAGGCTGAGTAGTGTTCCAGTTGTACACCGCTACCTTGGAGTGAAGCTGACAGAAGAGTGATAATGCCTAAATCACTAGTGTAGGAATATCTATCTTCATATATAGCAATCACCTTTGGCCACTTGAAGGATGCAATGATGGAAGCAATGCATTCGATCTGCACAGATATATCTTGGTACATGCTAATTACTGGAAGTTCTTTATCTGGAACTATCAGAGATAATCCTGTGTTTAAGGAAATGATAGGTCGTTCAATGGTAATGTTAACCATTTCAGCAACTAATGCAGCCTGATGCCATGTTATGGAACCAACAATCGCTTCCAATTTTTGGTTTTGGATGAGATCAATTGCTGCATTTAACGTCAAACAATTATCAACTTCTAGTTCCAAGTCAGAACACTCGTTCGGCTAATACATGATTAGCTATGCAGCATATGAAGACTACATGATATGAGACTACTGATTATCTTTTCTACTACTGATTATCTTTTCTTCTAAGCTCGGAATTGAATCTAATGAAGCTTTTAAAATTACTAGATTAAAAACTAAAGTAGCAATAATTCCAAATAAGATACAGATGTTAAATTGCTTGTAATCTGCAGCCACGAACAAGGAATGAACAACCACAAGGATTTATTTCAAATTCAAAGCAGTGACAAAAGATGTGCCAGCCAGTTTCTTCAGGGAAGAATAAAGTTCATCACATGAAAATTGAAATTTGAAGTGTCATAATGTTATTCACAAATTGATTCTTCATCTAAACAAAGATCCAGAATTCAAAACAATAAACATACCTGCAAAAGCAGCTCGGGCGGAGTTCTCAGGCAAATCCAGAACATGTAGAGCCAAATTATGGCCAGTCAATCTATAAATGTCTTGTACAGCAATATCCATGGCTATTTTCTCTTCCCTACCAACACGAGTACTGCAGTCTACAACTGCACCAATAATGCTAATGAACTCAGTGTCTTCATCATTCAGCTGACCTGATGAATTTGATAATATGAACGTTATTGATAATAAAAGGATCGAATAAAGAAAAACTAAAAAACCAGTCATTGTTCTTCCTAAAGGGAAAAAAAGAAATTTGAGTACTGATATAAGAATGTTTAATGGGAAACGCTGGAGGAGTTTGGTTTATATTTTAAATAATGGCTGCAGTTTTTGTTTACTTTTTGTGGTCAACATCTTGGTAGTGGGTACTTCCTAGCAAGATCCTAGAAAAGTCAGAAGAAGCTAATAAGGTAATGGTTTTGTATCTTCGGATGATTCGATACACTACAATTTATCGATGAAATTTTTACTCGGTGTAAGACATATATATATCATGTCGGTAACTAATTTATTAATGAAATTATTGAAAGAAATCTTTTATCGGTGAATTTTTTATTGGTAATTTTTTATCCATCGATAAATTTATTGGTAATAAAAAAATATTATTACTGACAGATTTATTAACGAAACATATGGGTAAAAAAAAATTATCCGCTTCATTCCGTCGGTATATCTCTCGAAAAATATCATCGGTAATTATTTAAAAACATTTATAAAAAAATCCATTTTATAAAATTATAAAATGATTAAATTAACATAAATCAACACTCTATAATAAATACTCAAAATGCTTGGAAAAAAGAATAAGAAAATCAACTCAAATAAATTTACAACAAATAAATAAAATGAAAAATAAATTCAACTAAAAATATTCATATGAAAATAATGAAGTTGCAATTGCTAAAAATTTAAAAATCCTATAAATAAATCAACTAAAAATTGATCTCATATGAAAAAAAAATCTCATAACAACATTTATACAATTATTAAGAACAAAAACAATTAAAAATAAAATAAAAAACAAATATAGTGAAAAAAATAATGAAAAAAGAAGAAAAAATAAATCTTACCTTAATGTAGTTGCAAGTGAAGCTAAGGAGAGAGAGAAAATTTCATCAAGTATATTAATTAAAAAAAAAAACTAAGAGGATAAAAGAAGAAAGAAGAAGAAGACATACCCGAACATGGAGGAGAAGGGGAGGAGAAGAGGATAGAAGAGAAGAGAAAGAAATAGATATTGATATTTTTTACATATAGTGAAGAAGAAGAAGAAGAAGAAATGAGTCTGTCTCTTGTGAAATAAGGGGATTCAGGCTTTTTATTGGGGTGCGTTAGCGACGGAATTATCGATGGATAATTAAATATTAATATTTTTTAATTATTCTGTCGTTAATTCCATCTGTAATATTTAATTTAAATTTGCAATTTCATAAAAAGTTTTCAGAAACCGCCAACAATCACCGACGATTTTTCAATCCGTTGGTGATTTCGTCGGTAATATTTAAATGAAAATTTTAAATTAATTAAATTTTTTCAGAAAACAGTCAAATAACACCGATGACTTTTCAACCCATCGGTGATTTTATCCGTAAAGAACAACAATTAATAGTGCAATTGGAAAGTGAACAATTCTGGAGCTCTCTGGAAAATACCGACGGAATTTTCCGTCGGTGATTCTCTTTGTAATTGACATGATGAACAATGTTCACAGTTTATCGATGGATTTTACCGATGAAATAATTCTGTTGGTAAAAATGACACATCATTATTTTTTTTGCTTTGTTTTATTTTTTTTCCCCACTGTAATTCCCTCAGTATATACAGAGGGAATATTTCCGTCGGTAAAATCCCTAAAAAATTTACCAATGAAAATATTCCCTCGGTATTTCCGTTTGTATTTATAGATTTTCTAGTAGTGGTAGAAATTTACCAGCTTTGTTTTCTTAGCTAATCATGCTTTTTGACCAGCCATTTTTCTTTATTATCCTTCTACTACCTAATTACACTCACCAAATGCCCTGTAATCAACCTTTTGACCCTTATAATTGATACTCTAATTACCTAATTACACTCACCAAATGCCCTGTAATCAACCTTTTGACCCTTATAATTGATACTCTAATTAAAACCGCAGAAAAGAAGTGCTCTTCTTGTTACTTTCCTAGCATCTGGAATGCAGTCATAGAAGAACTAGTGAAGCCTATACCTTGCGGCCATGTTTCCTATAGCAAGGAATCAGTGATGCATCTGTCTAGTGTAACTATAAGAATTGATCTCTTAGGACACTACTTTGTATGCATGACATGATGGTAGTTAGTCTCTCTTTGCGCTGTCTTATTATCTGTTTGTGGAATGGAAATTCTTGCCAGTTGAAGTTCACTTGTTGCTTGGTCTTGAGCGAAGAGGGTAGTGATTAGCACCCATATCCAAAGTTGTCTACCTATCAATGATGATTGAATGTCAGTCACTCGGTCCCACCTTTGTCTCAATAGACGGATAACTGTTATTAGCAATGCAATTACAGAAGCACAACATGAGATAATGAACTGTCAAATAACCTCAAGAATCATCTCAACCCAATAGCTTAAACTGTCAGGTGAGGTCCTAAAATATAATTTATATTATTCTCTAATACACCCCCTCAAATGAAAGCTCTTTGGGCTTGAAATTTACACGGGCTGATATTACCTTGTACTAAATTTTTATCAAATAAATCGGGATGGTGAGATTCGAACTCGTGACCGTTTGGTCATTAAAACTCTGATACCATGTCAAAGAACCATCTCAACCCAATAGCTTAAGTTGTTAAGTGAGGTCCCAAGATATAATTTATATTATTCTCTAACATGAACAATCTTAGAAAGGGTCTTGGTCCTAAACTTTGGATAGCATTGGCATCAGGATTTGAAGTTGAGCAATGGGTGTAGGAGAGTATTTCTTCCTCTAGTAGCTGAAGTTCTCGACTCTCACTTAATCTTAAAATTGCCTATGACATATCCAAACCCAAAGTAGAACCCTTCTGAAACACCTAAGAACAAAACAAGAAAATAGAAGAATAAAAGGAAAAATGTTAGCTTTAGATAGAATATTGTCTTCTTAGACTAACAAGCAAGGATAAGGAACAAGGTAATTCAATCTAGAAAGATTACAAACAAAAAATGGTAAAGTTTGAATTGGATTACAAAGCGAAAATCGTCTAGTTTATAGGTGGGTCCTGCAATGGTGAAGCCAATGCAATATTTTGCAAGAAAAGATTTCGTAAAAGGTTTCAGAATGAAAGCAGCTTTAATATGCCCACTTGATAGAGCCTTTGCATATTCATCAATTGAAAATATATTTCTAACATTCCCCAGCCTTTTCACTAAATACTAGGTGACAATGGAACTTCCATCACAAGCAACAACTTGTTAGAACTCATGAGAGTTTGCCTTTAAAGTTTGAAAAAGTTTTAGTTAGACTTAGTTTCTGTTATTGTTTCATATCAGATTCTTGCTCCATAATTTTTTGTTTTCGGTTGATAGAAAGTAGTGCTAATAAAATCTGATAGTAATTGAGAGTTATTAGTAATTTCAGTTTAGTTCTAAGCTTATAAATAGGTATTCTCATTTGTGAAATGTACTCTGCCTTTCTTCAACTTTTAAGTCTCAAATTATCTATTTATCCCTGCAAGTTTGGTTCTAGTCTTTTATTTTATACAGATCTAATAATGGTATCATAGCTAACTTCCTACGGGCTGTGAGGCAAAGCTTTTTAAGTGTTTGAGTGCTAAACACAGTTAGGTTGAGTGCAAACACTAGTGAGGTTGAGTGATAACATGTCTACTTCCAGCAATACTTCATCTATAATTCCAGTGTTTAATGGTAAACACTATCACATTTGGGCTACCAAGATGAGATTTTACTTAAGATCTCAAGGTTTGTGAGAAGTTGTGACGTCTGAAACTGATTTATCATCATTGACAGCAAATCATATAATTGCTCAAATGAAAGCATATAAGGAGGAAAAGTTCAATGAAGACAAAGCCATCATCTGCCTCCATTCAGGACTTGCAGACCATATCTTCACCAAAATTATAGACTTGGAAACACCAAAACAGGTATGGGACAAGCTTCAAGATGAATTTGAAGGTAGTAACAGGGACAAAATTGTCAGGCTCTTCACATTAAAAAGAGAGTTTGAGTTGATGAAGATGAAAGACAATGAATCTATCAAAGATTATTCTGCCAAGTTGATGGATGTTGTAAACCAAATAAGGCTTCTTAGTAAGGCATTTACAGATCATAAGGTGGTAGAAAAGATCATGATTTTAGTGCATCAAAATTTTAAAGCCAAGATCTCTACAATTAAAGAGTCTTATGACTTGCAAAATCTCACAATTGCAGAGTTAACTAATAAGCTTCATGTATAAGAGCAAAGGGTCTCGTTGAGAGGTGAAGAAGTTATTGAAGGTGTTTTTCAAGCAAATCACAAGGGAAAGAGTTCTGGAAACTTGCAGGGAAAGAAGCCCTTCAAGAACAACAAAGGGAAAGCTGAAAGATCTTCAAAAAAGCAAAACTTTTCGCCTTGCTTTAATTATGGAAGAACCAACCATGCTGAGAAAGATTGTTGGTACAAAGATAAACTTTTTTTCATTGTATTTTCTGCAATAATCTTGGTCATAGTGAAAAGTATTGCAGAGCCAAGAAAAAACAATCTCAACAGCAAACACAACAACATGCAAATATGACTGAAGAGGACAAAAATGATTAGCATTTATTTATGGCATCACAAACACTCAATTCTCATAAATTAAATACTTGGCTTATTGACAGTGGCTACACCAGTCACATGACCAAATATCTATTAATTTTTATCTCCATTGACATAATAGCTCAATCAAAAGTCAAGCTGGAAAATGGTGAAGTTGTGCATGCCAAAGGAAAAGAGACAATTTATATTAGCACCAAGAGAGGTACAAAAATTATCACTAATATTCTTTACATTCTAGAACTAGATCAAGATCTTCTTAGTGTTGCACAAATGCTAAGAAATGGATACACAGTCTTTTTTAACAAAAAAATTTTGTTTTATCACTCATGTACATGATTAAAGATATCAAAAATTAAAATGGATGGAAATAGCTTTTATTTGAAGCTTAATTTAGTTGAAGGTCATGTATTTAGTTCTAAGATTGATGAGAATGTTGTTTGGCACAAAAGACATGGTCATTTCAACTTGAAGTCATTAAAGTTTATGCAAGAAGCTAGTATAATTGAAGATATGCCTGAAATCATAGTTAATGCTCAAATTTGTAAAAGTTGTGAGCTAGGGAAGCAGCATTGACAGTCATTCCCTTAAAATATGACCAAAATAGTTACTCACAAGTTGGAGTTAGTTCATTCATATTTATATGAACCAATAAGCATAGCCTTATTGAGCAACAATATGTATTTTGCACTATTTATTGATGATTTTAATAGAATGACTCAGGTTTATTTTTTAAAAACCAAGTCACAAATGCTCTCTATGTTCAAAAGCTTCAAGAAAATGGTTAAAACTCAAAGTAGCCAAAAGGTTAAGGTGCTTAAAACTGATAATGAAGATGAGTATACCTCAAAGAGTTCAATGTTTTTTGTCAAGAAGCTAAGGTTGTACACTAGCTGACAATTCCATACTCACTGCAACAGAATAGAGTTTTTAAAAGGAAGAACAAAAATGTAATGGAGATGTCAAGGTGCATGCTATTTGAAAAGAAGATACTAAAGCTTCTATAGGCTGAAACAGTCAACACCTTAGTATATCTGCTTAACAGACTACCAATTAAGTATGTTCAAAGCAAAACACCAATAAAGGCATGGTTTGGTGTAAAACCTTATATCAAGCACCTGAAAATGTTTGCCTCATTGTGCTAACTTCGTGTGTCATCTGTCAAGAGAGGCAAACTCGATGAAAGAGCTGAGAAAAGTGTCTTCATTGGGTATGCAACAAAATCAAAAGGTTACAGAATTTTTAACTTGATTGGAATGAAAATTGTAATAAGTAGAGATGTTTATTTTGATGAAAATTCCAACTAGAATTGGGACTCGAAGAAAATCCATAAAATTGAAGTACTTTCTCTTCCTTCATCAGGTTTGTTGTTGGTGAAGCAGATCCCATTATTCAGCATTTAAATGTATTGTAGTAGTTGTTGTTTTTTAAAATGTGTTTTGATTGAAAATGTTTTTAATTTTTTTAAAAGAAAAATTTATTTTTGGTATTGGTATATTAAAACGATTTGAAAATATCAAAATAAATTAATTCAAAAACAAAATTTATTTTTTAAAAAAATACTTTTAAAATACAAAAATAAATATATTAGGAATTAAAAAATGGAATATTTGAACGGAGCAAGAAGACAAGCAAAGCAAGTTTTACCATGCAAAGCAAATTTTACTTTGTGGATGTTGGCTGGATGGCAGCTAGCGAGTAGAGACTAGTGTTGGTCTCCACTCTTTGTACAGAAAAATAAGAGCAAGCTCTTGTCGTTGGCCAGCACTGATCAACAGTACGTTTTTTTTTTTTCTCCTTTTATTTCCTTGTAAGATGTTTGAAAATTACAACAAATAATTTAAAATAGTCTCTAATTTTATATTTTTAATTTTTAATATATTAATAATATCCCTTATTGATCTAGTCAAGGAGTAGATGCAATTGAGTCAACAAGATTTGTTTTAATTTTTTGTTTATTTTTACATATCAAAAACACTTTTAAAAAAATTTAATTTTTTTTACTTTAAATTAATATTTTTTTGATATTTTTAAATTATTTTAATATACTAATATTAAAAATAATTTAAAAAAATATATTATTTTTATATATTTTTAAATAAAAAATATTTTAAAAAATAATTATAACTACACTCCTAATCAGACTAAGCTTATTACTTAAGATAATTGACTTAATACTTGGCCTCATATTTACCTTTGACTGCTCAAACTTTTTTAAAATAAAACGCCACTCATCGATTTCCTACAAACTTCATTTCATTTTACTAGATTGCTATTATTACGACAATGCCATTGCCATCTCAAAAACTCAGTCGTTTAAAGTACCTTCTTTATCCTATGCTCAAATAAAAAATTAATATTACAATTTAGTTCCCGTAGTTTATTTAAATAATTAATTAGTCTTTGTATTGTTAAAATAATTTAGTCT
>Ga0325411_1001441_pt1 | contig 26549 bp, 30 predicted proteins | sample PopdelMetagenome_13_FD_206181 | JGI IMG/M metagenome (GOLD analysis project Ga0325411, IMG submission 206181) | Populus deltoides microbial communities from Bellville, Georgia, United States - Xylem-PdIQD-R4 | ecosystem: Host-associated > Plants > Phyllosphere > Stem > Wood/Secondary xylem... | reverse complement strand
AAAAAAAGTATTAAATTATTATTTTCTTAAATACTTTTAATGTATCTATATTAAAAAAAACTTTAAAAAAATATTTTAATAAAAATTTAACTTAAATGAATATCACGTAACAAAAATTCAAAACACACACTAGGTAACAAAGATTTTTTTTAAAATTGTTAATTTCACAAAACAAAAGGTGTTAATACATCAAAATCTCGGTTAGGGCGGGCCTACATGAACTTCAAGATAAATCATTGGATCACCATCCGACTACGACAGCCATAAAGCACACCGAATCCCATACGAATCCAACGGCTCCAAGAATGTGCAGCAGGGCCATCTCTATGCAGTCTAATGGTAGAGAATCATCCATCACATATATGCACACACCTGCTCCCTCAGTGCTTATGTTTTGGACCCCACCTCTCAGGTCCCTACAAGAACTACTCTGCTCAACCACAACAAAAATACCGTCGAGAACAAGCACAAGCCCACGCGCCAATGAACAGCAACAACCCCATTTCCCATGGGATCTATTCTCGTACTTCTAAAATTATTCCATGCAAATAAATAAATTCAATTTTGAATACATGGATTATTTAACTAGGATATATGAAAGAGAAGCAATTAATACATGTATTTTGAAGATTGAATTTATATTTGTAAAATAAAATCTTTTAAATATAATTTTATTTTATAAAATAATAAAATTTATAATAATAATATTTTATATCTCTGTTGTGATGAGATAAATATGAAATTATATTATATTACGGGATAATAATAATAAAACATAACAATAATATTTAGTTTGATATGATGATTTATAACAATAATGATATAGAGAATAATGATGAAAATAATTTAGTAATTTTAAATACTTGAAATACAAATGTTGGTAACTTTTAAAGTTTTGTATATAAAATAAAATCTGTACAAAATGGTAAAACAGCTAAATAAAAAAAGAAAAATATGTTTTATTTTGTAAAAAATCAAATAATAACCAAATAAAAAAGGAATTGTGTTAATGAATTAAATTATAGTAAAATGGGAGTTAGGAAAAACCCCCTCTCCTCCCGTCAACCGTTACCACGTGCAGTAAATCACCCCACACCGCGCGTCGAAAAACCTCCAAAATTCAAAAACTTGCAACTCAAAATACCTCCCCCCTCTCTCTCATGATTTTTGATTCACCAAAAATTAAATAAAAAAAAAAACTTATCGTTGCCCCTCTCCTCGCCCCTCCCTCTCTTCACCTTGATTTTGTCACTTCCTCTCTCCCCGCTCTCGCCGGCGAGTGAAATTAAAAAAAAGATTCAAAATTCAAAAATCCGGCCATAGATCTAAATATTGTAGAGAGGAAAGAAAATGTCGGAGGAAGAAAAGTTGATAAAGGAAGCAAAGAAATTGCCGTGGGAAGATCGGTTGTTACACAAGAATTGGAAAGTTAGAAATGAAGCCAATATCGATCTGGCTTCTCTCTGCGACTCGATTATCGATCCGAAAGACTCCAGACTTCGTGAATTCGGTTTGTTTTCGTAAATTTTTTAGCTTCAGATCCGATTGATCTGTGAAATGCGGATTCGGTTTCATGCGTTTAGTGTTTTCGTGACTGTCGTTTTGTGTTTTCGTGCTTAGCTCCGTTGTTTAGGAAAACGGTTGCGGATTCGAATGCGCCGGTGCAGGAAAAAGCGCTTGATGCTTTGATTGCTTTTTTGCGTGCTGCTGATGCGGATGCTGGAAGGTAGGGTTTGATCGTATTTAGTTTTTTTTTTCGGCGTTGGTTTTGTGGTTTTGTAATATGTTGTGGTTTGTGCGTAGGTATGCGAAAGAAGTGTGTGATGCGATTGTGGCTAAGTGTCTTACGGGGAGGCCAAAGACTGTGGAGAAAGCGCAGGCGGCGTTTATGCTGTGGGTGGAGTTGGAAGCTGTGGAGGCCTTTTTGGTGGGTGATTTTATGGTTTTTGGATAACGAGTGAAAATGTGTGTTGGTTTTAATTAATTTTTTCAGGATAGTTTGCTGTAGGAATGTTTCTTTTGTTTAGTCGTTAGTTGAGAATGAATGAATTGTTATTACGTTGTTTATGTTGAATAAGTTTATGGAAATTATAAGTGAGGTGTACAATTTTTTTTATGCTCTCCTAAAATGGTAGTTGCATTTTGGTTGCTAGTTATTAGTTTGTTAATTAGTTATAGGATTGAATGGGAGCTTTGTGTGTCATTTCACTTGTCAGTGTAATGGCTAACTGTTCTTCAGTTGGTTTGTATTCTTCCGTAACTTATTAGCATGGTTAAGTGGATTTTGCAGCAAAGAGTTTTCGATGTTAAGTGGATATTTTGCAAGCTTTGACCATGCCAATCTACTGTTGTGCAGTGAAATTAGGTGCTGGTTTTGAATTTAGTTGGTAAATGCATTAGAAAATGATATTGGTCAAATAGCTGAGGAGTTGTAAGCATAACAGGTTAGACATATTCATTATGTAGAGACTGATTTAGTTGGGCGAGCTTGTACTTCTGTGGTTATTCATAAGCAAATCTTCAGAGCAGTTTCTTATTAATTTAAACAATAAGCTAACTCCCATGGAAGCAAAATCATACTGCAAAGTTCTACAGCTGCACTTCTTATAGACGAACCCAACTAGATTGTAATTGAGGATATGTTTTTGATGTTCTAAAGTAACTTGAGAGATGATTTTTATTCTAGGATGGACAATGTGGGCAAAAGTTGTGCTTTTGCGACTCTGTATGTAGAGTGATCTCATCCATATTAAGAATCTGTTAAAGGGGCAATGAAAGTTAGCCATGCACTCTACTCTGATACATCATAAGGACATAATTGAGAAAAACAGAGCAAGAAATGGTCAACGCAGTGCTTCATGTAGAGGTTATAATGGAGCTTGTTCCTTTTTGCCTATATCGAGTTGGGGGTGTTTTCTGAAAACACCTTCCTTTATGTAATATTTTAAAACTTTAACTCGACTCTCCTCTTTTGTTTTTAAAACTCCTTTAAGTAGGAAAAAAATTAAATTTATGTTTCACAAAGGCTGCACGGTACACCAAGGAGTCAGGGTTTGCAAATAAGGGAGTGAAGGGTGTAATCTTGGAGTGGGAGAGAAGTTAATGTTTGAAACTTTGAATTAAGAATGAATATTGAAGCTGTAGAAAAGTGATCAGAAGGAATTGTAAGAAAAAGAAGCAGAAAGAAAACAAATGAGCAGTGTCATCACCTCTTCTTCTCAGGATTTCACTTTTGCAAAAAATAATCCAAGATTATTCTTGTTCCTATATAATTCTCATGTTTATGAATACTCAGAATAATCCAGTTAGGCATGCATGCTTTTCAAACCAAAACAAATTATCAAAAGCTTTCCTTTTTTAGAAAAAGGTGCTCATATAGGCACCAAAATTTGTAAGGGTTCTCAACTGAGTAGGTTGGAGATCAAAATATGATTGTAAAATGATAAATAATAGAGAACTCCTAACTCCTAAGTAAATATTTTTGGTATACTGAGCTTCATTTTTTGAAATTAAGGACCTTTCTTGTGGTTGTTTCATCCTGCTTTGGTTGGGAAAAATCAACTTCAAACCTCGTAATCTCGTAGCATTAGAATTCGTTGAACTTGCACAAGTAGGTAGGCTATAATGTTTCTTGAAAGAACTCGACTTCACTTGGAAAGTGGCACCTAGTTTCATAGTGTCTTTTATTGTGGATTGAAACCCCTGATTTTCAGTGTATCTCACTGTCTTTTATGCTTTGGTTATTTTGAAATGTGAATCATTGCATGTGGCATTTCTTTTGTCATGCTTCAGGATTTTGTAGCATTCAGCATTTCTGTCATTTTCAATTTCTTTATTTTATTGTTCCTTCCTTCCTTCATGCATTCCATTCAATTTGGCATCCATGTTTCGTAGCTTGGTTTCTAGCTGTTGCTTGCAGTGGAGTTTCTTTGCTCACCAAATGCTCAGAATTTATTGCTGGAATGGAACTGGTTATGTTGTGTAAGATTGTTACAAGTGTTTGGTGGTTGTAGGATGCAATGGAGAAGGCAATCAAGAACAAAGTTTCCAAAGCGGTTGTGCCTGCAATAGATGTCATGTTTCAAGCCTTAAGGTTTGTAAGCAATATTTCTTGGTTGCAAAGCACTGATTCTTTTATTCATCCAATTGTCTCTGCTGTTCTGTTCTCTTTGCTAATAGTGAATTTGGAGCCAAAGTTGTGCCCCCGAAGAGGATTTTGAAGATGCTTCCAGAATTGTTTGATCACCAGGATCAAAATGTTCGTGCATCATCTAAAGGACTTACTCTTGAACTTTGTCGGTGGATTGGAAAAGACCCTGTTAAATCAATTCTGTTGGAGAAGATGCGAGATACAATGGTACAACAGATTTATTCATTAATTTGTATGACTTTGTTACTTCTTTCATTTTACCTATATATTATAACAAACATTTCTTTTCTCCTCCTTCTCCCCATGTTCCTGCATGAAGAAAAAAGAATTGGAGGCTGAGCTTGTTAATGTTACAGGAACAGCTAAGCCATCCCGCAAGATTAGGTAAATGTAGCTAGGAACCCTTTTCCACTTTTTTCATGCATTTTACTAGAAGTACTATAGTTCTCTTGAGATGTTTCCTTAGGATCTGGGCTCATAGTCTGCCAACATAACTATGCTTTGAATTGATCATATGCTGTTCTGTCATTGTGATCCTTAGATTTACACTCCTGTTCTTTTTACACCCCACCAATTGCCCCTTGCATACATACTGTTCTTCAGTGATTTTTCTTCTATACAACATTGGTTTGAAATTAATAATGGAACAAGATTACAATTATTAAACCTATCTGCATTTTCCCAATATTCTGTTGCTTAAGCAATTTTATGCTTCCAGGAAATCTACATTTATCCTTCCTTTACCAATTAGTTTAAAAATAAGATAAATCTTGTTGAGGTTCATTGTGTCATACTTCGGTTGGAATGTAGAATTAACATGTGTATGTGATCAGATCTGAGCAAGACAAGGAGCCAGAGCCAGAAGGAGTATCAGAAGTTGCGGGTCCTGGTCAGTCCGAAGAAGTTGCACCTGATGGTATGTGATTTAACTTGCTCCCATAATATCCGAATCTTTCATTCAATTGACTAACATGCTATTACTTGGACATGTTCTGATTGTCAGCTCCTCAAGAAATAGATGAGTATGATCTTATGGACCCTGTTGATATTTTATCACCCTTGGAAAAATCTGGATTTTGGGATGGAGTGGTCAGTGCTCCTGCTTGTTGTTTTCATTTTTTTAGTATTTTGGATATCTAACTTTATTGTTATCATTTTCTAAATATGCCTGTTTTGCTGCTTACTGCTAAAGTGTAACAATTTGTGTCTACCTCTTAGAAAGCTACCAAATGGTCAGAAAGAAAGGAGGCTGTTGCAGAGCTGACGAAGCTTGCTTCCACAAAGAGGATAGCACCTGGTGATTTCTCTGAAGTTTGTCGGACATTGAAGAAGGTATTTTTTTTCTTTAAGCTGGAACCTCCATTTTAAATTGTCTATAATCATCTCCCTTTTTATTGTCAGTATATCTGGGGCTATTTTGTCTTCTTTGTGTTCCTTAATTTTTTTGTTTTTACTTTATTAGTTTCCTTTCTGGTGTATGAATACTATTGTTGAAAAAGCTTCTGTTATTTGGTGACAAATATTTTACTTGATTCTGGAGAAGTGAATTTGTTTGGTCAATTTGTGAACAGGATGAGAACCTTCATCAACCAAATATTATTAGGAATTTTTTTTTTGAAGTACGGTGCCAAAACACATACACGTTACTAGCTGTACATGCAGGTTTATTATGAGGTTACATAATATGGTTGATGAAATTCTTCTGCTCATCCCTTTCCCTTTCCTTTTTAAGCTTTGGTCTAACGTGAATGGAATCAAATTAAAAATTTCGTAATTGTTTTCTAAGCACAAGGATCTGATTAAGATATTTTCCATGGAGATTATGGTATGCTTTTCCTCAATAGCAATTGAACACTACTGAACTTCATTATGTTAACTTGAACCTGGTACTAAACTTGGAACTCGTAGGATTACAAATGTTTTTCTGAAATTTGTATGTTACTGGTTTGAGGTGTCCAGACTTCAGAGTGACTTTTCAGTACGATGCTTTTCTTATCCTTCTTGACGTATCTGTGATCCATTTTACCACCATCTGTATAATCATTTCATTTTGTTCCCCTATTAGAAGAGCTTCACTATGTTTTTGCCTGCAGCTTATTACAGATGTGAACATCGCTGTTGCAGTTGAAGCCATACAAGCTATTGGAAACCTTGCGCGTGGTCTAAGATCCCATTTTTCTGGCAGCTCTCGGTTCTTATTGCCTGTTTTGCTTGTAAGTGCCATATACACTTTAATTATGACACATTCCCATTTACTGAAGCTGTCAAACCCTGGCTATCTGGGTGTGTTGAACTGGTCTACATAAGTTTGTCATCTTGTGTGATAAGTGGGCTATTTTAGTATATATAGTACCTGTTTTAACAACAATGCATTTTCTATTGTTTCACCTAATAGGAAAAACTGAAAGAGAAAAAACCTACCCTGACAGAGTCACTTACACAAACTCTCCAAGCGATGCATAAGTCTGGATGCTCAAATCTTGCTGACATTGTTGAAGGCAAGTTCCACCTTTCATTCCAAATAGTTCTATGGTCTGAGAGTTTTTTCTCTACCCTTTGCTTGAGCTGTTAGAGTCTGAGAGATTGGATTTCTTAGTTTTTGTATTTGTTTTAACCAATTCCTCCAATTTTGTCGAATCCAGAATTTGTTTTTGGTTGTCTCCATGAACTCATCATCATGGTTGCATTACAATTCATAACGGACATGTGCATAAGAAAATAATAATTAAGATTCTTTAGGAGAAAATACTGCATTTTCCATCTACTATTAGTATTTTTTGCAGATTCTTTTGCAATTACCATTTCTTTTCCCATATAATTTGCTGTTGAATGTTTATATTATTCTCCACTTTCTTTTTTTTGGGTACATATAAAAAAATATATGCCACTGGTGGTTCATGATTTACAGGGTTACATACTTCTGATTCTTAATGATTTCTGTTACTGCAGATGTCAAAACAGCAGTGAAAAATAAAGTTCCTCTTGTGCGCTCATTAACTCTAAACTGGGTGACATTTTGTATTGAAACCAGTAATAAAGCTGTTATTCTGAAGGTGCATAAGGATTACGTCCCTATCTGTATGGAGGTTAGTGTATCCCTTTTTCTTATGTTAATGTTCTGACTCATAATCGAAATCTTCACATGGCATCTTTGCTCTAATATAAAACTTTGAAGGAGAAAAGGAAAATCCATTTTTACATTGTGAACTGGAACTGGCCTTTGGTTAAAGATTATTCAGGGGTCATCATCTATTAATTCTTTGCTTATGATGCATGGAGCTCTATGATATGCAGCTGTGGGAGCGCACAGATTTTGTTTATAGGCAGCTGCTTTGCCTGCTTTTTTTTTTTTTGTTTAGTTTGAAATTAAGTGATTGTATTTTGCAGAGCCTCAATGATGGGACTCCTGATGTGAGGGATTCTGCCTTTTCAGTGTTAGCGGCAGTAGCTAAGGTAGCTTTTCCATTTGAGAAAAATATTGAGAAATTTTTGCTTCAAATTTAGCTACTATTATTTTTACTCTCAAATTGTTGGTTAGATGGTTGGCATGAGGCCTTTGGAGAGGTCACTGGAGAAACTTGATGATGTGAGAAGAAAGAAGCTGTCAGAAATGATAGCAGGTTCTGGGGATGGTGTGGCAGCTGTGGGAACCTCAGGTGGGTGCATCCATGTCCATGTTGCTATCACAACAATTAATTTAGAGTTATAAAATCTTTAGCTATGTACTTGTTTTGTATTAAATTTGGCTGCTCATGTTTGTTGTGCCATGGCCAGGTACTGTCCAAACTGCTCGTGGAAGTATGTCTTCTGTAGAGGTTGGTTGAGGCATTACTGTTTTTTAAACTTTATTATTTTGGTATTGTTATTTGATCGTCTTTATCATTTGTAACTAATTCATCAGTTACATTACAACTATAATTGTCTTATTTCCATTAGAAACTGTATTGAGCTGACTTCTACAAAAGCTGTTTCAAACAGTAGATATGCTTTTTGTGCACCATGGAAGAGTGGCATTGGTTTTGAAATCTGCAGCTGTGGTTTGTTCAGATTCTCTTTAGGGTGAAGGGCCCTATGTGTTTTGATGATGGTCTGTTGTTGCAAGGTCACTAAATTTAGCGAGCATGATACAACTGCTCTTCATTGGACGATAAAAGGAAAAAAAGATACACGCATGGAGTGTTTTTTTTTTTAAAACAATAATAGTGTTCCTTTTGGCTGATTTTTTGTGCCCCTTGGTAAATTGTTCTCATTTCAATGGTTATCATGTTCACATAAAAAGTGATTTATCCATGTTTCTGCTACCTCATCTCAATATTTTTGCTATATTTCTCGTTGTTTATTTCTTAATTCCTTGAGTGTATGTTGTAGTTGTTCTATGTACCTCACTTCGGTTTCATTAAGGGTGGTTTTTTCAATTTCATTTTAATCACTGTCACAAAAGCGTTGTAACTAATTTGCTTTTGCAGACATCAGAAAGCTCATTTGTTAAGAAGTCAGCGGCAAGCATGCTTTCTGGGAAGAGGCCTGCTCCAGCAGCTGTGAGTTTATTTTACCTTTTCCTTTTGTGTTTCTTATCAATCACTTAGTTCCACTCAAATGGACATTATCACAATGATGTTTCCTGATTGTGATATTGTTCCTTTTTTCAGCCCGCTAACAAAAAGGCAGCACCTACAAAATCGGGGGCCAGCAAGAAAGTTGATGGAGCTGGGCGACCAGAAACTTCACGAGCACTTGAACCACCTGAAGATGTTGAGGTGAGCATTCCTTTGTTTCTGGAAGTGCTCTTTGTTGATTGGCATTTACATTCATAGTTTTTGATACATGAGTTGCTCTCTTTTTGATATTTGCAGCCAGCAGAGATGAGTCTTGAAGAGATTGAAACCAGATTAGGCTCTCTCATTCAAGCAGATACCATTTCTCAACTGAAGAGTGCAGTATGGAAAGAGCGGCTGGAAGGTATGTTATAAGAACATTTTGCCTGTTTCATGCGTGCATTAAAAACTGAAGGTTTACTAAGCTGTTATTTCTGCTATTCTGATGCATTTGGTTCCACTCAATTTCAAAACTGAAGGTTGTTTGGTTGTTTTGTCTATCTTAGGTTTTAAATGCTCTTTTTTTGCCACTATAAAAGCTGAAACATGACTGCTAACTAATATTAGTTTGATTTCAGTAATCTTTTATCACAAGTTGCTAGGGACATTTAATTATTCTTTAGGGTGCTTCTCTGTGAACATGTTTTCTTCTAACATCAAGATGGTGAACTATAGCAGCGATTTTTATGCAACTGTTCAGTAGAATTTACATCATGATTTGTTGGTTCTAAGTAAATTCCTTAGATTTAGGTTTTTTCTTTGACTTGTATTTAAAGTTTATTTGGCTGTTTCTTTGTAAAATTGTTTTGATGCTAATTTCCTATGGGGATATGTATATGCATGCATGCATATCTGTGTGTGTGTGAATTTGTACGGCAATTTCATCTTGTGGGGCATATCTATTTCTCGGTTCACAGAATTCTGAAATTTATCTTATATAGCTTGTTCATTTTGATGCAGTTAATTGGTTAATTTTCATCTTGTTTTTGTTCATATACAATATTAATTTTCCTGTTTTGGTTACATTTTTTATTTTTTAATTGATTTATGGTTTTTAACCATTGGAAATTGTTGCAGCAATGTCTTCATTGAAAGAACAAGTGGAGGGGTTGCAGAACTGTAATCAATCTGTGGAGATTTTGATTCGTTTACTCTGTGCTATTCCTGGCTGGAATGAGAAAAATGTTCAGGTATTTAAATGTTTTTATGTTTCACTTTTATTTTCTTATGAACAGATTATCATCAAGATCAAATGTGTGATGGTTATAATATTTTGAAATATAAACAAAAGTGCAGGTTCAGCAACAGTTCATTGAAGTCATTACTTACCTAGCTTCAACTGCATCAAAATTTCCAAAGAAATGTGTAGTGCTCTGCCTTCTAGGTGGGTATTAGGTGTTAGTTGCCTTATTCTTTTGTTTGTAGTGAGAGCCAAATATTCTGAAAAAACTGCTTATATTTTTTTCTATCATCTGTAAATGTGAACCCAATTCTGTGCTAAATTGATTTTTCTCCTTTTGACCTTGTCATGCATTGGATAAAATACAAAGTTGCAGCTTAGCTTACTCTTCATACCTTCTCTCAGGTATTAGTGAACGGGTAGCGGATATTAAAACCAGAGCTTATGCTATGAAGTGCCTTACTACTTTCACGGAAGCAGTAGGTCCAGGATTTGTTTTTGACCGAGTAAGTATAATTACAGCTCACCATTAATTTTGTGTTTCTCAAAACAGAAGTTAGGTGCTTGCTTTAACAATTTGTGTTAATTTTGGTCTAGTATAATGCATTGAGTGAACCATTTTCTTATGTGTCGTGGAATAATCTGTGTGGAATTTCATCATTTGCAGCTTTACAAAATTATGAAAGAGCACAAGAATCCAAAGGTTCTTAGTGAGGGAATACTCTGGATGGTTTTGGCAATTGATGACTTTGGCGTGTCACATTTGAAGCTTAAGGTGCTTCTATTTCTCCCTCCCCATAACTCTTCCTTGACTTACTGAAGATTATCTTTCTATTCTATTTTTTATCCGGTAGTTGCGGTTATCTAAGGGGAAATGTGAATTTTATCTCGCAGGATTTAATTGACTTCTGTAAAGATACTGGGCTACAGTCCAGTGTAGCTGCTAGCAGAAATGCAACTATCAAACTTTTGGGTGCCTTACATAAGTTTGTTGGTCCAGGTGTGTAGTTGTATTATTATTTCCAATTCTCCACATGCCTTGAATCCTAATATATATTTCTGATTTTTTTTTAGATATTAAAGGTTTTCTGGCTGATGTCAAACCTGCACTGCTCAGTGCACTTGATGCGGAGTATGAGAAAAATCCTTTTGAGGTAATAGGAGGCCAAAGATCAAATTCCTTTCTCAAAATGTGTGTTCTATATTGTTTACTCGAAGCCTTTGCACATGTCTTCAGGGTGCTTCTGCTATTCCAAAGAAAACAGTTAGGACGTCAGAGTCCATGACTTGTGTTTCTGGTGGTGGGCTGGATAGCCTGCCACGTGAAGATATTAGTGGAAAGGTAACACCTACTCTGATCAAGAGCTTGGAAAGTCCTGATTGGAAGGTATGGTTGTCAATGCTGATGAAGCCAGCTCACTTGTTATGATTGCCTTTGCAAAACCGTGTCCTTATTGGTATCAACTTGACTCTTAAATCCGCATTACAGGTTCGACTTGAGTCAATTGAAGCTGTCAATAAAATTTTGGAGGAGGCTAATAAACGCATTCAACCAAATGGAACTGGTATGCATTTGAGTTAAAGTTGACTTGAATAATTATAAAGTTTTAGTAAGACATGCAGTGTCATAATAAGCTTGCTGTTATAACCAGAAATCTGTTGGTCATTAATATCTTGTGTGGTTGCAGGTGAATTATTTGGTGCCCTTAGAGGGCGTCTGTATGACAGCAATAAAAATCTAATCATGACAGCTTTGACTACCATTGGTGGTGTTGCTTCTGCTATGGGACCAGCTGTTGAGAAGTCAAGCAAGGTTTGACCACTCAAGATGATCATGTTTCTTTACATTTATGTTTATGGTCTTGAGAAGAGCTTAAGTTTGCTGTGCATTGGGTTTCACAGGGTGTTCTGTCAGATATTTTGAAATGTCTTGGGGACAATAAGAAACATATGAGGGAATGTGCTTTGAATACATTAGATTCTTGGGTTGCTGCTGTTCATCTTGATAAAATGGTAATTGTTTATGGAATTACTGGTAACGTGTTATTTTAATTTTGGGCTGTTTTGATATGTTGTGGTCTGGTAGTAATGATATTTCTTCGGTTGTAGATTCCTTACATCACAGCTGCTTTATTTGAAAGTAAGCTTGGTGCTGAAGGCCGCAAGGACCTTTTTGATTGGCTTTCAAAGCAACTTTCTGGATTAAGCGAGTTTCCTGATGCCATACATTTGCTGAAACCTGCTGGCTCTGCTATGACGGTAGCTTTTAGTTTTGTTTTCTTCACCAAGACATTTCCTGACTCCTGCCTTGACATTTGCTTTGGGATTTTGTTAGGATAAATCAGCAGATGTTCGAAAAGCAGCTGAAGCATGCATCTCTGAGATTTTGAGAGTGTGTGGACAAGAAATGGTAAGTGAATTAGATATGGTGTTTTTCTCTTTCACCTGCATTGATTGATGACTAAACTTTCAATTATGTATTCCCTTGTTTTAGATTGAGAGGAATCTGAAAGATATTCATGGGCCAGCCTTAGCTCTTGTTCTCGAACGTGTGAGGCCTGCTAGTGTTTATCAAGGTCTGTTCTTTGGTAACTTGGATGACTTCAATTTTGTGTCTCTGCATGCATGCACATACCTCTTGTTTTTCTGCATATTGAAGTTTGTCATGGCTTCTCAGAGTCATTGGAATCAACAAAAACAATTTCAATGGGTCCATCATCCAAAACAAGCTCAAAGGTTGGGAAAGCTGCTTCCAATGGCATATCAAAGCATTCAAATAGATCTATATCTTCGGTATGTTTCTCCTATTTGACTTGTATTGTTTGGAATTCATTGCGGAGATTGATTTTTTATGTCCTGGCTTTATTAGAGAGTCATACCAACAAAAGGGTCAAAGCCAGAGCCAGCGATGTCTATTCAGGACAGAGCTGTTCAGTCTCAAGCATTATTGAATGTCAAGGACTCAAACAAGGTAGTTGACATTACACATCAAAATTTTCATTAGATGTAAATAGCATTCATTCAACATTTTCCATTTGCACCTGCCTATTCACAGGAGGATAGGGAAAGAATGGTAGTCCGAAGGTTTAAGTTTGAAGAGCCACGGATGGAACAAATTCAAGATCTTGAGGTTTGGTTTTATACAGTGCTTCTAGTTAACTATTGGTTTTCTTACTGCATTTTGAGATGTCTCTTCCCACATTCCCTATACGCAGGGTGATATGATGAAGTACTTAAGAGAGGATCTGAACAGGAGGCTTTTAAGTCTGGATTTTAAGAAACAAGTTGATGGGCTAGAGATGTTACAAAAGGTATTTGGCTTATTTCTTGACTATTGGAAATTACTCTTGAGAATGGCATCCTGTTATTGAATTTGAAACTTTTTTGTTTTGTTTTTTCCAGGCCCTTCCATCCATTGGAAATGAAATAATTGAAGTTCTGGACATACTCTTGAGGTGGTTTGTTTTGCAGTTTTGTAAATCTAACACAACGTGCCTGTTAAAGGTATATTTTCCTTTCTGTTTCCATTATATTGTATCACTTACTTTTGTTGATATGGTTTATGAGTATGATGCTTCATAAGATATGATCATATGAAGTTTGACCTGTTGAAATGGACAGGTTTTGGAATTCCTCCCTGTACTTTTTGACTTGCTCCGGGATGAGGCCTACGCTTTGAGTGAATCAGAAGCAGCTATATTTCTTCCATGCTTGATTGAAAAGGTTCTACTTAGACCTCAGTAGCATAAATTGTCATCCATCTGTTAGATATCATTATATTCCTTATGGTCTGAATGTTTGTGCTGCACTTGGAGAAAAATCATTTTAATAGTTTTAGGAAGTGAAATGAATATTTAAAATGTTTTTCTTGTGTGCCATTATCCTGTACTTTGATGGGAAATACTTTTAATATATTGAACATACGATATTGTATGCTGCAGTTGGGGCATAACATTGAGAAAGTGCGGGAAAAAATGCGTGAGCTAGCCAAACAAATTTTGCATGCGTATTCAGCAACAAAATCTTTCCCGTACATTCTGGAGGGTTTGCGCTCTAAGAACAACCGTACTCGGATAGAGTGTGCAGATCTAGTTGGTTTCTTGATTGATCAGCACGGGGCTGAGGTGCAATTAGATAATTTATGCTGTTGTTCTTATTGGCTTGTTTTGCTCATACTTACATCCATATTTTATTGCTTTACAGATAAGTGGACAGTTAAAGTCATTGCAAATTGTTGCAAGCTTGACTGCAGAACGTGATGGTGAAATTAGAAAAGCTGCATTAAATGCTCTGGCTACTGGTTATAAGATTCTTGGTATGTTTTGATTCCATGAAATAACATGTCACCTTGCTGGTATTAAGTGGGATTGTTGATATGTAAAGTTTAGTGTTATGAATGTCCATTGCCCTATTAAAGATGCATATTTGGGCATTTTTTAGTGGTATTTTTTCTTCAATAGGTGAGGACATTTGGAGATATCTTGGGAAGCTAACAGATGCTCAGAAAAGCATGATTGATGATAGATTTAAGTGGAAGGTGAGTATATATTGGTGCTTTGATCTTTGTCCACTTTCAGTCCACTCATCCTGATATTTTTGGTAGGTTCGAGAGATGGAAAAAAGGAAAGAAGGTCGCCCTGGTGATGCTAGAACTGCTTTAAGGCGCTCTGTTCGGGAAAATGGGTATCTTTTCATAACTGCATTTATTTTCACTGGAGTTCTATTTGTTCATATTATTATGAACGTGTCCTATTTAAGATTATTACTGCTAAAATATTTTCTACTTCATTTTTTCTTTCTTCATTTTCTACCACCCAGTTTTCCATGCCATCTTTTTAATTTTGGTGACATTGCTTTTATATTCTTTATTTATTCTTAGGTCTGATATAGCAGAACAGAGTGGGGAAGTTTCACAATCAGTCCCTGGCCCTATATTAGCCAGGTATCATAGGATTTTATTTTTGCTTCTTCATTATCATATCTTTGATTTCATAATTTCTCTCCTTAAGTAAACCGCTGTCCATGTCCAGGAAAAACTTTGGTACTCAGGAGCTTCAGGTGGAGAGACATATAATGCCCCGCTCACTCACTAGTGCCAGTGGCCCCACGGACTGGAATGAAGCTCTGGACATCATTTCTTTTAGTTCCCCAGAGCAGGTACCTTATTTTGATCTTTTTGAGTCCTTAGAGTGCATGTTTTCAAGTATCAAATTTTAAGCAATTGTGCTAGAAGTTATACTCCTTCACTTCCATATATTGGTCACGTCTGGTTTTGCAAAATAGCGCTATCATGTTGGATGATGTCTCTAACTGTCTTATACATGTCTATCTACCATTCCTGCATGTCCTCTTTTGCTTATCTTTAATATGTTTTCAAAATTAATTGTATGTTCTTTCCAGTTATTATTTGGTTTAGCATGTGATGAGACTGTCATTGCAATTAAAATGTTATGTTTTATTTGGATGCATCACATAGTCTCTCAAGTTTTCCAATGTCCAATTGTTTTGCCCGGTCATATTTCTTTTTTTTGGCCCTATTGATGGGTGAGTTCCTGAACTATAGAAGTGACTTCTACTTGCAGTCAGTTGAAGGCATGAAAGTTGTTTGCCATGAGCTGGCACAGGCTACCAGTGATGAAGAAGGAAGTGTGATGGATGAACTAGTGAAAGATGCAGATAGACTTGTTTCATGCTTGGCAAACAAGGTAACAATTGTTTCATGACAAAATTTGTCTGATATTTTCTTTCTCGCATTTAGATGTCAACTGGCTTATTTAATAACAGCTTGCTACTCTGAAGTTCACATGTTTCCATGTTTTTTCATCTGAACAGGTAGCAAGGACATTTGACTTCAGTTTGACTGGAGCATCATCACGGTCTTGTAAATATGTTCTTAACACACTCATGCAGGTAAAATTTACAAGATTTTATTCCCAGTACATAACCTGCCCTCCTTTTCTTTTTCCTCAAAGTGTTCCATGTCTTCCCTTGTCTTCACCACAACATCCAGCATTGAGATCTACTCCCTCAATCCCATAAATATAGCGTAATGGTTTTTCCACAAATTTTTAGGAATAGAAAAAAATAATTAAGGGTGTTTGTTTTAAACATGTTATTCCACTCTAACGTGCCCTCCTTTTTCTTTTTCCTCAAAATGGTCCATGCCCTACCATGTCTTCTCCACAACCCTATCTAGCATTGAGATCTACTCCCTCAATCCCATAAATAATGCCCTAATGGTTTTTCCACAAATTTTTAGGAATATAAAAAATTAATTAAAGGTGTTTGTTTTAAACATGTTATTCCACTTTTACTCCTAACTATATCTATATGGTTAAATATTATTGTTCAGTAAATTTGAAAAAGTAAAGGTTAATAAGGGAAAGTGAGTGAAAGTTTGTAATAATTGTAAGTTTATTTTTAGAATGGACACTTGGATGAAGACTGCCAAAATGGAAAGTAGGACATTTAATATGGATCCGAGGGTGTATTACTTGATAAAATATTAACTATATGAACATTCCTGCAGACTTTTCAAAATAAAACACTTGCTCATGCTGTCAAAGAGAGCACTCTTGACAGTCTGATAACAGAGCTTCTACTTTGGCTTTTGGATGAAAGGGTCCCACATATGGATGATGGCAGCCAACTCCTAAAAGCATTGAATGTGCTGATGCTTAAGATACTGGTGAGGATTTAATTGAAGATGTGCCTATTTAGTTTGAAGATGTCCATTATATAATTGTTAACTGACCATCACATGTACAGGATAATGCGGATCGAACATCATCCTTTGATGTCTTGATTAATCTGTTGCGACCTTTGGATCCCAGCAGGTGGCCTTCACCTGCATCAACTGAGACCTTTGCCATCAGGAACCAGAAGTTCTCTGATCTTGTTGTAAAATGCCTCATCAAACTTACAAAGGTAATATATTTGATATTTCAATCCTTGGAGCCTTCTTCCTTTTGACTTCGCACTGATTTTCATGGATGGAAAATTTTGATTTTGAGTTGGTAAACTAGAAATGTTTTTAATAAAATTTAAACAATGATTTCTCTACCTTTTCTATGAAAAGTTGTTTCTGATTTGGCCTCTTGAAGCTTGATTATAAATTGCATTTGATCTAAAATCAGCTGATTTAAGCATGACATGTACTGATTAAATGTCTTTTCCTAAAACTAGTCTTGTCCATGATATGCATGAGACTCGGTTGGGAGGTAGTGGGTCAGGCCTAGAACTCTATTAACATGTCAACAATAAATTTGTGAAGTAAATTTCACACTAAAATTGCAGCTCCTGAGTCTAACATGGTTCATCACTTTGGTCATGTTGTCCAAAACTGGAGAAATCTGTAAGAGTTCAACAAGTAATTGGAATGAAGGAATGAACCAATGTGTTTGGTGCCACTAAGAACAGTTTAAGCAATGTTTGAGCGTTTAATCTGTCCCATTAAAGAAAGTTGTCCGGTATTTTTAGTCAGGTATTTCTGCTTATGGTAGACTTAGACAGGGTACCACCTTATTCTGGAATGTTATTCACCATCTATGGAGTTGGGAAGATATCTACCTGACCCCGTTCCAGTTGAAGTTCCCCAAACATAATATTTTTAGCATCTATGGAGTTGCGAAGGCTGATGTCATCCTTCCCCCTCGGCAGCAGGATTGTGTACTGAACTGTCCAGCTTATTAACCGTTGTTTATTATTGTTGGATATGTCACCAAAGTTTGGTTTTCTCAGGTTCTTCAAAGCACTATATATGATGTTGATCTTGACCGCATCCTTCGGAGCATCCATATTTACCTCCAAGAATTGGGAATGGAAGAAATCAGGAGAAGGTATGTTTAATTGCTCTCCCTTTCCCTTGTTGCTGTCTGGTTCTTGTTAAATTGTTTCATTTCATTTCTCTGGAGCATCTATACTTACCTTTCAATTTGGTCTCTTAAGTTGATGGATCTGACTTCCCTGTTTTTATGCTCTTTCCAAACTTATAAATAGAGCGGGAGCGGATGACAAGCCTTTGCGTATGGTGAAAACTGTTCTCCATGAACTTGTTAAGCTCCGTGGAGCTTCCATAAAGGGTCACCTATCCATGGTTCCTATTGACATGAAACCTCAGCCAATTATTCTTGCCTACATTGATCTTAATCTTGAGGTACAAAGTTAAGAACTATACAGTTCTGTAATTATTCAACCTGGTCATTTTTTACTCATGCTTGTTTCATTCTTTTTGTCTATCCAGACTTTAGCTGCAGCAAGAATGTTGACCTCAACAGCCCCCGTGGGCCAAAATCATTGGGGTGATTCTGCAGCCAACAATTCATCACCTGCCACGCATTCTGCCGAGGCTCAGTTGAAGGTAATTGCGTAGTTTCATCTCAAATGATTTGGCTGTCTTCAATTAATAAATGAAACTAGTTTATTTTGCATTTCATCTCTCTTTACCCCTCTAAGTTTCTCAATAATATTTATTGCATTTTACTTTGACTACAGCAAGAACTCGCTGCCATATTCAAGAAAATTGGTGACAAACAAACCTGCACCATTGGTTTATATGAGCTCTATCGCATTACTCAGTTATATCCCAAGGTAAGTAATTGATGTGTTCTAGTGTCTACTGGCAGAGTTATGATACTGTTTTTGTTTACTAGAGATAATTAGGGGCCTGCAATGGTTAGTACTTTGGCGTTATGTCCATCAGCTGTTTATTCATTTCAGTTTTTCCTTTTTCGAAATTGCAGGTTGATATATTTGCTCAGCTCCAAAATGCTAGCGAGGCATTTCGCACTTACATTAGAGATGGTCTAGCTCAGGTTTGCAATTCCTCAATCTCATGATTGTGATTGGAAGAACCACACATCAAGTTGCCAACAAACATTGATTTTATTGCAGATGGAGAAGAATACTGCTGCTGGAAGGACGCCTTCTAGTTTGCCTATGTCAACCCCCCCTCCATCCGCTCCAAATGTTTCTTCCCCTGATTTGCAGCCTCTTTCCCCTGTTCATACAAACTCCTTAAATGATTCAAAACCTTTACATGCTAAACCAGAAGCGACAAACTTTCATCTACCTCCCTCATATTCTGAAGATAACAGAGAAGTTGGTGCCGTTTTATCTAGAGGTTTTGTCTCAGAGAATTCTTTGGGTGACCAAAGAAATGAGAAGCTTATTAGTGGAGGTAAATTTGCCAACAGTTCCTATCCTTCTCTCACACCCATGCACACACACGCTTGTGCTTTGTTATTGTTGATGGAAAATGAATGCTATATTGGTGCTTTGTTGATGGAAGTTATGGTGTTGCCATTGCAGTAACCAGCGGGACATTAGATGCAATTAGGGAAAGGATGAAGAGTATGCAGTTAGCTGCCACTGCTGGGCTTCCTGATTCAGGAAGCAGGCCACTGATGTCTGTGAATGATAATTTAAATAATGGACTTTCTAATCTGATTCTTCATGCGCCAGACTCTGCAGGCATGGAGAATCCTATGCTTGGCGGGGTTCTTCCTTTGGATGAGAAGGCGTTGTCCGGGCTTCAAGCCCGGATGGAGAGACTTAAAAGTGGATCTCTTGAACCTCTGTAGATAAGTAAAATGAGTTGAGCTGAGATTCTCTACTGCATATTTTTGTATGTCCGAGCTATAAGATTCTGTTCTACGGGGAGATTCTATTCGACGGGGAGTTCCATCGCCATTTAATCGGAGCCACTGCTGGTAGATTATCATGTAGAGCTGGGTGTCCATCGAGCAACCAGCGGGGAGTTTGTTCTCCCTGTATTGGATTTTTGAAGTGTCACTCTCTGGGCAGACAGTGGAGTGGTTTGTTGTTATCTAGGTTGCTTTTGTCGCTGGCATATGTATATTGTAGGTTAATTTTTTGGCATATTTGTTTGATTTCTTTCAATTAGTACAATTGTATACCGATTTCGGATCTGTTGTATACAAATTATGGATTGGAGCATGGAAATGTCCACGTTGCATATTAATATTCAATTTCAATTTTGCATTGCTCGTCAAAGAATTTGTTTTTTCAGCGAATGTTAGGCAGTTATGTGCTCGTTTTACACTTAGCTTGGGTCATAGTTATGAAACTGGCCTGGTTTGGCGGGTTGATTTGGGATTTGATCAGGGTTCAAATCAAAAAAACCACAAAAACTCTGGTGTGCAATTCTCTTTTCAATTTGGATGACTTGTCGACTTGAATTTTTTTAATAAACTCTAAAATCGAATTATAATTCTAATTTGACATAATTTTTATTGTTAGCCACATTAAAAGCATGTTTATTAAATCCGATTCAGGGGATGACCTGACTAAGGGGTCAGGTCACAGATTACCCGTGTCAACCCGAGAAAATTAAAAAAAAATATTTAAAGTTTTAATATTTTATATGAAAAAATTAAGAAACAATTCATGTGAATTTAGGTTATACATGTTGTAAATAATGAAGTTTAGAAGAATATTTAAAAGGTTTTTTTTATTTCAGATTAAAAAAATATATGTTATTTTTTTAAGTTGAAGTATTTAAACAAAAAAGTTTTTTATCCTATATTGAAAAGATATAATTTTTTTTATAGTGAACATAAAGTTAGAGTATATATATATTAAAGAGTTTCAAATTCTACATTAAAAAAATAACTTTTTTCTTAGGAACAATATACATACTAAAAGATTTTCAAATCACACATTGAAAAAATAAAACATTCTTCTAGTATTTATATAGTAAACTTTGAAAAAAAAAGTTAATAATCAACTAAAAGAATATGAAAAAAGAGGAGTCTAGAAGAAAAACTACATTTGAAAAAAAAACATGTCTCGTCTGGGTTTGCCCGGGTCACTTGTTGACTCACCAGGTCAACCAGGTTTGGCCGAGTTTTTACACTGGCCGGTCTTTTACCTTACCCGGACCGGTCTAGCCACTGGATCTCAGGCCTACCCTTTTTTGATAGGATTAAAAGGATGGAAGGATGATAGTCTAATGCCAACTCCTTTTTGATAAAATTAAAAGGTATGAGACTTAATTGGTAATATGGTTATAACTTCGAGATTAAATTAATTTTTTCACTTGAGAAAATAGATAAAGTAAAACTATAAACTTAGGTGTTATTTAAATCATTGCGGTGTCTTTTTTTTATTATTATTATTCTAAGAAAATTGTGTTTATATTATTTTTGTACATAATTTAAAAAGTGAAATTAGTTTTTCAAAAATAATAAAATGTGTTTTTATTTTATTTTTTATATGTAAGAAGTTGCATTATTGATATTATCATCATTATATCACAACATACTATTAATATCATCCTAATATCATAATTAGGATCAATATTATTGTCATAATATTACCCTCATAATCTTGATTACCAATTTCATCGTAACTTCTTCACTATTATCTCTTATTTTAACATCATCATCATCTTAATTAACTTCACTCAGAACACAACCACCTTTATCATTATTGTTCTATTTTGATTACTTCTATTTTGTCATCATTACTTACCATGATTTTCATTATATGCTAATAAAATAATAGTAATTACTAATTTTATATTACTATAAAAATTATCATTATTATTAGTATCGTACCAACAATTATCATATTGTCATTGTTATTGTCACCACTGTAACTATCATGCTACCACTATAACGCTATCATTATCACAGGGTAGCTTAAACAATATAGGATGATTGATCGTTCAATCTCTCTAACTCAAGTGAATGCTCTCCTGCCTAAAGAATTACTCTCTAGTCTAAGCACTCACTCTAAACTAGATCTCGTCCTAACCACCTTGAGGTCGAATTCTCCTATACAAATTCCTTAGGAAGTTTAGTGACTAGGACACACCACAATACAATATTACTGCATCTATAGTACTAAACTACAGTCTCTTATGCTTTCACATGAATTGTTATTGTGACGCTTACTTTTCTTGTGAACCCGTGTCCTTAAAGGGTGTCCACCTTTATCGTCAATAACTATCTTCTACCAACTTGTCTTCTAAGATGACACTTATCTTTCTTTCCAATGGATATCTCTTGTTAATTTATCTTCTCAAAGGGCAGCAATCTTTTTTGTCAATTACCCGCAAATACCAACCTTTCTCATTAATAACACAATCCATCTTTTTAGGTTACCTGTAAGGAATTAAAATAATTATTTTTCATCATTACACTGCTTGCATGAGATAAGCTCATGTGATCAAGGATCATAAATACTACCTTGAGTCATCAAATAAAAACACAAAACAAAAAGATCACACAAGAACATAACTTAATAGAAGAGAATAGCACACAATAACACACGATCATCACCATATTCACTCTCATGAACTCTTGGTTTCTTGGGTGCACTTTCCTTCCCTCGTATATTTATTAACTTAAAAATTAGATGATCATCTATTTTGATAAAAAATTTAATTTTACAAGAAAGCATGAAACGATTCAGGTCTAGACGCCTCAGAACCTAGGAGGCCACCATGAAAAGCTCAAATCCAATCTAAATGTTTTTTAACGATTTCACCATGAATTAAGAAAATTTAGTCCCTTGAGAAGGATTTCGTTTGTTGAAAAAGAATTGTTACAATAGATCTCTCAAATTTAGACTTAAATGATCAAATTGGCTTCACAAAAGCAAGAAAAATCTACAGTAAATATTAAAGACATGTTAAATCGCAATAAATGTTGGATGAAGCGTTAGAAAATTATCGTGTGAATAAGAAAATGGATGTTCAAACTTCTTCTTCTTTGACTCGTAAGACGATTCACAAAATTTGGAGCCATGCAATGAAGTTTTGGATACTTTCCCTTTCTTTTCATGTGAGAGATTTAATTCTTTAATTTTTTTTAATAATGAAATTCAAATCTAAACTCATCTCGTATTTGAGTCTTTGTCTAGAAGTCGTATGGATTGATTTAATTAACAGAATTGGCCAGTAATGTACCGTAATTTCTTTAGAACAAGACAAGTAGGTAGGCAGTGGCATTTATGGCGACATGGAAAAGAATTTGAGCTTCTTATAAGAAATTTTGACCTTGAAAATTGTTGGTTTTACTTAGACATAGAATTAAAGTTTTTTTTTTTTTTTTAATGTTTAAGCATCATTTAATACATTTCTTCAATTGAAAGCTCTTTTGGACTTGAAACTTATACATGTTCACTTAACTTTTTATCAAATAAATATGGATGATGAGATTCAAACTCGTGATCGCTTGGTCATTAAGGCTCTGATACCATGTCAAATAATCATCTCAACCTAATAGTTTAAATTGTTAGATAAGGTCCCAGAAAATAATTTATATTATTCTTTAACAATTTAATATTAATATTTTGATGGGTTTTCTTCTGCATAAAAGTTTTTTTAGAAAAATATTTTGTAATAATTCTCTGTAAAAAAAGCCCTTACAAAAGAGAATATAAGCACAAGAGTACTTATGTAGCAGCACAATCACTTAAATCGAGCTATGAAAGAATAAAATCACACTTAAATGTTTTTTTGAATAATTGGTGATTTTGTTTTTATCATAATAAGCTACGAAACATAGTTCTTGCTTAAAATAAATAAAAATAATAAAATAATAAAAGAAAGCTGTATGATTTAATACACCAATTCTATGAGTAATACAAGATAACATTTGAGTATAATTTAACCTCCAAAAAGCTACGAAAATCACACTGCTCTGATTTTTTAGTCTTATTTTCCTATTCGCCAAAGGGAGAACTTAGAAGTCAAAAAGTAAGGAAATATCAATATTAATTATATTTTCAGATGGTAATACTGATAGATACATATGAACAGAAAAGAAAAGAAAAGGGTGAAACGAAAGCAAAATCAAAAGTCAAAATAAGAAAAGGGTGAAAAAAAAAATCATATAATAAATACCTAAAATAGTTGTAAGACTGAATTGACAAGTCAATTCAGGGGTTAACTTGGGTTAAGTTATTTGAAAACTTGATTTTTTTACTATAATTTTTTTTTGGATTCGAGTAAATCTTATTTCTTGAAAAGCGCATTTTGTGGATCCAGGTGAGGAAGTAAAACCCCAACTGTTCCAGGCTCTTACAAGAGATGCACACCCTGACTCGAACTCGAGACCTGCTATGCAGATATTAAACCCTTTACCATCACACTACGCCCCTTGCCATCTCAAACCATAATGCTATCATTTAAGAAAAAAAAACCTGTAAAGCACAAGAAAAGACGTACAATAAGTGAATTCCCCAGAGGAAAAAGAGAAAAGACTTCTTATAAACACACTGATTTAAAAGTGAATGACCTATCTTAATCATACTTAAAGTAAACTTAATCTTAATATAACAAAAAATGATAATATAATACATACCTAAAACAGTTAAAACTATAGTTATAAAATCCGGTCCAACAAATTAATTTAGTGATCTGTTGATTTAAGATCTTGTATAAATACTAAGTCAATAAAAAAATTGATTTATTCTATAAAAATATATTAATATTTTAAAAAATAAAAAATTAGATTGACCCCAGTTAATTTCAAATAAAAATCCTGGGAAGATGAACACCCTAATCGATTTTTAAAAAAAATAGAATGGGTAGTTTAGAAAATTAAAATATATATTCTGTGTCGAAGGAACGTGCGCAAGTCACGGAACGACATTTTTGACTGGAATTTTATGTGCTCTTCTTTTCAAACATCACATTGCTGTAAAATCTAAAACTGGGGCAGAAGAGAAAAATGCTGATTCACAATCAATTGTCACGTTTCGAGGGTGAGAAACATGGCAGAGCCCCACGTTTTATATTCAAAATATTTACCAAATCTTTGAAATATTTCATATGATTGAAATCCATTATGATCACGCATTATCAATATCATATATTTCTTTCTGTAAAAAAAAAAAGAGAATTTTTCCAGAATTTAAATTGAGAAATATTAGCGGATGAGTCTTGATGTTTTTTTTCCTGTGAATGGATACGTATGAGTCTTGATGTTTTTTTTTTTTTATTGAAAAACATTAAATTAATGATTTTATTTTCGGTATCAGAATTATCGAATGTGGTTCATGCATGATGAGCTTCCGTAATATCTCCTCAGTACCGATGAACAATGACAGGAAATTAAGTAGGAGATAAATATATATAACCCAGTCCATATAATTTGATGTTCATTCATACAGATTTATGTGAGCCAACAAATTAGCACACAGACACAAGAAAGAGAAGGCAATGTACGTACGTAGTTCAGGAAAAACAAGGCAACATTATCTTAACCCACAAGCCCACAACGGAGGAGTAAAATCATTGATCGCTGGCAAATTGCAATGATGTTCTCTCTTCTCCATGAGAAGGTAGTTCATGATCACAGCATGGCCCTTAAGCTTCTCTGCTACATAGATTGGTAGCCAAGTGGGAATCGAATCAGAAGTTCAAGGGGGGATTTCCTTGCAAGAAGAGAGGCCACGCCAATATAATCCTCCACTGATTCTGGTGATCAAGCTCATAAAGCTGAAACCTGAAGAAGAAAAACACTACCAGCTAGCAAGTACATGCACATTGCTCCTCCAATTAGATCAAATCAAGAAATATACTCTCACACGCACGCAAAAAAAGAAGAAAAAAGAAGCTTGCTCAATGCGGGTGATAATATTCAATTTATTTGGAAAATAACTTGGTAAATAAGTTTATCAATCGTTGCTTGTTGAGCCTAATGAATGCGTGAAAATAGGGTGTTCTAAATTCGAGAGTACAAGAACTTTAAAAAAACATAAAATAATTCTTTGTTGCAAGAACGAAACAACTTCTCTGCTCTAAGCTAGCACCAATTCCTTTAATTAAGAAATAATTCTTCCATTTAATTGAATGCAAGCAGTGTGTTAGCTCTCTAGCTAGACTCGATATGCACATGCAAAGAATAAAGTGATGATGACCAACACAGGCTCACATAGAGATAGAAAGGAGAGAGTATGCTTGGCTCCTCGCACGCCACCAGCAGCAGCCAATCTAAGACAGAAGAGATTGGTCTTTGCTTGTGGCATACAGGGAGCCAGGCATAACCCATTTCACCTCCTTCTTCGATTCATCCCCCTTCTCTTTCGAATTCTGTTCTTGCTTCCATTGAGGGACACGAATTAATCTTGTGAAAGACTAGAGAGATATATAGAGAAGAGCAAACCCAGATCAAGGGGGTGAACGTCGAAGGCTTCTTCTATGTATAGAAAGCTTTAGCAATTAAGGAGTGAAGGGTAGAATTTTCTTACCATATGAGAAAAAAATGCCTCCCATATATATAATGCCATAAATCCACCATCAACAGAATTTTTTTTTTTTAAAATTAAAATCTCAATAGTGAATTCTAATTAATGAAAGCATTTTTTTTTTACGTACACATTCACACTATACCCACCATCGATCGGCACCGAACCACACCAGGAACCTTTTCTTCCTTTGTTTTTTCTAAAAAAAAAAAAAAAAAATTTTTTGTAAGTCTTCTCACAGTCTTCTTCTTGCTTAACATACAAAATTCCACCTATATGGGTTTAGGTAGAGCATGGCATGGCTTTTATATTTGACCTATGGTGGTTTTCTAAGTGTATGATATGCTAGTCTCAACCTTTGAGGTGACAGCTCAATGGATTTGTTTTATATTATTATTATTAT
>Ga0325411_1001440_pt1 | contig 26549 bp, 18 predicted proteins | sample PopdelMetagenome_13_FD_206181 | JGI IMG/M metagenome (GOLD analysis project Ga0325411, IMG submission 206181) | Populus deltoides microbial communities from Bellville, Georgia, United States - Xylem-PdIQD-R4 | ecosystem: Host-associated > Plants > Phyllosphere > Stem > Wood/Secondary xylem... | reverse complement strand
TATATATATATATATATATATATATATATATATATATATATATATATAAAGTGTTCGGTTTTCCATGATCTAATCCCTCCCGACACCCATGAGAAATTTGGAGGCTCAAAATCTGTAATCAGGCTCCGCTGGTATGTGCTTTCATTCATTCTAGCCATTTCATTCCTTTGTTTTTTTTTTGTTTTTTCCTTTATTATTCGATGACATGTATTAACGGACATAAACTTTTCTTTCTTCTTTTTTTCTTTTTATTTCTTTGGAAGGTAAGAGATTCGCAATCTTGAAATTAGCATTTGACAAACTGAAATGAAGAAAAGAATTGGCGCACGCATCAAAGAAATTATTTCATGCTCTGGTATGTATGCCCTCTTTCCCTTGTAATTCAATGCACACAGCCCTCCCCCTACATGTAAATTGTAAAATGCCATATTACCCGCTATCTATAGGATGGTCTAAGATGGAAAAACTCTAACTTGGGAACTGGGGGTGACATGTCGTTTGAAATTCCTAGACGGAAACGGCGTGTCGTTTGAAAGCCCTCACCACTTCACTGCCTTCTTATTTCCTAATAAGAAGGAAGGCTCATGGAGGAGAGCTTACATTTATCCATATTTACATGTAAATCCAACCTAGAATGGCTCGGGCTAATTTGTATACACTACAAGGATCATGTTTCTTGAACCGTAGGATTAATCCAAGTTCCTGCCTGGGTAATTGATTGCCTGGATCAATCCATGTTCAATTAAAACAGATTTTTCACAAGAAAGAGGTGATGATCTTTGTTTCCGTGGTTGATTTTGTGAGTGCAGATACAACGTTGGGTGCCACCAGTACCCCCAACCTTCCGATGGAGATTGACGTCCGTGAAGAATATGCCAATGCCTTCAGGACAGAATCATACAATCTCTTCTGGGCACGTCTTCAAGCACTATTCAATAGAGATCCCACCACGTGTACTGTTCTAGCAGCTGAGTCCACCACCAGCGCAGCTCGGCTACCATCCTATCGACTCTTCGTCGAAAACCTCTTGGATCCGGATCAGTCCACGGTTATTCAGACCCTTTCCTTGATCCACACCCGACCCTCAACCCACTCTCTCCTATCCAAATACTTCACTCAAACAGCGAATGCTTCTCTCCTTTGTGGCTTGCTATTGAAAGACATAGACCATATACGGGTCAAATACCGATCTCTTAAAGCCACCCTTGATCAAATACCCAAAACCCAGTTTCCTAACCCGGAGATTTTAACAAGAGTTACGGAATTCGTCAACGCTCGGAACCCATTTGACCGGTCTGGCTCAACACCAAGCCGGGTCCAAGTCATGCAAGCCGATTGCTTCAAATTGCTCAAGCAGCTAGAGTCAAAGCGTGACAAGGCTAAAGCGAAGCTAAATCTAAAAAACAAACTAAAACATAGCTCAGCTATATTTCTTGTGGCCTTGACAGCTTCACTAACAATAATCATAGCAACCCACGCTCTAGCATTGCTAGTTGCCACTCCAGGTCTCATAACAGCAACATCTTTGGGGCCAGGTTCTTCGACAAGGAGGCTAGCCAGGGTTGCAGCACAGCTGGATGCAGCTGCAAAAGGGACTTATATACTGAGTAGGGACTTGGAGACCATTAGCAGGCTTGTGAATCGAGTAAAGGATGAGATGGAGCACCTGCATTCAACGGTAAAGTACTTGGTTGAGAGAGGAGATGACGAGGGCAATTGGTTGCATGGCACTAATGGTGAACTGGTGGTGAGGCAATTCAGCAAGATTAATGAATGTTGCAGCTTCAGCAACCAAGTTGATGATCTTGAGGAGCATTTGTATCTGTGTTTTTTGACCATCAATAGAGCTAGAAACCTTGTACTGAAAGAGATTCTGGATCCAGGTCAATAATCCGCCTCGATCGGCTCCCAACATTCTATCAAAATACTATACTATGTCTTAATTTTTCACCACTAATTTTCTCCCCAACTCTATATTATATTCCATCCTAGCTAGCTATATACATGATTCATGGTTTTTTTAAAAAAAAAAAATTGAAAGAGATTCAAATAAAACTTGTATCAAGTGATATTTTTATTTACGTTCAGATATGATTCAATGTTATCTTAGAACATGAGTCATTGATTTGGGATCATAACAGTAGTGTATATATCCATAAAACTCAAAATTACATCAACTTTTATAGTGACTCATTTATTCTAAAAATCTAATTCATAGGTGATAAGCATAATATTGAACCCAAGAATTAAGATTAAAAAGTTCCATCTTAAGACCATATAAATAGTCTTGATCTCCATGATAGATCATCTTAATTCTTTTTTAAATTTGTTGGTAAACTGTGAATACTATTTATCATGTCAATTATAAAAGGAATCACCGACGAAATGTTCCGTCGGTATTTTTCAGAGAGCTCCAAAAGTATTCACATTTCAATTGCACTATTAATTGTTGTTCTTTACGGACAAAATCACCGACAAATTGAAAAGTCATCGGTCTTGTTTGGCGGTTTTCTGAAAAAAATTCAATTAATTTAAAATAATTACCGACGGAATTACCGATGGTATTTTTCGAGGGATATACCGACGGAATGAAGCGGATAATTTTTTTTACACGTCTGTTCCGTCAATAAATCCGTCGATAATAATATTTTTTTTTATTACAGTTGGATTTACTGACGGACAAAAAATTACCGATGAGAGATTTACCGACGAAGAATTTCTGTCGATGATTTTATTGATAAATTAATTACCAATAAAATATATATTTTACATCAATAAAAAAAAATTCAGTTGATAAAACTATTGAATATTGTATTGTTCTTTTCTCTAGAAGAACAAGAAACTTCATCATCTTCTTTGTACTCAACCATAATATTCTCTGCAGCTAAATTGGTTGAGGCATTGAATGGTCTCCGACTCTTGCAAAATAATTGTTTTGAGGTGTTCCTTTTACGCTTTATAACCCATGACAGGCTTGAAAAGACCATAAACTCCCTAATAAAGGAGAGTGAATTATATATAATTTCGAAAGAGAACAAAAACTCCCTTCGTAGAGGAATACTGTTTGGTTATACATAGCCTCGAATAGTTAATCTCGTCACCGACAACACTGTTGGTTTTCGGCATCCACCAAATTAATGATTGCCACCAATCAACTGTTTGAACTGTAATTTACTTTTAATTCCGATAATGATCGATTGACAATCACCTACCATAACACGCCCCCACAAATTCATTGTCCTTACTTAACCACCTTTTCGTCGGATAAAATCTCGTTTCATGACATTAATAAGGAGTGTTTTTTATGTGGATTTTTACATGGCTAGTTGAGATATAATTAATTGCTGAAAATATGATGTTAGTATTTCATTGAAAACGAAATTTCTTATTGATGTGCGATTATTATTATTTTTGTGTTTAGATTATCATTGTACGACTGAGTAAATTTACTGTTTTATCTTTAAAATTTGAACTACTTAATTTGTATATAGTATATTTAATTTTTAATATTATGATATACGCATTCCTTCCTTTTGTTTTGGTACATAATAAAAGGTAGGGGTGAGCAAAAAAAACCGAAAAGCCGATTAAATCGAGAAAATAAAAAAAATAATAGAAAAAACCGAATCATGAAAAAAAAACCGATTAGAATATTTTAAAAAAATTACCGGTTCGGTTCAGTTCCGGTTTCATAAGGATGAAACAGATCAACTCTAACCAAACCGAACTGTTCATATTAAAAAAAAAAGGTACTATAAATAGAAAGATGAAACTTTCTAACCTAGTAAGTTACTAACCCTAGCAATCGCCCACCTCATTTCTTACAGCAACACAATCTTTCACAATTCACAAATAATACTCACGAGTCCATAGTCACAAACAATTCTTCGTTCTTCAATTAGTATTGTGATTCATCAGTCATAACCATATCTAAGCAACATCAACCACCTCCACCCAAGTTCCCACAAGTGACACGCCAAACCCAACCTTTCAATTTACATCTCTTGATTTCAATTGTAAAGACAAAGTATTACCAAGATCTCAACTGTGTTGACAAGCAACACCACACGGTATTGTCATTGTTATGCCTAGCTACCAATTCTTTTATTCCTTTACTATTTTCATGCATCTAAAGCAGACTCTTCAAAGGTCATCTCCCCTGCAAGAACTTGAGATTAATAACCCTTATGGTAGTATGACGAGCAGAGAGGAGGGCAAGCGTTAACTGTACTTAACCAATCAACACTCCAAATTAATTGAAACATGTGTTTGGATCACTATGACTTATTATATTTCGAAAAGATTTTGCTCATTTATTCTAACAATATAACATAACCTTATTTCTATTTTCTTAACCCCAACCTCTATATCTTTGTTATCCTCTCTCTTGTTTGGTTCTAATGTCTTACCATAGACACCATCAAACCTCTATTTTCAGCCATTAAAACAACTATCCACACCATTCGGATCATCCTAAGAGCACCCAAAAAATAATATAGGTTTTTTCGGATATTGACATTAAAAAACCAAACCGAACCGAAACTGGTCGGTTCGAACCGGTTTTGATTTAAATCTTTTTGAATTATAAAAATTTGATTTGGTTGTTTTAATAGGTAAAAACTAAACCGAACCGAAAATGATCACCCCTAATAGAAGGGATCCAAACTTAATGCCATTTGTGATGAGATGGATTCAATTATAAAGTGTTGAAACTCATTCCCTAACAAATACGTGCAAATTAATTATTTAAAGTATCTGTGTTATTTTTAGTAAAAATAAGGGTGTGCTAGTCAATTTAATATATATAAAAAAAGATAAATGCTTTGGTACATCAATTTCTTAATACTAGTATATTGATCCGCGCTCCACGACGGATCAATAAAAATATTTTTTTAAAATGTCAAAAAAAAGTACAAAGAATATTTTAAGTGTCTTGGGCCTGGCAATCAAGTCAAACCCAATAACATTGGTTCTAGTAGCAATTCCAGACCTCATAGCATTGAGTCTAGCTGCCGAATCAAACCCAATTGTGGCTTTGGGTCTGGTAGTCAAGCTAGAACCTAATAGCATTGGGTTATTGGGTCTGGGGCCCAAGCCAGACCCAAAAGCCTTGAAGTATTTTTAATTTTTTTCTATAAAAATATATTAAAACTACATTTGAAGTATTCTAAATAAATTTTATTTGCAAAGTTTTTATAAAAAAATATTTAAATTTCTATTGAAGTATCTGAAACAGAGGTGCTAATTATTTTTTTATAATGTTTTATAAAAAAAAACATTGAACTACACTTGAAGCATCCTAAGTAATTTTTTTTATAAATATTTTCTATTTTTAATAAAAAAAAACCATTTAAAATACCCTTGAAGCATCATAAACAGAAATGTTAATTGATGTTTTTATTTTTTCTATAAAAAGACATTAAAACTACCTATGAAGTATCATAAATATAAATGCTAATTAGTTTTTTTATAATGTTTTTTTTTCAATAATAAAACATTAAAACTACCCTTGAAGTATCCTATATAATTTGTTTTTATAATCTTTTTATTTTTTATAAAAAAATACATTTAAACAACCCTTGAAGTATCATAAAAAAAAAAATGCTTTGTTTTAGAGGCCTAATATGCCAATTTTGGGTTTGACAATGTCTGGTTTTGTATCTAGGTATTTTTTGGATTCTAAGGCAATGTTCTTCATGTTCTTGAAAAGAACATTGCCCTGGCCCCATGATTTGGACTAGTTTAGGTTCAATTCTTTGCACAAAATCCTTCAGGCGACTTTATTAGTTAATAATCTAAGGTTTATTTAAATCAATAACATGTTTTTAGTAGGTTTTAATCTTAGGATTTTGGTTTTGAACTGAAACTTATTTTTGACAAAATTATGGTTTTTTAGTGATAATCGAAGTGCATAGATGGTAGATTATTGATTATTGCATGGTTTTCAACATGTTTGTGTCCTTGGTTCATCTATATCAGGTCTGATTTGAAATTTGCATTGTTGGGTTCATGTTAAATGTTCTTCTGTGTTCTTCATGTTCTTTGTTTTTCTGGGTTTTGATCCATTTTGATAAAAAGTTTTTGTGTGGTTTTTTTAACTTGATTTCATTTTGGATTCTAGTTTAGGTTTTAGTTTGTTTTTCAAGTCAAACCAGTTGACTTTGGTTTTGTTTATGGTCGAATCAAAAGTTTTGGATCAATTCAGTCAGGTCAGAGGTTAAGACCCTATTTGGTCGACAATGTTTTTGCTAAAGGTTTTGGCTTAAGGGTTCATTTGGCAAACAACCCGTAAGCCTAGTTTAACAGTTTTGGTTTAGGGTGAAAATAGGTTTTTGCCAAACATAGCCTTAGAAAAAAAATGAATTTTGCTTGTTATGTGCGGTTCAATCCTTACAAAAACAAAATTGCATTTTATTCATAAAAAAATAAAGAAAAAAATGTTTTTTTGCATTGTTTTAGATTATTATTTTTTTTGGAATTTACAATAAATTTATAAGATATTTGTTCTTAGCCATATACGGACTACTGGTTAAGAATTTATCAATACCTTTAAATTACATCCAAACCATACAATGCAACTTTAATCCAATGCAAGTTAGCTTTTAGCAACGCTAAGTACTAGTGGAATATGTTTTAGTCCAATGATATAAATAAAACAATGGATGATACAACAAATAATTATGGTTTTATACAAAGTAAACATCTTTATAAATATCTCCATAAATATTCTAGATATTAGGATATTTATATTAAATATCTTAAATATTTTTTAAGATATTTATCTTAAAAAAATCTATATAAACTCATCTTTCTAGAATTATAAAGGAGACTAGAGCTCATCTCTCTAATACTTATCTCTTTAAATTTCAAGTCTAACACAATCTAAGTCTAATATAAGATTTAAGAAATATTTAAGCCAGCAGAATACTCATTCTCCCCGTCATATATATAAACACTATACTTACTTAAGCTTTGGAGTGTTTTATCAGCCTATAAAAAATGCCCCCAATCTGTCTCTTGAAGATTTTTTCCAGCCACATCATTTGGTGCTGTCTGTAGAAAGTGAACAGAAAGCTAGTTAATTCATGTATGAAACCCCAACACAGCAGCTATGTTTAGGACTATGCCAACAATATGCCAACGATTATGCCTAGGCTGCTTTCCATATGGTTATGCTAGCAGTTACGCGGCTACGCTCATATGGTTATGCCAGTAATTATGCCCACGTGGCTACACCAGGGACCATACATGGCAACACTCACAACGACGCCCATAACTACATCTAAGGCTACATCTATGACTATGCCGACGACTATGTTAAAAAAAAAAAAAAACCATGCCTATATAAGGCTACACCTACAAATAGTTTTTATGGTGGCTTATACACACCAAAAGATAATATTATTGTAAGTATATCCTTCCACCATCTTGCTAGGTCAAGTCTTCCAAATATATTTATTTGTAAGACTTGGGAGGCTATGATAATTCAAGAAAAAACTATGATACAATGTACACATTATAAATTGAAAATGACCAAAGACCATGTGATGGGAAAACAGCATTTTCTTTTCTTCTTGTTATCACTTATTAGTTATTGACCAAAGAATGGGTTCTGCTGGCTGCTATCAACAGCTTGTCGGGTCCCGCCTAATAAATTGAAATTGGACTGCCCGTTTGTTCCAAACTATGGAAAGCATATCGATAAGGTTAAGATCCATGCATGGTGCAAACACTTCAAGCACAGGGTCCAAGTTCTAGCAACACCATGGTTAATTTGATGTATGTACAAGTAGGAGAGAACACAAATCTTGAACTGATTTACGTTGACTTTGAAAAATTTACAACAGGGAATTAATATGGGCAAAAGAGAGAGAGCCTGTTAATAATCTCATCATCAAGTCTTGATCTAACCAACAGTCTGAATCAGAAACCTTTTAATAATCCCATCATCAAGCCTTGATCTAATCTTGATCTAACCAACAGCCTGAATCAGAAACCTTTTAATAATCTCATCATCAAGTCTTGATCTAACCCAACAGTCTGAATCAGAAATATTAATGGGTCACAACTGCTTCCATGAACCCCATAAATGCAATCCCAACTATACACCTAAAGCCCATCTCTTCTATAAGTATCCCTCGATTCCCTTTTTAGCTTTCCATCACCACAAATATCAAGTCTTGTGTACGTAGGTCTTAAAGTATAGGCACAGCTTCTTTCTCAGCTTTAATTATTACATCCCAAGATACCTTCAACAGTCAGCAATGGCCCCTGAAAAGGAGGAGGAGATCATGAAGGTGAAAATAACTGGCAAATGCCGTGTGAAGCCCAACAAGAAACTAGGAAGAAGTGAATGTCAGCTGGTCACTTTTGATCTTCCATACATAGCATTTCAGTACAACCAAAAGCTGATGGTTTACAAGGGAGATGAGTATGAGGATAGGGTAGGGAAGTTGAAAGATGGGCTAGGAGTTGTCCTGGAAGATTTCTATCAACTTGCAGGGAAGCTAGCAAAGGATGAAGATTGGGTGTTCAGGGTAGAATATGATGACGATATGGAGGGAGTGGAGGTGTTGGAGGCCAAAGCTGAGTGGATCAGTGTGGAGGATCTAACTGTTGAGGAGGGTACCTCCACCTTGAAGGAGCTCATACCTTACAATGGGATCTTGAACTCTGAGGGCCTCCACAGACCATTGTTGTCAGTGCAGGTAGCATTTCCTTTTTTTTTATACATATATATAGCTAGCCATTTTATCAAAATTACGCATGTTAGTGAGTAGATAGATGGCTTTAATTCATTTCTGCTACTAATTAAGTATATGCTGATCTAATTTGGTATTAATCTATTATGGTAGATATATACATGTAGAAATAGAATAATTTGCATGTACATGTTTATGATCTAGGGTAGTTTAAGAAATAGATCCATTCAATATTAATCCTTTGTTCTTAGTTTTGATACTCCTAGGACACCATTGTCATAGATTCACATCGTACTTCAAGAATTTAATGCCTTGGGCTTCCATGAAATACCATTGGGGTAGGGTGCTAAGTGTGTATAATAAAGTACCCTTGGTTATGCAAACATCCCTTTTTTTTTTCCCTCTAAACAAGTTCCAACATGTTATCTTATTCTGCAAACTACGTAGGAAGAATTATACTCTGCTCAAAAATAAAATAACTAGGGAGGATGGTATTCCATTGCTGAGGCCTGAGAGTGGAAGAGATGAAGTAAATTGAATGGTTCTCACTGGCTTTAACATTTCAATGAAGGTCCCATTCCATAATTAATGTTCAGTAACTTCCCAGCACAGCCCTATATACATCTTCCTATGCAGGAGGACTGATATTTGGCTTCTTTTTTTCTTCTTTTTTTCCTGGATGATCTGGACCATATATAAATTCGTTCTGTGGTGGGGCTAATTGCTTGCAGCTAACCAAGCTAAAAGATGGACTGGCAATGGGATTGGCCTTCAACCATGCCATCCTCGATGGGACCTCCACATGGCACTTTATGAGTTCATGGGCCCAGATCTGCAGTGGGTTGCCTTCAATCTCTCTCCTACCTTTCCTGGACCGCACCAAAGTGCGAAACACTAAAGTAAAGTTCCAACTCTCTCCACCAGATCAAAATGGATCGTCCACTGATGATGCCAAGCCTGTTGACCTGCCACTCAGAGAGCGAGTCTTCAAATTCTCTGAATCAGGAATTGACAAGATCAAGTCAAAAATCAACTCAAACATACCATCTGGCGGCTCAAAACCCTTCTCCACTTTTCAATCACTTGCTGTCCACATTTGGCGCCATGTGACCCAAGCACGTCAACTCAAACCTGAAGACTACACAGTTTTCACTGTCTTTGCGGACTGCCGCAAAAGGGTCGATCCCCCCATGCCGGAAAGTTACTTTGGCAACCTTATTCAGGCCATATTCACGGTGACTGCTGCCGGGTTGCTGTCGATGAACCCACCTGAATTTGGAGCCTCCATGATACAAAAAGCCATTGAAACGCATGATGCTAAAGCCATTGAAGAACGGAACAAACAGTTTGAGAGTGCACCGAAGGTATATCAGTTCAAAGATGCTGGTGTTAACTGTGTAGCTGTTGGAAGCTCACCGAGGTTTCCAGTTTATGAGGTGGATTTTGGGTGGGGAAAGCCAGAGACAGTGAGGAGTGGAATCAATAACAGGTTCGACGGGATGGTGTACTTGTATCAAGGGAAGAGTGGCGGAAGGAGTATTGACGTGGAGATTAGCTTGGAAGCTGGAGCCATGGAGAGGCTGGAGAAGGATAAGGAGTTTGTTTTGGAGGTTAATTGAATGAAATGATAGTAGTGGATGGATGCAAGAGGTTTTGCTAGTAGTCGGATAACATTAATCATAAGACATTAATTACAGATTAGACTGCCCCAATAACGTTGTTAGTGTTATCCAAGAACCGATCAAAACCTCTCTGCTGTTGCCTGAAGCTGTTGTTTGGGGTGGAGACCTTGAAGCTGGTTAATTTGTGTCTGTTTTGTCAAAGTAATTAAGTACTAGCTAGTGTATGAGAGGAGTGCTGATGCTCTTAATAATAAATATTCTATAGATTGTGGTTTCTAATCATGTATTCTGTTGGCAAAACATTGCCTCATGGTATGGAATGAAAGTTTGTGTCGAGTTCCCGTGGGCTTCGGACCACTAATTAAGTATTCGTACCTGGAGTTGTTAGATGGCATTGAATTGCAGTGTTACATTTACCGATCCCATGCTTTTTCGGCAATTAATGGAAGGGGATTCAGATGTTGCTAAATATATATATATAAAATTTGGATGGGAGCTAGCTAGGTAGCTTAATGATGCAGGGGCCACACGTAAATATAAATGCAGACTGCAGTCGTCACTCTAGAAGGAAGACGGGTCAGGGCATCCACGTGGTAGGTGATTAGTATTAAAAAACTATAGGGTTATTTTATTTTATTTATTAAAATTTAAATAATATTTTTATTTTCTTTAGTTTAGCTTATATTTAATATTTTTGTATTTAGGTTAAAACTGTTCCTTTAAATTATTGTGTTTGTGTAGTATCAATTAAACTCTAACTCCCTACTCTTTTTTTTATATTTCTATTTATTTCTTTAGATTATTTAACATGGTATCAAAGCATGGTTTCATAGAACGAGGTTTAATATCAAACATAGCTTTTACAAATCCAACTTCGAGAAGATATTCGTTTAGTTTCTACAATCTGATATTTTGTTTTTCTTTCTTTTGTGTTTATATTTTCTTTGTTTGTTGATTATGGCCATTGAAAGAGATGTTTTGCTTCAATTTGTGAGTGTGAGGTTGAATGAAAAAAATTATTCATATTGGAGTTATGCAATGAGAAATTTTCTTAAGGGTAAAACGATATGAGGATATGTTAGTGGAACTTTTGTGATGCCTAGGAATACTATGAGGATTATGTTGCTTTGATAGAGGTCTGGGAAGCAAACAATGCAAAGATTATTACTTGGATTAACAATTTTGATGAGCATTCCATAGATGCATAGTTAGCAAATTATGAGACAACAAAGGAGGTTTGAGATCATTTACAAAGATTATTTAAGCAATCAAATTTTACAAAGCAATATTAATTAGAGAATGACATATAAGCTCTTCACCTGAAAAATATGAGTATTCATGAGTTTTATTCTGTTATGACATATCTTTAGGATCAATTGGCTCTTAAAGAATCAACATAATTAAAGGCATGTGGTGCCTATATTGCTTGTAGAGAGCATCAATGACTGATACAATTTTTAATAGCATTTCATAGTGATTTTGAAGGACTTAAAGGTTCAATTTTGCACCGTTCTCCACTACTTTCTGTTAACTCAGTTGTTAGTGAGTTATTGGCTGAAGAAATACGTTCTCAGTCTTATTCTGACACTAAAATTCTTTCCACTTCTAATCCTTTTGTGCTAACAGTACATTTAAAGTCATTCTCTAATAATCAAAATAAACCTTACATAAGGGTTGCCTTCGACGAGTGTAGTTTTTGTAAGCAAAAAAGGTTACTAGAAGGCTTAATGTCTTAAATTGAGACAACATAATCAAGCTTGGCAACCAGTCATAATCTAATGCTCATAGACCACCTTAAGGCTATAAACTATCACACCATAATACTGAAACAATAGTTTCATCAGGTCTTTTCACCAATCCTAGCACTTTGGCTGAGCAATTTCAAAAGTTTCTCTCCTTACAACCACAAACTATATCTATTTCTTCTTTCATAAATCAGTTGCTTCATAGTTCTTCAGGTATGTCACATTTGAATGGGTCTTGGATTCTGATGCTTCACATCATATGTCTCCAGATTCTTCATCTTTTGTTTTTGTGTCACTTTCGCCTTCTATTCCTGTCATAACTGCTGACGACACTTTATGCTCTTAGCAAATGTTGGTTTTGTTTCACACCTCAATCTTCTCTCCCTAATATTTATCTTATTTCGGAACTCACATTAAATATTGTTTTTATTGGACAGTTATATGATTCTAGTGATTATTTAGTCATTTTTCCTCTTCTTTTTATCATGTATAAGATCTGTAGTCTCAAAAGCTGATTGTGACAGACTTTAGGAAGAAAATACTATATATTATGGATGAGTTAAAAGTGTCAGTTACTACTACTACTGCTACTAGTGTTGATTTGTTCTCTTTTTGTTTGAGTCATTCTTCTAGTTTTGTTTATGGTATTCTTGTTTAGGTCATGTTTTGTCTTCACGTTTGAGGTTTTTGGCATCCACATGAGCTTTAAAAAATTTGCAAACTTGTGATATTTTTTTATTATAGTGGATGTAAACTAGCAAAATTTTTCACTTTACCTTTCAATTGAAGTATTTATATTCCTTCTTCTCCATTTGATTTTATTCATTATGATATATGGGGACCTTTTCCTATTGCCACAAAAAAAGGATCTCGATATTATGTTTTTTTTTTTCATGATCACACTTATTATTGTTGGGTTTGTTTAATGAAACATCGTTCTGAATTCTTTGAGATATATACAACATTTTAAACTCTTGTCAAAACTCAACATTATGCTGTTATCAAATGTGTTACGTGTGATTTGGGTGGAGATCATGCCTCTAAAAAATTTTGTGAGTTGTTTGTCTAAGATGGAACCATTCACCAAACTTCATGTATAGATACTCTCGAGCAAAATGACGTTGTTAAAAGAAAACATAATCACATTGTTGAAATTGTTTGTTCTGGCGTTGCTAAAAGAAAACATAATCACATTGTTGAAACTGTTTGTTCTTTCTTGTTCTTTGAATTTGTTCCTAACGTGTTTTGGGAAGAAGTTATCTTTATTGCTACATGTTTGATTAATACAATGTTATCTTCTCATATTTCGTGTTTTTCTCCTTTTGAAAAGTTGTATAGGTATGCCTCTGACTATTCATTCTTTGGAGTTTTTGGTTGTATTTGTTTCGTTTTGTCCTTTTGTAGAACACAATAAATTTTTCTCTCAATCTGCTATTTGTGTCTTTTTTGGTTATGATAAAAGTAGAAAGGTGTATCATTATTTTGATCCAATAACTCAGAAACTTTATATGTCTCATCATATTGTCTTTCTCAATCACATTACATACCTTTTCTTTCTATTTCATCCATTACTCATAGCTTAACTAGATCTTATCTTATTCATATAGTTTTTTTATGAGGATTCTGATAGTTTATCATCTTTGGTTCCTTATACTTTATATACCTTTTCTCATGTTTGACTAATTCGTATTAATCATTCTACAGGTACCAACACTTTACTCTCAAGTACACCTAAAGCTATCTCTTCTTCTATAGTCCCTCAAGCTCCATCTGGGATCTTACTTTATATCGTATTATTATTGTAAGCTTGGTATATCTCACTATTACTCGTCTAGATATTGCTTTTGTTGTTCATGTTATTGGCCAGTTTCTTGCTTCTCTTACTATCATTCATTGGGCAATTGTTCTTTGTATTTTACAATATCTTCTGGGTACTGTCTCTTAAAGTCTTTTACTTTCATCTACTTCTTCCTTGTAGTTGCGTGCATACTCTGATGTTGATTATAACAGTAATCCCACATATCGCAAATCTTTTACGGGTTTCTGTATCTTTTTAGGTGATTCTCTTATTTCTTGAAAGAGCAAGAAATAATTTATTGTTTCTCAATCTTTAACCACAACAGAATATCGTGCTATGACATCTACTATCAAAGAGATTGTTTAGTTACGTTGGTTAGTTGCAAATATAAGAGTTTCTCTTTCTCATCTCATTCCCATGTATTATGACAAACCAGAGTTCTATTTAGATTGCTGACAACTCGTTTTTTCATGAACAAACTAGGCACATTAAGATCGATTCTCGTCTTACTCGTCATCATCTCAAGCCTGACACCATTACTTTGCCTTTTATGTTATTCTTCTTTGTAGATTGTAGATTTCTTTACCAAGTCACATTTTATTTCTTGCTTTTGTTTTCTAGTTAGCAAACTTTCAATGCTTGTAGCTACCGTATTTTGAGGGGAGATGCTAAAAAATATAGAGTTTTTTTGTTTTATTTATTAAGGGTTGTCATAATCTAATTTTTGAATTTAAAAATAAATAAATAATAAGATAAAAAATGAATGAATAAAAAATATTTGAGAACTGGGTTAAGATAATACAAATTTGACGTTTGAGGATTGAATTATAATTTGGGAGTTTATTTTGTCAAAAATTAAAAGAATTGGATGTATGGGGACTTAATTGAACTTGAAATTGTTTAATTAGTGAAATTAGAGACTTAATTGTTAAATGTTAGAAGTTCGGAGGCCAAATTCAAAATAGTCATTTCAGGTGAAAATGATGTCGTTTTCAACGCACACTGTTCATCATCTCCTCACCCTGAAGACCGATTCAACATAAAGAAATGGCACCAAAATCGGACCATGTCTCTTGTCTACGATCTTGTTTTCCAGATCGATTAATAATCCTGCAAGAGCAGGACGGTCAACGGCTTCATTTACGAGCATAAATGGCACCAAACTCGGACCACGTCTTTTATCTATGATCCCGTTTCTAGATCGATTAACAGTCCTGCAAGAGCAGAACTATTAACGACTTCACTCTCTCTGGCCTTATAAAAGGCCAGAGAAAGATTAGCAGGGGGCTAAGAAGGAAAGAATAGATAGAGAATATAGAGAGAGAGAGAGACCGAAGAGCAAAAAAGACAGGGAAGAACTAGAAAAAGGAACAAACCAAGGGACGGAGAGAAAACCGAGAAAACCCAGGGGGGAGGAAACATAGGTAGAAATCCAGTGGAGAGCAAGAAAAAAAAACAAGCAGAAAAGGAAGAACCACGTAGAATCAAAGAACACTGAGAACCGGCATCACTATCGTCTTTGTTCCTTTAACTCAAGAACTAGGGCGACAAAATATAAAACTAGAAGCAAAGAAGACGCAAACCAATAGAAAAACACCAGCGAACAAAAACGCAGAGACGAGAACCGACATTGACCATTGTCTTCACAGCCAACCAAGTAAGTTTTTTTTTGTCTCTTCCCGCTTTGCCTCCTTCTTCATTTTAATTCACATTGGACTGTTCAAGTGAATTTTAATTCACTGAACACTGTAGCAACACGTGTGAATTAGCGCACACGTGCTGCTTTGCCCAGCCGGGTCACTGGCTTAGGCAATGACCGGGCCAGGTCGTCTGGGTCCAGCCTAGCCCTTACGGGCTGGCTTAGACCCAGTCCCAAAAAAAATTCCAAAAAGAATTATGGATCTTTTTGAATTTATTTGTAGGTCCATCATATTTTTTAGCTATTTCACTGTATAATTAATCTATGATTTTTTACTGTGAAATGCAAATCTGGTGTACGATATGTTTTTTTCTTAGAGAAAAATAAACAAACAAAAATATACATGCACTGATTTAAATTTATTTTATTGGTTTATTCACTAACGCTAGAGTCAGGAATATCATACGTTTTGTTTTTTGGCTACGTAATATTTTTACCAACGTTAAAGTTGGAAGTATCCGTAATTGAATATTCACTGACGTCAGAGTTAGGAATATTACAATCAAACTATTATAGCATAAACTAACAAACTTTTAGCAATTTAAGACAAAACCAGCAATGCAGCTTGCTTCTGGCAGGACATTTAAGAGATGATAATATCTTCAACAAGACCTTTCTATATCAAAGAACAAGATGCTAGAATGTGTTCTTTTCAATGAATTTTTTTAGGGCCATCACGGTATTGGATGATAAAGAGTAGAATAATATTTTTATTTTTTTTTAGTTTATTCTATATATAATTTCTTTCTATTTAGGTTGAATTTATTCTTTCATATTATTGTGATTATGCATATCAATAAAACCATTTTTTTTTTTGTATATTTTTTTTAATCGTTTAAGAACGTGGACAACAGGGAAAGCATGGAGAGAGTTGTATGCGCAATCGGGGGTTGGTGGATAAGGATATTCTTCTTCTACTGAAACAAGCAAATGCAATTAATTGATTGCTCATCAATATTATCATAATGATTTCGTTGACTATATATAATACCAGAAATCATTAATCTCGTATGAAGCCTCTTTAAAAACAAGCAAGCTGTATCCACTATGGGCTTTAGTAAAACAAAGGAAGGCCCATTTAAACTCGTATGAAGCCTCTTTAAAAACTGCCCGGCCCATAGATACCGACGTCAAACAAAGTTGGGAGTCGTGGCATATCCATCTTCTGTTCTCCATCGCCACCTCCAGCCCCAGCTAAAGGAGGAAAAACCCTATTTCTTTCTCCTTTCTTTTTTCTGTTGAAATCTCAATCTCAGAGAAAGAGAGAGAAGGTAGGATAGGGTTTAGGGTGGTTTCTATGTCTATTACACCAATGAATCAATTACTTCAACAAAATCACTAAACCTTCATTCAATTCATCAGGTACTTACTTCTTTAACCCAAATTAACTCTTAATTGTCGGATTTTCCTCTTCATCCATTCATTGCAATGCTCCTATTTTTTTTTTGTATTTTTAAGCTCTGTTTCGATTTGAATAAACATTATTTATTCTCACTTAGAAAAATCTTTTCTTTTTTATAATAGGTTAAACCCTGATTTTATTATTATTATTAGTATTATTGAACCTCCTTGACTTGGCTTGGCCGCTTCTTGCCATTCGTTACTACTAGAGATTGTTTGTTTCTGTTGAGTGAACTATTCACATTGCTACTGTTGACTTGAATCTCAAAGTTCAATCCTTTAATTTCCCTGTTATTTTTTAATGGTTTATTCTTCAGTAGCTTTTTTTATTTCCATGGAGTCGCCGCCTGAACGTTCTAGTCGTAGTTATGCGAAACGGGATGCAGAAGATAGCTCAGATGTCAAGAGTGATAGGGGTGGGGATGATGACGAGTGGGATGGAAGTGATAAGAGGAAACACAGGTCAACCAAGTCTAGGAAGTCCACCTCTGGGGATGATGCTGAAGGATTTGATGGCAGTGGGAGAAGGAGAAGTTCTACTGGGGACAGGAGTGATTCTCGTAAGAGGGGCGGTGGCTGCAGCAGCGCTGTGTCTATCAAAGCAGGCAGTGATGAAGATGATTACGAGACAAGAAAAGACACGCGCTCCAAGCAATTGAAGAAAAAGCAAGATGAAAGTAGTTTGGAAAAGTTGAGCAGTTGGTATCAGGATGGAGAATTAGACAACAAGCAGGGTGGAGGAGACAAGTCTGTGAGTAAAGGCCATGTTCAGCCTGATGAAAGCGAGAGAAGAAAATTGACATCGAAGATCTCAAAGCATGAGGGTTCCCGTACTGCAATTAAAAGTAAAGAAGAAAGATCCTATGACGGAGAGAATGAGAAGGCACTAGATAGAGATACTAGATATTCAGAAAGGAAGGATAGCAGCCGAGAGAAAGGTCACAGTTCCGCTGAGGCAGGGAAAAACTCAAGGAGAAGGGGTGATGAATCTGACTCCAACAGGAAAGCTGAAGAAACTCTTTCTGAGAAGCCTGGTCCCAGAAGTGGAAAGGTGTCTGATTCCAAGTACGAGTCTAAAGAAAGAAGTGCCAGAAACGAACCCAGTGAGAGCAAAAGCAGAGGTTTGGATTCAAACAGTGAAAAGGGTGTCAAAACCTACAACAGAGATGACAGAAGAGTCGAGGCAGAGAGGGAGAAGTATAAGAGTAAAGGCAGGTCAGAAACCGCTGAAGAGGATAGTAGGGCTAGTCCTCTTACCCGTGAAGATAGATCAGGTCGGGAGACAATTGAGAAGCACCGAGAGCAGAGAACTCCCACCAGAAGAGATGTTGCTGAAAGCCATGAAAGGTCCTCCAATGCAGAAGAAGATGGTAACACTTGGACTAGAGATAAAAGTGCAAGAGAGGCAGGGCGCTCTAACAGGTCCAAGACTCCCGAGAGAGGCATTAGGCGTCATCAAGATTTGCAACAATCTGAAATAGAGTATGAAAGAAATGTTGACATGAGACGGAAGGATCAAGAAAAGGATGGCTACAGGGATGACAGATCAAAAGGCAGGGATGACAGCTGGAATGACAGGAATAGGGACAGGGAAAGTTCCAAAGAGAACTGGAAAAGAAGGCAATCCTCTGGGAATGATAGAGAGCCTAAAGACGGGGACATTGCTTATGATCGTAGCAAAGACTGGGAGCCAAGACATGGTCGTGAAAGGAATGACAATGAAAGACCTCATGGTCGGAGCAGGGGTGAAGCTGTGAAAACCTCGTCAAATTTTGGCATTTCAAATGATAATTACGATGTGATAGAGGTCCCCCTTGATCATGGACGACCAGAGTCCAGATCCAACTTTGCTAGGAGGATTGAGGCCAATCAGCAATCTGATGGAAGATCAGCACCAAACACAGAAGAGTGGGCATGTATGCAAGATGAAAGGGCAAGAAGGAATGACTCACCTTTTGTTGGAGACTCAAAGGAAAAGTACATGGATGATGATGCACCTATGCGAGATCCGAGTTCTTGGAGGGATGACATTGAGTACCATGGAGGGAAAGGAAGAGGCCAGAAAGGGGCCATGCCCAGTCACGGTGGTGGCGGTCAAAGTTCGAGCAGTGGTTCACAGCCTCCATATGGAAACCAGGATTCAGGCTCCTTTGGCAGAGGTCCTCTACAGGGATTAAAAGGGAGCAGAGTAGGGAGAGGAGGAAGGGTGAGGCCTGCTGGGAGAGATAATCAACAAGTTGGACTCCCATTGCCTTTAATGGGATCACCTTTTGGGCATCTTGGAATGCCACATCCGGGAGCACTTCAGCCACTTGCTCCTAGTATGTCACCTGCTCCAGGTCCTCCAATTAGTCCAGGTGTCTTCATTCCACCATTTTCTCCACCAGTTGTTTGGGCTGGCGCCCGAGGTGTGGAGATGAATATGCTAGGTGTCCCCCCTGTTCTCTCTGCTGTTCCTCCTGGGCCAGCAGCCCCAAGATTTTCCCCTAACATGGGAACTCCTCCATCAAACCCTGCTATCTTTTTTAATCAAGCAGGACCTGGAAGGGGAGTGCCTCCGAGCATATCTGGTCCTGGTTTTAATGCTTCTGGACCAGTAGGACGAGGAACACCACCAGATAAAAGTGCTGGGGGTTGGGTTCCTCCTAGAAATAATGGTCCTCCAGGCAAAGCCCCTTCAAGAGGAGAACAGAATGATTACTCGCAAAATTTTGTTGATACTGGTATGCGACCCCAGAACTTTATCAGAGAGCTGGAGCTGACCAGTGTTGTAGAGGATTACCCCAAGCTTAGGGAGCTTATACAGAAAAAGGATGAGATTGTGGCTAAATCTGCTTCTCCTCCCATGTACATGAAATGCGACCTGCATGAGTTTGAGCTGTCTCCAGAGTTCTTTGGAACCAAGTTTGATGTTATTTTGGTGGACCCTCCATGGGAGGAATATGTTCACCGAGCCCCTGGTGTTGCTGACCATATGGAGTATTGGACATATGAAGAAATACTAAATCTTAAGATTGAGGTATTCTGTTTCCACTCTTTTCATTGCAGTTGCCTTTCCATAGAAAATGAGTTGTATTTTCATATCCTCGATTAAGTATTAATTGTTCTACTTGCTAAAGAGTAATCACATGCCATTAAAGCACAGTTGGAGTGCAAAGGTTATTCATATTGGCATCCAGGGTCATCAGTTGCTAATGTACAAAGTGTAGATATGAGCTACATGTTCTTTTGTAATAGACGATATATTTCCTGTTTCTCTTGACTTATCTAAAGCTTTTTTTTTCCTCCATGTGATTACAGGCAATAGCTGATACACCTTCTTTTATCTTCCTCTGGGTGGGTGATGGTGTTGGTCTTGAGCAAGGCCGACAATGTTTAAAGAAGGTATTAATTAAGCCATTAGATTTAAAATCTGACAATATCTTACCCTTTTATTTTCTTCTGCCACTCATATATGCTCTGTACAATCAGTTGTAACATCAGATTTATAATTTTACAATAGCTTGGTTTTTTCTTTTTGGCTTCACCCATATCATCTGCTGTAAAGTCATTCATATTTTATACCTTTTAAGTCGGTTTTTCAATACCGCAGTGGGGATTTCGGAGATGTGAGGATATTTGTTGGGTGAAGACCAACAAAAGCAATGCAACTCCAGGTCTGCGACATGATTCTCATACTTTGTTTCAGCATTCAAAGGTTGGTATTTGATTTTTTTTCTGCTTTGTAAAAGTGGGCAGCTTTCCCCGAGTTCGACACACAAGTGCATTTGTTTTTATCCTTGACTGTTTATTGCCTTGTCCTTGAAATGAAGGAACACTGCTTGATGGGCATAAGAGGAACAGTTCGCCGCAGCACAGATGGTCACATAATCCATGCTAACATCGATACTGATGTAATTATTGCTGAGGAACCTCCATACGGTCAGTATAATTCCTTGTTGGAATTCTTGGCTCTGGTTTGTCTTAGTCCATTTAAACTCATTTAAACTCATAACTTTCTGGTTTACTGCTATTTGTCTGTCTGTTATCACATTATAGTAAAGGCTTTAGTAATGCACGCATTCATTCCTCATTTTTTGTTCTTATTTCATTTGTAATAATACCTGACATAAATGACATATACTATACTTCCTTCAATTGGAACTTTACAGGACTGTTGTAAATCATCACCTTGAACAGGTGGACACTGTGAGCCTTATTAGTGTTTTTTACGCCATTGGAATTGCAGGTTCAACTCAAAAGCCTGAAGACATGTATCGGATAATTGAGCATTTCTCTCTAGGCCGCAGAAGGCTTGAGCTCTTTGGTGAAGATCACAATATTCGGTCTGGGTGGCTGACTGTTGGTAAAGGATTATCTTCATCAAATTTTAATTCTGAGGTACAATATCTTTCAAACACATGATTAATTCTAATGCAACACTCATTTGCTCTTCACGTGGACTATCTTAGTGAAGCTGACCAACAACCTAAGATTTCACTTGTGCAATGGAATAGCAATTGTGAATATTATGACTTATCTGATACTTGTTTAATAAACATGAGCACTTTGTTCATGCTTGCCATTCTAGTCCTCTTGGTTTGCTAACCTAGATTTGGTAACTTTCAGGCATACATCAAGAATTTTTCTGACAAGGATGGCAAAGTTTGGCAAGGTGGGGGTGGAAGAAATCCTCCTGCCGAGGCACCTCATCTTGTTGTGACTACTCCTGATATAGAGGCTCTACGTCCCAAGTCACCAATGAAGAACCAGCAGCAGCAGCAGCAATCAGTATCTATTTCTCTGACAACAGCCAATTCCTCCAACAGAAGGCCCGCAGGAAATTATTCTCCCCAGAATCCAAGCACTTTCGGTTTAAATCAAGAGGCCACTAGCTCCAACCCTTCTACTCCAGCCCCTTGGGCATCATCACCAATGGAGGGCTACAGAGGACGAGAAGGCGGGAATATGCCTTCAGAGGACAAGGTTTTTGATATGTATGGTTATAATGGGCAGGCAAATGCAGATTATCTAGATTTTGAATCTCACAGGCCTATGAATTTGTTGTAAAGGGCATAAATTTGCCCTGTCTTGCGCCTGTATTTTTTTCCCAGCTAATTCGCAAAATATAAATGGAAAAGAAAGTATCCGGGTCTTTTTTTTTAAAAAAAAAATCCATATCTGCAACAATAAAGGGGACAGGAATGGATGTCAAGTAAAAATAGTTCATAATAAATTGAGCTTTCAAGTCTTATAAACTTCACAAAAAGTCGTACAACAGTGTAATATTTCTTAGTATTTTGGCCAAAAATAGGTTAAAAGGATGTTGTTGCAGATAGAAGAGCTTCTGTGAGGATGCCGCAATAATTTAATACTTTTCCACCAATTTATTCTCTTGTGCAGAGTTGAGCAGCATAATACAGGAGCGAATGTTCTTGAATCGATTTGCCGCAGGTTCTGATTTGCAATTGCATTCCATGCTACCTACTATAGAAGTGAGACCGCATTTTTGAGAAAGGCATAACGCGGATCAATTTGTGGAGCATCAGATCAAAGGGAATCTTTTGTTTGATAGCATGCCCATCTAGCTTTGAAGAGGCCGAGTGCCCCCCCCCAATCACTTTAGATTGTCAATGGCCTATGGAGTCTCTCTCTTTAAAAGAAACATCACATCGTTGCAGAACAACGTGACCTGATTCTTTCCCAAAGCTTGAGTAACACCAAAAAAAAAAAAAAAAAAACCATATTTTTCAACAGATTCCAGAAATCCTAGACTTGTCAATTGTCATAAAGGTCCTCTTTATATAGAATTTCTAAAGGCTACTACTCTCTTGCGGTTTCACGCTGCCACCCACAAAAGAAAAGGTATAGAGTTCCATTGCCCTCTTTCGCGGACACCTGATTAATATTTGTGCTTTGGTAGTCTCCTGTCCGACTTCAAATAATGGACAGCTGTAGCAGTTCTTCTCCATTGTGTTTCCTATGAGTTTTGTGCTTCATTTTCCAGCTTTTCTGGAGGCATTGCTTTGGTAGTCTCTGATGCCAGTTCATACACGAGATGTTAAGACATTTAGACAGTGGGAAAGATAGACAGAGGAGACGAGAACAAATTTATTGGGAAGAATGTCTAACCTTGTGGCTGACGCTGAGCTTGAGGTTCCAACTGACTTTCTGCTGGAGGGGGTGGCTGCCCCTGTTGTTTGGCAGCGGATGCTTTTAGCTGCTCCTCTGTGATTTTCAAGTACTCTTCACTGGTATACAACTTGTTTGGGGATGGAGCACCATCTAATTTTTTATCAACAAAAAACAATGTTTCATCAATTGTTAAGTGAAGCCACCGTTACTTGCTATAGGAAAACAGAACCCACAATATCTTGTAGTGAATTTAAATTTATTCAATCATGAAAATAACCACAACTTGAGTTGATTAAAAGCAACATCTAAAGCTATTCAGACCAGACTCACAAAGCAACCATGGCTATTCCCATCAAATAAAGTGCATAATCAGCTTTGGAGCACAGTTGTTAGACCCAATCCAGGAATTGACTTGAAAATGAGCCTAGGTCACGGGGTCAACCCAATAGGTCAATGATGTACTACATTAAAAATAATTTACCACGATGAATTAGAACATGCCTCAATTTCAACATGATTTTTAATTAATCCAAAAAACAAATAACAATTTAAAAACTTATAAGTTCAAATTAACAAACATAATTTAAATATGCAAAATACAAATCAAATTTAAAGACTCAAATATCTAAATGACAACAACCACAATCCATAATTCAAAAAACACATGTTCCTTCACTTTTGGATATAAATTAGTTGAATAAACATATCAAGTTCTTGGGTATCAGGAGGAAAAAAATTTTGGCTTATAGTTCAACCAGCCAGATTTGAAATGGGTTTGGCTGAGTTACCCAGATCACTAAAAACCTAGTTGAATCAAATAGGTTTTGCCGGGTCAAAAGTCTTGACCGATTCAACTAGCAACATAGCTCGGGTTAGGCTCTAGTCCCGGGATTTTTAGGTCAACCCACAGGGCCGAGACAGTTTTTACAATTATGCATTGAAGGAAGGTTTTAAATGATCACTTATTTGGACGCAAGACATGGATTCTTAAACCTCAGGCAATTACAAGGTTTCAGCTGCTGGTTCAAGGAAATATGTTTGCTTCTACTCTTCAAAAAAAGATTGAAATGTTCAGATATGATTGATAAACTCTAAGAAGAAAACTGTCAAATCCCATGAAAACTGTTATGGAGGCGTGTCATTTGATAATTTGATTGAAAATATTGATCTATTTTATAACTTTCTACTTTGAAAAATCCTTCATTTTTAGTTTATAGCAATTAGCAACTGTCAGTGAACATACCGACTTTCATAAGAGTTTACATATGCTAAAATAATAGCATCTGTAACAGCTAACTACCACCAACAACTCATGCTCTAAAGACTCTAGCTAAGAGATCCAAAAGTTCAGTGATGAATAAGCTTCCAGTAAATGTCAATTTACTAATTAACAGACAACTATGAATCACAAGAAATCAAATATCACCATCTGATACCATTAATGCTATTGCAGGAAAATAGAAACTATTACTGAAAGAAGATCACTCACTGGGGTCGGCCACAGTTGTAGAAATATTGGTGCTGCCAGCTGATGAAGGGGTTGAGGCAGTGTTTGTTATCTTGGAGTTATATGTGTTTTGTGTTTGATTTGAAATTTCATCAAGCCCAATCTCTCGCTCAAGGGTGCTCTTGAATTCCCTTGACACCTCCTACATTAAATATAAATGGTTGAATCAATTATATAGAATTACACAAATAATTGGCCGAAACAATTCCGTTGGACATAAGGTTTTAAGGACCAACCTGGAGTTCTTTAATTGTGGGTTGAAATGCACGCAAAGTTTTCCCTAGATTGCGTGCAACCTGCATTTAGACAATTCAATGGAGACATCACAAATCTTCTTTTTTTTTCAGACAACAGGAAAATTAATAAAACATGCACCCTGATACTTAGTATTTAATTGCTACAGAGACACAAAAGGCAATAGAGAGTCGTCAAGATGCCCGGAAAGGGTTCTAAATTCAGTTCTTAATGTTGCACTAAACAAACTACAAATTTATGGCAAATAAAAAAGCGTAGGTTTTCCTAATTTTATTGCCTTTATATGCAAATTGCATAGAGCTCAAAAACGCAGGTAACTAATAATCTAACAACCCTAGTCTCCTAGAATTGTTAAAACAGTATGGTAAGCACAATTTATTCATATGCAAAAATGAATTAACAAAAGAAACAAAATGATGCGTATCTCGTGTTGCATTAACCCTTTTAGCATTACCAAACTATTTGCTACAGAAAATATTTAGAAAGGGCAAAGCACCACTTAAGTGATTCAACAAACCTCAGCAAGACCTTTGGGGCCAAAAACTAGCAAAGCCACCACACCAATAACCAGAGCCTCAGGAGCTCCAACACCAAACAATGATGCATGAATCACCTTGCCCTTACACCTTCGTTTCCTCTCTGTATCACCACCACATTTCATCATGAATCAAGACAAGAAAACAAGTAAGCAAGCAAATGAACCCATTTGAAACCTAAATGAACCAGACCCAGATTAAAAAAAAAAAGACAATACCTTTACGAAGAAATCTTGGAGGAGTTGAAATATCCAGATGCTTTAAACCACTCCATTGAGAGAAAGGACCAAGACCCGGTAGAGCAATCGATGTAGAGAGACCAAATTGAGGTGCTTTATGGTAAGGAATGAAGGAAGAGGAGGGGAGAGGGTAAAGAGCTGATTTTGTGCTTGTTGAAGTCGAACATAAGGGTGCTGAGTTCGAAATTAGGGATGCCATTACCATGAGGAGTTTTTATGGGATTCTTTTAAAGAGGGTTTTAGTCATATGTGCATTATCTATCCTGAATGGAAGGAAACTGTGACTGTAGATAGTCTATTCTTCTTAGTTCTTACGTTCCACAGTCACCAGCTTTCCTTTTGACATTTGCTGCTAGAAATTGCGTTTCTGCCTGGATTTTAAAAGGGCGTCGAGTAAAAAAATAATAATATATTAATAATACTCTTTTTAGTGCTGATATTAAAAATAAAAAGAATCAAATCTAATTTTTCTTGTGGTGGCTACTGGCTAGGCCGGTTTGCGTCCAAGTCTGGGCCCACCATTGGGAATCTAGAGCTAGCCCAAAAGCCCATGATTTCCTTGTCCAAATCTTGGGTTTCACCTGCAGTTCTTTGGAAACGTTTTGGGTTGCGACCCAAAATCGAAAGAGTGTTTTGGACCTGGTCTCTCACCCTTACCCTTAGTTTTAAATTAATTTTTTTATATAATAATATAAAAAAATATATTACTTTTAACTAAAAAATATTTTTAAAAATAACATCATCATCCTGCTAACGTATTTGTCAGGTATTTGTGATTTTTTAAAGCAGGCCAGCAAAGATTTCCACACCCTTTTTTTTTCCCTTCACGCAGTCGATTTCAGAACTGATTTTTCCTAAAACGACAGCTCCTCCTCGGCCACCAACAACCAAGATGCCAACTGGAGAGCTCCGCTACCCATCGCCGCCACCA
>Ga0325411_1001439_pt1 | contig 26553 bp, 20 predicted proteins | sample PopdelMetagenome_13_FD_206181 | JGI IMG/M metagenome (GOLD analysis project Ga0325411, IMG submission 206181) | Populus deltoides microbial communities from Bellville, Georgia, United States - Xylem-PdIQD-R4 | ecosystem: Host-associated > Plants > Phyllosphere > Stem > Wood/Secondary xylem... | reverse complement strand
TCTATTTTACAAAATAGTCCTCCATTAAGTAGACTGTTTACATTTAAGTACTTCAATAACTATTTTCCTAACAAAGGAGAAATAGCGTTGCATGAAATCTTCAAGATTTGACTTAGAGGAGCTAAATTGCTGAAATAAAAACTTGGATATCAGTTTAGATGCTTCGGAATGTAATTTGGACTCGTTTCTTCACGAAACCTGTTTGCTGGCAGAATTCAGATGTCATCTTTGAAAAATCATATCTCCCTCATATGACATAGGTTTTGGCTGAAATTTCGAGCGTTTATAGAAATTTGAGTCATAAATCCAAAACAATTAAGTTTGCATCAATTGGACTTTTATAGATCCAGATATTCAAGTTGGAATGGCCGAAGTTCAACACTGACAGATTGCGAGATTTGAACTTGAAGGCTGCGATTTCCATGCTCTTTCTTATTTTATTTTCTTGCCTTAAATGTCCAGAAAGGTATGGATGTTAGCTTTTTAATGCCACTGGAATCACTTCATTTCAACCTCCAGAGCTCACGCTCTGCACAAAACATCGACTGAAGGTCAAATCTGTCAATTATCTCCAATTTACTCCTTTTTGCATCTTTCATCCAAAAGTGCCTTCAAAACATAAAACAAAGAATATCAAGGCATTTTATATATAAAACATAGGCAAAACACTAGTTAAATGTGGGTGAAACTATTGAATAATATGGTTGCATCAATATGAGCAGAATCAAGTGATAACAATGCGAGAGTTTGTAAACATGAATATTTTAAGAAGTATTATGATAGACCTTGTTAAGAATGTTTACTAAAATGCATCTCAAGAGTCATTAAAATTCCTCCTTTACTCTATTATCCTAGTAACAACAAGTTTGCAAATGGTTTTAATAATAGAAAACACAATTAGTTAAATTTTTTTTTAATATCAACTACTATCCTCTCTCCCCAACCAAAACAAGACATTGTTCTCAATGTTCTAAGGCAGAAAGATAAAGAGTATAGAAGACATCACCTGAAACATCAACTAATGACAAACATGAAACACACTTAAACAAATATAAGAAACAACAAAACATAAATATTATGCTATTAATAAAACCATAAGACAAAAGTTTTCACAAACTAAGACTCAAATCCAATCTAAGCTTTTTACAGTGTTCTGTGATTGACCAATTGAGTCGACTTATAGAAGAATCAACTACAGGGATGAAAGATTGAAGTTCATCAATCAATTGCTCAGCAATAGCAGCATAGATGAGGATTTGTCGCGCTAAAAATGTTAGAAATTGTTATTCCACAGCATGATCGAGAAAAGACAGTAAAGTATTATAAAAACCATTAACATTTAGCAAACCTATAGGTTTCTGATGAATGTTCAGTTGAGCCCAAGAAGAAATATGAAATATCTCTTCTAAAGTGCCCAGGCCACCTGGTAAAGCAATGAAGGCGTCAGCATGGTTAAACATTATAGATAATCATTCAGACATTATGGAGACCTGTAATTCCTCTCCGACTGTTTTTCCAATGATGTACCATTCGGCTAAAGCTTTGGGGACAAACCCCAAAACTTGATTGCCTCTTAAAAATGCAATTATTGACACACCCCTCATTAACCCAAGGCTGCCTCCCCCATACACTAAATGAATCTTTCTCTCAGCTAGTACCCGACTAAGATGATTTCCTGATTCTAAAAACTCTTTCTTTCCCAAGACTGGATCCATAAAAAACACAAATATTTTTTACTTTAGAAACAGATGAACCTGCCATTTCTACACGCTTCTTTAACTGTTGAATGTATGGGTTGAGTAGAAATGAAGGGAAGGAAGAGAAGATTTTATAGATGAGAAATTGAAAATGCAATCATACCACCTATATGTAGGTTAGCTGGAGTCTCACTCTCTCTCTTTCTTTTTTTTTCATTTTTTTTTAAAAACATGTGTATGTATAAGTAGTTGTGATTGTGGCTCACTTCTTCCCTTAGTTTTATGTCCAAGAATGGCTTAAACGCCCTTTATAGGTCGGGGATAGGCTTCCCATCCAATTTTCTTAAAAACTGACATACAGGGTCTTTTTTAGTCAGATTCCCAAGACTAAGTCGATCATGTTCTTTATGAAAATGAGGCCATAAATCATGAATTGCACGATGCACATCTCCACTAGGAGGCGTCTCAAGAGTTAATAAAAGATTATCTAAAGACTTGTTAGTCAGGCCATCCTTAATAAATTGTATTATATCTTCACGGTTTATAGATACCATTCCTAAAAAATGACATTTTGCATTACAAGTCCATCTGGCACATCGATGACAGACTTTCAGTCGTTTTGCACGACGTTTCTTTGCAAAAGTGTTTTTACCTGTCTCAGGTATGTATTATATAAAAGTATTGGAAGACTCACCTGATAATTAGACCTTTGCTTCAATCATCCAGCGAATATCTTTAGGAATTCCATGCTTCATTAACAACCTCAATCTTTCACACCTAGCATGGTAAATTTTTGTAATCGCATTCTGAGGTAGAGCGGGAAAATACATTTTCAATTTTTCAAGAGTGGTGTCCATTTTTCAAAAGAGAAGTGGAGAAGAGATGTAAATAAAAGAGAAGGAACAAGGAATTGAACAAATATATACAAAGATATCAGTTATCATGGGAAACTGAAAGAACCGACTTAAGAGTCACGGAGTACCGTTATCCGCCATTTGACCAGAGTTGGAGAAAGACTAGCAAAACAAGAGTCACACCAAAAAGAAACACAAAAACAATGTGAGAAAAATAAAACAATCAACTTTTATATACAGGATCATTTAAACCAATGGATTCAATTTCACTAGGAAAATTATCAAAGCTTTCAAACGATGTCCATTTACCTTAAAAACATTGCCATTCTTTGAATTCTAAATATCAAAAGCCTCATAAGGATACACATGTTTCAGAATAAACGGACCGCTCCATCTTGATCTTAGTTTTCCAGGAAATAAATGGAGTCGAGAATTATAAAGCAAAACTTTTTGACCAACATCAAATGTTTTTCTCAAGATTCTCTTATCATGAAACTCTTTGATTCTTGCTTTATGAATTTTTGAATTCTCATATGCATCATTTCTTATTTCCTCAAGCTCATTTATTTGTAACTTACGCAACTGGCTAGCATCATCCAGATTTGAATTGAAAGTTTTAATAGCCCAATAAGCTTTGTGTTCAAGTTCCACAGGCCAATGACAAGATTTTGCATAAACCAACCTATAAGGTGACATACCTAATGATGTTTTAAAAGCAGTTCGATAAGCCCAAAGTGCATCATTAAGTCTTAAAGACCAGTCCTTCCGATTAGGGTTCACTGTTTTTTCCAAGATTTGTTTAATCTCCCTATTAGCAAGTTCTACTTGTCCATTTATCTAGGGGTGATAAGTGGTAGCAACTTTGTGTGTGATTCCATATTTCTTCATTAAAGATTTAAATGGCTTGTTACAGAAATGTGTTCCACTATCACTTATCATGGCCCGAGGGATTCCAAATCAACTCAAAATATTTTCTTTCAAAAACTTGATCACTATTTTATGATCATTGTTACAACTTGGAATTGCCTCTATCCATTTTAAAATATAGTCTACTGCGACTAATATGTACACAAAACCAAATGATAGAAGAAATGGACCCATGAAATCTATACCCCAACAGTCAAATATTTCAATGACAAGAATAGTATTTAAAGGCATCATGTGACGTTTTGAAATAGATCCTAACTTTTGACAATTTTCACAAGTTTTGCAGAATGCATGTGTGTCTTTGAACATGGTAGGCTAATAAAATCCACATTGTAAGATTTTTGCAATTGTCTTTCTTAATGAGAAATGACCCCCACATGCATCAGAATGACAAAATTTAATGACACTACTTACCTCATTGTCGGGAATGCATCTTTGAAATATTTGATCAGGACAATATTTGAACAAAGGTCATCCCAATAAAAGTTCTTTACTTCGTTCAAGAACTTTCTTTTGTCTTGGGTACTCCAATGAGCTGGCAAATGTCTTGAAACAAGAAAATTAACAATATTAGCAAACCAAGGCATTGTAGAGATAAAAAGTAAAGATTCATCAAGAAAGTAGTCATTGATTGGTGTGATGTCAGATCTCGAATCAGTTGTCAATCTAGACAAATGATTCGCAACAACATTTTCGGTGCTTTTCTTATCCTTGATTGTGATATCGAATTCTTGAAGTAATTAACAAAATCCATTTTTCACATGCAAATACTACTGCAAGTAATTTCTTTTCAGTGGTAGTGTAATTCATTTGAAAACTATTTAAAGTTTTACTTGCATAGTAAATCACATAAGGTTTCTTATCTTTTCTTTGTCCTAAAACAGCACCCACGGCATAATCACTAGCATCACACATTATTTCAAAAGGTAATGACCAATCAGGAGGTTGAATGACAAGAGTAGAAGTAAGCAAGTTTTTAAGTTTAACAAAGGCTTCTTCACAATGTTCAGTCCATTCAAAAACATTATCCTTTGTTAGAAGGTTACACAATGGCTTAGATATTACATTAAAATCTTTGATAAACCTTCTATAAAAACCAGCATGTCCTAAGAATGATCTAACATTTTTAACAGATTTTGGTGTTGGCAAGTTAGTAATTAACTCGATTTTAGATTTGTCAACCTCAATTCCTATTGATGAAACAATATGACCAAGTACAATGCCGTTTGTTTACCATAAAATGACATTTTTCCCAATTCAGCATAAGATTTTTCTCTTCACACCTGTTCAAAACCTTTTCCAAGTTATTTAAACAATTATCAAATGAATCACCAAAAATAGAAAAATCATCCATAAAAATCTCAAGAAAACCTTCAACCATATCACTGAATATGTTAAGCATGCATCTTTGAAACGTGACTGGTGCATTACATAATCCAAAAGGCATCCTTCGGTATGCAAACGTACCAAATGGACATGTGAAAGTAGTTTTATCTTGATTTTCAAATGCAATTTCAATTTGGTTATAACCTGAATAGCCATCTAGAAAACAATAAAATTCATGACCTACAACTCTTTCTAGAATTTAATCCATGAAAGGTAAAGGAAAATGATCTTTTCTAGTCATTGAATTAAGTTTCCTATAGTCAATGCACATGCGCCAACCAGTAATAGTTCTAGTTGGAATTAACTTATTTTTCTCATTTGTTATCACAATAACTCCAGACTTTTTAGGTACAACGTGGGTAGGACTTACCCATTTGCTATCAGAAATAGGATAAATGATTTCATTATCTAGAAGCTTAATGACTTCATTCCTCACTACTTCTTTCATATTAGGATTAAGCCTTCGTTGCATTTCTCTAGAGGGTTTAACATTTTCCTCCAAATAAATCTTGTGTGTGCAAATCAAAGGACTAATTCCTTTTATATCAGCAATGGTCCATCCTAATGCATTTTTGTACATTTTCAGAGTTTGTAATAACTTACCTTCTTGATGAACATTAAGTTTGGAAGAAATGATTACCGAAAAAGTTTCATTTTCTCCCAAAAATGAGTATTTGAGATTAAATGGTAACGACTTCAAATCGGGTTTTGGTGGTTGAACACTTGAAGGTATGGACTCAATTGATCGTGGTGGCAATTCCTCAATTTTTGGTCTCCAACTATTTGCCTTTGATTCTTCCTGAAAATAAATCATTTGCAAATCTTCAGATTCATTAAACTCAATTTCACTGGAAGAATTTTCAAATTGATCATAAATTATTTTTTCAATAAAATCTACTTCCTATAAATCATTATCATCTCTAGGTTGCTTGCAAATGTTAAAAACATTCATCTCTAATGTCATGTTTTCAAAAGATAACTTCATCACTTCATTCCTACAATTAATCAATGCATTAGAAGTTGCAATAAATGGGCGTCCTAAAATAACAGGAATTGAATTGCATGCTTCAACAGGTTTTGTATCTAAGACAATAAAATCTACAGGAAAGATGAATTTATCAACTTGTACTAACACATCTTCAACTATTCCCCTAGACACTTTTACAAATCTATCATCAAGTAAAAGAGTTACAGAAGAAGGTTTTAACTCACCTAGATTAAGACTTTGCAAAACCGAATATGGAAGTAAATTTACACTAGCTCAAAGATAAAGTAAAGCTCTGTCAATTTTATGTTCTCCAATAAAGCAAGAAATTGTAGGACAACTAGGGTCTTTATATTTTAAAGCATTATAGTTTTGAAGAATGACACTTACTTGTTCGGCTAAGAAGGCTTTCTTTTTCATATTCAGTTTTCTCTTCACAATGCATAGATCTTTCAAAAATTTAGCATAAGACGGTACATGTTTAATAGCATCTAACAAAGGTATATTGATCCTTACCTGTTTAAAAGTTTCAAAGATTTTAGAATTGTGATTGACTTTCCTTTGTTTGGTCATGACATGAGGAAATGGAAGTGCTGGTGGGGAATCAGTCTCCTCCTTGCAATGTTCAGGTTCAACCCTTTCTTTACCTTCAGAGACTAACTCATCTTTTTTCTCACAAGGTTCAAGAATGAGTTTTTTAATAACCTTACCACTGCGGAGAGTAGTGATTGATTTGACTTGATCCATATGTTGGCTTCCAGAACTACTTGCACTTGAATTGTATTGCTCATTGGGATTTTGCTGTGGTTGAGATGGAAACTTACCTTTCTCCTGAAAACTGAGAGTAGATATGAACTTTGCAAGAGTATCTTTCAAATCAGCCATGGTTTGAGCATTTTAAGTGTTGATTGTCTCTTGCTTTTCAATGAATGCATGTAGTGTTTCCTCAAGATTTCTTTTATGAGGGGGAACATAAGGAGGTGCATATCCATGAGAATTTTAGAAATTATGGTATGCTTAAAATGGTGGCTGTGAAGTTTGTGCATTATTGTTACCACTCTTCCAACTGAAATTTGGGTGATTTCTCCAACCAAGGTTGTACGTTTGCGAGTATGGATTATGACTTGGCTTTTGGAAACTATTTAAAGCATTGGCTTATTCATGGAGACATTCTTTAAAAGAAGACGAAGTTGGACAATCATTGGTTGAGTGTTCATTAGTTTCACAAATTTGAAACACAATTTCTTGAACAGATTTTAATTGACCACTTTTTTTTAATTCTAGTGCCTCAGCTTTTCTAGCTAAACATGCAAATTTGGCTTGGAGGTCATGATCTTCCCTAAGGTTGTACATACCTCCACTAGATGTATGAAGTTGAGTTTTACCTGGTGCCTCACAAGTGCTTGTAGTGTCCCAATTTTGAGCATTTTCAGCTAGCAAGTCTAGGTACTCCATTGCTTCATCAGGGTCTTTATCTTCAAAAGTTTCATTGCACATCAATTCCACCATTTGCCTATCTTTAGGTGTTAACCCTTCCTAAAATTATGAAACCAATCTCCATGTGTTTAAAACCATGATGAGAACATGTATTAATCAAGTCTTTATACATATCCCAACACTTGTAAAATGTTTCTCCTGGTTTTTGAGTGAAAGTGGTGATTTGTCTTTTGAAAGAGTTTGTTCTATGAGAAGGGAAAAACTTCTTTAAAAATTGTTGTTGCATTTCATCCCAAGCACGAATGGATCCTAACCTAATATTTTGTAGCCATGTTTTAACTTTATCTTTTAATGAAAAAGGAAAAAGCTTTAATCTGATGGTGTTCATGCTACAATTTAAGTCATTATAGGTGTTACAAACTTCTTCAAATTCTCTTAAATGCAAGTATGGATTTTCTAATTCTAAGCCATGAAAAGTGAGTAAAAGTTGAATAATACCTGGTTTAAAATTAAAATGAGATGTATCAGGAGGAAAAACAATACATGATGGTGCACTTGTTCTTATTGGATTCATATGATCTCTAAGTGTTCTAACATGATTATTCTTATTATTCTCATTATAAATTGGCTGATTATCTTCTTCGGCCATGTTTTCTGAAGAAAATAAGGATTTCCTAGAAAGTCTACCACTTAATGTACGTGTCCAAACTCTCATGCAAGTACAAAAGAAAAAGAAAAAGAAAAAGAAAAAGAAAAGGAACAAAAATTAGAAAAACAAATAAAAGTAAAAACAAAAGAAAATAAAAGAAATATATAATTCATACAATACTTACCTCCCCGCAACGGCGCCAAAAATTTGACATGATCATAGAGTTGATGTCTTATCCCAAGTGCAGGAGTGTCGAAGTAATAAATAACCCGGTAAGATCGGGGTCGAACCACAAAGAAGTGAATTATATAAATTACAAATAATAAAATGATATTGATGTTGAAGAGAACTTTGAGATGTAATGTAAGGATTAAACAATGATAAAACAGATGTTAAGGTTAGAGGATCCACTAATGATATTTTAAATAAATATAATATAAACTCTTTTTATTACTCAATTGGAAACCACACACAAAGAAAGTTCTAATCGGATGATCTATCGTTATTAGCTCATTATAAATTATTAACATGATCATATTAATCATCTTATCTAAGTAACACCATACTTAGATATAGCATATTTTGTAAAGTCACCTTAAAGATGTTATATATATAACTCCAAAGCTCACTTCTTTTTATATTATTCTAAGTTTAATATTTGTTTTTTTTATTTAAGCCATATACACTTGTGATTTCATACTTTTTAACTGAGTCAACTAACATAGAATGTTCAACATAACAAAAAGTTTACTATATGTATATAGATGGACGGTTTGAAAGAACCCAAAATTAACAATACATGGGTCAATGTAAAAAAAAAATATATATTAAATTGATTTGATTGAATATAAAAATTAGATGAATTGAACATGATTTTTTTATTTTCATCCTCAGGAGTGATGAAATAAATTTGTATAGTAGAATAAGTAAAGATAATAAAAAAAAAGATTGAAAAGATGTTGAAAGGTGAAGGCTAAAAGCACAATTTAGTTAAATTGTCAGGCAATAATAAAATAAAATCCCTAAAATCAAAGCCGTGACCCTCCGGAATGTGAAAGATTTATGACCGAAGAAAAAGGCACGAAAAGGCACAAAGTAATGCAAGAAAGAAAAATAAAATAGAAACTCTGTCGTCAACGCCTGTGCTCTCTACTTTCTACCCTCTACTCTCTACTAGTGTCAAACAATGACTCGACCACACTAGCCTCTCGTTTATTTTTCCTTAACTTTTTGCTAAAAAAAATCACTGGTGAAGCACTTAGTCGGTCCCACATAAAGACAGCAGTATACCTGTTTCCCTGTCCTCACTTTCTCTCCCTCTCTCTCTCACTGCTCACCCACCCCCATCTTCTAGGGTTCACTCTAGAAAGAAAGAGAGAGAGCTAGTGACCACGTTTCAAGACAACTAAACCAAATCGAACTCATTAAAACCATAAAAAATTTCCGATCATTTCTTAATCAAGGATGAGTTCAGGTGGTTCAAATTTGGTTAGGTTCGTTGAATCAGTGTTAGGGATATTTTTTGGCGACTCCCTGTCTGACTCAGTTGTTGTGATAATTACCACGTCGTTTGCTGCTCTAGTTGGATTGACGGTGCTTGTATTGAAGAGATCGTCCGATCGGAGCAAAGACGTCAAGCCGTTGGTGGTTCCTAAGTCACTGTCAATTAAGGACGAGGAGGATGAGTCCGAGGCTCTGGGTGGGAAAACTAAGGTTACTATCTTTTATGGGACTCAGACCGGAACTGCGGAGGGTTTTGCTAAGGTAAATAATGACAATTGTTTTATCTAAAATTTAGATTGATCTAGAATCATAATCATAATTAAAAGCTATATCTAACTGCTTTTAGTCTTAATTAAAAAAGAATGGCTGATGGTTATCCTGTTGTTTTTCTGTAATCTTGATCGTTTGTCTCTGTTTTATCCTCTCTTTTTTTCTTTTTGTTTTTTGACTAGCTGCGTTAAAGTGGGTTTTTAATTTATTGGTTTTCCTCGAGAAATGTTGTCCTGATATTTTCTTTGAACAGCAGTAAGTTATTATTTTTTTTATTGTGAATCTGAGAATAGCTGGATATTTTTCAGCTAATATTTGGTACTTAGCTTAATCTCTTTGAATTGTCAGTAGTTTTTGATTGATTGGTTTTGATGATACATTAACATTTATGCTTACTGCTTTTCTACGTCTTTGCTGTCTTGTGGTACCAAGGGTGGCATTTTTCATAGTTTTAGCAAAGCTTTACTGTTTATGATATACAATCATAGTAGATGAACTTTTGTGATGTTAGACGTTTCAATGGGGGCAACAGCTGGTGCTAAAGCATGGCAGATCACATGCCTGATTTAAAAAATAATAAATAAACAGTGGGCAGATCACATTCAAGGTACTTTAGCTGATAATGACTCCGTGAGGAATTTAAGGACTGAGCTTCATGAGATGTCGGAGCCTCACATCTTATCTACAGTGGTAGTCACAAGAGAGTGCTGGAATTGAATTCTACTCCTAGTGGTCATGTTTTGTCATGGGGCTATTGCCAAGTCACTGTGCTAGGTGTTTTCATTAGAGATAGACACTTTTCTGTGCTCTACATGTGTTATTTGTTCCGATATATTCAATTCTAAACAATCGGAGCAGTTGTATAACCTCCCCGCATGAGCATTCGATCTTCATTTTGATGTGGTTTATTTAATGTGTTACTTTGCACTATTATACTTTTATTTAATGTAGTTTTTTACTAATTAATGCTATTATCATAGGCTTTAGCTGAAGAGGTCAAAGCAAGATATGAGAAAGCAGCTGTTAAAGTGTTTGACCTGGTATGTTGGATAGAATTGTTTCACAAATTATTAAATTTTTTTTATAAGAGGTGGTTCTTTTACTATGTATCATCCCTTAAAATACTATTCATTGCAATAATATTTTTTTTTAATTTATATATATATATATATATTAATTTTATCCTTCAACGTTTGGTTTATTGGATACTAGGTTTCATGATTTGTTATGGTTTGCTTTATATATGGTTATCTCAATCTTATGATCCATTTCATGGATTTGACGGGTTAAGCTAGTTCACTTGAGTTTTTTTTTAATTGACATTTTTTTTTAGTTTAATTTTTTAACATCTTCAACATTAGGTTAATTAGGAATTAAGTTTTGTCATTTGCTTCGGTTTGTTTTTTATGAGGTTATTTCTCGATCTCATGGTTTGGGTTATGGGTATTGCAAGTTAACTCGAGTAGACTCAGGTCATTTAATTGTGTTTTTTTTTTAAATTGATTTTTTTTTTTCAATTTCATCATTGAACAATGAGTTTATTGAGAATTTATTCAATTTGTTTATAGGGTTATCTCAGTTTAATGACACGGGTTGTAGCCTTGGTAGGTTAATCCGGGTTGACTCTAGTCTTTTTTTTATTTACTTTCTTTAAAGTTATCCCAGTTTCATGATCCAAGTCATGAGTTTGGAAGGTTAATCCGGGTTGACTAAGGTTATTTTTTTGTTCTTTTTTTAAATTGACTTTTTTTTTCATTTTTTTCATCAATTTTGGGTTGATTGAGAATTAGACTTCATAATTTGTTTCGATTTCCTTTCTATAAGGTTATAATGGTCTCATGACTTGAGTCATGAATTTGGCAGGTTAATTCGGGTTGACTTGAGTCATTTTTTTTATATCTTTTTATCTTTTATTTTTTTTATGTTTCATCATTTAACATTGAGTTGATTGAGAATTGAGCTTTGTAATTTGTTTCGATTTGCTTTATGTAGGGTTATCATGGTCTCATGACCTGGGTCGTGAATTTAAAAGGTTAACTCGATTTGACATGAGTTGATTCATTATGTTGTCTCAATATTTTTTAAAAAAATGTCATTTTAAAATTGTTTTGAATTAAACTACGTTTTTACCAATCATCCAGCTTGCCTTTAGATTCATCGAGTCGATTGGGTCACATTAGATTGACTCCCACACGGTTTGAATTTTTTTTTCTATTAGAAAAATATTAGCTGCACTTAGATATTTTTTTTATGTATGTTAAAAAGAAATTAATCTGACCCGTAGCATAATACGAGCCAACGATCTAGTGACATTGATTGCAGCATTACATGATAGAATTGGCTTCTTTAGAAATTATAGCATATGTTCGTGTTCTTTGTGGCTTGAATAGGATGATTATGCTATGGAAGATGATCAATATGAAGAAAAATTGAAGAAAGAGACTTTGGCATTATTCATGGTTGCCACGTAAGAATAATTTTACTCTTGATGGTACTTTGTTGTATGTTGGTCATGTATTTCAATTTTTTAAAAAAAATTGGCGTTGAATGTTTTTGAATCTTACAATGTAGTTATGGAGATGGAGAGCCAACTGATAACGCTGCGAGATTTTATAAGTGGTTTACTGAGGTTGGTGACTTTCTTACAATGCCTATATGAGCTTAATGCCTGTAGCTTTGTTTTACCAGAATTTCTAGCTAAATGTCCCGCAATGATGGAGTTCTATTTCCAGGGAAATGAAAGGGGAATCTGGCTTCAACAGCTTTCTTATGGTGTTTTTGGTCTTGGTAACCGTCAATATGAACATTTTAATAAGGTAAAAACCAGTTGGATTTGTTTTCCTCTTAGACTTCATTTTAAGTAAGCAATATCTGATGACACACTGTTCACTAAACAGATAGCGAAGGTGCTTGATGACCTGCTCTATGAACAAGGTATATTTCAATTTTATTTAGTTATTCTCGTTGACTTAGGGTTATGGTTTGAATCTAATTCATTGCAATGTAGCAGTACATCAAGTTTTCTCATTTTGTTTTGGAGGATATGTTGAGGAAAAAAATACTAAATGTTGTACCAATTCTGCAGTTTGCAACTCAGTGCCCCCATGTTTTCAAGTTGTTCATGACATTGCTTTCTGATTCTGTTCTCATGCTTGTTTTAAATATTTGATTTAGATGCATGTCCTGTAGATTGGCATGCATGTCAAACTTTTATGTCTTGCACTGGTTGGCAATTTTTTTCATTTCATTCCCTTCCTTTTGAGTTTTTTATGTTGTGTATTATTTTGAATGAGGTAGAATTTTCCTGTGTGATTGATATAGGAGGAAAGCGTCTCGTTCCTGTTGGTCTTGGCGACGATGATCAATGCATAGAGGATGATTTTTCTGCTTGGTATGCAACATGTTCATGTTTGAGTGTTTCAGTGGATGGAGTGTCTTGCAATTGCTGTCTTAGCTGAGATTGGCTTTTTTGTTTCCTTTCTCTGGATGGATCGAGCTTCCTGGGTGCAACTTACCTAATTGGCATCTGTTTTTGTTCCTTTCATTTTCAGGAAAGAATTTTTGTGGCCTGAGCTAGACCAGTTGCTCAGAGATGAAGATGATGTGAATGCTCCATCTACTCCTTATACAGCTGCTATACCTGAATATCGATTAGTGATTCATGATCCTTCTATAATATCTGTTGAGGATAAATTCTCAAACTTGGCAAATGGGAATGTGTCTTTTGATATTCACCATCCATGCAGGTAATCAACTAAGGTATAGGATGTGTTAATCATAACTGATTTGTTATTGCTGAAATTGGTGTTTTCCCTCTTTCCGGAAGAGTCAATGTTGCTGTCCAAAAAGAGCTTCACAAAGCAGAGTCTGACCGGTCTTGCATACATCTGGAATTTGACATCACAGGGACTGGAATTATGTAAGTTCATCTCTATACTTTTACTCCGTTTAATCTAATAATTCATATCCCTTTATAAATTCCTTTTTCTCTCAATTTCTTGTGGTCCAAGACCTATCTCAACTTAACCCTCCCTACCATTGACGCTTAAGTGGAAGCCCAAAGGCTTCTTCTCCTCTTGTTTGCTACAAAGGTCCTGAAATTTTCCTTGTATGAATAATTTGCCTGATCTTGGGATATTTGGAAATTAAGTGTATTATCTGTTGCTAATCTCGCTTAGGGTGAATTTGGACTTCTTTGTGTGAGCCCCTCTTTGCTCTATTTATTGTGTGTATTATATAGATGCTATATTCCCAGGAAGGAGATATCCTCAAAAAGTTATTTTCTTATTTTGAGATTTGCGGTGTCACATACCTCTAGTATTTGTTCTTTTCTTTACGTACCTTTTCACTACTTTTTGGGTGGGTATCCTTGGTGGTTTCTTAATATGCTTTTGAATTCTGTAGAGTGATATTTTCTGCAGTTTTCTGGTGTGTTGTAAAATTCGTTTATTACCATACTGGTTTCTTTCTTCCTTTTTTTTGTTTATGTTTTGAAAAAAAGTATTTTGTTTATTTGCCATTAAGTTTGCACACTAGTGTTAGTAACAGCCTCTTTGCTGACTTTTCTCCTCAGATATGAAACTGGAGACCATTTGGGGGTGTATGCTGAGAATAGTGATGAAACTGTTGAAGAAGCAGGGAAGTTGCTAGATAAACCTTTAGATTTGTTGTTTTCTATTCATGCTGATAATGAGGATGGCACAGCTATTGGAAGCTCATTGCCGCCTCCTTTCCCAGGTCCCTGCACACTTCACACTGCATTGGCATGCTATGCAGATCTCTTGAGCCCTCCTAAAAAGGTGATATTTTCACGTGTTTTCTTGTTCAGGTTTATTTTCTGGTTCTACTTCTGTTAGATTTATCTATTGTTGGTTGGAAATTATGCTGTCAGGCTGCTTTGCTTGCATTGGCTGCTCATGCCAGTGAACCTAGCGAGGCAGATAGACTCAAGTTTTTATCATCACCGCAAGGAAAGGTCAGTAGGTGATCCATGCTTTTTGTTGATTTTTTTTTTGCTCTGTTTGATGTCTTCTGTATATTCCTGCTCATCTAATATGTTCTTTTTCTAAAAAATAAAAATAAAAATTCCAGAATGAATACTCTCACTGGGTCATGGCAAGTCAGAGAAGTCTTCTCGAGGTAATGGCTGAGTTCCCATCTTCGAAACCTCCCCTTGGTATCTTTTTTGCTGCAGTGGCTCCTCGCCTACAGCCTCGCTACTATTCTATCTCATCCTCTCCTAGGTAATCTATTTATTCATGTTGAGTATTTGAAATGCGAATTTATCTTCTTGATTGAATTATAAAAACATAGTATCCTGATATTTTTCTGCAGATATACTCCCAATAGAGTACATGTGACCTGTGCTTTAGTATATGGTCCAACTCCCACTGGTAGAATTCACAAAGGGGTGTGTTCAACTTGGATGAAGGTATTGAGAGCCTCCATTATATTTTACAGAACAGCACTTTCTCTCTTTCTGTACTATCCTTAATGTTTGAGATTATTTCTGCATAGCATCTTGGAAAATCTAATATTTTGCTGTATCCCCCCTCTCCTGACTCTCTCAAAAACTATAAATTAAAAATTAAAAAACAACAGAATGCAGTTCCTCTGGAGAAAAGTTATGAATGTAGTTGGGCTCCCATTTTCACCAGAACATCTAATTTCAAGTTACCAGCAGATCCTTCAACTCCAATTATAATGGTGGGTCCTGGTACTGGATTGGCACCTTTCAGAGGATTTTTACAGGTGGGGTGGATTTGCTTTCTGATGGGAGTATTTTATTTTTATTTTTTATTTTGGTGTGAAATGAAGAAAATTAATTAGTTGATTTCTCCAGGAAAGAATAGCCCTGAAAGAGGATGGTGTGCAGCTTGGTCCCGCCCTGCTTTTCTTTGGATGCAGAAATCGCCGAATGGTTTAGACCTTGACATACTTCCTAATTTGATAATAATTGATACAAAACGAATTTGTTCCCATTGATTTCCAATTTCTATGGTCTGCAGGATTTCATATATGAGGATGAGCTCAATAATTTTGTCGAGCAAGGTGTGATATCCGAGTTGATAGTTGCATTCTCAAGGGAGGGGCCACAGAAGGAATATGTTCAACATAAGATGGTGGATAGAGTAAGTAATTGTAGACTGCAAAATTTAGGTGGTTGTTGATTAGTCAAATACCTTGTACATATTAAATTAATTTCATTACCATATGCAGGCAGCAGAGATATGGACTATAATTTCTCAAGGAGGTTATTTTTACGTGTGCGGTGATGCCAAGGGTATGGCTAGAGATGTTCATAGGACTCTGCACACTATTGTGCAAGAGCAGGTACGTGTTATTGCTTGTGCTAATGTTCTGTCACCTTCGCACTATTATTTTCTCAATGCTGCTTCCCTTATGAAGCACAGCACCAAGAAAATCATGCCCATGAATGCATAATACGGTACCCATCACTGTTTTAAGTGCCAGTGATTCATGTCCAGCTCTTCCGTTGTGATTCACCTTGGTCCCTTCATTTGAATTGACTGTGTTTCTCTCCCACTGTCGCATGTGTGTATATGTGAGGAACATTATGCATCTGAAATATGTGCTTTTGTGTTTCAGGGAGGCCTGGACTCATCGAAAACCGAGTCTATGGTGAAGAAGCTCCAAATGGAAGGACGGTATCTAAGAGATGTCTGGTGATAGCAACATTCTCACATTGGATCTGCCTGTAACCTCACCGAGTATAGCATTGATTCATTCTTCTACTATTCAAGCTTCTTTCACTGGTTCTTCTCTACCCTTATGGACTGTGGAGTCCCAGCAGGATTTCACAAGGATGGGAATCTGAAAGCTGATTCCCTTAGAACCTTAGATTATGATGTCTTCCTGCCTGCCTTCCATCACATTCCATTTCTTACTTTTTTATTTGTTTGAATAGGATCCTGTTAGTCTCTGCTGTATCCATAATGGAATCTTCAAGCAGGGAATAGCTTGTAGTTAGTTACCAGGTGTCAAGGTAGACATAAAGCTAAACTTGCGGTTTTTGAAAATCAAAACGGTTACTAAAATTTACAACCCCCCCCCCCCTCTTTTGTTTTTTTTTTTAAAAAGTGAATACTTGTGAATTAATATTCTTGACATTTACTGATTGCTGAGCTAACTCTCATGAGGTAAAATGTAGTAACTGAGGCAGAGGCACCTTGTGTGGCAAGGTTGCAGTCCATTCTCTGTTTTTCTTTTTATGTTTTCATTGACTCTGCCATCGTGCAAGAAAAAAAAATATTTAATTTCGATGCCGAAGGCGTATAGCGTGATGTCCATGTACTAAATTTTAATATTGATTCAAGGTCACCTTGCCAAGATCAAGGGTTCATTTGGGTATGCGTAGCTTTCGGTGTTTTAAAAGCTGTTGGGTCTTTTTATTTATTTATATTTTTCTTCATTTGTTTGGTAGAGTTTTGAGCCACAAGTGGAACGACTTCTTTAATCTTTTTATGAGTTTTATTTTATTATTTTATTTTAAAGTTTTTAAATCTCGTGATAAAATTAACTATTGTAAAATTAATGTTTTAGATATAAAGACAGGGTAAGAGAGTAATTTTGAATCTTTTACAACGTAACTCATGTGTCTCTTATCCGGAAAGTCTCGGATATCTCTTTAAAAGATTCTCCTCTTTGGTTTCTGTCCTGAAATTTTTATTAACGTAAGAGCATTCTAATAGAAAATTAGCAAACATTTTTACACCCATGGCTAAAAGTTTCAATCACAAAAGTAACAGCTATCCAAACGGACCTTCACACTTACCTCTCCAACAGCAGGCCGACGATTCATTAGCTGGAAGCTTTCTAGTCAGTCTATGGGTGTCTGCTCTTGCTGGGGTAAATAAGAAAGTAATTGATGTCAAATTTGTGGATTTAAAAACTCAGAAACTTACAGTAAAATAGATAAATAATCTAAAAAAAGCTAAAGCTATGGATAAAAACCTTAATCCAAAGATAATCTTATACCTAAAAATATAAGGTATTGAAAATTAAATTAGGACTCGTTGATTATAAAAAATAAAAAATCCGAAGTATATGAATACGCCACAAGGTTAGTTATACATTTACAAGTTAAATTTGCCTTTTCTTTCAAGAAAAAAAAATTGCATCACACAATACACAATTTTATTTAAAACATCATGAATGCTGAATTTTACAGTAAAGAAAACAATGTATAGTCTTTCTAAATGGTCTTAATGGATTTTTATTGTGTTGCAAATCAATAGACCCAAGCTAATAATGGTCATAAAACATCAAAACAAAACAAGTCTAATACTTAAAATGGTCATAAAACATCAAAACAAACTCTAACTAAAACACAAACTCTGAATTGAAGATAAATATCAAAATAATGGATCTTCCTAAATAACTTTAATGGACCTTTATTGGGTTGCAAACTTATGAACTCAAGCTAATATTTAGCTAACACAAGCTTGCTATTTAAAACAATCCTAAAACATTGTTTTTAGGCCAAAACATGTCAAAACTAAACACATGCAATAAACTAAATGTAAATATCTAAATAATAAAATAAAACAACAAATAAAACCTTAAAATAATACAGAAAAATAATTTAGCCTAAAATCAATGTCATTAAATATTCCAGCTCTCAGTTCTTTATATAGTTAGAATAAACAAGGAATCCTTATAAAAATAAGTTGTTGAATATCTTTGTATTATGTGGAAAAGAATTCTCTTCAAATAAAAAATTCACAGATTAAAAGACAACAAATAATAAAATTCATATTGCATCTGCTTATTTATATCGTAAAAATTTTCTTAACAATGATTAACTTAAGATTTTAATTTAATATAGAATAATATATTTAAAATTCCTATTAAAACTTTAACCTAATCTAATAATCAGATTAAAAATTATATTTAATGGTATAAAATTGAACAATAAACATAATTACATTATAATCTGAATTTAAATTTACTTATTTATAGAAACAAGTAAAATTGTGTGATAGAAACAACTCTCTCAATCTTGGATTTTAGCGATGAAATATAGAATTTAATGCCCACCAAATGAAGCTAACCAACTACTCCTTACAATAAAAAATTGTCTACTATAATAAATATCACATTTTTTTATATATAAATAAATCAGACCGGCACAAACACTCGTAGACGTCAACATTCCCAAATGAATTATAAGAGGCAATGAACAATTCTACATTGTACTCACAAATTTTCAAATTAAATGTTTTATTTTTATTTTTTATATTTAAGTATTTATATTTTTCTCTATGTTTATTTTTTATATTTAAATAACTACATGGATGATTTGTTTGTTGCATAGACATATGATATTCTTATTATGATACTCACTATTTATAAAATTAGAAAACAAAATGAAAATCTGATTTTGATAAAAAAAATGATAAATAATAAATATGTAAATCATTGGTTAAAAAATTTAATTTATTATAAATCCCCCCTTTTTTGTATAATTGTTTCTCGAGTTTCATATTCTCCCCTCCTAACAAAAATTTCATCTCTAAAATTTAAGTTGCATACCTGTCTCAAGGAATAGGTGGGGTTATTTTTCCTTAATCTCTGATTCTCTCTCCCATGTTTCTTTCTCTATTTGTGAGTTCCTCCACAATACTCTGACCAATGGTATTCTTTTATTTCTCAATGTTTTTTCACCCCAATCCATGATCTTGATTGACTTGGTCTCGATTCCCTTCAATGGGAACTGGAGGTAACACTCGTGAAGGATCCACTTCTGCCTTCCGTAATAGTGATACATGGAACACATTGTGAATCTTCTTTAGGTGCGCGATAGCCTTAGGTAGTAAGCAACCGACCCTACCCTAGCTATCACTTCAAATAGGCCAATGTACCTCGGAGCAAGCTTTCCTTTCATTCCAAACCGAATGATGCCCTTCCACGGTGCCACCTTTAAAAATACTTTATCCCCTATCTGGAATTCCAAAGGTCTCCTTCGATTATCTGAATAACTCTTCTATCTATCTTGGGCTTCCTTTATTCTTTGCATGATCACCCTTACTTTATCAGTCATTAATTGTACCATTTCAGGACCCAAGAGTTTCCTTTCTCCAATTTCATCCCAGCATATCAAAGTGCGACATTTCCTCTCATAAAGGGCTTCATATGGAGCCATCCCGATAGAAGCTTGATAACTATTATTATACGTGAACTCTACCAACGACAACAAGTCTTCCTAGTTTCCCTCAAACTCTAGCATACATGAACTTAGAAGGTCTTCAAGTGTTTGGATAGTTCTTTCAGATTGGCCATCCGTTTGAGGGTGGAATGTCGTGCTCAAGTTTACCTCGATTCGATTCCTAAAGCTCGTTGTAAGCGTGGCCATAACCTCGAGGTGAATCTGGGGTCTAGATTGACACAATTGATAAGGGTACTCCATGTAGTCTAATCACTTCATTCACGTATAATTTGGCCAACTTGTCTACGGGGTCCGTCATCTTGGTGGGCAAGAATAGAGCTGACTTCATTAGTCGATCTACAACCACCCATATAGCCTCATTGCCCTTTTTCTCCTTTGGCAATCCAGTTACAAAGTCCATGGCTATATTTTCCCATTTCCATTCCAGAATTGGTAGTGGTTGCAAGTCCATGGCTATCTTCACCTGTTGACATATCCCACATCTTGACACATATTCTGCTATCTCCTTCTTCATATTTGGCCACTAGTAATACTCCTTGAGATCCCTGTACATCTTAGTGCTCCCGAGGTAGGTGATGCAACCATATTATTCAATAGTTTCACCCACATTTAACTAGTGTTTTGCCTATGTTCTATATATAAATGTCTTAATATTCTTTGTTTTATGTTTTGAAGGCACTTTTGGATGAAAGATACAAAAATGAGTAAATTGGAGGTAATTGGCAGATTTGACCTTCAGTCGATGTTTTGTGCAGTGCGTGAGCTCTAGAGATTGAAATGAAGTGATTTCAGTGGAATTAAAAAGATAACATCCATACCTTTCTAAACATCTAAGGTAAGAAAATAAAATAAGGAAGATCATGGAAATCGCAGCCTTCAAAGTCAAATCTCGCAATCTGCCAGTGTTGACCTTTGGCCATTCCGACTTTAATATAGGAAGCTACAGAAGTCCAATTGATGCAAAATCAATTTTTTTGTATTCCTGACTCAAAGGCCTACCAACGCTCCAAATATCAACCAAAAACAATGTCATCTGAGGGAGATATGATTTTTCAAAGATGACAATTGAATTCTACCAGCAAACAAGTTTCGTGAATAAATGAGTCCAAATTACGTTCCGAAGCATCTAAACTGATATCCAAGTTTTTATTTCAGCAATTTAGCTCCTCAAAGTCAAATATTGAAGATTTCATGCAAGGCTATTTCTTTTTTTTTAGGAAAATATTTATTGAAGTACTTAAATGTAAATTGTCTACTTAAGGGAGGACTATTTTGTAAAATAGAGACTATGGTTTTCTAGGATATAAAAAGAATGAGAGAAGAGAAGGGGGGCAGCCAGCCAAGAGGAGAAAAACGCCCCCCTCCTCTAAGAAACCGGAAATCATGCATTCCTCATTTTTTTTATTAGTTGTTCAACAAACATGCAAGGCTAAACTCGTTTTCTTGGTTGCAAAGACATGGAAATCTTCGGATTTCAAGAACTGTGAGATTTATTTTACCTTCTCTTTTCAATTTATATGATGAATATGTTTGTTCTCCTATACTTATTTTTCGTATGATTTTTTATTTTAATTGCTAGAGTGGACTCTAAGTTATTATTGTAGACAATCTATTGCTAAGTTTGATATCAAAACCGGAGTTGTGGTATATGAACTTATGAAGCAACTGAGTTTAATAATTGTGGCGGATCTATGTTATTAATCTTAGAGAGAACATTCAATCAAATCAAACATAGACTGTGAACAATTATGTTTTCTTGATTAATCAACTTCTTTAGTTCTTAAGGCTATCATTGAATTAAATTACTAATGCGGACATTGGTTATTTGATGGTTAGGATTAGTTATACGGCGGATCCGTTAACTAACCAATGTTAAGAAGAGATAAATATTTAGAATATAAATTGATGTTTCGTTTCCATGATCAGTTCTTATTTATGTAGGTGTATGTGTGCTTGCAACCATGGTTTGTTCTCTTGATAATTTTCTGATTTTATTAAATTTTGTTTGATAGTTTTCTGTTTTCTTTTGCTTTAGCCTAGATAACGTCCAAACCCCCCCAAATTGCATATCATCTAGCATAAAAATTTGACTTGAATCTTCCTCGTGGGATCGACCCCTTGCTTGCTCTATACTATCTTGTGTGTTGTGTTTGAAGCTAGGGTAATTAATTTGTGCAACCGCGACATCACAACAGTAAGTTGCAAACCGAGATTCATGAGCTTCTTTCATTATTTCACCCTTTAAGGCCTTATCCTCGAATAATTAAACTCGTTTGCCCATCGCCACCAATCCTTTGGGCAAAACTTGAAAAGATAACTCTTTGCCTTGCTCTATCCTTCCTTTGATCTTTCCTATACCTTCATCCACCAACTGAGCTTCTAGAACTTTATCTCGCAGCACTGATCTGATTTTTATATGAGCTAGTTGTGACCCTTCGGGACCCACACCTAACTGCAAGCCCATCCTTTTCAATTCCATCAAATCCTCTTGTTCTGTATTTCCTGTATCACCCACCACTACCTTCCCTTTTTGGCTCAAGGCATCCGCCATCATATTGGCTTTGCCAGGATGATAGTCAATTATGCAATCGTAATCCTTTATCAATTTCACCCATCTCCTCTATCGCATGTTTAACTCCTTTTGCGACATTAAATACCTCAAACTCTTATGGTCGATGAAAATTTGGACTTGTGTTCCATACAAATAATGTCTCTTTAGCCGTAAGGCAAATACTACTGCTACAAGTTCCAGGTCTTGGACTAGATAGTTCACTTCATGTGGCTTTAACTGTCTGGAAGCATAGGTGATCACCTTCCCATGCTGCATTAACACACATCCCAAACTCCCTATCGAGACATCACTATAAACCATGAACCCTTTTGTTCTAGAAGGAAGGGCCAAAACAAGGGTTGATGTGAGCCTTCTTTTCAACTCCTGAAAACTCTCCTCGTATTCCTTTGACCAAATAAACCTTACTTCTTTATGAGTCAACTTGGTTAGAGGTGATGCTGTTGTAGAAAACCCTTTGATAAACCTCTTATAATACCCTGCGAGGCCTAAGAAGCTTCAGATTTCGGTCACATTCGTGGGCTTTTCCCACTTTAGAACTGCCTCTACTTTTCCTGGATCCATAAATATTCCTCATGCTGAGATAACATGTCCCAAAAGTACCACCTCCTTGAGCCATAACCCACATTTATCCCGTTTGGCATATAATTTATTCTCCTTTAATATCTCCAACACCTTTCTCAAGTGCTTCTCATGTTCCAAATAAGAGTTGGAATATACTAGTATATCATCAATATATACCACACACATTTATCTAGATAAAGCCAAAACACCCGGTTCATCAGATCCATAAATACCGTCGGGGCATTTGTTAACCCGAAAGGCATCACTAAGAATTCATAGTGGCCATAGCGGGTCCTAAAGGCAATTTTCTGTATGTCCTGTTATCTGATCCTTAATTGATGATACCTCAACCTCAGATCTATCTTTGAGAATACCCTTGCACCCTTCAATTGATCAAATAGATCGTCTATCTGTGGTAGCAGGTACTTGTTTTTTACCATCGCTTTGTTTAGTTATCGATAGTCAATACATAACCGGAATGTACCATCCTTTTTCTTCACGAATAGCAATGGGGCCCCCCAGGGTAAATTGCTTTGCCGTATGAACCCTTTGTCCAGCAACTCCTGAAGTTGGATCTTCAGTTCAACTAGTTCTATAGGGGCCATTCTATAAGAGGACTGTGCTATAGGGTTGACCCCCGGAAGAGTCTCAATGAAAACTCAATCTCCCTAATTGGAGGTAGCCCTGGTAACTCCTCCGGAAACATATACGAAAATTCTTTTACAATAGGGATATTTGTTAATTCTATGCTTCCCTTCTTTAATTCTCTTACATGAGACAACCAAACAGGGCATCCCTTTCTAATCAATTTTCTAGTCGTCATGACCGAGTTATTAGATATTCATATTGTTATATTTATTGTGATATTCACCTTGCAATAATATGTATTTTGTTTCAGGATCATCGCATGCACGACAGGAGTAGATCCTAGCTTATGTTCCCTTTTTGAAATCTAGGTTCTAGGGAGTATACCCTTGTATTTTGTAAACATGAAAATGTTTGTATAACTTAATTTGTATAATAAATGTTTAAACTTGATTGGATGAATTTAACGCTGTAGTTTATATATCCATATTTCATGTCTATGTATCTATACTTATTTAAATTATTCATCCATAATGATATTTTGTTACATAATGCATATCATAAATATTATGGTTGATAGGTGTGAGTATAATTGTGGAATTGAAACCCAGGATGATTGGGTTGGGAATTAAGTTATGAGATGCGAATTGTTAGAAGTGTAGACAAGTTACATGTTGGTAACTTGGGACCTTCCGGTATAGGGGGGACTCCGTCGAAATTCCGGTAGATGTTAATACGAAGACCATGAATACGTATATACAAAAAAAAATTTACTACTCTGTTTTTTTTATTGACATGAGATTGTTGTTTTATCCCAGAAATAAGGGATGTTACACTCTTACTCTCTCTTTTGAAATACTTAAGTTTTGTTTATATTAATCTCTTATTTATGCCTTTCATTTTCTTTTCTTTACTTAGTTAACTTCTTTCTCATTTATGTTCTTATCTTGTTTATCTATGTTTCTTTCTTTCATTATGTTTAGTTAAGTTAATTATGTCAAGGTGAAAAGGGTACACTAATGGTGTAAGAATAAGTATAATATAAACTTAACATGAACCTTAATGTTGGATACTAACATGCTTTATATTTGTTATCTTGTTCACTTTTAATACTTTGTTTGTTAAATGGTTAATCTAGATTTATGTTGTATAACACTTGGTACAACAAATACTTGGCACTTTCATAGCCCATACTGTATGGTATAACCGACACCTGATCTATGAAAGGAACTTGATTTGTTGTTAACATAAGTTATAATCATGAATGCCTGACTACATTTACAAGTATTAGCATTATTCGAATAAGATAACTAATGTAATCATGTTAACAATTTATAATCTAATTGGAACCTCCTTTGTGTGTGGTTTCCAATTGAATAATAAGAGTTTATACTATACTTGTTTGAAATACCATTAGTGGATCCTCTAACCTTGACATTTGTTGTTATCATTGTTTAATCCTTACGTTAATCTTCCATCTCAAGTTCTCATCAACTTCTTCTTCTTCTTCTTCATTATTATTATTATTATTATTATTATTATTATTATTAGTATTGGTATTAGTAGTATTATTAATATTATTATTATTATTACTATTATTATTGTTGTTATTGTGTTGCTATTGTTTATAATTTATACAATTAACCTCTATGTGGTTTGACCCCGGTCTTGCCGGGTTATTTATTACTTCGACACTTCTGCATTTGGGAGAAGACATCAATCTTTTGGTCGTGTCAAGTTTTTGGCACCGTTGCCGGGGAGGTAAATTCTTGTACAAATTATAATATTTATTTTATTTTCTCTTTTCACTTTTCTTGTATCTAACTTTGTTTATTTTGTTTTGTTTCTTTTTGTTCTGTTTTCTTCTTCTTTTTATTTCTCTTCTTACACGTGCATGAGAGTTTGGTCACGTACATTAAGTGGTAGACTTTGTAGGGTATCCTCATCATTTTCAGAAAATATGGTCGAAGAAGATAACCAATCGCTTCATAATGAGAATAATGAGAATAACTGAGTGAGAACACTTAGAGACCACATGAATCCCACAAGAACAAGTGCATTTTTATCAAGGTTTTATATCATCATTTTGCACTTGAAGTATTAATAACTCCTTAACTAGAGCATGTTTTATCATAATAGATCTGATAATATAAGATAGCTTTAATTTATGGTAAATGTTCATTTTAAATGCAGGCATATCTCAAAATTCAAAGGATTGATTGATGTGATTAACTATTGAAAGTGAAAGGACAAAGAAACGGCTAAGATTAGAAAGGAGATACCGATTCAATTCAAATTAGAACACTGTTCAATTATTGAGTCATATCTGGAGCTGTAGATCTTGGATTTCAGCTTAATTTATATGGATGGAAAGCTAAGAAATAGGCCTACAATGTTCATGAATAGTGTAAGATCCAAATCTGCCGTTTTCAAATTCAAAGTTTGGCCACAAAAGAGAAGTCAGAATCTGTCTTGTAATCTAGTCCAAACACTGCTTAGAATTTTACCCATATCTGGAGTTCTAGAAGGCCAAATGACGTGAAATTTGGTGGGTGGAAGGAAAAGACAATTTCCAACAACTTTCATGCGGAAGATGTTCTCAAATTCAGATGGTAACAATGACATTTCATCCAGACAAGAGCTTGAGGTCTATCCACCACGTCCACCAACAGCACTACTCAGTATTTTAGCCATATCTCGAGCTCTAGTGATCCAAATGCTCTGACATTTTATGGGTGACAAGATAAGATGATTTCCAACAACTTTCATGAGGAACACTTTGCCAAATTCTGAATGGAGCAATGTCATTTTATCCAGCTAAAGTGCTTGAGTGCTGCTGTCCACCAAGTCCACTAAATCAATAGTTGGCCACTACATCAATAATCAATTACCAAATGAATAGTTCTGAATTTTAGCCTATAAAAGGAGGCATTTGCCA
>Ga0325411_1001437_pt1 | contig 26571 bp, 15 predicted proteins | sample PopdelMetagenome_13_FD_206181 | JGI IMG/M metagenome (GOLD analysis project Ga0325411, IMG submission 206181) | Populus deltoides microbial communities from Bellville, Georgia, United States - Xylem-PdIQD-R4 | ecosystem: Host-associated > Plants > Phyllosphere > Stem > Wood/Secondary xylem... | reverse complement strand
CGCCTCTCCAATGTGTTTATTTCTATATATATATATATATATATATATATATATAGAGAGAGAGAGAGAGAGAGAGAGAGAGAGAGATGTTTTTTAATACCATTTGCTTCATTAAATGATCCAATGTTATAACAAAAAATTAAAAAGTCAAAACTTTAAAGAAAGACTTTGCTATTTTCTTGTGGGAGTTAGCAAGTACAAAGAAATGGTTGGTAATTTTCATCCAATTAACCATGGAGTTGTTTTATTATTATTATTATTATTATTATTATTATTATTATTAATGTGGGTATCTCGGTTAATTTGTGCACACCTCGATTAATCTCATGAGCCTTAAAGTTAACAATCATGTAAGTTTTCAGTGACTCTAAAAGAATTAGAATTCATAATCATTCAAAAACTAATCCAAAACCTGATTAATTAAACTATTATCTGAGATTTAATCATGGAATTATCACGGCAGAAAATTGTTTCTTTAATTTGATTAATAAACTATAAAGGGAACACTATGTACTCTTAGAAAACGTAACAAAAAAAAATCTTCGATTATTCTCTTGTTTTTTTTTTTTAAGAATTCATGTTGATTGCATATTTAATTTTCTTAAGTCTTCATTTCATACTTTATCAAATTGGAAATATCTTTATCATAGAGTTGTACCAAACTATATATTTGAAAGATTTTATGATCGTTTAACAACATATAGAACAGCTCACAAAAGGTGAGAATTCTTCATTTAAGATAAAACACCCTACTTGTATATTTTTTTTTATAAAATATTACATTTGCAAAACTATTATGTATATCAATTAATTAAATATTTTTAAATCTATAATTGAAGTAAAACGTACGACGTCGCATATAATAAACAAATCGAGCGTGAAGGATGGGAAATAAAAAAAAAACCCTCTTAAAAGAACCGACCAACAGCATATTGTCAACCACAATATTAGGTTATGGAGTTTAATATGTTAGATCACATGTCAAAATCATGAATTCTAGCCCTAAGATCTGGGTGGTTTTACTTTTTGGAGACAATGAGACATTATTAGGCAATTAACGTGTGAAAATGACAATTTCCTTTGGGTTTATGAAAGACATTTTCATGTTATAGCAGTGTCCTTGTAGTTTCTTACCATAGCTCTCTCTTTTGTAAAAACAACTAGATTATGCATCCACTTATATTGTGAGTCATGTTAATTTTTATTTTAATATAAAAAAATACTTGAATATTAGTAATATTTTTTTCTAATAAAAAAATTAAATCATGTAAGAGTTTACTCAATATAACTCGGTTGATTTTACTAGTCCAAAAACAACTCATATAACCCGTGAAAATAATATTTGACTAAATAAAATTATAAAATGATATCTTTTTTTAATATTAAAATAAAAAACATATTGGATTGACTTAAGACAACTTGGATTAATATGTCAAATTTATGGTATGGGTTATGAGACTATAATAACCCTATAGAATGCAAATCAAAATAAATTATGAAATTTAATTCTCAATCAACTCAATATTGAAGGATGAATTTGAAAAACAAAACAATTAAAAAAAATCTAAAAAAATAACCCGAGTTAACGTGCCAAATCAACCTGATTCATAAGACCGAGATAATCTCATGAAAAGCAAATCAAAACAAATTACAAAATTCATTCCCAAACCAACCCAATATTAAAAGATGAGATTAAAAAAGAAATCAATTAATAAAAGAACATAAAAAAAAACAAGAGTCAATCCACCAAATACATAACCCAAGTCATAAGACCAAAATAATCTTATAAAAAATAAAAAAAAATGACCTGATTTAACCTGACCTAACCTATCAAATTCACGACTTTGATCTTGATATTAAGATAACCTCAGAGAGAGAAAGTCGAAATAAATTATAAAGTTCGATTCTCAATTGCCCATGTCAAACCTAATGCTGAATGATGAAATTTGTAAAAATTTTAATTAAAAACATTACATAAAAAATAAGTCAAATCAACCCGAGTTAATCGTTAAACACTATTTTTGAGTCATAAGATCAGGATAACCTAATAAAAAACAAATCAAAACAAATCATAAAGCCCAATTATCAATCAAACACAATATTAATTGAAAAAATTGAAAAAAAAAGTCAATTAAAAAAATGAGTCAATTCGGTTAACCCGTCAAACTCGCAACCTAGGTCATGAGACAGGGACAATCCAATAAAAAGCAAGTTCAAATGTTGAAAGATCGTGACTCGGATCATAAGACCGATATAACCTCTTAAAAAGAAAAAAAAAACAACCTGATTTAACCAGGGTTAAATGTCAAAACTCATGACCTTGATCGTGAGACCATGATATTCTCATAAAAAGCAAATCAAAACAGATTATGAAGTCTAATTCCAAACCTACTCAATGTTGAATGATAAAATTAAAAAAATTCAATAAAATAAAGACATAAAAAACAACCAAAGTCAACTCGGATTAGCCCGTTAAGCACTATTCTTAGGTCATGAGACTTAGATAACCTAATAAAAAGTAAACAAAATAAATCATGAAGTTTAATTCTCAATCAAATCAATATTAAAGGATGAAATTGGAAAAAAAATCAAGAAAAAAAATCTAAGTCAACCGGGTTAACCCGTCTAATAAAGTTAACCTGTTAAACCTGGAATTCGTGTCATGAGAGTGTGATAACTAAATAGAAAAAAAATCTAATATTAAAGGATGAAATTAAAAAAAATTGATTGAAAAAAAAATCAAAAAAGAAAAAAAAAAGCAAAGCATTATTCCAATGAGTAATGAGGGGTACACTAAAAATCCATCCTCTTTTAGTTTATAGTTAATAAGAGTTTAATAACTAAATAGGAAAAAAAATCTAATATTAAAAGATGAAATTAAAAAAAATAATTGAAAGAAAATTGAAAAAAAAAAATTATTTCAATGAATAATACTTCATAAAAATAAATAAATAAAACTCTCTTCTCTTTTAGTTTATAGTCAATATATATTCAAAAAGGTTAGACGAACATTTGGTATTCATTTTTAATAATAATAATAATAAAGAACTCTTTTAATTTCTCTTTTTTCCAATGTTAGCTAAACACTCACAACAAGAGTGGAATTTTTTTTTTCAAATCGTCATCAATACATCATCATACATTAGTTTGACACAATTGAACATGCACATATAAAAATCTACATTTCTCCCACTTTCCACAATTAAGGCTGATTCTTAGATACTAAGTTTAATTTCAATTCCTGCCATAATTTTACTTTTATTACCATCTAACCCAATTGATTCAAATAACATTTAATTTTTATTTTCCTCAAATTTCCTCAAAAACCTCAACTCAAAATTCATGAGTTTCAGCGTAAATTCTATTTGTATTCATCGAAGCTTCTATATTTAGGTTAAGAACTCCATACTTATAGTAAAATGAGCTTTGAATGCTAACGAGTCATAAATTTTCAACTTCTCTTCCTTCTCTCTCTAGGACTCCTTTTCTCTCACTTTATTTTCTTCTTATTCTTGTGGTTGATGGGTTCAAGAAATCATCTCTCTCTTATTCTAGCCTAAAACCTTGAATTCTCTTAAGTTTTCGGTGTAAAAATTACAAGGAAGCAACAAACTCTCTTTTCTTTTTTCTTTCGAGCAAAACTAGTTGTTCAAGGAGAGTAAGGAGCTAAAATTTCTATCTATTTTATTCACTTATTTATGTAAATGTCATTAATAAATTTATATTTTATTTTTTATCCGGCTGTTGATATTCTTGTATAACCTTCCTGAACTCTAATTATAGTGAAATTGTAACCTTAGATAGAGCATTATGTTAGGAAACTTTTTGTAAAAGTTTAGTTTGATCTGACAATCAAATTAAAAATCATGTTTGATAGCGTAAAATTTATCAGTAGGAGATTTTACATCAAAAATCTGAATTTTCTTGTTCTATCCTTGCATGGATCATCATATCACTTATTCTACTAAATCTTCGAGACCATTTAATTATTTCAAAATATATTTATTTTACCTTTTCATTATTTAATTTATTTATGGTCTTATTATTGTTCCATGATAACGTTACTGATTTTCGATCAGGATTTATACTAACAACTTTTTTTTGACCTTCTGATCACATGTTTAAATTCATTTAATTTAATTTTTTTAAATCTGGCGATTTACACCTACAATCCTAACTAAGCATCAGAAGGTCTTTGAGCCCAAAGGAGACTTGTTTTCTAGGTGCTTGTGATTCTTCGTTATTACTAAGTACAACAACCCATTTACATTATTTTAGCACAATACTAGCTTTGCCAAGACGTTGTTGTTTTAGAATTTCCTTTAAACCTAATCAATGGCACCATCTATACAAACTTTTTAAACAAAATCCATTTTATTTACTTTTTTCACACATATCTTCTAGTTTTTCCATGGTCACTAGCTCATAAACTTTAGGAAAGAGATGGCTATAAATCTTTCCACTATAAATGATCCATCAACTTCTTCAGATCTCTATTAACTAACTCAACATGTAAAAATTCTCAAGGAGGGTCTAATTAATTATTAATTAATTAGACTTTTATTTAAAGAATTGTTTTTGATGAGAAGGTTATGCCCTGCACTACCAAAATTTTTAAATTTACTGTGAAATTTTTTTTATTGATATTTATTCTCTTAGTGTGTCGGTACAAATTTTACCGACAAGCTCACAGATGAAAATAATTTGTCATAAAAATTCTCATCGGTGATTTGTGGTCTGTCAGTGATAAATTTACTGAAGACCAAAGTTCCCCAAAAAACAAAATTACCAGCTTCATTTCGTCAATATTTCCATCGGTGAATATGACATATCACAAACAAGAAAACTGTATGTAATTCCATTAGTGATTTTTTTTGTTTGTCAGTATTTCTCTCAATGAATTTGACATATAACTGATAAAAAGACTGGATGAAATTCCGTCGATGATTAAACAATGACACTAGCATTTGTAATAATTTTTTTTCAACTCTTTGGAATATATTAACGATCTTAATCCGTTTGTAATACCATTAGTGATAATTTTAAAATATTTTTTAAAAAATAAACAGAATAAATAATTAAAGTAAATTAAATTAATATAAAAATAAAATATTTATTACAAATTTCAATATTTATAAGTTCAAATATAATCTAGAATACAGGTGTTGGAGGAAAAGGAGGAGGAAGCAAGTCTTTGTTGGGACTGCAAAGCCAACGAAAAGGAGAACATGTACCACCCATTTATGATTTCATCTTCATTACCAATCGACAGAGTTTAGTCATCTTAGAAGTAAGTCATGCATAATCAGTAGTAAGATGGGTTGACTAAGCTTGTACTCATTAGTCTAAAATTGCTTCGAACTCTAAAGTTTTAGTGCTTAGAATCGATTGCGAACATCCAATGATTGAAACATTGTGAGTCATCCACAAGTCCTCGACCATAATGTTAAAAAGACCATACACCTAATTTCTATTAGGTCCACCAAATGATCATGCCTTCAATCACAAATCCGAATCGGTACAAATTTGGATTAAAGAATCATCCTCATATCTCTTCTTTAACCAGATGTCATATGTTTTTTGGAAGAAAAAGTCAGCAAATTCAAAAAATAATAACTTACAAAAAACAAATTTAAAACTAACATATCACAAAGTGCTGAACTCGACTATTGATGAGTTGCTACACCTTTTTTTATGGTTCACACGTGCATTTCTACAAAAAGCTTCATTGGGCTTGGCTCGCATCCAAGAACCAAGCCTGCAAGAAAAAATATGTTGTTAGTTAAATATATTTTAAAAAACAACAAATAAAAAAAGGATGTAATAAAAATGAAAACTTACCATCATTTTCGCATGTGAAATGAACGTAACAGAATCGCTGGTGTGTGTGGTAATGGAACCGTGAACACACCGGTTCTAGTTCTCTGTATTGGACTATGAATATCGCACGAAGCGCTCAGATGTCACATGCAGAATATATTCAACCCATACAACCTCTGAGATGTATGGTGGTTTGGAATTCTTCCAAACCGTCACATTCTTCCAGCCTGAAAGCTCTTTTTCTTTTGCATATTTTTTAGCTTTCTTTTTCACCTCGTACCAAAAATCACACAGCCCATATGGTACAAATGAATTATCTATTAGTAAATGAAAAATAGAATTGAATAAAATTAGTATGATTCTTCTAAACCCTCATTGCAATAGCGTTGTTAACTCTATTCCGTTCAATTTTTTCCTTTTAGCTAAAATTTGTAGAATAAATTTTTTTATTAATATTAACAAACTAACTAAATTAACATAATAAACTAATTGATAAAATTAGAGGAGGTGTTGTTTGTTGTATTGAAAAATAAAGGAAGAAGAGGAAATGGGGGAGGAAGAGAGAAGAGTCTCTAGCCAAGTCATAAATTAAATATTACAAATGGATTTACTAATGAAATAACCTATCGATAATTATGGCTATAAAAGTGACATCATCATACTTTTCAGTTTTTTTAAATTTTTTTCTCACTTTAATTTTCTTAGAATATACCGAAGGAATATTTCATCAATGTTTATCGATGGATACAATGAAGGAATAGTCTGTCGGTAAAATTTACCACAATCTATCGACATAAAAATTTTATCAGTGTTTTCTTTGTATTTGTCATTTGCTGGTAGTGATGGTCATAAGGTTTAGTTTATAACTAGTTTTATCACTCACACGATGTCATCAGTACAATTCCAAGTTATTTTCAAACATAATAAAATAATATGATAATGTTGTGAATGCATTTTAAAATGTATTATGAATTTTTTAATTGGAAATACAAACATGCTATTTACACTGCAGGTAGGATTTCAAGTAAATTTTTAATGTGAAAAAAGTAATTATGTTATGGATATGTTCTTATCATATTATTTTTTTTATTGAGAAACAAAAAAATATTGTTTATACTTTATAAAATAAACTAAGAAATATGTGAACTGATTAATAAAAAAATAATTGTTAACAATAATAAAACATTAAAAGTGTAAATGTAATCTTCATAGTAGAAATAAAATGACCGATGTATATACAATTTTTTTGTACTACTTGTCATCTTTATTTTAAATATTTTCATTCCTTTTTATCTTAGTGGCTTTATATTGTTGCTAATAACAAATGATTTCTTTTTTTATATAAAAATTCATACAAATACAACCAATTCATATCAAATATGAGACGAAGAAAATTCAATACAAATCAAATTAATTTTTTTGAAGTGTCATGCAACTAAGAACATATATATATATATATATATATATATATATAATCACCATTGAAAAAAAATTAATTCAATTTGTTTTATAAATAAGAGAGAGTGTATAAATCAATATTTAAATAAAAATTTAATGAAAAAGGAAATAAAAAAGGCCATAAGTTGATGGATCAGGCCTAAGTGTGTCTGGGCCTAGAAGCCGAGACACATGCCTGGTTTTTTTTTTTCTAGAAGCGAAAGAAGCATCGTGTGCTCTTGTATATTCTAGTTTTTTAAAGGAGGGCGACATGTCACTTGTAGTGGATGCGAGTTGTCAGCACAAACAACATGTCCTCAATTGGCTTGGTCATAAAAAATCAAGGTCTATGTTTTTAGACCCAAAAAATCAAATTTTTAATTCTTTTGTACCCAAGAACACCTCTAAAATACAATATAAACTTCAAAAAACCACTTAACAAACTCCAAATACCTCTAAATCACTCTGAAAAGAATCAATATATGTCGAATCAAAATAAACCAAATGAAACTTGATCTACTTTTCCCATCATTTAAAGAGGAAAACTACATCCATTAAACTTCTCTTGAGAAGAAGAATCTATTGACACAAAGATCATCATTTTTTGTGGTTAGAAAATGGTCTTATGACTTTCTATCTCATTTGTTATTTTCCGGCGAGTTTCTCTCTCATCTCTCAAACCTAGAAACTAATAAATAAATAAAATATTTTGGAACAAGATAAAGATTCTTAAACCTTAAGATTGACCATACATTTTCTCCATGTTTTACATTGTTGTTTTTTATTTTTTAATTGTATCTTTCTACTACAATTAAAAACTTTATCTTGTGGAATTAGGCTGCAATATGATTAAAATATAAAAAGTCTTAGAAAAAAATTTGAAAAAAAAGAAGAAGATGAAAATGAATGAAAAAAGAAAAAAGAGTGGCTTTATTGCATGTTCATATCACCAGAAATTCGCTTAATAGCAACGGATTTACCTACGGATTATTTCTGTCAGTAATTTGAGGTCGAAATTACCGACGGAAGTTCTTTCGTTTGTAATTCAGTCGGTAACTACTGACGAACACTTTCAGTCGGTAGTTACCGAATGAATTACGGACAGAAAGTTCAGAATTAAAAAAAAAGGCGGGTCGTTGACGTGGAGGTTTTAACGGGGTTATTTTTACCAACGGATTCAAAACGACAGCCCCGTACAGTGACGTGACTGGTTCACCGTTTAAAATGCCGACGGAATCACCAAGGGATTTAAAATGGCAGATCCGTGCGGTGACGTGACTGGTTCACCGCTTGAAATGCCGACGGAATCACCGAGGATTCAAAATGGCAGATCCATACGATGACGTGTCGAATTTTCCGTCAGAATAGCCGACGGATTCACCAACAGAACATCCGTTGGTGAAACCGTTAGAAAAAGTTAATATATGCCATCTCTGTCAACCCTCTCCTCCCCTATTTCTCCTTCTTCTTCCTAATCCCAACTCTCCCCATTTGCAAACAACCAACCCCCCTCAACCCCAAACAAAAATCTCCCTCATATCAACACAACAAGTTATATTTCTTGAAGTTTTGTGATCACAACATCCGTGTTCTGATTAACCGACGGATTTTATTAATTTTTGTAAGTAATTCTATCTTTTTAAATTTTAACATTTAAATTTAAATTTTTTTTTTTAGTATAAGTATTTTGTTAGTAGATGTACATGTTTTATTATTATTTCTCAAACAAACTTATAGTATATGAATGTATAATTTTATACCTGTTATGGTTTGTTTTAGATTTTGTAAGATTCTATTTGTTTGTAAATTATTAAAACTTTATGGAATTACCGAATTACATGTGCTATTTTGAAATAATTAATAGCTTGCTTAATGGGTCCGTTTAAAGTTTTATCAATGGTATTGCGGAGTGGTAATTTTCATAAATTTATATATATTAATTTATATGGATGTTGATAAATGATAATGAATATTTAATATTTATGAGAAGTTGTGATTGGTTTGTTACATAATCTCGAGGTAAAGTAATATTTTTGCAAGTTTATTTACCTAACTTAGTTAATTAATACATGATGTCATCATAATTTTATAAAGGTTCAATATATGTCATGGATGATCGTTCATGGATGTATCGAGATTCACCCCAAGAATTGCGGAGGATTGATTATTGTAACGGGGTTCAGGGTTTTATTAATTTTGCAACATCTATTCCCAGAAATTTTACTAGAGGCGGTATTAGGTGTCCATGCAAGAAGTGTCAAAATAAAAAATATCTACATCCAGATGTTGTAATGATGCATCTTCTACACAAAGGGTCTATGGAGAATTACGAGTGTTGGTATGCACATGGAGAAGTATTTGTTAGTAAGAGGAGAATGGGAGAAACGATGGTTGGGTCAAGTTCTAGTGCTAGCAACTTGCATGAAGCGGTAAATGACAACACTAATCCTTACAGAAATATGGTTATGGATGCAATGAGAATGAATGAAGGTAATGTCAGTCAATTTTCAATCATAGAAGAAGAACCTAATGCAAATGCAGCTAGATTTTTTGATTTGTTGAAAGATTCTAACGAACCATTATAAGATGACTGCACAAACCACAGTAAATTATCGGCCGTAGCACAGGTGTTCACCATCAAGTCAGATCACGGGTTGAGTGAGGCCGGGTATGACAAAATTATTGAATAGACGAGAAGCATTTTACCTGAAAGGAACAGGCTGAAAGAGATCTTCTATGCTGCAAAGTCCATGATGAAACCCTTTGGTTTAAAATACCAGAAAATTGACATATGCCCTAACTTCTGCATGTTATACTACCTTAAAAATGCTGAGATGACTGAGTGCATGATATGCGGGCATTCTCGTTACAAACCATCATGGATGTGAAGGGGAAGACAAAGGACAACATCAAGGCTAAATTGGATATAGCTTTATATTGTAACCATAAATATATGGAGTTGATTTAGGATGAGTCATGGGTCGCAAAACTAAAAGCAAGCTTCATGTTAGAGAAAAACGCACAACTGCTAGTCTACAAATGGCTTAAGAGTCTACGTTTTCTGGATGGACATGCATCGAACATATCAAGGCTGGTTAATATAGAGGACTACAGATTGTATGGAATGAAGAGTCATTACTGCCACGTGTTTATGCAAACACTCATCCCATTAGCTTTTCATGATTTGTTGCCAAAGGGAATATAGGATGCACTCACGGAGATCAGTCATTTCTTCAAAGATATATGCTTTAGCAAGTTGAACGTTGAGCACATTGAGAGGCTTCAAACGAATATCGTCAAGACACTATGCAAACTTGATATGATATTCCCTCAATCATTTTTTGACTCAATGGAGCATCTCCCTAAACATCTACCGTTCGAGGTAAAAGTTGGAGTACCGGTCCAATATAGATGGATGTACCCATTCGAACGATTAGATATTACAGTTGCAATGTAATTCATATATAAAAGTATTTTCAATGTTTTCTTAATTGAAAATACATGATTAATTCAATGCAGGTACTTGTTTAATCTCAAGAAAAAGGTTAAGAACAAGGCGCATGTTGAGGCTTCGATATGTGAGGCCTAGCTGGAGTACCGTTCCATGGCATGATGATGGCAGTGAAGTGCCTTCCAGTGGGAACTTGTCAATATTCTCCAATACTAGACAACCTACACCTAAAAATATCGTAAGAGGAAGATATTTGTCGGAACTAGAGTTCAAACAAGCACACAGCTATGTTCTATTTATCTGTGATGAGTTGAGACCTTTTATTCAATAAGTTTATATATGTGTAATATATACTAATTAAACTTTGTTAGTAATATACTGTTAATTATATATTGTAATATCATACACTCATTATCACTTGCAGGCAACATCGACAATATTTGCTCTCCAATAACTCACAGCTGACCGAATCCCAGATCTTTCAATTACAAGATGAGCAGTTTGCCACGTGGTTCAGAACACATGTAAGCACTATCACAAACTCATTCTAACTTGCAAAATTACTGTACGTATGCATGTCATTACGAGATTCTCGTTCATTTACTGTTTATTGATGTACATTACATACAAGGTTTATCAAATGGGAAGGAGTGCGCCTAAGTCATTGTCTTCACTAAGCCTGGGGCCTGAAAGAAAATGTAAGTGCTACAACGGGTATTTTGTCAATGGATATGTTTTCCATACTGAAGAATACGGGCAAGGAAGAAAGACATACAACAACGGTGTTTGTGTTAAGGGATCCACTAGTAGTGAGTTAGAAGTTGACTACTATGGTAGATTAGAAGAGGTCGTCGAACTGCAATATAATAACGAGCATAATAGAGTGTTTTTATTCAAATGCTATTGGTATGACACGACTAACAGAGGAATCAGAGTTGATCCGCACTATGGTCTGGTCGAAATCAACTCAAAAGCTAGACTCCACAACATAAATGATGTCTTTGTTTTCGCAAAGTAATGTCAACAAGTTTATTACACATACACCCCTTCATTTAGAAAGGATCGATCATGAGTGGATTGGTTATCCGTTTTAAAAACAAAACCCTGGGGTCGTGTCGAGGTTGTTCAGGATAAGAACGAAGACACAAGTGTGCGAGATGAAGTCTTTCAAGTTAGTGAGTTGGTTGAACCATATCGAGTTGCTCCTTCGATTGAATTGGAAGAAAATTTAAATTTTCTTATTTTCGATGATAGTCTTGTTGATGTTGACGCAGAGGAGTTGAATGCTGTTTTAAGCTCTAGCGGACAAGTAAATATCGATGAAGAAGATGATATCCATATTGAAGATTGTGATGAAGGTCATGACTATTCAATTGATGACGGAGAAGAAGAAAATTTTGACTAACTATCAAAATAAAGCATTGTGGAAAACCCTTTTTTTCATGTAATTTAGATTATGGATGATATATTTTGTAACACGAAATATTTATTACTTGAAATAATTACTTGATATGCCACAATCACCGACGTCCATACCGACAGAATAGGTCCGTCAGCATTTCACAGAGAGTTCAAAAATAATTACTTGAAATGCCACAATCACCGATGACAATACCGACGGAATAGGTCCATCAACATTTCACAGAGAGTTCAAAAATAATCACTTGAAATGCCAAAATCACCGACGCCAATGCCGACAGATACATGTCCGTCGGTAAGTTGTCAGCGGGTCAATTTTACCGACAAAATTACCGACGAACTGTGCGAATTCCAAAGGGTGGTGCATTAAATGCATCTCTGACCGCGTCATCTTGCCGACGAAATTATCGATGGACCACGACAAATATGGAGGGTCATTAAAAAATTTGGTACGAAATTCAAAAATTACCGATAGATTTTTGAAACTTCACCGACAGAATAAATTAAAATAATAATTAATTTTATATCCGTCAGTAAATCTATCAGTAAAACTGCCATATAAGTTCTAGCGATCGCCCCTTCAGTTCAATTTTTCTTCTCCTCCGTTTTTCACCTTAAATTTTGATTTTTTTCCTCTCCATTCTTCAAAGCTTTCACCTACAATCTCTAGCAAGTTTTCTTGTGAATCTTCATCAGTTTAAAAGATATGTGTTTCTTCTATTTCATTTTACTTTAAGGGTTTTTTTTTTCTAATTTTTTTTGTTATGTTTTTTTTGGTGTATTTTTTATAATGTAGATAAAGTCTTGAATTCAACACATTATTAAAGTAAGCATATTTCATTCCTAAAGTCTATAGTTTTTTTTTAAAAAAAAAATTGAATATTTTTTATTGTTGTATTGGCATAATTATTATTAGTTAATTTGTTGAATATTTATTGTTAATGTTGAATTTACCTTAGAATTAGTAATTGAATATGTTGGAATAATTATTAATTTTACTCTATTATTGCATGATTTGTGTTTAATTTTTTCTATTTTTTTTAATTGTTAGTCTAGAGCTTTTTTTTTAATTTATTGTTTTATTGTATTGGCATAATTATTGAATAATTTTTTGAATTGTAATTGTTAATGTTGAATTTACCTTAGTATTAGCAATTGAATATTTTGGAATAATTATTAATTTTACTCTATTATTTCATGATTTGTGTTTAATATTTTCCATTTATTTTGATTGTTAGTCTAGAGTTTTTTTTTGAATTTATTGTTTTGTTGTATTGGCATAATTATTGAATAATTTTTTGAATTGTCATTGTTAATGTTGAATTTACCTTAGTATTAGTAATTGAATATTTTGGAATAATTATTAATTTTACTCTATTATTTCATGATTTGTGTTTAATATTTTCCATTTATTTTGATTGTTAGTCTAGAGTTTTTTTTTTGAATTTATTGTTTTGTTGTATTGGCATAATTGTTGAATAATTTTTTGAATTGTAATTGTTAATGTTGAATTTACCTTAGTATTAGTAATTGAATATTTTCAAATAATTATTAATTTTACTCTATTATTGCATGATTTATGTTTAATTTTTTCCATTAATTTTAATTGTTAGTCTAGAGTTTTTTTTATTAGATTAATATATTTTATTGTTGTATTGACATAATCATTGAATAATTTGTTGAATTGTAATTCTTAATGTTGAATATGTTGGAATACTTAGTATAGATCGGGTCAATTGGTTGTGGCTATTGTTAATATGTGCAGGTTTGTGGATTTGGGTAGTATCCAGTATAGGGGAGATATTGTCGAATTTTTTTTAACATTTGAATTTAATTATATAATTATTTGTATAAAATTATGTAGATGCGTAAAATGAAAACCAGAGCTGGTCGCTCACGTATGGTCGCAGCTAATTCGTCTAGCAGCGAAGATGATATTTCCTTAAGTGCCTCTCAAGAAGAGGCACCTACACCACCTGCGCCGTCAACCGATACTGCCTCTTCCAGCACTAGTTCACAGCGCAAAGGCGGCGTGCCTTCGCAGTGGAATCAATTTACCCGCAAGTACGAGGCACAGTGGAAGGACGACCTTTCAATGTAAGTTTGTTAAGGTATTAGTTTTTTTAAAAAAAATTACAACATAATTTATGAAGTAATCACTATTGAATTTATTTCATTTATTTTTAGGTTCACAAACATTGAGGCCGCCCAAGTAATATCATCAGCGTTTAAATCGTCGATGGAGATTTCTTTGTTTCAATGGAGTCAGATATCCAAGCATCCTGAATGGATGCCTCAAATCAATGCATGGTTTGACAGATTTGAGGTTGGTGTAAATTTATAATTTTCAGCTTATTTCTAATAAATTATTAATATAATTGTAAATAAATTATTATTTTTATTTAAAATTAATTATTTATACACAGGACAAATTCTGCTGGGACAGTGAGCATAACACTGTTGCGAAGAGGGTGTGGGAAACTCACGCGGCAACTAGGTAACATCGAAAACAATACAAGATTTTTTTAGACAAAAATTTATGTTTCGAAATGTAATTTTTGGTTGCGTGAAGTAGGTTGCGTGATTTTTGGTATGAAACACAAAAAAGGGCAAAACAAACCGTGAGAGATAGGGGTTTCCAAGGCTGGAACGATGTTGCGGTTTGGAGGGATTTCAAACCGATATACATCCCGGAAGATATATGGCCGCACTATCTTGAGCACGTGACGTCTGAGCGGTTCACACGACGCTCGCAGTCCGGTGTTGGCTCGGTGACAACGCACATTGGCGGCTCTGTTCCGTTTGCTGCACATGAGAAATAGATGGTAAGATTAATTTAAATGAAATATATCGTTAAATTAAGTTGTTGTTAATAAATCTTTTTTTATTATAGGCTACGTCTCTTAGAAGTGAGCCGAGCTCGATGGAGCTGTTTGTGGAGACGCACGTGCGGAGTCAAAACCGTCAAAAGGGGGCGCACCAGTTCGTTGACAATCGTGCTCAACATTTCATGGTATGTTTTTTCAACCATTTTATTTTGTAAGTTATTATTTTTATTGAATTGAATATGATGATTACTTTTTTATTTTTATTTTCAGGACACCTATAATAATTGGTTGAGGGAGAGATACGGGGACGATACTTTAACCCATCCGGAATTCGATCTGAATTTGTGGATGGAGGTTGGATTGTTAGGTGGACCCGATAAAAATCAGGTTTACGGGCTCTCCAACACTATGACCGAGAACTTGCGGTCGACCCGTAGTGTTTCAACCATTGGGAGCTCCTAATCAATATCAAGCTCTCAATCTAAGGAGTTTGTGGCCTTACAGCAACACATGACTCAGCTCACCAAAAAATACGACCACCTATCAGCGGAGTACGCATAACTCAAAGCATATCAAGCACAACAAAAAGCGGAGTCTGAACAACAAAAAGTGGCTTATAAACAGCTTCGCGAAATAGTCATGAACATGGCAACACAGAGTGGAACATGTGCGCCTAATCCTTTTTGGCCGTATAACCACCAGCCTCCTCCTCCAGGACCTCCTCCTCCTCCTCCAACTCCACCTTTATATTAATTTGTAATAAACATTATTTACCTTTAAAATTTCATTTAATATTTTTTTTTGAAACACATTTAGTTTGTAATGAATATTATTTAACTTTGATTTTTTGTTTTTGATGTTTAATATAAATTTTATTTGCATAATTGGTTTTTATTACCATTAATTTATATAATTTTATATTATGTATTCTAATTTTTTTTTTTTACAAATTTAGAAAAAAACTATTACAAAGGGTTTTACTGACGAAATGAATCCATCAACATTTGACAGTAGCTGCCACATTCACCGACGCATTTACAGACGGATATATTCGGTCGATATTTCATACACTTACCGACAGCTTTACTGATGGACTAAATTTGTCGGCATTCGACAGTAGCTGCCACAATTACTGACGAATGTACAGACGGATATATTTGATCGGTATTTCATTCACTCACCGACAGCTTTACAGACGAACTGAATCTGTCTGCATTCGACAATAACTACCACAATTATCGATGACTTTAAAGACGGATATATTCGGTCGGTATTTCAAACACTCACCGATAAATTTACCGACGGTGGTCAATCACGATATCACCGACAAAATAAAATCCATCGGTATATTTCAAGCGGGAATTTTTTTTTGGCGTGCAAATTCCATATGTAAAACCATCGGCAAATGGTTTTTTTGTGTTTCTGATCGATATAGCCACTGAATGTGGAATTACTAACGAAAGGAAAGCCGACGGACATATTCCGTCGGTAAAAAATTCACCGACGGACTGGTAATCACACACCGACGGAATATTTTCGTCGGTAAAACTGTGAAATCTTATAGTGTATGAATAATGGAGCAGCTGAGAATAAAACCCATATATTTTTTTATTATATTGTACAATAGTCTAGGCATTCTCAATGATCAAAGCTTCAACCATTGGTAATCAGAAGTAGAATCAGATATTTTGGAATGGGGAAGGGCTGAATAAAAAAACAATTGATTTTTTTATATGAAAAATATGTTAAATTAAAGAATATAATTAAGAACATTCAAACTTCTAGGACTAAAATATAAAACTTTCCAGATTTTTATGGTGTCATAGCCCCCACCACCCACGAATTAGAGCATGTTTGGTTACATGGGAGCGTCCACGTTTCCTACGGTTCTATTAAAACAAGCTGTTTGGTTAACAACTACCCACGTTTTCAAACTTCATGGGGCCCACACAAATTGCGTTCCAAACGCAGGATAAGCAAAAGCAACTATCTGTTGCTTTTGTCGTGGCTGCTGTTCAGAAAACGCTGCAACCTTTACCAAAAAATTAATTAGCCCTATCTGTCCTCAACATCACAGTCATCTCCCCTCCTCCATATTCACCTCCAGAGCTCTCCTCCTCCACAGCTGCCCTCTTCTCAAAAAATCAGTACCCCTCATCGCACTTTCAGTACACACACTCTTCGTCCATTCTCTTACACAGAGTGTAGATCAAGCTCATCTGCCACCGATCTGCTGCCATGATGAACTCCTTTCGTGGTTGAAGAAGACACGCACTGAACCAGGTAATTTTATTCGTAGTTGACCTAAAACAATATATAGATCATGCCTTATCAGCTAAAATAAACTGTTTTCTCTAACCAAAATTGTCTCTTGCTGTGTGTTTTCTTTGCCGGAACCAAAGAGAGCATCGAAATCAGCCTCCTGGAAAGCTCAAGCACAAGCATCTTACCAATCTCTGTCTCGGTTGCACAAGAAATTTCAAGGTCAGTTGGTCTGTTTCGGTTGCACAGTTACTTTATATCTCTGATTCTCTTTTTACATGTGTTTTTGGCTGTGCATGGTGTGAAACCATCAAAATGTTAACATTTCCTTACACTGTTATGCATAGCTAGGCACAAATACATGTGCTTTCGTGTTAAAGACTTTGGTTTTGATGTGGATTTTTTATTTAAATGGGAGCTAGCTAGTCATTACCTTCATTGTCTCTGCTAAATTTGGTTTAGCATTAGTAGAATGATTCTTTGTTTTTGTTTTAAATTAGTAAATTTAATCAAGAAAAGGTTAATCATTGCTGTCAAGGGAAGGTTTGAAGAGAGTGGAGTAATACTTTATGTTAGCTAGAATTGCTGCAAAAAAATTTTTTGATCAACTGGGACAGGATAAAAATTATAGGATTTTATCAAACATAAAGGATGTGATTGTGGAGTGTGTAATGTGAAAAGGGGATGGTCTTTTTTTCTTAGGAAAGAAAAGAGCATAGGATTTTGCAATATATGGATATTGGTGTTGTGGAAATTAAGAGTTTCTTTTGCACCGGTTTATTAGTTTAGAGTGGCAATTGAAGTTTCCGGGACTGGGTTTTTTTGGTTGCAATTGTATAACATGAAGGAAAGTTTTAAAGTATTAAGACGGGATGACAAAAGTTCTGGTTTATAATGTATATATGAAGGGAGAAGATTGTGTGGGGATTTTGTTGTTGCAAGGAAAGGGAGATGGTGAGTTAAATCTGTTGGTTTTTTCTTGTGTTTGTACTTTATATGCTTGTAAATAGTCTTCGTTCACAGGTCTCATAGTGACATATAAGCTTTCTTTTTTATAATATAAACTGAAGGTTTTCTTTGTCTAAACTTCTGCCAACTGTAATACTCTATAGAGCACATATTAATATATTATCATTATATTCATTGGCATTAAATTTGAAGAAATATTAGTAATACTAGGTAATGAAACATTGGCTTGTTGAAACATTAATGGAAATAAACTTAGCAATTACAGTGTTAAGCTGATTATGTTAAGTCTATATTCTCTATTTGCATTTTGTTTTTCAGGTTGCGATTTATTAATTAAGATAAATTGTTCATTCCATGTCCTTTACATCACCTCTAGGAAATTAACCTGTTAATTGTATATTAGACAAAACATTTTAACCGAGAACATGGACGATTCTCAATCACAAGATAAGGCTTGTTGGACTAGAGAGATGTTGCACGCTTTTTATGACATATGTATTAAAGCAATTGAGCAAGGTATGCGACCCAACACACATTTCGACAAAGCTGGGTGGAAATATGTTATGAATTGCTTTAAGGATCAAAATGGCCATGCATTAACGAAAGCACAATTAAAGAATAAGTGGGACGGAATTAAAAAAGATTGGAGAATATGGAAAAAGTTGATTTTCGAAACAGGAGTAGGATAGAGTGCTGAACTGGGAACAATTGCGGCTCCTGATGAATGGTGGAAAGCTAAAAACTAGGTCTGTTTTTTTCAGTATGTTTAGAGCTGTAATAAACTGTTTGATTGCGTGCTTTTACATCATTTTTGATGCATTTTTTTCTTCATTGTCCCTTTGTTGTAGGAGATACGCGGAGCAAGAAAGTTTAGGCATGTTGGCATCGATCCAACATTGTGTAGTAAATATGATATCATGTTTACAAACATTGTTGCTACCGGTCAGTATGCTTGGGCTCCATCACAGGGTCTGAATTCTGATGAAGATGGTGTCGGTCAAAGGCAAACTAACGCAGTAAATGAGGACCCTCAGCTTCAGGAAGGTAGTGGAGATTCTAAGGAGGATAGTCTACCAAATTTTATTGCCGATGTCAATAATATGGTGGCTGGTGTCAATTTTTCCAACAGCACAAGCAATCCCACTGGTAGTAGTAGGAAGAGAAAAGGTGTGCAACAAAGTTCCCAATAAAATTTAAAAAAAAAAGGGGTGCCGGAAGGGGATCGCATTTGTTTGCGCGATTAGATAAGTTAGTTGATAGTGTGTCTGCCAAGAGTGAATGACGTCAACTATTTTGGATAAAAAAGGATGTAGCATAGAAGAGGTGATGAAGGAGTTTCACTCCATTGAGGAAGTGGTGTTCGGCAGTGAGCTGTATTGTTTTGCAACTAAGTTTTTCATGGTTAGAAGTAGGAGGGAAATGTGGGCAGCAATTGGTGATATGGACCGAAAATTTCAGTGGCTGAAATTAATGTTCGATCGAAGGGCAACCTACAGACCTTGAAGTAAGTTTACATTTGCTTTAAGGAAAAATAACAGTTATGTATGTTATTTTGTGTTATATGTTGTAGCAATTAAATTTTGTTGTGTGTCATATGTTTTGGTAATTATTGCATGCATTTCATATTTCAAGTGTTTTTGAATGTTTAGCACACTTCTAATGTTTGATTTGTATTCCAATGAGTCGTTAACATGTTGTATGGTTATGTGTTTTCTCACAGTTAAAATTCCACAAAAAGGTTAGGTGCATGAGGTGTTGTTGCGGCTGTAGAATTGCCAAATGGTTGATGCAAACAGTTATGCCTTTGCTGTTTTTTCCCAGGTTTCTTAACTTGTAACGTTTCATATGTTGAGCAATTCCTTTGTATTTGTAGTTGCGGCTCATTGGTTATGTTTAAGTTGTTTTTAACAGCTATTGTTGTACCTTTTACAAGCTGTAATTGTAGGTTTCATGTTGACTTCTATAGCCTAGTCTGAATGGCTGGAACACTTTGTGTTTAGTTTGCTTTTTCAGCCTTGAATTTCATATTGTAACTTGACAGATTTCATGGTTTTTTATGAGTTGAATGGCAGCTGATTGGTTGAATGTTAGTTGACTTGAATTGCTACTACAGCCTTGAATTATTGTTCCTTACTTGAATGTTTGATTGTGGGTTGAATGACAGTTGCTGGGTTGAATGGTTGGTCATGGTACAAATACTGGTTTGCTGATGGGTATGGCAGTAAATATATGTTGGTTTGTGCTCTGTGTGTGTTTCTATTTAAGATGCATTATCATTCTAAAGCATTTTCATTGGCTGGCCACAAATTTTGCAAGCATTCCCACGTGTATTGAGGGCTGTTTTCAGGAGGTTTTGTTGCTGTTTTTACACTGCAACGTCAACTTCATTGACTTTAGAGGGTTAGTTATTGATTTTAGGGCTGTTTTTTAGTTAATACAGCTTTATCTTTATGTTTTGTTATCAAATTTAGATGGTAAATCTGATAGGGCTACTATTATTGTCAATAAAGCAAGTTTATTTTTTCTTTTTTCCCTATTTATACAGCAGTCCCTTATCTTTAGTTTTTTTCCTCATGAATCCTTAATGGCCTGCCACCACATATTTCAAGCATGCCAATATGTATAAACACTGTTTTGAGGGTTGAATTTAAGTTTGTGCTGTAAAATATTGAATGCGTTACTTATAAGTAAAATGTGTGTGATTCGTTGGGGTTGCTTCAATTTAAATGTTTTTTGCTTAAATTAATTTCACCGTAAATAAGTTTGATTAATAGGGATTGCTGCAATGAAGATGTTTTGGGATAAGTTAATGTCGCCATTAATGTTTAAAATAATATAAACAAATTACGCAGTGAAAACTGTCATGTTACCGTTACGTTGCAGGTTGAAAATTACAATTATTGTTTTGTTGAAAAATATTGAATGAGTTACGTATAAGTTAAAGATGTTCGATATTTAGCGCTTCATCAAGCATAAATGTTTTGTGTTAAGATAGCCATTAACGACACAACAAATCAAAAAAATATTATTCAATGAACATGTATTATTTACCGATACTCTGCAGGTTGGAAATTGATATTAAGTTGTGTTTGTAGATATGAATCCGAATTGGTTTAATGCATTTTTTGATAACCATTATGAAAATGTTATGAATAATGCTAGTCGATATGTGTCGGATGGGTTTGCTGGTACAAGTTCAGTAAGTGGTTTTGGAGGTAGTGTCGGTGATAGTTATGGGAACTATAACAGTGAGGTTCAGGACAACGACCTAAATCAACAGGATGACAATGACGGTGGCGATTTATTCTGGCATAGAGAGTGTGATCGAACTAAATTAGTCATATGCACTGCTAGAGCGTTGACGATGTATTACAATATGTATGTTTACAAAGAGCCATGTATGAATTCATACAACACTGGCATGCGATGGTTGATGGAAATTTTAAATGGGCATTGGATGCGTTGTGTGAACATGTTTCGGATGGATGCGGACACATTGAAGAGTTTGGCTTTAGAGTTGGAAACGATGTACAAGTTGAAACCGTCTAGACGGATGAGTGTTATTGATAAAGTAGGCATGTTTCTCTACACTTTAGCTCTAGGTGCTTCAAATAGAGAGGTGCAAGAGCGTTTTTAGCATTTAGGCGAAACAGTTTCCAGAAATTTCAAAAAGGTTCTTCGTTCTGTGTGCTTGCTAGCAGTTGATTTCATCAGACCAGTAAATCCGGAATTCACAACAACACCATTAGAAATTGAAATGAATCCGAGATACATGCCCTATTTCAAGGTAAGCAATACTCTGTACAAGTAGTTAAATATTTCAAAAGGTTACAATCAAATATTTAAGTGTAATTAAATTGATTCAGCAACAAATGTTTTGTTTTTGTAGAATTGCATTGGAGCGATTGATGGAACACATGTACGTGCATATGTTTCACAAGAAATTTAAATACCATTTATTGGTAGAAAAGGTATATCGATGCAAAATATAATGGCAGCATGTGGCTTTGACATGCAATTTACATTTGTTTGGGCTGGGTGGGAAGGTAGTGCTCACGATACAAGAATATTTTATGAGGCGATTGGAAATACAAACATACAATTTCCGCGGCCACCAGAAGGTATTAACCCGAAAAAAATATGGTTGTTCTTCAGCTGGTCTAATTTCTTTTTCTATGAAGTATTTTGTAAGCGTTAAACAATTAGTACATTTATGCAGGGAAGTATTATCTCGTTGATTCGGGATATCCGAATGAATATGGTTACTTGGGTCCATATAGAGGGGAGAGATATCATCTTCCAGAATTTCAGCGATGAGGACAACCGCGAAGTCGGGAGGAACTATTCAACCGAGTCCATTCATCATTACGATGTGTTATCGAACGTACATTTGGAGTTTGGAAGAAAAGATGGTGAATCTTGCAAACCATGCCTGAGTTTCCTTACAAATCACAGGTTAAAATTGTTGTCGCATCAATGGCGCTGCACAACTATATTCGACGGAAGTCAGGCCAAGATGTTGCATTCAACAAGTTTGATAGCCATCCTGATTTCGTTCCTCCAGATATTTTTCCCGATGTCGTTCCACAATCACAAAGAACTGGACACCAGAGTGCATCGCGTATGGATATTTGTGATGGCATTGCAAATAGTTTGATGGGGCAATAATGTTTAATTGTAATAACAAATCACGCTTTTCTTGTGTTGCTAGTATTTATGTGGACAAAATATTTTATTTTCTCTTAACACAAAGAATTATTTTATTTATGTCATTTTTCGTCATTTTGTGTACCAAAGTAACCACAATCACATGTTTAACCAAACATGTTTTTAACAATAATAAAGTCAAACCACACTTTTAACTAAACACTCAAATTATAGACACAAACCAAAGAAAAAATACTTTTTAAAAAATTTATTTTTTTTCCAACCGCAACCACAACACAACAGGAGCAGCAATACTCATCACACTCTTTTCCGCCCTGCTGGTAATGCTGGTAACGTGGGACCAAAATAATAAATTAATAAACGACGACATGCATGCATGTTGATTTTCGCATTATTATTATTAGGCTGTTCGAGAAGATGAGCCCATCTGCTTCAAGGCGATGTCTTCAAGTTAAAAGGGTCCCCATGGAGGACAAGCTGATGGCGGCGGCCATAATTGCAAAGGAGAGGTGATTCTCTTGGTGGTGGAATCGGAACTGGACAAGCTAAAAAGGCAACAGCAGGACTCGTAGTTTTTTTCTCGAAAAAATGTGATGTTTTCATGCATTTGCAAGCATAAGAAGGTTCCGACCAGTCTTGCACTCTTGCCTGAATGGCATTAACTGTTACAGCTTACAGGCCCCAAAAGACGGCAGTGTCGCGTACTGTTCCTTGAAAAATATGAGGATATAAACCATTGTTATTTTAAGTTCAGTCCAACCTCGTGGCAATGACCTAAAGGAAATTGACCCCTCACACCTGCTAGTACTGGACAAACTGGTCCCAGTTAGAAGATTCACATATTATCTTGTTGTTGAGAAGATGCTGACCCTTATGAATTTCAAGAAGGAAAACGTAGTTATCTAATTTTCCTACAGAAATAGCAAGAGTCCATTGGCACATGGAGTGGAAAATTTGACCGAAGTGCAGCAAGAGACACGATGTTCATTAAGACCAGGTTTGACCCTGATTGTGTTTTTATTTGTTTTAAAAATATTTTCAAAAGAATTTAAATTTAAATTTGAATTTGAATTTGAATTTTATTTCTTTTCTTTGCTTCAAATTAATATTTTTTTAGTGTTTTTAAATTATTTTGATGCGTTAATATCAAATATAATTTTTATAAAATAAAAAATATTATTTTAATACATTTCTAAGTAAAAAATATTTTAAAAAACAATCCCAACTACACTTTCAAACAGAAATTCTAAAAAAAAACCAGCGTCTTTGAATAAAATAAAAAATAAATAAAAACAAAAATTAACGTTAATCTAATCAAAAGCTACAGATAGTTAAAAATAAAAAGTTGGTTTTTCTGAACTACTTTGTAAACTTGTGTCTGTCTATTTGATCCATAAAACACAGAGGTCAAAGATTAATTAGCTGTTCATGGATGGTGAGCTGCATAATCAATCAAGTAAGATGTCAATTCTACTTTTAAGTATAAAACAGCTGGTCAAGTGGTTTGCCATCTCACGAACGAGGACAGATAGCCCTGTCTACAGTGGAACATCAATATATTCTTTTTTTTTATTTAACTGTGAATATTCAGCCAATTTATACCAAACGATAAATTTTTTAAAAATTTAAAATTAATAATTATATAAATTTTAATAATTTTAAAATTTAAAATACTCGAACTAATAATTTTTAAAAAATAAATTTAAAATTTAATCAATTAACTATATTCCTTGTAATTAACATCAATATATTCTTGTTTGTTTGTGCTTGTGAAGTTACAAGCCCGACCTTTCCAAACAAATATCAATACACTAGCCATACATCATTCTGTGCGTAGTATAGTTGGGCTTATTTTATGGATCAATTATTTATGATTAATATTTTTTTTGTTTTTTTATCATATCAATAATTAGATAATTGTTTTCGTTTTTATTATTTTATACTATCTATGGAATAACAATACCATCTCTGAATATACATATAAATGTAGAGTTATCAAATATCATATATGCAACAAAAACTATAAAACAATATTATTTGAAAATTTCTAAAATCCCGTTAAGTAGATCTAGAGTTGTTTAGAGATTTATTACTTTAAAATCTAATCTTTTTTATTTTAAATAATTTTTTAAAGACTAAGTTGTTGCAAACCATAAATTATCTAATTGTCTGGCATCCAACGATAATCCACACAAACCATCCATGAAAAATCTTCTAAATCCCTATTTAGGATAGAGGGATTGCTATGCCTAAAATGCTAGGTCTAATTTTGTGTTTACGTAGTTTTTATGTCTAACAGACAACAACTCTAAAAAATAAAAGGCATAACTTACTATTTATAGGAAAATCTGAAAAACCCTTATATTGACAAAATATTAATTTGCCTTCTAAATAATATCCATTTATTAATTCAGGACAATTTTAGAAATTAACTCAATCAAGTCCTTACTTGATTTTTCTTAGTCTAGAAATATAATCTATGTATTAATTATATTCTAATCCTTAATTTCTAAAATATACTTTAATTAAGTCATACTTAATTAAATCATCTTAGTTTAATTTATGACTAATGGTTTTTAATGTGTGTATGACCCATTAGGTTTCTAATATGTTGTCCCAAATATAAATTATAATTATAATTAAATAAAATTAAATAAATTAAACAATTTATTAATTTATATTTGAAAATCAAGTGTATCGTCTAATAACGTGTCATGATCCCTCAAATATTAAAAAGTTATTAGTGGTTTGACTAATCTTTTAGTGATCAGTTTCTCAGTATCATTAATATCTTTTCATCAATAATGTTCTAATTTAACATTAAAGCATGGAATATGCCTGTTATGTTAAATAATATTTATTCTCTACATAATAATCATTGATCATTTGAATAAGATTTAAAATTCTTTTTAAATTTCATTACATCTTAGCCAAGAATTTTTCAATCTATATTATTTGAGAACAGATTAATTTTTTTTAAAATTATTTAGGGTGATGAATCCTCTCTTGATCACTCAAGTACTTTCGTATAGTTCATGTTATATCTAATGTCTACTCTTTCATTGCCTCGATCAAGATAACATATAATATGATCAAAGTATAATATTCTCTATATAAAATGACTTAGTGATCTCAAGTTTAAAATCAGTTACACAACCATCACATGAGCCTTTACATACATATGTGATCACTTCATATGAAATTTACAGACGGATATATTCGGTCGGTATTTCAAACACTCACCGACAAATTTACCGACGGTACGTAGCCGTCGGTCAATCACAATATCACCGATGGAATAAAATCCGTCGGTATATTTCAAGCAGGAATTATTTTTTTGGCGCGCAAATTCCGTCTGTAAAACCATCGGCAAATGGTTTTTTTGTGTTTCCGACCGATATAGTGACGGAATGTGGAATTACCGACGAAAGGAAAGTCGACGGACATATTCCGTCGGTAAAGACATCGGTAAAAAATTCACCGACGAACTGGTAATCACATATCGATGGAATATTTTCGTCGGTAAAACTGTAAAATCTTGTAGTGTATGAATAATGGAGCAGCCAAGAATAAAACCCATATAATTTTTGTATTATATTGTATAATAGTCTGGGCATTCTCAATGATCAAAGCTTCAACCATTGGTAATCAGAAGTAGAATCAGATATTTTGGAATGGGGAAGGGCTGAATAAGAAAACAATTGATTTTTTTATATG
>Ga0325411_1001433_pt1 | contig 26600 bp, 23 predicted proteins | sample PopdelMetagenome_13_FD_206181 | JGI IMG/M metagenome (GOLD analysis project Ga0325411, IMG submission 206181) | Populus deltoides microbial communities from Bellville, Georgia, United States - Xylem-PdIQD-R4 | ecosystem: Host-associated > Plants > Phyllosphere > Stem > Wood/Secondary xylem... | reverse complement strand
ATGGGCCACCATCTCTTGGCATGGCAAGAGTTTCGTCAATTTTTCTCGTAAACTGAGTTTTGCAGCTACAGTGTATCATGTATGGCAAGAACGGAATGCAAGGATCTTTGCTGGAATGTCTAGAACTCCGGATTTGGTCCTTAATCAAATCGAATGTATCATTCGTGATAAGCTTGATTTGATGAGGAATGTCGTACCAACAAATGAAAACACAAGGATCCAACGAGCTTGGAGGGTGAATACCATAGATTCTTAATCTGTTAGTTAGCTGGTTATATTGGTTTCCCTAACGAATCTAGTGAGGTTTCAGTTTTACGGTCGGTGGCTAGCCTGTAGCCATCTGTTGTTTTATGTTTCTGTTATCATTGTAAATCTGGGGTATGCCCCTTATAATGTTTGTATCTTCTTCTTTTAATACATACGTTAACTTACCAAAAAAAAAAACAACAAATTTCAGTACACAATTGATCCATATGGGCTGACAGCAAACCCAAACTCATCAAAACTCTTAAAATCATGACTTAACCCTTATTTGTAGACAAACAAACATATTTGAACCATTTGCATTCAATTCGCAAGCCCTCAAACTCAACGAAGCTTCAATCGCACTAATCTAACTTGTTAAGGCACTTTGTACTTGTTTTGCCCGAGCTCTCGTCATTAGACCATCTGAATGCCCATACACATTAATATCAGCCCGTTCCATGTTAGAATCATGATGCATATCATCACCCTCAGGTTGAATGTTATTTGTCCTCAAATCAGAATCATCAACATCTTTCAAGTAAGGTGACAAGTCTTTTGCATTAAAAGTAGTTGAAACATTGTACTCACCAAGAAGGTCAACCTTGCAAACATTATCATTCACCTTTTCTACAACCTGAAATGGTCCATCAACTCTTGGCATCAATTTGGACTTTCGCTTGCTTGGAAATTTGCCTTTGCCAAGATGAATCCAAACAAGAACTCTTAGCTCGAACTTGACCATTTTCTGCCCTTTATTAGCATGCTTATCATACTTTGTCGTCTTCTTCTCAATATGAGATTGAACCTCTTCATGGAGTTTTTTCATCATTTTTGCCTTTTTAACCCCATCCATAGAAGTCCTCTCATAAATTGGAATAAGCACTTGATCAATAGGAACGCGAGAGTTAAAACCATACTCAATTTCATATGGTGAACATTTCATAGCTCCATGCACACTACGATTATAAGCAAACTCCACAATAGGCAAACAAGTGTCCCAACTCTTCAAATTTTACTTATAACATCTCACAACAAAGAAGAAAGAGTTTAGCTCACTACCTTCATTTGTCCATCAATTTGCGGATGACATGCTATACTGAATAGTAGTTTTGTTCCAAGCTTCCTCCAAAGAGTTTTTTAAAAATGGCTTAGGAATTTTGCATCACAATCAGAGACAATACTTTTAGGAACTCCATCCAAACGTACAACTTCCCTAATGAACAAATCAGCAATGTTTATAGCATCGTCAGTCTGTGGCAAGCTATAAAATGTGACATTTTAGAGAATCGATAAACCACAACCATAATCGAATTCTTTCCACGTTGTGTTCTAGGCAGCCCAAGTACGAAGTCCATACTAATAATATCCGTTCATGGCTGATCCGGAATAGGTGATGGCATATAAAGCCCATAAGCATTCTTTTTGCCCTTAGCCTTCTTGCACACAACACACTCTCAATTACCTTATGAACATCCTTCAACATGCTAGGCCAAAAGAAATGTTCTTTCACTAGCTCATAAGTCTTCTTTTCATCGAAATGACCACTATGATCACCATCTTGAGCCTCTTTCACAAGCAACTCCCGTAAAGAACTTGAAGGGAAACATAATTTGCCAATCTTGAACAAATAACCTTTATGCATAAAGAACCCATCACAAGCTCCTTTAGCACATTTAGCAATCACATTATCAAAGTAGGAATCATTAGCATATCGATCCTTCACTTATTCAAAACCCATTAAATGTTTTTGGATAAAATAAGTATATTAATAAAAAAAATAGCAAAATACAATAAAGGGTATAAACCCTATAAAGGGTATCAGTGGACAAACCCGCTTACCCAAAACAAAACAGAAACAACATAAATAACCGGGTAAATCCCGAAAACAACTAGGTGAAAATGTCCATAAAACCTAAAGAGCCAAAAATCAAATCAAATAGGATTGAAAATATCATCAGAAAATCCCCAAGCAATATGAAAGTCTTCTATTAGTAGTCAAAGAAGCCATATCACGAGTAGAATTAACTTCTGAAACAATACAACTAACAATATCTCTAAAAATCATCGAACTAGTACGGGGAGCATTACAATGGAAATGAGCATTCCTTTCAATCCAAATATAATAAACAACAACAACTGATGCGAACCTCGTGATCACATGGTCACGTAACCCACAATCAAGATTGAGATCTGATCCCGGAAAGCTGAAATAAGTCTAATAGGAGTGTGACACATTGGAAACCTGCCCCAAGGCACCAACACTATTGGATTGAGTCAAATGACGCCACGAAGCCACTTAATCTTCGATAAGTCAGATTCAGTTCGTTCAAGAACTGAAGAATGCAAGAATCACTCTCACACGTTAAAATTGAAAAATTCAGAAGTAATTATCATCAAAGCTGCTGAAATTTTGGCTTACATGAGTTTAAATAGTTCTTGAAAAATTAACCCTAATGGACCCCTTATGTGGACTTATATGAGGTCCACTCAAAACTGACCCAAAACCCTAAAGTGAAAAGCCCATTACTTAATCCAAACAAGCTTTGGATCCTAACTGAAAACAAAGTATTAAGTAAGCCCAAACAAGCCTTGGGTTGTAGCTAACAAAATAAAATAATAAAAATAACTAATTTGTCATTAAATACCACCAGCCCTTCTTTCTTTGTGTAGCTAGGATGAATAAGGAATCCTTATAAGAAAAGGATTCTGAAACATTAATGAATCCCTGCCACACTTGGAGATTATATTGCAGCTCATTAAAAATCCTTGTGGAACTAGGAAATTCCCATAACCAGCTGCCACATCCTTGTAGGAAAAGAATCCTAACCAAATAGGAAGTCCACAAGTCAAATGGAAGTAAATAACAAAATTCATACAGCCTCTGTTGACCGGTATTGTGGTGCCTTCTCAAACTCTAATTGACCATAAAATCTTAACCTATAGTAGGACAACATGTCTGGAGAGTCCACATAAACGTTTAGCTCGATCCAACGGTCGGATTGAGAATTATAACTGTTGCCGTAAACCTGGACTGTTGCGCTTTTTACGCCAAAATCCAAATCTGACCTTACTTGGGTCGTATCACAAGGCTAAACTGTATGATTCCCTCCCTCTTCAAGAAGATTCACCCTCGAATCTTGAATAGGATTAGTAGCAACTTTAGTAGCCTCTTGTTTAAAGCTTCGGAATTCCCTCATTGCTAACACCTTTCTCCAACAACACTGTATAGAGGTAGTGACTGACAAGAATTTCAAATAAGCATGCCGTACTAACCACTTGCGTACATAATTTTGAATGATAACCACAGCGGCTCTCCTCGGTCTTTCATTCTTTTGGCACTGTACCTCCTTTTCCCATGAAGCTTGAAGATCATAGAATAATCTTCTACACTTATCAACTTCTCGTTCTAAAACCCCCAAACCATGGCTTAGTTTTTCGCATCGTTGATCAACAATCCTTCTCTGTTCCCTCTCTCCCTTGGTGAATACATGACACAAATAGGGAAGAAGAAGAAGAAGACGAAGACAAGAATAGAGTTTAAACAGGAAGAACACTGATTTAGACTCAAGATTGCGAATCTGACTTTTGTTTGGACTAGAACTTATCGAAAAACAAACAAATGGGAAAGTGATGAAAATGACTCAAACAACAGCCAGATATCAAAATATGATGATAGTATAATGGCAGGAACGAAATTAACAGAAAGAAAAATTTGAAAGACAACACCAAACAAACCCGTTACAGCAAGACAAAACCCGATTCTGGAACCTAAAGAAAACACAATCCAAATGACCTCGAATTTAATATTATAGTATTAGGATACCAAGAAAACAACAAATCTCAGTTTATAGGTCGTTCTATTATGTCTAGGTACCCAAACCCCGTGTATGATCAGTTTGCGGCAAAATTGAACCTACAATTAAAACCTCATGCAAGCGATATCAAAATAAGACCAAATTTTATAAATGTTGTGATATCACCCTGAATAGCTATAATATGGATTTGCAATTGATTCTGAGGTGATTTGCTTATGGTACACTAAGAATAGTGTTTCTGCGGCAAAATTGAACCTTGAATTAACACCTCAAGCAAACGATATCCAAATAAGCCCAAATTTGACATACAATGCAATATCACACCCAATAAACAGAATATGAAGTTTCAATTGATTCTAAGGTGGTTTGCTTATAGTTCACTAAGAGTAGTGTTTCTGCGGCAGAATTGAATCTCGAATTAAAACGTCAAGCAAAAAACACCAAAATAAGCCTAAATTTGGCATCAGTTGCGATATCACCCTCAATAGACTAAATATAAAGTTTCAATTTATTCCGAGGCGTTTTGCTTATTGTTCACCAAGAGTTGTGTTTCTGCGGTAAAAATTGAATGATCCTTCAAATTTCAACTAATCCCTCTCTCTCTCTCTCTTTCTCCTTTTGTTTTTATTTTTAATATACTGATATGATTAGAGACAGTAACAAGATGAAATATAACACTTTTTTTTTTGCATAGATGACGCAGATAGGAAGAAGAAAAAGATGGATGCATACACTGAAGGATATGACCTTGTTTCGGAGCCTAGCTCTGATACCAACTGATGCGTACCTCGTGATCACGTGGTTACGCAACCCACAATCAAGATTGAGATCTGATCCTGGAAAGCCAAAATAGGTCTGATAAGAGTGTGATACAATGGAAACCTGCCCCAAGGCACTAACACTATTGGATTGAGTAGAATGATGCCACGAAGCTAGTTAATCTTTGATAATTCAGATTCAGTTCGTTCAAGAATTGAAGAATGCAAGAATCACTCTCACACGTTAAAACTAAAAAATTCAGAAGTAATTATCATCAAAGCTGCTGAAATTTTGGCTTACATGAGTTTAAATAGTTCTTGAAAAATTAACCCTAATGGACCCCTTATGTGGACTTATATGAGGTCCACTCAAAACTGACCCAAAACCCTAAAGTGAAAAGCCCATTACTTAATCCAAACAAGCCTTGGATCCTAACTGAAAACAAAGTATTAAGTAAGCCCAAACAAGCCTTGGGTTGTAACTAACAAAATAAAATAATAAAAATAACTAATTTGTCATTAAATACCACCAGCCCTTCTTTCCTTGTGTAGCTAGGATGAATAAGGAATCCTTATAAGAAAAGGATTCTGAAACATTAATGAATCCCTTCCACACTTGGAGATTATATTGCAGCTCATTAAAAATCCTTGTGGAACTAGAAAATTCCCATAACCAACTGCCACATCCTTGTAGGAAAAGAATCCTAACAAAATAGGAAGTCCACAAGTCAAATGGAAGTAAATAACAAAATTCGTACAGCCTCTATTAACCGGTATTGTGGTGCCTTTCCAAACTCCAATTATCTTTGTAGCATTAGGAAAAATAACAAGCCTAACAAGGCTAGTATTGGGCCAGACATATCAACCCCTTGTTCCACATGAATTGGGATCTTATTGGACCTGAACTAGATGAATTAAAGGATATCCTTCATGCTCCTTAAATGTCCCAAGCCCCTCTAGGTCCATTTTGCTCCATATGTTCTAAACAAGCCCATTCAATGCTTCTTTACGCTTCTTTGCCCTAGCTCTTGTAATTGGCCCAATTGGCACCTCCAATGGGTCGTTGGCATGATTACGCTTGGTGTTGAGCTGATCCGCATCATCCCCCCTCTCTTAAAAAGGATTAAATGTCCCAAAGGTGGCATCTCTTCACTTTCAGATTTGTCACTTTGTATTCAATCTCCCCATTGTCTCTTGTAATCAACTCTTTGGTTTGGACATTGAGATGCAATGTGTCCCTTCCCTAAACACTTAAAGCATTTAATATCTCTATCAAAAGTAGGTTAATATTCAGATTTACCTTTCCCATTCGTATGAGTATCCTTTTTGGCCTTTCCCATTCGTATGAGTATCCTTTTTGGCCTTAGGTGGTTGATTTAGATTTACCTTTCCCATTCATATGAGTATCCTTTTTAGCCTTAGGTGGTTCGGCCTTCGTATAAGGCTTTGGTTGGACAGCCCCCTCTCTTTTCAAATTCGGCCTCCATGTTGAGGATGATGAAGTCGAATTGGTTTGAAAACATGTACTGCCCCTTCTCTTTATTTGCCTCTCCACCTTCGTTGCCATATGGACCATGTCCTCCAATTCCACACAATGTTGTAATTCTACAACATTCGCAATGTCTCTATTCAGCCCATTTAGAAATCTAGCCATCGTAGCTTCCCGATCCTCAATCACGTTGCTCTGAATCATGGCGATCTACATCTCCTTGAAATACTCATCCACGGACCTAGAACCGTGATTCAAACCTTGCAATTTCATATTCAAATCTCTATAATAGTGGTTAGGCACAAATCGCCTTCTCATCAACACTTTCATCTCCTCCCACGACGCTACCGACCTCTCTCCACTCCTCTTTCTACTAATAACATTTTGATTCCACCAAATTAGTGCATAATCCGTGAATTCGATGACTACCAATTTCACTTTCTTCGCCTTCGAATAGTTAGGGCAATCAAAAATCCAATCCACCTTTTTCTCCCACTCCAAATATGACTCGGGATCGTTTTTACCTTGAAAAGAAGGTATTTTCAGTTTGATTGCATCCAAATCACCATTTAAATCAATATGTCCCCCAATTGGCACTACGGAGATTTTCCCTTCGGCCGAATTGACCCCTAATTCTATTCCCATAATCCCTTTTGTTTCTAGGCTGCCGAAAGCCTTCCCGATGGCCTATGGCCTCATCCTCAAAACCACCATCACCAATATCATCAACAGCCACCTCAAAATCCTCATAATGAGCCCACCTTGGCCTTTCGGCCCTACTGCCACTATTTGCTTTCGGTTGAGCCCCAAGCTTCCTCACATTTTAGGTGCTTGTACCAACCTCGTTAGCACGTTTCCCCACCCTATCAAGTCTGTCACACATGTTTCCTATCACAAAATTCATCCTCTCCATCATCTGGGTCATGGCTTGCATTTGGAACGTAAGTTCTCCCTCAGGATGGGGTGGTGTGTTGTTTTGATTTGACATGAAAGTACCTGCAAAAATTGGTTAGTGGTAAAAAATATTATCCTCACGTTGCTCGTGTTTCGTTCAAACACTCTTAATATCCTCACACGCTCACACCTCTCGTCTCTCCTTCTTGCGGTTCTTGCGAAACTGAAACCAACACCATATAAAACCAACTTGGCAGCGCAATCCAAATATGTATATATGACTCAAGAAAAAATAAGATGTAGAAAACAAGCAAAAACAAAACTGCGATGATAGTCTCGCGAGTAGCAAGCAAATCTATCCGAAATACAAACGAAATTTAAGATCCAAATAAAAACAGAAACGAAAGAGGAAAAAAATGATGAAAGTTGCCCAAATATGTTGGATATGTTGAAAATATACTGCAATAAACGAAAACAACATAAAGAAAGCGAATTTCAAAAGTTGACGCAAAACAGACTCGTTTACGACGAGTGAAGTCCGAATTTGGAACCTAAAGTAAATGATGTCCAATTGAGGTAAAATTTCTAATGTAGTGCGATATCAACCCAAATAGACAGAATATAAATTTTGATCAATTTACGATAAGTTTTGATACACTGACGCAAAAACATTATGAATCAGACCTGATTAGAACCGATTTTGAAACTCAAAGCAAACGATATCGAATTGACCCTAAATCAATATGTAGTGCGATTAGGACCCCAGTAATCAGATTCTCAAGTTTGAGCTAATTCTGAGTTGATTTGATCCAATTTTCCCTTGTTTAGTTTTCTACGGCAAAAACCAATAAATATCTTTTTGAACGACTTTTTTTTTTCGTTGTTTTTTTTATGCAACTGATATATTTTGGACTGAAACTAAACAAAATAACTATTTTTTTATATACTGCAAAATCAAGGAGAAGAAAAAATTGGACACTAATGAAGTTTTTTTTTTTACGGAAACAACAAGAAACAAAAAATTTCAGAAGGATATAACCTGATTAATGGAGCCAAGATCTAATACCAAATGATGCGAACCTTGTGATCACATGGTCACGCAACTCACACGCAAAGACATCAATTCCTGGAAAGCCAAGTAAATCAGGTTTGATAGGAGTGTGACACAAAGATACTTGTACCTAAGCATCAACACTATTGGAAACGGAGACCCCCACCCAACGAATATTGATTCACAAACGAGAAGAATAAGGATGACGCCATTACATATTTAGGATATTGAATTTGAATTTATTATTGTTATTGTTATTTTCTTCTTAGTTTAGAGTTTATTTATATTATTTGGGTTTAATTATAAGTCCACATAAAGAGTCCATTAAGGTTTGTTTTGGTCTAGAGTCAGTATAAATAATGGCATAACCAAACATGTAAGGTTAGATAATTCAGATTAATAAAAAATTTTATTTGCACTTTGTATGTGTGTTGGTGAGATACTCTCCCTTCCTTGGTTCTCTAAATAACTGAAAAATGACTTATTAAAGAACAATTGACTTCGTGGTGTCATCCTTATACTTCTCGTTTGCGAATCAATATTTGTTGTGTGGGGGTTTCCATTTCCAATAGTGCTAGTACTTAGGTACAAGTTATCTTTGTATCACACTTCTATTAAACCTGATTTACCTAGCTTTCTAGGAATTAGTGTCTTTTACGTGTGGGCTGTGTGACTACTTGATCACAAGGTTCACATCATTTAGTATCCTTTTATTTCTTTAATTTTTGTTTTTATCTTCCACGTTAATTTTTCTCTGGTCAGATTGTCTTCTTCCTATGTTATTCTTAATTAGTTGTGTTGAATTGAGTCTTTTGGGATTAAAAAAAGGTGTCATATTATTCTTTTTGTCCAGAATTTCTTTTTAGAGTCAAAAAGAAATTTCAGAAAACATAATTTAGGAAAAAAGGGTTTGTTTCACTTCTATTTTGTGTCCATTGGTCAAGCCATATTGTAATCGTGTCAAAATTAATTTTCAACTCATTTGGACATCGTTTGGCTTAGGTTCCAAATTCAGGTTTTTAGGGGCTGATTCGCGTCAGTTTCGCATCCATATATCAAATCAATTCAAAATTAAATCAAACTTGATATTTTGGTTTTCTGGGGGAGAAGTAACTCTAAATGTCAAATTTCATACCATTTAGAAGTCGTTTGGTTTAGAGTCTAGATTTGGGTGTAAACTCTAAATTGGTTTGTTATGTTCGTCAATTAACTCTTGGCTTTTGTTTTAGGTTTTGATATAAAAAAAAATGCAAACGGAGTATTACAATCAGGATATCAATTATTCTAATGAGGTATTAGGATAAAAGAAGATGAGGATTCAAAAGGAGAGGTGGTATCAAAGGAAGAGAAATAAATAGATTAGTGTTCTAACAAAAAACCAAGAGTCTATCTCGTATTCTAGGAGAGATGCAAGAACTTGATGTGTTAACGGCATGAGTTCATGTCCAGCAAGTTTCAGAAAAAGAAGAGTAAAAACGCTGCAATGATGATAAATGAAAGAGAAGGGTACTACCTTCATCCAAAGTTGTTGGAGATGATTGTTGCCAAGAAAAAAACTCTTAAAGCGTTAAAAAGACACTAAAAAAAACCAAGAGTCTATCCCTATTAATAATTCGAGGATGAATCATCTTCAAGAGAGAGGTAGTGATATGACATGGGCAACGAAAAAATAATCAGATTCGGATTTTGACGTAAAATACGCAACTGCCTAGTTTTACGACAATAGTAATAATTCTCAATCTAACCGTTGGATTGAGTTGAAATTTTATGTCGAATCTTCTAACATGTTGTCCTAGCTTGAGTTAAACTTTCAGGTCAATCATAATTTAGGAAGGCATCGCAATACTGGTCACCAAAGGCTATATGGATTTTGTTATTTACTTCCTTTTGACTTGTGGACTTCCTATTTTGCTAGTATTCTTTTCCTACAAGGATGTGACAACTTGTTTTGGGAATTTTCTAGTCTAGCAAAGATATTTAATGGACAACAACAGAGTTTTCATATGTAGTATGGACTCCGTATTAATGTGGAATCCTTATAGTGTATGGAAATAATTATTCTATCCCTATTATAGTAGGAATCTATCATTAAATAATTTTCCAAGGATACTTTGCAAATAAGAAAACTAAAGAGGGGGCAACTTAAGATTTGATTATCCTAACTTATATGGGATTTCTAAAGGGCAGGAAAACTGATCCTATCATATTTACGATATTAAATTCGGATTTATTATTGTTATTAATATTTTTTTCTTAGTTTAGGGTTTATTTATATTATTTGGGATTAATTGTAAGTGGGCATCATATAAGTTCACATAAAGGGTCAATTAGTGATACGATTCAGGAAAGGTCAAATTCAGATTTTGACGTAAAATGTGCAACAATCCAGTTTTACAGCAATAGTCATAATTCTCAATCCAACCGTTGGATCAATCTGACATTTTACTTGAAGTCTCCTTACATGTTCTATATTGGGTTAAAATTTCAGGTCAATTGGAGTTTGGGAATGTATCTCAATACGGGTTAACAGAGGCTATATGAATTTTGTTTTTTACTTCTTTTTGACTTGTGGACTTCCTATTTGGAAATTTACAAATTCTACAAAAATCTTTAATGGGCTACAACATAATTTCCAAGTGTGGCAAGGATTCATAATTATTTCAGAATCTTTTTTTTTACAAGGATTCCTTATTCATCCTAGCTACAACAAGGAAAGATGACTTCATAATAAATTCTACCTTCTAGCATATTATGAAGCTAATATGATTTCTTAGTCTATTTGGGACTTGTTAATGGTGACAAATCTGATTCTAGCATATTTAGGATGGTAATTTTTGGATTTTTATTATTTTAAATATTTTTTTCTTAGTCTTTGAGTTATTATTACTTATTTGGGTCAATTGTAAGCTGGCTTAATATAAGTCCACCTAAGGGGGGTCCATTAGGGTTTACTTAAGTCTAAAGTTAGTATAAATAAAGGCATAACCAGACATGTAAGTTAGACAATTAAGATTAGTAAAACTTCTTGTTTGTCGCACTTTGTATGTGTGTGTGTGTGTTGGTGGGATAATCTCCCTTCCTTGGTTCTCTAAAGAACTGAAAATGACTTATCGAGGAACAACTGTCTTCGTGGCGTCATCCTTATACTTCTCGGTCGCGAATCAATATTCGTTGGGTGGGGGTCTCCATTTCCAATAGTGCTGGTGCCTAGGTACAAGTTATCTTTGTGTCAGACACCTACCAAACCTGATTTACCTGGCTTTCCGGGAATTTGTGTCTTTACGTGTAGGTTACATGACCATGTGATCACGAGGTTCGCATCACTAAATATGATAGAATTAGATTTGTTGCCCTTTAAAAATCCCATATAAGCTAGGAGAATTGAATATGAAGGTAGAATTAATTCTGAAATCTTCTTTCCTTGTTGTAGGTAGGATGTGATGCGAACCTCGTGATCATATAGTCACGCAACCCACACACAAAGACACCAATTCCTGGAAAATCAAGTAAATCAGGTTTGATGGGAGTGACACAAAGATAACTTGTACCTAGACACCAACACTATTGGAAACGAAAAACCCCCACCCAACGAATATTGATTCGCGAGTAAGTATGAGGATCACGCCACGAAGACAGTTGTTCTTTGATAAGTCATTTTCAGTTCTTTAGAGAACCAAGGAAGGGAGATTATCTCACCAACACATAATAAGTGCAACAAAGAAGTTTATTGATCTGAAAATTGCGTAACCTTACATGTTTGATTATGCCTTTATTTATACTAACTCTAGACTTAAAGAAACCCTAATGGACCCCCCTTAGGTGGACTTATATGAAGCCTACTTACAATTGACCTAAAAAAGTAATAATAACCTAAAAACTAAGAAGAAAATAATAAAAATCCAAAAATTATCATGCTAAATATGCTAGAATCAGATTTGTCACCCTTAAAGAAGTCTTAAATAAACTAGAAAAAATTTGATTTGAAAAATTTGTGTTGCTGCCCCCTTTGATGTCCTTGATTAGCTTGGATTTCCTTGTTTAACTTGGACAAATAAGAAAACAAATTTCCTCCTTTGTTGGTGATTTAATTACTTTCCTTTCTAAGTTAGGAAAAACATTAATTAGTCCTCCCCTCTTTAGGAATAAGATATGGCCAACTTCTTTACTTAATTAGGAGAATATGTTGCTGACTTTTTATCCTTGTAGCATTATGAGAAATAAGAAGCCTAACAAGGATGGTATTGGGCCGGACACATCAACCCTTTGTTCCACATGAATTGGGCTCTTCTTGGACCTGAACTAGATGAATTAAAGATTGTCCTTCATGCTCCTTAAATGTCCCAAGCCCCTCTAGGTCCATTTTGCTCCATATGTTCTGAACAAGCCCATTCAATGCTTCTTTAAGCTTCTTTGCCCCAGCTCTTGTGATTGGCCCAATTGGCACCTCTAATGGGTCGTTGGCATGATTACGCTTGGTGTTGTGCTGATCCGCATCATGATGAATAAGGAATCCTTGTAAGAAAAGAATTTTGAAACATTTATGAATCCTTGCCACTTGGAAACTATATTACAGGCCATTAAAGATCCTTATAGAGCTAGGATATTTCCAAAACAAGTTGTCACATCCATGTAGGAAAAGAATCCTAGTCAAATAAGAAGTCCACAAATCAAAAGGAAGTAACAAAATTCTTACAGCTTCTGTTAACCAGTATTGTGATGCCTTTCCAAACTTCGATTGACCAGAAAGTTTAACCCAAGGTAGGACAACCTGTCTGGAGACTCCACGTAAAAATTTCAGCCCGATCCAATGGTTTGATTGAGAATTAAACTATTGCCGTGAAACTAGACAGTTGTGCATTTTATGTCACAATTCAAATTTAATTTTTTTTTTCATTGCCCAGATCGTATCATTTCCTCGATCTTTAAGATGATTCGTCCTCGAATCACCAATAGGTTTGATGGACAATTCCTTAGCCTCTTGTTTCAACCGTTGGATTCTTTTCTTGCACGCAATTGCCTGTAACAACATTGAACAAATGTAGTAGCCGATAAGAATTTCAAATAAACATGTTTTGCCATCCACTTGCGTGTATATTTTTGAATGATAACCACTGCTGCCCTCTTTTGTTTTTTATCCCTTTGGCGCTGAACTGAAGCTCTCCATTCTTTACGTTCTTTATTTGTTTTTTTTATAAACCTTTGCAAGTGTTTAGCCTCACGCTCTTTATTTAACATCATAAAAGCATTATAACAATAAATATTTGAAACTCAAAACCTCTATTTTTCCTCCTTACTCATAGTGAATCTCCTTCGATCAGCCCCATTAATTAGTTGCCTCGTTGAATCTATATCATCTTCCATCTTCTTTGCCTCTGAATAGCTATCATCATGTCCCTCAACACTACGCAAATTTCCCCTTTGGCCGAATTGACCCCTAGTTCTATTCCCAAAATCCCTTCGGTTTCTAGGCTGTCGAAAACCTTCCTGATGACCTATCATCTCATCCTCAAAACCACCATCACCAATATCATTAACAACCTCGCATAATCAGGCCACCTTGGCCTTTTAGCTCTACTACCACTGTTTGCTCTCGGTTCAGCCCCAACCTTCCTCACTTCTTGGGTGCTTATACCAGCCTCGTTACCACGTTTCTCCAGCCTATCAAGTCTGTCACACGTTCCCCATCACAAAATTCATCCTCTCCATCATCTGCGTCATGGCTCGCATTTGGAACTTAAGTTCTCCCTCAGGATGGAGTGGTGTGTTGTTTTGATCTGACATGATAGTACCTACAAAACTAGGTTAGTGGTAATTAAATATCCTCAGGTTTCTTGTGTTTTGCTCAAACACTCTTAATATCCTCACGCGCTTATACCTCTCGTCTCGCCTTTTTGAGAAATAAAAACCAACACCAAATAGAACTAACTTAACGACGCAATTCAAATATGTATATATGACTCAAGAAGCAATAAAAACCATAAAACAAGCAAAACAAAATTGTGATGATAAACGCGAGTAGCAAGCGAATCTATCCGAAATATGAATGAAATTGAAGACTCGAATAAAAACAGAAATGAAATGATGAAACAACACCTATATATGTTGGATATGTTGAAAATACATTGCAAGAAATGAAAAAAAATAGAAACAAAATGAATTTCAAAAGTTGACGTAAAAAAAAGTCTGAATCTGGAACTTAAAGTAAATGATGTCCAATTGAGTTAAAATTTCAGTTATAATGCGATTTCAACCCAAATAGACAGAATATAAAATTTATGAAAGTGACGATAAGGTTTGATATACTGACACAAAAACGTTAAAAATTAGACCTGATTAGACCTAAAATTACTATGTGGTGCGATATGAACCTTAGTAATCAGATTATCAACTTTGAACTAATTCCGAGTTGATTTGATCTAATTTTTCCTTTTTTAGTTTTCTGCGGCAGAAACCAATAAACATCTTTTTGAACGTTTTTTTTCTTTGCTCTATCTTTTTTTATGCTATTGATAGATTTTGGACAGTAACAGAATGAAGAACAAACAATGTTTTTTTTTACATGCCGCAAATTTAAGGAGAAGAAGAAATTGGATACTAAGGAATTTTTACGGAAACAACAAGAAACGAAAATTAATTCAAACTAAAATAAACCCTAATGGATCCCTTATGTGGACTTATATGATGCCCACTTATAATTAAACCCAAATAATATAAATAAACCCTAAACTAAGAAGAAAATATTAATAACAATAATAAATCCGAATTTAATATCCTAAATATGATAGGATTGGATTTATTGGCCTTTAGAAGTCCCATATAAGCTAGAGAATCGAATCTGAAGGTAGAAATAATTCTGAAATCTTCTTTTCTTGTTGTAGGTAGGATGAATAAGGAATCCTTGTGAGAAAAGAATTATGAATCCTTGCCATACTTGTAAACTATGTTGCAGCCCATTAAAGATCCTTGTAGAGCTGGGTGATTTCCAAAACAAGCTGCCACATTCTTGTAAGAAAAGAACCCTAACCAAATAGGAAGTGCACAAATCAAAAGAAAGTAAATAACAAAATTCATGTAGCCTCTGTTGATCAGTATTGTGATGCCTTCCCAAACTTTGATTAACCTGCAATTTTAACCCATGGTAGGAAAACCTATCTGGAGACTCCACATAAAAATTCAGCTCGATCCAACGGTTAGATTGAGAATTATAACTATTGCCATGAAACTGGATAGTTGTGCATTTTACATCAGAATCAGAATTTAATTGTTTTTTCATTGCCCGGATCATATCATACCCACTTTTCAAGTCAATTTTAGAGAAAATACTTGATCCATGTAACTCATCTAGCATGTCATCAAGCCTAGAAATTGGATGTCGATACTTTACCGTTATGTTGTTGACGACACGACAGTTGACATACATCCTCTATGTTCCATCCTTTTTAGGCACAAGTGACACTGGCACAACAAAAGGGCTCATACTCTCATGAATGTACCCCTTCATCATCAACTCATCTTCTTGCCATTAAAGCTGCTTCGTCTCATCGAGGTTGCTTCTATAGGCTGGATGGTTAGGAATCGAAACTCCGGGTACAAGGTCAATCTGATGTTCAATTCCCCTCAATGGTGGTAATCAACTAGGGATGTCTTCAGTAAATACATTATCAAACTACTGCAATAAGAAAACAACCACACTAGAAATACCAGAATCAAGATCATTAGAGTTAAAATAAGCCTTCTTAGACACAAGTAAGATCATCGACTTGTTAGTGAAAAGCGCAGATCTGATGTGAGCTTCTTTTGCATAAAAATTAGGTTGTTTCTTTAATTTTTCCACACTATTATCATCACACAAGCTTACTTTCTTCACTCCTCGGGTTTTACCTCCACTCTCAACCGGTTTAATTAATCATTTAGGTTTAGCCAAATCTGATGGTCTTCTCTCACCATTGTCGTCAGGTGAATTTTCACTCTTTCCATCCTCACACTCCCTTTTTTATTTCATTTTATCATCATAGACTTGTTTTGGAGAAAGAGGTACAAGAGTGATGGTTTACCATCTTTTACAATAGTGAACCTATTTCTAAACCCATCATGAATCGCCTTCTAATCAAACTGCCATGGGTGCCCTAAAAGTAAGTGACTAGCATGCATTGGGACTACATCACACATAAACTCATCAGAATACTTCCCAATGGAAAATGCAATCAATACATGCTTAGTAACCTTCACTTCACCACACTCATTCAACCATTGCAATCTATAAGGCATAAGATGCTTAATATAACTCAAATTCAATTTCTTCACAAGAGTATCACTAGCTATATTAGCACAACTACATCTATCGATTATCATGCTACATACCTTGTTTTGGATGTGACATCGAGTGTGAAATATGTTTTCCCGTTGTTGATCTGCATCATCTTTTTTTGATCCAATTTTCTCATGTTTAGCTTTCTGCGGCAGAAACCATTAAACATCTTTTTGAACGATTTCTTTTTTTTTCTTTTTGTTTTTTATGCTATTCATATACTTTGGACAATAATAGAACAAAATAACAAATTTTTTTCTTGATATGCCGCAAATTCAGGGAGAAGAAGAAATTGGACATTAAAGAATGTTTTGTGGAAACAACAAGAAACGAAAATTTCAGAAGGATATAACCTGATTAATGGAGCCAAGCTCTGATACCAAATGATGTGTACCTTGTGATCACATGGTCATGCATCCCACACACAAAGACACCATTTCCTGGAAAGCCAAGTAAATCAGGTTTGATGGGAGTGTGACATAAAGATAACTTGTACCTAGGCACCAACACTATTGGAAACGGAAAACCCCCACCAAACGAATATTGATTCGCGAACGAGAAGTATGAGGATGACGCCAAGAAGCCAGTTGTTCTTTTATAAGTTGTTTTTAGTTCTTTAGAGAACCAGGAAGGGAGTTTATCCTATCAACACACAACAAGTGTGTCAAAAGAAGTTTATTGATCTGAAAATTACGTAACCTTACATGTTTGGTTATGCTCTTATTTATACTGACTCTAAACTAAAATAAACCCTAATGGACAAACTAAAATAAACCCCAATGGACAAACTAAAATAAACCCTTTAGGTGAACTTACAATGTCCACTTACAATTGATCCAAATAAGTAATAACAACCTAAAGACTAAGAAGAAAATAATAAAAATCCAAAAATTTATCCTAAATATGTTAGAATCAAATTTGTCACTCTTAAGAAGTCCTAAATAAACTAGAAGAAATCTGATTTGGAAAATTTATATTGCCACCCCCTTTTAGGTCCTTAATTTTCCTTATTTAACTTTGACAAATAAAAAAACAAATTTCCTCCTTTGTTGCTAATTTAATGACTTTCCTTCCTAGATTAGGAAAAACATTAAATAATTCTCTCCTCTTTAGGAACAAGGTCTGGCCAACTTCCTTACTTCCTTACTTAATTAAAAGAATAAATTGCTAACTTTCTATCCTTGTAGTAGTAGGAAAAAAAAATTAAGTCTAACAAGGCTGGTGATGTGATCCAAGCATCAAAGGATCAATTAGAGGTTCCAGTTGGTCCAGTTATAAGGCTTAGAGCTAAGAGGTTCAAAGAAGCTTTCAATGGACTTCTTCAAGATACGTTCAAGAGGATATTAAAATAATGAGAAGCAAGCCATGATTAATCTTATTCATGTTCGAGAGGAGTTTGTTGGGGGAACCAAGACCATTACACAGGGATTGGGAGAAAAAGACTAGATTCAGACAGTTTAACCTTTTGTAACCTTTGTTTTTTAATCATAAGTGGAGCTACAAGATGAATTTGGAGGTGATTCTAGTTGGTCTGGAAACTAGACTTCCATACCTTTCCAACGGTATATGGCATGCCTTCTAATTATTTAAGCCGAAAGAGAACCATCTGTTTGAATTTGGGCTTTTCTACTGCCAGACAGAATGCGGAAATAACCGAACTCGTCTTATTAAATTAGTTGGGCTATTAAACTTTTTTTTTATATAAGGAAACACTTATTTGGGTTTCAAACTTGTTTATTTTATTTATTTTAATTATTTTGGGCTAATTTTAGCTTGGGTTGATTATTATTTAAATTGGGTTTATATGTGACCCATTAGAGAAACTAGGGTTTTTAGCTTGGGGTATAAATACTCTTGAGAATAATTTTCAGCACACTTTTTTGCCTAATAATATTCTAATTTTTGCCAACCTTTGGCTGTCAATTTAGTTTCTTGATTGAACTTTCAATTCTTCAAAGAATTGACCAATCTTTGTTTTGAATTTATACTCCTTTTTCTCGTCTATAGGTGTAGACGTTGTAATTGAGTTGATTTATAGTCTTTGATTAGTATTTAAAAGTGCATTTCATTAAAGTTTTACATAAACATATTGTACTTTTAGTATTATTAAATTCCCTAACTTAAACATGTTTTATAATAACAAGTCTGATAGTATAAGATAGCTTTAATTTATGATAAATGCTTATTTTAAATGCAGGCAAATAAGAACCTTTGAACCAATTCCGAACATATTGCTAGCTTTTAACTCCAAAGCAGCTTCAATCATTTCAATTTGACTCATCAAGGTCCTTTGCAGTTGTTTCACTCTCGCTCTTGTTATTATGCCATCCGAATCTTCTTGTAGATTAGGTTCAGCTTTACGAGATGGATTATAATTCCCATGATGCACATGATCAACCCCGGGTTGAGAATGATTTGTCCTCAAATCAGTATCGTCAATATCATCCAAGTATGGAGTCAAGTCATTCACATTAAAAGTTGTTGATATGTTGTAATCACTAGGAAGATCTACCTTATATGCATTGTCATTCACCTTCTTTATAATCCAAAATGGACCATTAACTCCTAGCATCAACTTGGACTTATGTTTGCTAGGAAATTTGTCCTTGCTAATATGAATCCAAACAAGATCTCCAGTTCAAACCTAACCATTTTCTGCCCCTTATTAGCTTGTTTAGCATACTTTGTCATTTTCTCCTCAATATGTAATCGAACCTGCATGTAGTTTCTTCATCAATTTTGCCTTTCTAATTCCATTCATAGATGTCCTCTCATCAATTGGAATATGAACAAGATCAATAGGAACACAAGGATTAAAGCCATACACAACCTCAAATGGTGAAAATTTTGTAGCCCTATGCACACTACGATTATATGCAAACTCCACAATAGGCAAACAAGTATCCCAACTCTTCAAATTCTTATGTATAACAGCTCGTAACAAAGAAGATAAAGTTCGGTTTACTACCTTAGTTTGTCCATCAGTTTGTGGATGACATGCCGTACTGAAAAGTAACTTCGTTCCAAGCTTCCTCCAAAGAGTCTTCCAAAAGTGGCTTAAGAACTTTGTATCATGATCAGAGACAATGCTTTTAGGAACTCCATGCAAACGAACAATCTCTTGAAAGAACAAATCAGCAATATGTACTGCATCGTCAGTTTTGTTGCAAGGAATGAAATAAGACATTTTGGAGAATCGATCAACCACGACCATTATTAAATCCTTTCCACACTGTGTTCTTGGTAACCCAAGTACAAAGTCCATGCTAACATCCATCCATGGTTGCTCTGGAATAGGCAACGACATATACAACCTATATGCATTCTCTTTACTCTTAGCTTTCTTATTAATAGAACATCTCTCAATCACCTTGTGCACATCCCTTAACATGCTAGCCTAAAAAAAATATTCTTTCAGCAACTCATAAGTCTTCTTCTCCCTAAAATGACCTCTAAGACCACCACCATGAGCCTCTCGCATAAGCAACTCCTGTAACGAACCTAAAGGAATACACATTCTGCCTATTTTGAACAAGTAACCTTCATGCATAAAGAACCCATCATAAGCTTCATTTGCACATTCGGCAACCACATTACCAAAGTAGGAATCATTAGCATACTAAACCTTCACTTGTTCAAACCCATCAGCCTTGCATTCAACATAGAGGTCAGTGCATACCTCCTAGAAAGAGCATCAACAACCACATTAACTTGCCCTTTCTTGTACTTTATGATATAAGAAAATGACTCCATAAACTCCACCCATTTAGCATGTCTCTGATTTAGCTTGCTTTGCCCTTTAAGATACTTCAAGGATTCATGATCAATATGTATAACAAATTCTTTAGGCAACAAGTAGTGCTGCCATACCTCCAGAGCCCGAATCAAAGCATAGAACTCCTTGTCGTAAATATAGTAGTTCAAACATGCTCCATTTAACTTTTCATTGAAGAATGAAATCGGCCTCTTTTCTTGCATCAAAACAGCCCCAATTCCAACTCCGGAAGCATCACACTCTATTTTGAATGTTTTAACAAAGTCTGGAAGTGCTAAAACTAAAGCAGTACACAACTTTTCCTTAATTAGCTCAAAAGCTTTTTTTGCATCTTCACTCCATCTAAACTCGTTCCTTTTTTTCAAACATTCTGTCATAGGAGCAATAATAGAGACCAAATTGCCTGAAGAAAGAATCTAAACTATGGAAGCTCCTCACATCAACGATACTAGCAGGTTTTGGCCAGTCCCGAATTGCCTCAATTTTCTCCTCATCAATCTTAACTCCCCTGCTAGAGATAATATATCCAAGAAACACGACACTTTCTAATACGGTTCAGCCTTGTGATACGACCCAAGTAATGTCAGATTCGGATTTTGGCGTAAAAAGTTCAACAGTCCAGGTTTACGGCAATAATTATAATTCTCAATCCAACCGTTGGATCAGACTAAACTTTTATGTGGACTCTCCAGACATGTTGTCCTACTATGGATTACAATTTCAAGTCAATCAGACTTTGGAAAGGCATTGCAATACTGGTCAACATAGGCTGTACGAATTTTGTTATTTACTTCCATTTGACTTGTGGACTTTCTATTTGGTTAGGATTCTTTTCCTACAAGGATGTGGCAGCTGGTTTTGGGAATTTTCTAGTTCCACTAGGATCTTTAATGAGCTGCAATATAATCTCCAAGTGTGGCAAGGATTCATTAATGTTTTAGAATCCTTTTCTTATAAGGATTCCTTATTTGTCCTAGCTACACAAGGAAAGAAAAGCTAGTGGTATTTAATTACAAATTAGATATTTTTTTATTATTTTCTTTCATGTTTGGGCTAAATTAAAACTTTTTTTTGAGCTAGGATCCAAGGCTTGTTTAGATCAGGTTATGGGCTTTTCAGTTTAGGGTTTTTAGGTCAGTTTTGTATGGGGGTTAGTTTAGCCCACAAAGGTAGATCCATTAGGGTTACTTTGAAGAACTATTTAAACACATGTAACCTAAATTTCGGCAGCTTTGATGATAATTACTTCTGAATTTTTCAGTTTTAACGTGTGAGAGTGATTCTTGCATTCTTCTATTCTTGAACGAACTGAATTTGACTTATCGAAGATTAACTGGCTTCGTGGTGTCATTCTACTCAATCCAATAGTGTTGGTGTCTGGGGTAGGTTTCCATTATGTCACACTCCTATCAGACCTATTTTGGTTTTCCGGGATAACTTCCTGCATAAAAGTCCAATGCAATCATGGTTGGACAATCTAGAAAGATTATGTTCTGAACTTGAAATCCACCTAGATTAGTCTTGTCTTCACATGCAATGGATGACTTCAAAATTGGGTTCGAATTCATCTACTATTCTGATCGTATACAACATCAATTTCTTCACTTATTTGCATTAACAATCCAAACTCAAGTAGCTCAACATCAAAAGAACCATTAAGGGCTTTTCTCATGTCCAAGTTTCAATTGTAGGCAAATAAAAATCTTTGAACCAATTCCGAACATATTGCTAGCTTTTAACTTCGAAGCAACTTCAACCATTTCAATTTAACTCGTCAAGGTCCTTTGCAGTTGTTTTGCCCTCGCTCTTGTTATTAGGCCATGTGAATCTTCTTGTAGATTAGGTTTGGCTTTACGAGATGGATTATAATTCCCATGATGCACATCAACTGTTCAGTGTTCAGTCCATATCTCGAGTTCTAGAAGTTCAAATGAGCTCATTCTTTTATTGGTGGAAAGCTGAGACAGAATCCTACAACTTTCATGAAGAACACGTTGCCAAATTCTAATCGTAGCAATGACATTTCGTCCAGAAAAATAATTCCATACTTAAAACACCAAGTCCACTAAGTCATTCGCATCATCTTTAATCCTTATACTTCTCATTCGCGAATCAATATTCATTGGGTTGGGATCTCCGTTTCTAATAGTGTTGGTGCCTGGGTACAAGTTATCTTTGGGTCACACTCCTATCAAACTTGATTTACTTGACTTTCCGGGAATTAGTGTCTTTGCGTGTGGGTTGCGTGACCATGTGATCATGAGGTTCGCATCATTTGATATCAGAGCTTGGCTCCATTAATCAGGTTATATCCTTTTGAATTTTTTGTTCTTGTTGTTTCCGCAAACAAATCCTTAGTGTCCAATTTCTTCTTCTCCTTGATTTTGCAGCGTATCCAAAAACCAAAAAAATAGTTATTTCATTTTTTTATTGTCCAAAATATATCAGTAGAAAAAAAAAAATCATTCAAAGATCTTTTTTATTGGTTTCTGCCGTAGAGAACTAAACAAGGGAAAATTGGACCAAATCAACTTGGAATTAGCTGAAATTTTATAATCTTATTAATGGGGCCCTAATCGCCTTACATATTAAGTTTGGGGTCAATTGGACATATATTTCTTTGGTTTTCAATTTCGGGTCCAATCAGGTCTGATTCTTACCCTTTTTGCATCAGTAAATCAAACCTTATCGCAAATTGTTCAAAATTCATATTCTTTCTATTTGGGTTGATATCGCACTATATCTGAAATTTTAGCTTAATTGGATATCATTCACTTTAGGTTCCAGATTCAGACTTAACTCGTCGTAAACGAGTCTATTTTGCGTCAACTTTTGTAATTCGCTTTCTTTATGTTGTTTTCATTTCTTGCAGTATATTTTCAACATATCCAACATATTTTGGGTGCTGTTTCATCATCCTTGCATATTTCATTTATGTTTTTATTCGAGTCTTCAGTTTTGTTCATATTTCAGATAGATTCGCTTGCTACTCGAGAGACTATCATCACAGTTTTGTTTTGCTTGTTTTCTAGTTTTTATTGCTTCTTGAGTCATATATTTTGGATCTCGCTGCCAAGTTGGTTCTTTTTGGTATTAATTTGAGTTCTGCAAGAACCGCAAGAAGGTGAGACGAGAGGTGTGAGCATGTGAGGATATTAGAGTGTTTGAGCGAAACACGAGGGGTGTGAGGATTTTTTTTACCACTAACCAATTGTTGCAGGTACTATCATATCAATGCAAAACAACCCACCATCCCCTCTCGATGTAGAACTTAAATTCCAAATACATGCCATGACGAAGATGATGGAAAGAATGAATTTGATGATGGGGAATGTGTGTGACAGACTTGAGAAGGTGGGAAAACATGGTAATGTGGTTGGAACATGGACCCAAGACGTGAGAAAAGTTGGGGCTCAACACAAATCTAACAACGACAGTGGGGCCAAAAGGCCAAGGTGGGTTGATTGTGAGGATTTTGAGGACATTGATGATATTGGTGATGGCGGTTTTAGGGATGAGATCATAGGCCACCGGGAAGGTTTTTGGCAGCCTAGAAACCAAAGGGATTTCATGTATTTTGATGAGGTGTTACGGCAAAAGAAAAGGAGGATTCAAAAGGAGAGGTGGTATCAAATGGAGAGAAATAAAGAGATTAGTGTTCTAAAAAAATAATCCAAGAGTCTATCCTGTATTCTAGGGGAGATGAAGCAACTTGATGTGTTAATGACATCAGTCAATGCCCAGCAAGCTTTAGAAAGAGAGGAGAAAATACGCTGTAATGATGATAAACAAAATAGAACGGCTGTTACTTTTATCAAAAGTTGTTAGCAATGACTGTTGGCAAGAAAAGAACTCCAAAGGCTTCAAAAAGAGGCTAAGGAATTGTCCATTCAATTTATTGGTGATTCGAGGATGAATCATCTTGAAGAGAGAGGGAATGATACGATCCAGAAAAGGTCAAATTTGGATTTTGACGTAAAAAGTGCATCTATCCAGTTTTACGGCAACAGTTATAATTCTCAATCTGACTGTTGGATCGGCATGAAAGTTTACATGGAGTCTTCTGACATGTTTTCCTACGTTGGGTTAAAATTTCAGGTCAATCGGAGTTTGGGAAGACATCAAAACACGGGTCAACAAAGGCTGTATGAATTTTGTTATTTACTTCCTTTTGACTTGTGGACTTCCTATTTGGCTAGGATTCTTTTCCTAAAAGGATGTGGCAACTTGTTTTGAGAATCTCCTATTTCTACAAAGATCTTTAATGAGCTGGAACATAGTTTTCAAGTGTGGCAGGGATTCATAAATGTTTTAGAATCCTTTTCTTACAAGGATTCCTTATTCATCCTAACTACATAAAAAGAAAAGAAGATTTCAGAATTAATTCTACCTTCAGATTTGATTCTCCTAGCTTATATGAGACTTCTAAAGGGCAACAAATCTGATCCTATTACATTTAGGATATTAAATTTGGATTTATTATTTTCTTCTTAGTTTAAGGTTTATTTATATTATTTGGGTTTAATTGTAAGTGAGCATCATATAAGTCCACATAAGGGGCCCATTAGGGTTTATTTTAGTATTGAGTCACTATAAATCAGGGCATAACCAGACATGTAAGGTTAGACAATTCAGATTAATAAAACTTCTTGTTTGCCGCACTTTGTGTGTGTGTGTGTGTGTGTGTGTGTTGGTGAGATAATCTCCCTTCCATGGTTCTCTAAAGAACTGAAAAATGATTTATCAAAGAACAACTATCTTCGTGGCGTTATCCTTAATCCTTATACTTCTTGTTCGCGAATCAATATTCGTTGGGTAGGGGTCTCCGTTTCCACCAGTGCTGGTGCCTAGGTACAAGTTATCTGTGTCACACTCCTATCAAACCTGATTTACTTAGCTTTCCGGGAATTGATGTCTTTGCATGTGGGTTGCGTGACCATGTGATCATGATGTTCGCATCACTCAAGAAGCAATAAAAACCAGAAAACAAGCAAAAATGAAACTGGGATGATAGTCTCGCGAGTAGCAAGCAAATCTATCTGAAATATGAACGAAACTAAAGACTCAAATAAAAAAAAAACAAAATATGAAAAACAATGAAACAACACCTAAATATGTTGGATATGTTGAAATTATACTGCAAGAAACAAAAACAATAGAAAGAAAGCGAATTTCAAAAGTTAACGCAAAATAGACTCGTTTACGACAAGTCCGAAACTGGAACCTAAAGTAAAGGTAGGAGAATCAAATCTAAAGGTAGAATTAGTTCTGAAATCTTCTTTCCTTTTTATAGCTAGGATGAATATGAAATCCTTGTAAGAAAAGGATTCTGAAACATTTATGAATCCTTGCCATACATGGAAACTATGTTGCAGCCCATTAAGGATCTTTGAAGAATTAGGAGATTCCCAAAATAAGCTTCCACATCCTTTTAGGAAAAGAATTCTAGCCAAATAGAAAGTCCACAACTCAAAAGGAAGTAAATAACAAAATTCGTACAACCTATGTTGACCCGTATTGCGATGCCTTCCCGAACTCCGATTCATACAACCATAATTTTCAAAATTCTCAAGGATATGCACCTTTTTATGCTCCCCCTCCTAGAAGAAATTTTGACGAAACATTTCATGCATTCATTGAAAAGCAAGAGACAGTGAACACTCAACATGCTTAAACCATGACAGATTTAAAAGATACACTTGCAAAATTCACATCTGCTCTTAGTTTTCAGGAGAAAGGTAAGTTTCCATCTTAACCATAGCAAAATCCCAAAGGGCAATACAATCCAAGTGCAAGTAGCTCCGGAAGCCATCACATGGATCAAGTCAAATTAGTCATTACTCTCCGCAATGGTAAGGTTATTGAAAAACACATACTTGAACCTTGTGAGAAAGAAGATGAGTTAGTCTCAAAGTGATGCGGATCAGCCCAACACCAAGCATAATCATGCCAACGACCCATTGGAGGTGTCAATTGGGCCAATCACAAGAGCTAAGGCAAAGAAGCTTAAAGAAGCATTGAATGGGCTTGTTCAGAACATATGGAGCAAAATGGACCTAGAGGGGCTTGGGACATTTAAGGAGCATGAAGGGCAGCCTTTAATTCATCTAGTTCAGGTCCAAGAAGAGCCCAATTCATGTGGAACAAGGGGTTGATGTGTCCGGCCCAATACCAGCCTTGTTAGGCTTGTTTTCCTAATGCTACAAGGATAAAAAGTCAGCAATTTATTCTCCTAATTAAGTAAGGAAGTTGGCCATATCTTAT